>LNFM01001265.1_pt1 | contig 77720 bp, 69 predicted proteins | sample 596031 | NCBI WGS metagenome assembly LNFM01 (sample SAMN04254537, study PRJNA301005) | activated carbon metagenome | isolation source: dual media filters at the Ann Arbor, Michigan drinking water treatment plant | place: USA: Ann Arbor | reverse complement strand
AGGCGGCGCTCACGGCCGACGGCTACGTCCGAACCGGCGATCTCGCCGAGCTCGATCCCTACGGTGGCTTCACCTTCCTGAGCCGCATGGGCGACGTGCTCCGGCTGTCGGGCTTCCTGGTCAATCCCCAGGAGATCGAGACCCACATCCAGAAGCTCGACGGTATCGCCAACTGCCAGACCATCGCCGTCGCCCGGCCCGAGGGCGTGCGCGCCGTGTCGTTCGTCATCCTCGATTCCGGCACGCCGTTCAACGAGGCGGCGATCATCGCCCACTGCCGGCGTGGCCTCGCCAACTACAAGGTGCCGCTGCGCGTGCTCGCCATCGACGATTTCCCAAAGACTCCCTCGCCTAACGGCTTCAAGATTCAGCGCAACAAGCTGCGCGAGCTCGCCGAGGCCGAGTTGCACCGCTCGTGATCTTCCGATGGAGAATTCCGGCCGGTGTACCCTACCGGCTGGGAGCAGCGACACTGGATACGGGCTGCAATTCTCCCAGCAACTGCAGGGCCGCCTTCAAGTCCGGCGCGTCGAACCCTTCGCCAACCAACCATAGATATTCTCGAGCAGCAGCCGGGCCTCGGCTGCCTTGCCCTGGCGTTGCCATAGCCGAGCCAGCCTGATCGACGCGCGAAGCTCCAGCGACTTTGCGTGCTGGCCGCGGGCGATCTCGATCGCCTTCGTGAGCAGCGCCTCGGATTGGGGGGAACTCTTGTCGGACTCGGCAACGCCCTCTGCCGGACCGACCCGGCCCAGGAGCTCCCCATGGACCCGATGCAGCTCGGCACTCCAAAATCCTTCCCCTGTCCGAACGGTCTCGGCATGGGCCTCCGACAGAGCTGCTATGCCCAATTCCGGCTGATTGGCCGCGTCATAGGCCTCGGCCAGCAACCCGAGGAAATGGGGTCGCTGAAGCTCGTGGCCTGTCGCCCGCCAATCAGCCAGGCCCCTTCGTATCTTGCTCACCCCTTCCGATCCGTACCCCTCCCTCGCGAGCGCCCAGCCTTCCACGACGGTCCCCATGCTGAGCCAGATTGGAAATCCCTCCCGGGTGGAAATGTCCACCACTCGAGCCGCCAGCTCGCGGGCCAGTGCCGGCTCTCCGCGGTAGTGATGAAGTTGAGCCAGGCCCTGCAGGGCGAAGGTGATGCTGAATGGCTGCGACACCGTTTGTGCCAGCTCCAATCCGGCTCGAGCCCGCCTCAGCGCCTGGTCGGGATACCCCAGGAACCAAAGGGTCCAGGCGCCGAAGATCGAGCAGGCTACGCCCGTAAAGATGAATATGAGACCGATCCTGATCCGCGTCGTAGAGCCCGCTGCCGCGCTCGAGATGCGAGCGGGCAGCGGTAAAGTCCCCGAGCCAGAAGAGGTTGTCCCCCAGGACATTGTGCGCAATGAGGAGCGCACTCGAGTCCTTGGCCTGGGTCGCCGTGGCGAGCAGCCTCTCGGCGATCGCCAGCGACGATCGACACTCGGCGCGCAGCTCGTGATACTCCCAAAGCCCACGCAAGATCGGTTTGAGGTCACCGGCCTCGCCCGCACTTTGACACAGCTCCAGAGCGCGCGAGTATGCCGCGCCCACCTCCGGGGCCGCGAAGCCGCGAATGGCGCGCAGCGGTACGGCGATGGCGATCTGCAACGCGAGCTCGCGCCGCAGGTTCTCGGCGGTCTCGGGCAACGAGCGGCAGAGATCCAGTGCTCGCGTCAGGTGATTGATCGCTTCGAGATTTGCCGAGCGATCGACCGACCGCCGGCCGGCGTTCTGCCAGTACGGGATGGCGCGTTCGGCCAGACCCGCTTCCGTGAAGTGGTGCGCCAGCAACTCGGGTTGTGTCTCGACGGTCTCGGGAAGGCGAGTCTCGATCGTCTTGCCGATGCGCTCGTGATACCGCTGGCGCGTGCTCTTGAGCAACGATTGATAGGCCGCATCCTGGATGAGCGCATGCTTGAAGAGGTAGTGTGCCTGCGGCGGCCGGCCGCGCTGGTAGACGAGGCCGCTGTCGACGAGCTGGGCGAGCGCCCTTTGCAGCCTGTCGACATCGAGCGACGATGCTGCTGCTGCGACAAGGTCGTACTCGAACTCGCGCCCGAGGACAGCGGCGATCTGGGCAAGCTCCTTGGCATCGCCCAGGCGATCGAGCCGGGCCATGAGCAGATCCTGCAGCGATGCCGGGATGGCCATTGCGTCGCCGGACGAGGCAGCGCGCGACTGCCGCGCCCGGAGGGCCGCTCCGTCGTCCCACGCGCGACTTTCAATGACGTCCTTGGTCATTTCCTCCACGAACAACGGCACACCGTCGGTCCTGCGTGCGACTTGCATGACCATGTCGGCCGGCAGATCGCAACCGGCGGCGATGACTTTCACCATTTCCTGGACTTGCGCGTGCGCCAGGCGGTTGAGCTTCAGCTGGGTGACGTGCGCAAACATCGGCCATGGCGGACGGAAGTCAGGCCGGAAGGTCGAAACGAGCAGCAGGCGTCTCTCCTCGATCCGCTCGACGATCAGACCCAAAAGATCCAGTGTCGACGGATCGACCCAATGCAGGTCCTCGACAATCATCGGCAGCGGCTCGCGATGTGCCCATTGCTCGAGCCATGCGATGACGATCTCGAACGTCCTTTGCTTCAGCCGTTCCGGTTCCAGGTCCAACGGCGGATAGCGCGCTGGCAGGGGCAGCGACAGAAGGGTCGCAAAGATCGGCACGCACTCGCCCAGCGGCAAGCCCGCCGCCCCCAGCATCTGCTCGAGCTTCAGCAGCCTGCTGTCGACGATCTCGTCGCCTTTGAACCCCAGCAACCGCCGGCAGTGCTCGATCACGGGGAAGAACGCGCTGCTCTGATGATAGGGTGAGCAGCGCCACTCGATCAGTGCCGGTGCCTCGCCGGCGACCCGTTGTTCCAGTGCTCGCATCAGGCGCGACTTACCGATGCCCGCTTCGCCTTCGATCAGCACAGCCTGACCCTGTCCCTGCAGAACCTGTTCCCAGCGCCGCTGCAGAGCCGCCATTTCCTCGGTGCGGCCGATCATTGGCGTCAGGGCGCCCCCGCCCCTCGCCTCGAATCGATCATGGACGGCTCGCTCCTCGCCGACCTCGTAGGCTCGCACAGGCCGGGCGAATCCCTTCAGCGCAATCGCACCGAGATCTTCGAGCTCGAAGTGGCCAGCGACCAGCCGCTGGGTCGCAGCGCTTATGACGACCTTGCCCGGTGATGCCAGCCCTTGCAGCCGGGCCGCGAGGTTCGGCGCCTCGCCACTGATCGCGCTGGACTGCCTTCCGGACGCACTCTCGAGACTGCCCACGACGACGGGGCCGGACGTTGCGCCGGCGCGCGCCGCCAGTCGCGCGCCGTCGGGCGATTCGATATTGCCGACTGCGGCGGTTGCCGCCAGCGCCGCGCGCACGGCTTGCACCGCTTGGCCTTCGAATGCCTTCGGCCAGCCGAAGTACGCGACGATGCCGTCTCCGATGACGCTCGCGACGTGGCCTTGATGGCAGACGACGGCCGCAGCCACTGCGTCTTGATAGCGCTGCAGCAAGGCGCGCAGATCCTCCGGGTCGAGGCGGCCGGAAAGCTCGGTCGAGCCTACCAGGTCTACGAACAGGATTGTCAGGTTGCGCCGTTCCGCCTCGCGCGCGCCAGCCCCGTGCGTCTCGGCGGCCGCGTCGCCGTGCTTGGTGGAACTGCCTTCGAAGCGAGCGAGCCCGGCCGCGGCATTGAGCAGGAGTCGCCGATGTCCGACCGAGGCAACGCCGAGCTCCTTGAGGTCGTCGGCGGTCAGCTCGGCCAGGGTCCGCTCGTCGACATGGTTGTCGACGAAGGCCTTCGCGTACGCTCCCAATCCCAGCTCATCCAGCCACCGGCGGATATCGAACGCCATGCAGTCTCCCATCCGAGCATGACAGCGGAAGCTCGACCTTGCTCGCGCTGCACTTTCGCCTGCGGTTCATTGCCGCCACATCGAGACCAGGACCCGACGCGACGTCTGCGGCGGCCCGTAAGGATCACCCCCCGAGCTGCTTGCTGGCGATCGCCGCGCCTTGCGCCAGGGCCTCGAGCTTGGCCCAGGCGATGTCCCGATGGACGCGGCCGCCGAGGCCGCAATCGGTCGAGGCGATGACGCGCTCGCGGCCGACAAGGCTGGCGAAGCGGCCGATGCGCTCGGCGACCAGCTCGGGGTGCTCGACCACGTTGGTGGCGTGGCTCACGACGCCGGGCAGGATCAGCTTGTCGTCGGGCAGCCTGGTGTCCTTCCACACTGCCCATTCGTGCTCGTGCCGCACGTTGCCGGCCTCGAAGGAGTATGCGCCTGCGTTGATCTCGAGCATCAGCCGTGCCAGCTGCCCCAGCAGAGATGGAAGCGGATGCGATCCTGCGGCAGGCCACGCAGCGCGTGGTTAAGCGCCTCGATCTTCGGCCGGGTGAACTTGCGGTACTCCTCGGCGGTCGGCTCCGGGTTGATCTGATCGAAATTCTCGGCGATCGCCGGGTCGTCGATCTGCAGCACCAGGCCGGCATCGATGATCGCCTTGTACTCCTCGCGCATGGCGTCGGCACAGGCAAAGACGAACTCGTCGTCGCTCTTGTAGTGCTCGTTGCCGATGCGCGCGCAGCTCGCCGGCCCGATCGACGTCATGAACCCTTCGCTGACGTTGCTGGCGGCGAGGGCGGCCTTGAAGTTGGCAATGTCGGCGGCAATCGCCTTGTGGCCGGTGTAGCTGATCGGCCCGACGCAGAACGGCCAGTCATGGGCCCGCGGCCCGGTCGACACGCCGGAATCGGCATCGCCGTAGGCCGTGGCGAAGCGCTGGCGGTCGCGCCGGTCGGCAAAGCTCGACAGCACGGTGTTGCCCGGCGTCGAGCGCCTGGACGGCATGTCGTAGAGACCGAGCCCTTTTACCTGCAGGTTGGCCAGCCGCGAGAACGAGTAGCTCCACCAGGCGCGGTAGTTGATCTTGTGCCCCATCGACTTGCCGTACTCGCCGTCGCCCGGCACGGCGATGCCGGCCGCGACCTGCCGGCGCACGACATCGGCGACCGACTCGGCGAGCTTCCTCTGGAAAGCTGCCTCGTCGACCGTGCCGGCTTCGCGACGGGCATTGGCCTCGATCAGGTCGTCGGGCCGCGGCAAGCTGCCGGCGTGGCTGGTGAGGATGCGATCGCTGCTGGCTTTCATGTTTAGCGCCCCTTGAACCTTGCCGGCTTGCGTTTCTCGGCGAAGGCGCGCGCAGCTTCCTGGAAATCCTCGCTGAGATAAAGCTTCTCCGGCGCCCCCAGGAACATGACCTCGCGGCTCAGCTTATCCATGTAATGGCGCCGCATGCGAACGGTCGAGCGCACGCTGAGCGGTGGGTTCTTCAGCACTTCCTCGGCGAGCCCGCGCGCCACCTCGAGGTACTTGCCCTTGGACGCGACGCGGTTGATCAGGTTGGCCTGAAACGCTTCCTCGGCGGTGAAGAAGCGCCCGGTCAGCGCGGCTTCCATGGTGAAGGCACCGCCGCCGCGATAGTGCATCAGCGCCCAGTACTTGCCCGCGCCAAGCCCTCGCGAGGTCTCGGTGATCTGAAACTGCGTACCCTCCTCGGCGACGATCAGGTCGCATTCCAGCACGATGCCGACCGACAGGCCGAGCACGTAGCCATGCGGCGCGGCGATGACCGGCTTCCAGTTGACCGCCTTGGTGAGCAGGTCGGCCGAATGCGTGCCGCGCCCCTGCGGGCCGCCGAGCTTGAGGAACTCCTCGCGGCTGCGCAGCTGGCGCTGGTGCACGTCGGCGCCGCTCGAGAAAGCTCGCCCGTTGCCGCACAGGATGGCGATATGCGCATCGTCGTCGCTATCGAATCGATGCAAGGCATCGCCCAGCACGCCCACCAGCTCGTCGCTGAAGGCGTTGAGCTTCTCTGGACGGTTGAGCGTGATCGTCACGATCTGACCGTCTCGCTCATAGTTGACGAGCGCCATCGTTTCCCCCTTTGGCCTCTGATTGTCGGACGGCCATGCTAGCCGACAAGTCGATGAGGAAACCACGACGACCTCCGCATGCCGGCGAAGGCGCTACCGGCAGTCCGTGGAATTGGTCTCCCGACCAGGGGCTCATCGAGGGGTCTCGCCGGCTCGTTGAGCACGGGTTTCGCCCGGGTGGACCGTGAGTGCCCGGCCCGTGCATCGGACCCCCTTTGTTGCAGGGATTCAGCCGGTAAAAGTGCCGTTACCGCCCTGGCAGCCGCAGGCCGGCCACGGCGGAGCCGATGAAGGTCTGCGGCCGGGACGGTGGCGAGACGGCCATGCGCCGCTCGAGGGACTCGACGCAGGCCTGCGTCGCCTGCCCAAGCTGCTGCCAGGTCGACACTGCATCGAACTGCTGGAGCAGGCATTGGTCGTAGTAGGTGAAGCGGTCGGTGGCGCCGCAGCCAAAGCTCGCGCGATCGGGGGCCGCCGCGGTCAGCACGATGCGGTTGGGCTGGCGCATCCCCGACGTGAGGAACACGCCGCTGTGGCAGGCCGATACCACCACGACGGTCGGCCGCGTGCCGCAGCCGGCGTCGAGCGCATTGTCGAGCGTCGAGGGGCCGACCGTGCCGCGGGCCTGCTTGAGGACGAAGCCGGTCTGGTCGCCGTGGCTGGTGATGAAGGCGAGGCAAGCCTCGCCGCCTCCGCCACGCAGCGCGCTCGACACATTGGCCGCCGTGGCCACCGGCAGCGACGGATTGGCAGCGGGATTGGAGGTGAAGGCCTGGATATCGCGCACGCCCTGGCTGACGAGCTTGTCGCGCATCGCCCGCACGCCGTTGTCGAAGGCAGGGCTGTCGTTGTCCCCGGCGATCAGCACGACATGCCAACGACTGGCCGGAACCGCGACGCCCGCGGTGGTCGTCGGGCTGCCGGGCGCACGTGGGCTGGCCGGAGGAGCGCCCGCCATCTCCGGCGTGCAAGCGGCGAGGAGGATGGCGGCGAGGAGAACGGTGGCGAGAGAAGGTGCCTCGAGACGAGCCCGCATGTCAGACCAAACTCCCATGGTTCGCCGACGTCCCCTATTTCGTCCTGGCGCCGACCGCGCGCAACGCCATGTCGGCGTAGAGCTTGGCCATCTGCTCCTCGCTCAGCATCCCGCCGGGACCGTACCACATCGATACATGGGTGCATTGGTCGAGCAGCGCCATCGCGATCGCCTTGAGGTCGCCGCGACCATCGACACGTGGCGGGTCGAACGCGCCGCGCTCGGCACCGCGGGTCAGGATGCCCACCAGGATGTCGCGGATGGCGCGGCGGCTGCGCCGGATGTCGGCCACCCGCTCGCCGCTCAGCCAGCCGATCTCGCGGTTGGCGACCAGCGCCTCGACCCTGAGGCGGCAGTGGCGAACCACGTAGACGCGCACGAACGCGGCGAGCTGCGCCGCCGGATCGTCACCCGCGCCTGCCACCGCCTGCTGACAGAGCCGCTCGAGCTCGCCCTGGGTCGACGCGATGATGTCGTGCAGGAGCTCGTCCTTGGAGCGGAAATGGTTGTACAGCGCGCCCTGGGTGAGGCCGCACGCCTTCATGATGTCGCGCACCGTCACCACTGGATAGCCGCGCTCGGCGAACTGGGTGAAGGCGGCGGCACGGATCGCCTCGACCGGCGGCCGCGGCGGGTCGCGCTCGGGGGCGACCGTGACCGCCGGCGCGCGCTGGGCGTTGCGTTTGGGCGTCATCGCCCGCCTCCCGCGATACCCTCGACGATGCTCCAGGCGAGCTCGGCCGCCGGGCGAACCAGCCTGCCCGACTCGGCGGCCCGCACGTTGGAGGCGGTGCCGTCGAGCGCCCGGCCGTAGACGCCCTGGCGGATGCACGACACGCGGAACAGATTGTAGGCCATGTAGAATTCCCATAGCGCGGGATCGGGGACGGCGCGCCTCGACAGCGCGCAGTAGTAGTCGACCATCTCCCGCTCGCCCGGCAGCCCGAGCGCGGCGAGGTCATGGCCCTCGAGGCCACCCCAGTCCTTCGGCGTGCGCCACAGCATGCAGAGATAGGAAAGCTCGGCAAGCGGGTCGCCGAGAGTCGAGATCTCCCAGTCGATGATCCCCAGCACGCGTGGCTCGGTGGCATGGTAGACCATGTTGTCGAGCCGGTAGTCACCATGCACCAGCACGGTCTCGTCGTTGGCCGGCAGGTGGGCCGGCAGCCAGTCCAGCAGCTGGTCCATGGCCTCGATCGTCTCGGTCTCGGACGCCTTGTACTGCTTGCCCCAGCGCGAGATCTGGCGCGCCACGTAGCTGCCCGGCCGGCCGAAATCAGCGAGCCCGAGGGCGGTGAAGTCGACGGCATGCAGGCGGGCCAGGGTCTCGAACTTGGCGCGGTAGATGGCGAGACGGCCCTCGCGCGGCACCTCCGGCAGCAAGGGGTCCCACAGCACGCGGCCGTCGCAGAACTCCATGATGTAGAAGGCGGTGCCCACGACACCGTCGTCCTGGCACAGGGCATAGGCCCGGGGCGTCGGAACGTTGGTGCGGTTGAGCGCCGAGATCACCCGGAATTCGCGGTCGACGGCATGGGCCGACGGAAGCAGCTTTCCCGGTGGCTTGCGCCGCAGCACGTAGCGCCGGCCGGCGGCGTCGGTCAGTCGATAGGTCGGGTTCGATTGCCCGCCCTTGAACTGTTCGACCTGTACCGGGGCAACGAAGCCCGGCACGTGCACGACCATGAACCGGTCGAGAGATCGCTCGTCGAAACGATGCTTCTCCTGCACCGGCATCGTGCCGACATATTCTGCCCCGCGTCGCGCCACCCGCACATCCCCTGAACGACCATTCACATGGCTTGAGTGTGCTCGCTCGGCCGCTCCCACGCAATACGAACCCCGCCCTCGGCCTGCCGCGACCTCAACACGCCCGGCGCGTCGCCGATGACCTCCAGACTGGATCCCGAATCAGAGACTCTGCAACTCGATGAAACAATATCGACCGGCAAATCACACAAGCAGCGCAACGCAATCACGCATTGTCGCGGTCGCCAAATCGCACTTGGGAAAGTCGGCATAATTGTGTTTATGTAGCCTCGCGACGGCTCGGGGGTTCGGGCCCAACAACCACATCGTATGACGCTGCGCGCGCCGGGGAGGCATCGTTGAGTCGGTTCCTGAGCAAGGACTTCCTGTCCGGGCTGATGTTCATCGCCTTCGGGCTCGTGGCCCTCTATTTCGGGCAGAAACTGGCGTTGGGAACCACCGTGCGCATGGGTCCCGGATACGTCCCGCGCATGCTGTCCATCATCCTGATGTCCCTCGGCGGATTGATCTGCGTCGTTGCCCTGGTAGCGGGCAGCGAGCCTGTCGAGCGGCCGAAACTGCGCCCCATCACCCTCGTGACGATAGGCGTCATCGCCTTCGCCCTGCTGTTCGAGCGGGCCGGCCTCCTGCCGGCGCTGGTCGTGCTGGTCCTGATCGCGTCCCTGGGTGGCGAGGAATTCAAGATTACCGAAGTGATCGGCAACATGGTCGCACTCGCCATCCTCTGCACGCTGGTATTCAAGGTCGGGCTCGGGATGAATATCTCGATCGTCCGGGGAGTCTGGTGAGATGGATCTGCTGAACAACCTGCTGCTCGGCCTGTCCGTCGCCGTCTCCCTCCAGAATCTCATGTACGCGCTGATCGGGTGCCTGCTCGGCACCCTGATCGGCGTGCTGCCCGGCATCGGTCCGGTGGCGACCATCGCCATGCTGCTGCCGATCACCTTCCACCTGCCACCGACGGCCTCGCTCATCATGCTGGCCGGCATCTACTACGGCGCGTCGTACGGTGGCTCGACGACCTCGATCCTGGTCAACCTGCCCGGCGAATCGGCATCGGTCGTGACCTGCCTCGACGGCTACCAGATGGCGCGCAACGGACGCGCCGGCGCTGCGCTTTCCATATCCGCCGTCGGATCCTTCTTCGCCGGCACCGTGGGCACCATCATCATCGTCATGTTCGCCGAGCCGCTGACCCGCATGGCGCAGAAGTTCGGCCCGGCCGACTACTGCTCGCTGATGGCGCTCGGCCTGGTCGCAGCCGTCGTGCTGGCCAGCGGATCGGTGATCAAGGCCATCGCCATGGTGTTCCTCGGCCTGCTGTTCGGCCTCGTGGGAACCGACGTCAATACCGGCGCCCAGCGTTTCACCTTCGACGTGCCCGAGCTCAGCGACGGCATCGACTTCGCCCCGGTCGCCATGGGTCTGTTCGGCATTGCCGAGATCGTCGTCAACCTCGAACGACGATTGTCGCGCACCGCGGGGACCATCAAGGTCGGCTCGCTGTGGCCGACCCGGGAGGAGGTGCGGCGAGCGATCCCCGCCGTCCTGCGCGGCACGGCCCTGGGCGCCGCCCTCGGTGTGCTGCCTGGCGGCGGCCCGACGCTGGGCGCCTTCTCGTCGTACACCCTCGAGAAGAAAATTTCGAAGCACCCCGAGCAGTTCGGCAAGGGTGCCGTCGAGGGTGTCGCCGCGCCCGAATCGGCCAACAATGCCGCCGCTCAGACGTCGTTCATTCCGATGCTCACGCTCGGCATCCCATCCAACGCCGTGATGGCGCTGATGGTGGGCGCCATGATCATCCAGGGCATCCAGCCGGGCCCCGAGGTGATGACCAAGAAGCCGGATCTGTTCTGGGGCATGATCGTCTCGATGTGGATCGGCAACCTGATGCTGGTCGTCATCAACCTGCCGATGATCGGCATGTGGGTGAAGCTCCTGACGGTGCCTTACCGCTTCCTGGCTCCGGCGATCCTGCTGTTCTGCTGCATCGGCGCGTACAGCCTGCAGAACAGCACGTTCCACGTGTTCCAGGTCGCCGTGTTCGGCGTGCTGGGCTACATCTTCGTGCGTCTCGGCTGCGAGGGCGCGCCCTTCCTGCTCGGTCTCGTGCTCGGCCCTCAGATGGAAGAATACTTCCGGCGCGCCATGCTGCTGTCGCGCGGCGATCCCATGGTCTTCATCCAGCGGCCGATCAGCCTCGGGCTGCTGATCACCACCGCCGTGCTGCTGATCATCATGGCCCTGCCCGGCATCAAGAAGGCCCGGCAGCAGGCTTTCCAGGAAGAGGGCTGAGGGGGAAGGACCGATGTCCGATCGGCCCAAGCGCGTGACCATCGACGAGGAAGGCCCGCGCGAGGGTTTTCAGTCCGAAAAGAAAGTGATCCCGGTTGCCGACAAGGTGCGCCAGACAGAGGGTCAACACATGAACGTCGAGACGCTGCAGCGTGGCATCCTTCCCGATTCGACCCTGGTCGACGTGCCAAGCGTGCCCTGGCAGCCGACGGGTTTCGCCGGCATCGACTGGAAGATCCTGATGGAGACCGAATCCGGCATGCGCACCGTGCTGATGCGCTGGGCCCCCGGCGCTCGGCTGCCCCGCCACGAGCATGTCGCGCTGGAGCAGACCTTCGTGCTCGAAGGCTCCTTCTCCGATCATTCCGGTACGTGTCGGGCCGGCCAGTACGTCTGGCGCCGTGCCGGCAGCCAGCACGACGCCTGGACCGACGAAGGTTGCCTGATGATCGCATTCTTCCTCGAGCCGAACACCTTCTTCGCGTGAGGTCTCGCGCGGAATTCGGCGCACGCGGCGGCTGGACACCCCTTCTCGACCCGTTCAAAATCACCGGCAACCAGTCGGCGGGCCAACTGTCGCGGGAGGCAAGGGAGTAAACGTCAACGGGTACGCAAAGCGTATCGCGTCGATAATGCTCACGATTCGGCTGAGGTTCGGGAAGGGCCATTGGCTGGGTTGGCTTGTGCCCGTGCTTGGTGTCGGCGGCTGGGCCACGCAAGCCTGGAGTATCCCAGATGAATCGCAGAACGATGGTCGCCAGCACGCTCGCCGTGGCCGCCGCCCTCGCGGCTGGCGGCGTCGCGGCTCAGGACATCAAGCTTCCGCCGTCCCTTACGATGACCGCGTACGACACCGGTACCTCTGGCTTCAACATCGCCGTCGCTATCGGCAAGGTGATGAAGGAGAAGCACCAGAGTGATCTACGCGTCCTGCCGGCAGGAAACGACATCGCTCGCCTGGCGCCGCTCAAGGCCGGGCGAGCCCAGGCGTCGGCCATGGGCATCGGCGGCTATTTCGCCGCCGAGGGTGTCTTCGAGTTCGCCAACAAGGATTGGGGGCCGCAGCAGCTGCAGCTGATGCTCGCCGCGTCGTCCTGCAACGGTATCACGCTCAATGTCGCCAAGGACACGGGCGTGAAGGAGTTCAAGGACCTCAAGGGCAAGCGCATCGGCATTGTCGTCGGTTCGCCGGCGCTCAATCAGAACGCGTTTGCAATCCTGGCCTTCGGCGGCCTGACCAAGGACGATGTCAAGCTGGTCGAGTTCTCCAGCTTCGGCGCCATGTGGAAGGGGATGCTGAACAACGAGGTCGACGCCGCGATCGCCTCGACCATCACCGGGCAGGTTCGCGAGCTCGAAGCCTCGCCGCGCGGTGTCGTGATGCCGCAAACCCCGGCCTCCGACAAGGCCGGATGGGCGCGCATGCACAAGTTCGGCCCGTACTTCTACCCGCACAAGACGACGTGCGGCGCCGGCGGCCTCAGTGCCACGAACGCGCTGGAGCTGCCCTCGTATCCGTATCCGATCTTCATGGCCTATGCCTCGGAGAAGCCGGATCTGATCTACAACATCACCAAGGCGATGATCGTCGACTATCCGATGTACAAGGACGGTGCGCCGGGCGCAGACGGGCTGGACGTGAAGCGCCAGATCCTCAATTGGGTCCTGCCCTACCATGAAGGTGCCGTGAAGGCCCTCAAGGAGGCCGGCGTCTGGACGGCCGAGGCCCAGAAGCACAACGACATGCTGGTCAAGCGACAGCAGACGCTGGCTACTGCCTGGGCGGACTTCAACAAGGCCAATCCGCCCGCCGACAAGGACGCTTTCGCGAAAGGCTGGCTCGCTGCCCGCAAGGCGGCGCTCGAGAAGGCCGGCATGGATCCAGTGTTCTAGCCCGATCCGCACAGCCCAATGTCGGAGCAATCCGTTGATGAAGAGCCTGGTTCGGAAGGATCCCGGACCAGGCGTCTTTCCACCTTCTGGCGGTGCGTGCTGCTCGTCTGGACGGTCGTTTCGATTCTGCTGTGCTTCAATCAGCAGTTCACCTTGCGGTTCTTCGTCGGGCTGACGCTGCTCGATACCGAATACTACTGGGGGCTGATTCTCGTCCTTCTGCCGCTGGCATTCATCGTCTATCCCCTCAAGCCCGGCCTGCATCAGGATCGCGTGCCGTTCTACGACGTATTGCTCTTCCTGCTGACATCGGGCCTGTCGATCGTCCTGATCTGGACCGCCCGTACCTCGGCAGCCGAAGGCTGGGAATACAGCGCCCCGAGCGTCGCGCCGGAGTGGGCACTGTGGACCGCCATCGCCATGTGGGCCATGGTGCTGGAGGCGCTGCGCCGCGCCGGCGGCTGGGTGCTGTTCGTCATCATGGGAACGTTCTCGCTGTTTCCCCTGTTCGCAGCGAGCATGCCCGCGCCTCTGACCGCGTCGTCGGTGACGTTTCTCGACGCCGCGTCGTATCATATCTTCTCGCGCGAGAGCGTCCTCGGAATCCCGATGCGGGCCTTCGCCGAGCTCGTGATCGGCTTCCTGGTCTTCGGAACGGCGCTGCAATACTCCGGCGCCGGAGCCTTCTTCATCAACCTCGCCTTCGCGCTCTGCGGCACCTATCGCGGCGGCGCAGCAAAGGTCGCCATCTTCTCGTCCGGCCTCCTCGGCTCCATGAGCGGCAGCGTGATCTCCAACGTGCTGACCACCGGGACGATGACGATCCCGGCAATGAAGAAGACCGGGTTCAAGCCGGCAATGGCAGGCGCCATCGAGGCTTGTGCCTCGACCGGCGCGGTGTTGGCCCCGCCGGTCATGGGTGCCACGGCGTTCGTGATGGCGGAGTTCCTCAACGTTCCCTACTCGGAGGTCGCGCTCGCCGCCGCCGTGCCGGCGATCCTGTTCTATTTCTCGCTGTTCATGCAGATCGATTTCTTCGCCGGCCGGCACCGGATGATCGGCCTGAAGCGGGAGGAAATGCCGCGCATACGCGACGTCTTCCGCGAGGGCTGGTACTTCATCTTCGTCATTCTGCTGCTGGTCGTTCTCCTGCTGGTGATGAAGCGCGAGAACTGGGCGCCGTGGCTCGCGACCGGCCTGCTGCTCGTCCTCAACCAGCTGTTCTCGAAGCATCGCTGGGGCTGGGCCGATCTGCTCGCCTTCATCGAGGGCAACGGGCGCGTGTTCGTCGAGCTGGTCGCCATCCTGGCAGGTATCGGCCTGCTGGTCGGCGCCTTCTCGTTGACCGGCCTTACCGGCACGCTGACCACCGAGCTTCTCCACATCGCCGGCGGCCAGCCGCTGCTGCTGATCCTCATGGGGGCGCTCACCAGCTTCATCCTCGGCATGGGGATGACGATCACCGCCTGCTATATCTTCCTCGCCGTCCTGCTGGCACCCAGCCTCATCCAGGCCGGGTTGAACCCTCTCGCTGTCCACATGTTCATCATGTACTGGGGCATGGTGTCGTTCATCACGCCGCCAGTTGCGCTCGCCGCCTTCGCCGGAGCCTCGGTGGCGAAGGCCAACCCGATCGAGACTGGCCTGAATGCGATGAAGATCGGAAGTATCATCTACTTCGTGCCATGCTTCTTCGTGCTCAATCCCTCCCTGGTGCTGCAGGGCGACTTCCTCGATTTCGTCGTGCACTTCGTGACGGCGCTTATCGGCGTCGTTCTCGTATGTGCAGGGCTGCAGGGGTACATGGGCCGAATCGGCGACCTGAGGCAGTGCGGATGGCTCGAATGGCCGGTTCGCCTGGCGCTCATCCTGGGCGGCCTGATGTTCGCTGCTCCGGGCGGCGGCCTGATGCCACTGTCGCCTTTGGAGATGACGGCGGCGGCGGTTGCGCTATCCTTGCCGGCGCTCGCTGTGGCCTGGATGTACGCACGGCGGGCAGCTGTCGCGTAGGGCGACCGATGGCAGGCGTCCTGGAGGGTGTTCGCGTTCTCGATTTCGGCCGCTACATCGCGGGGCCGTTCTGCGGCACCATGCTGGGGGATCTCGGCGCCGAGGTGATCCGCATCGAGAAGCTGGATGGCAGCGAGGACCGCTGGGTGACGCCGGTGGTCGAGGGCGGCGAAGGCGCCATGTTCCTCCAGATGGGCCGCAACAAGCTCGGCCTCACGCTCAACCCGATGAAGCCGGCCGGCCGCGAGATCGTGAAGAAGCTGATTGCCGTGTCGGACGTCGTCATCGCCAACCTGCCGTACGAGACGCTGCAGGAGATGGGCATCGACTACGAGACGATCTCGGCCATCAACCCGCGCATCATTCTCGCCACCACCTCGTGCTTCGGCTCGGAGGGCCCCTACGCCACGCGCGTCGGCTTCGACACGATCGGCCAGGCGATGTCGGGCGCAATGTTCCTGTCGGGCGACGGCACGGTACCGACGCGCATGAACGCCCCCTTCGTCGATTTCGGCACGGCGCTGCTCAACACCGTGGGCGTGCTCGCCGCCCTGATGGATCGCGCCAAGTCGGGCAAGGGCCAGAAGGTCGAGACGGCCTTGCTGCGCACCGCGGTCAACATCACCAACGGCCACCTGATCGAGCAGGCGATGCTCAATCTCAACCGCATCGCCACGCTCAATCGCGGCTTCACCGCCGGCCCGTCCGACTCCTACAAGTGCAGGGATGGCTGGATCTACGCCATGACCATCGGCCAGCCGCTGTTCGTGCGCTGGTGCAAGCTGATGGGCGACGAGAGCCTGCTGAAGGACCCGCGATTCAAGGACGATCTGGCGCGCGGCGACAATGGCGAGGCGCTATCGGCCATCATGCAGAAATGGTGCGACGCGCGAACGGTCAAGCAGGCCCTGGCCGAGCTCGAGGCCAATCGCATTCCGGCCGGAGCGGTCTACACGCCCCAGCAGGCGCTCGACGATCCGCACATCCAGCAGGCCAACTTCATGCACGGCATGGACTATCCCGGCGCCGCCAAGCCGGTGCCGATCCTGCAGGAGCCGGTGAAGCTCTCCCGCACGCCGCTCAGCATCCGGCGGCGCGCTCCGCAGCTCGGTGAGCATACCGACCAGATCCTGGAGGAGCTGGGCTACGACGCGGCCGCCATACAGAAGCTCCGGTTGGACCGGGTCGTCTGAGCGCCAAGTTCCTGCGTGATCCCGGGACCCGTCTCAGTCTATAGTGGGTCGGGGTCCCAGGAGACATATGCGCAGTCTCACAGCAACCTTCGCGCTGATCTTATCGGGTACAGCCGTCACTCCCGCCACCGCCCAGGAGTTCCCGTACGGCCAGAACCTGACCTTCGACGTGTACCGCAACGGCCAGCCGATCGGCCAGCACACGCTCGTGTTCCAGCAGGATGGAGCCAATCGCACGGTGACCATCGCCGTCGACCTCACCGTCCGGGCGCTGGGCGTTGTCGCCTATCGCTACCAGCACAATAGTAAGGAAGTCTGGAGCAACAACGCGCTGCAGGCCCTCGAAGCGCGCACCGACGACAACGGCCAGAAATACAGCGTGAGCGTCAAGCGCGGCAGCGCAGGCCTCGCCGTGGAGCGCCAATCGCCCGCCGTCGCCGTCGCCGCTGCCGCGACCAGCGATCAGGGGCTGCAACCGTCAACCGTCGCGCGTGAGGTGCTCCCGGCCAGCATGCTGCCGACCACGCACTGGAACATGAGCCAGGTCGGCCAGTCGACCCTGCTCAACACCCAGTATGGCACCAGGTCGAAGACCAGGATCACCACCGTCGGTCGCGAGCCGGTCAAGCTTGCGAACGGCGCCACCGTGCAGGCCACGCGCTATCACTACACCGGCGACATCCGCATGGATCAATGGTTCGACGATCGCGGCCGATGGGTGAAGTCGGCCTTCCCGGCGATGGACGGGTCGTCGATCGACTACGTCCTGCGCGAATGACGCCCGTCCAGCGCTTCGAGCGCCTCGCCGACCTTCTCGCCGCCGACCCCGACCTGCGCCGCCGCGGCCGCTGGGTCGAGGCCGAATGCCGGGTCGAGATCGGCGCCGAGCCCTTCCATCTCGCGATACGCGGCGGCGCGATCGAGGAATTCGCGAGGGGTCCCCGCCTGCTGCGCTCGGTCGCCTTCTCGATCCGCGGTACCGACGAGGCCTGGCGCCGCCATTGGCAGCGTGTGCCCGAGCCCGGCTGGCATGATCTTTTCGCCCTCACAAAGCGCGGCGAAGCCTCGATCGACGGCGACCTGCGGCCGCTGCTTCAGAACCTGCAGTATTTCAAGGATCTGCTCGCCCTGCCGCGCCGGCTGACGGAGGGCCACTGAGACATGGCTCCCGCGTTCGAGCCGATGATCGGCCGCTACCTGCGCACGGAGATCGACGGCGTTCCGCACCGGATCTATTTCGAGGAGGCCGGACAGGGCATTCCGCTGGTCTGCCTGCATACCGCGGGCGCCGACGGCCGACAGTACCGCCATCTGATGAGCGATCCGGAGGTGACGCGCCGCTTCCGTGTGCTCGCCTTCGACATGCCGTGGCACGGCAAGTCGACGCCGCCCGACGGTTGGCAGAAGGACGAGTACCGCCTCACGACGGCCTCCTACACGGCGGCGATCCGGGCCTTCTGCCAGGCCATGGAGCTCGATCGGCCGGTGGCGATGGGCTGCTCGATCGGCGGCCGCATCGTGCTCAATCTCGCGATTGCCCACGCCAGCGAGTTCCGGGCGCTGATCGCGCTCGAGGCCGCCGACTTCCAGCAACCCTGGTACGACACCGCCTGGCTGCATCGGCCCGACGTCCATGGTGGCGAGGTGTGCGCTGCCCTGGTGTCCGGCCTGATCGCGCCGCAGAGCCCCAGCGCGGCCCGCCACGAGACGCTGTGGATGTACATGCAGAGCGGCCCCGGCGTGTTCAAGGGCGACCTCTACTTCTATCGCGTCGACGGCGACCTGCGCGACAAGGTCGAGGCGATCGACACCACCGCGTGCCCGCTCTACCTGCTGACCGGCGAGTACGATTTCTCCTGCACGCCGGAGGACACGCTGCGCACCGCCCGCCATATCCCGGGCGCCGAGGTCCAGATCATGAAGGAGCTCGGCCACTTCCCGATGAGCGAGTACCCGGCGAAGTTCCGCGAGTACATCCTGCCGGTGCTGGAGAGGATCGCCTCGCGGTCCGGAAGAGGAAGACCGTGTCCAGTCACTGTCGCTCATGCCCCCTCCGCCCCCTCCGGGGGGCACCTCCCCGACGCAGGCGTTGGGGAGGAGAAGGAACGCTACAACACCTGGAACACCTCGTAGACCGGGCCGGTGGGATCGCGGCGGCCGGTGGCGACGGCGACGATGCGGTTGAGGAAACGGTACTTCTCCGACGAGGTCTCGAACCAGGGCGTGGTACGGAAGTAGTACTGCGCCGGGTCGACGGGATCGCCGCGATTGAGCTGCTCCATCACGAAGGCCGGGCCGTGCCGCATGCCGCGATAGCTCATGTAGATCAGGTGCCCGTCGTCGGTCCGGAGCGTGATGCGCACGTCGAGCATCAGGATGCCGTCGCGCCGCAGCAGCAGCCAGTCGCCGCCCGGCGCCGGCAGCACCGTGCCGCGCAGCTCCTCGCCGTCGAAGGTGCCGCCGGTGACGACGCCGATGCGGCGCCGGCCATACGGCGTCTCGCCGACGTCGGTGAAATTCGGATCGACTGTCAGGTGGAGCGTGAACAGGTGGGAGGTGCGGAGCGTCGGTTCGGCCATTGTCGCCTCAAATCCTGGCGCTGCGGCCGGCCCAGTACGGCTCGCGCAGCTCGCGCTTCATGATCTTGCCGATGGTGCTGCGAGGCAGCGAATCGCGCAGCTCGACTCCCGCCAGGCGCTGCGTCTTGCCGAGCTGGCCGTTCGCCCAGTCGCGGATCTCGGAGGCGCTCGCCGACGCGTCCGGGCGGCGCACGCAGAGCGCCATCGGCGATTCCCCCCACTGCTCGCTCGGGATGCCGATCACGGCAACGTCGATCACGTCGGGATGCCTGAGCAGCATCACCTCGATGTCCGCGGCATAGACATTGAAGCCGCCGGAAATGATCATGTCCTTCTTGCGATCGAGCAGGACGACGAAGCCGTCCTCGTCGATGCGTCCCATGTCGCCCGACCTGAAGAACAGCCGCCCCTCGGCGTCGTGCCAGAACAGGTCACGCGTCTTGTCGGCCTGCTTGTAGTAGCCTTTCATCATCAGCTGTGCGCGGCCGGCCAGCTCGCCGACCTCGCCCTGGGGCAGCACTCTGCCCTGCTCGTCGAGCACGACGATCTCGCTGCCCAGCCCCGGCTTGCCGACGGTGTGCAGCTTGTCCGGAAGCAGGTTGGCCTCCAGCGTGCACGCCGCCCCGCCCTCGGTGAGGCCGTAGATCTCGATCAGCCGGCCGGGCCACCGCGCCAGGCAGTCGGCCTTGACCTGGGCGCGCAGCGGCGCGCTGGTCCTTCCCGAAGTCGGGATGGGCCAGGATGCGCTGGTACTGCACCGGCACCAGCATGGCGTGGGTGACCCTCTCGCGCTCGGCAATCTCCAGGAACCTCACCACATCCGACCGCGGCATCAGGATGGTCGTGCCGCCCAGGCCGAGGGTCGCCAGGACGGCGACCAGAGTGGTGTTGGAATAGAGCGGCGTCGAGGCGAGCGAGATCGTGTCCGGGCCGTAGTCGAACGCCGCGAAGCGCGCCGCCGTCATGTCGCGCATGACGTGGCTATGCAGGATTCCCTTGGGCAGGCCGGTCGTGCCCGAGCTGTAGATGATGTTGAAGTCGTCGAGCGCACCGATCTCCTGGTCGAACGGCGCATCGTTCGCCGGCGCCAGCCACGCCTCGTAGCCACGCCAGCCCGGACGCGCAAAATCGAACGCGACACGGCCACCCTCGATCAGCTTGCCGAGGCGCGCATCGCACGGCTCGACCAGGCCGCGATACTGGTCCGACAGGAACAGGACCCTGGCGTCGCAGTCGTCGAGCATCTTCTCGAGCGCATCGGCGGCCGCCATGGTCGACAGGGGCACGACGCAGGCGCCGGCGCGCAGGCCGCCCATGAAGACCTCGAGATACTCGACCGAGTTGGCCGCCAGGATGGCGATCTTGTCGCCGCGGCTCACGCCCATGCCGGCGAGCGCATGCGCCACCTTGTCGACCCGGCGGTTGAAATCGCGCCAGCTCAGGGACTTGCCGTCGCAAACGACGGCGCGCTTGTCGGGCCAGGCCCGCGCGTTCTGCGCCACGCGAACGGGAATCGAGACGAACTCCGGGAAGTCGTCCAGCGTCGGCTGCGGCACGAGCACGCTGTCGGGACTCATGCCTGCGATCCTATTTCTTCGGCTCGACCTTCTCGACCGGCCCGCCGGCCTTCTTCCAGGCGCCGAACCCGCCCTCGAAGTGAGCGACCGGCGTCAAACCCATGTCCTGCGCCGTCTTGGTGGCGAGCGCCGAGCGCCAGGCGCCGGCGCAGAAGAACACGAACTTGTTGCCGCTCTGGAAATAGTCCTTGGCATAGGGGCTCTGCGGGTCGATCCACATCTCGAGCATGCCGCGCGTCACGTTGATCGCGCCGGGAATCGTGCCGTCGCGCCACAGCTCGCGTGGATCGCGGATGTCGATGAAGGTGACGCCGGGCTGGCCGTGGACCTTGATCGCCTCGGCGAGCGGCAAGGTCTCGATCGCGGCATTTGCGTCGTCGACCATCTGCTTGACGGTCTTCTTGATCTCGAGCGGCATGGTCTCTCTCCGGTGCGCTGTCTTCGCTCGATCCATCTTAGGACTTCGAACCGAACGCGTGCCACAGAAACTCACTGCTGGGAGCGAGCCACTCCCGTGGCGCTAGCTTTAGACCTCCTGACATACCCTTTGGCCGGTCCAGCAAAGTCCTCATCCTGAGGAGGTCGCGAAGCGACCATCTCGAAGGATGGGCGACACACGCGATCGCTGGAAAACCGGTGTCGCAGCACCCGATTTGTTGCCGACGAGACGCCGCGCTTCGCGCGCCTCCCCAGGGTGAGGAGGGGAGCGCGTCGAAGGACGGGCCGCTCCTCAGGGTGAGGTCTTCAGGAAAGTTAGGGCCCATGAGCGCGCCACTCCTGTGGCGCTCTTCTTGGCGATTGCACCGTCCCATGAGCGCCACTTTGGCGGAGTTTACTCCGCCACCAGTGGCGCGCTCCCGGCGCGTGAGTCACCGCTCCGGCACATGCTCGGCGAGCTCGCTCAGCCAGACGTCGGGGCTGCCGTCGGACGGCGCGCGCCAGTCGCCGCGCGGCGACAGCGAGCCGCCCGACGAAATCTTGGGCCCGTTGGGCAGCGCCGACCGCTTGAACTGGTTGGTGAAGAAACGCCGCAGGAAGTGCCCGAGCCAGTGGCGGATCTCCTCGAGCGTGTAGGCTCGCCGCGTTCCGGCGGGCAGGTTCGCCGGCCACACCCCCTTCTCCACGTCGTGCCAGGCGTGCCAGGCCATGAAGGCGATCTTCGACGGCCGGTAGCCGAGCCGCGTCAGATAGAAGAGGTTGAAATCCTGCAGGGCATAGGGGCCCACCGCCTGCTCGGTCGACTGGATGGTGCCGGTGGCGCCGACCGGAATCAGCTCGGGCGATATCTCCGTATCGAGGATGTCGTGCAGGATCGTCGCCGTGTCGGTGCTGACGTCGCCCGACGCGGCGACGAAGCGGATCAGGTGCTGGATCAGCGTCTTGGAGACCGAGCCGTTGGGATTGTAGTGCGACATGTGATCGCCGACGCCGTAGGTGCACCAGCCGAGGCCCAGCTCGCTGAGGTCGCCGGTGCCCACCACCATGCCACGCTGCTGGTTGGCGAGGCGGAACAGGTAGTCGGTGCGCAGCCCGGCCTGCACATTCTCGAAGGTGATGTCGTAGACTTGCTCGCCCCTGGCGAACGGATGGCCGATGTCGCCCAGCATCTGGCGCGCCGCCGGCTTGATGTCGATCTCGCCCGCCGTCACGCCCAGCGCCTCCATCAGCCGCCAGGCGTTGCGGTAGGTCTTGTCGGTCGTGCCGAAGCCCGGCAGCGTGTAGGCGAAGACGTTCTTGCGCGGCAGGCCGAGCTGGTCCATCGCCCGGCAGACGACGATCAGTGCCTGCGTCGAATCGAGGCCGCCCGACACCCCGATGATCGCCCGCTCGGTACGGCTCGAATGGAGGCGCTGAGCCAGACCCTGGATCTGGATGTTGTAGGCCTCGTAGCAATTGTCGCGCAGCCTCGCCGGATCCGACGGCACGTAAGGAAAGCGCTCGAACGCTCGTTCCAGCCCGACGCCGGCCGCCGGCGCATCGAGCACGAACTCGATCTTGCGGAAACGCCGGACCCTCTCGCCTTCCTGCATCGCGCAATCGGCAAAGCCGTTGTTGCGCAGCCGCTCCTGGCGAATGCGGCCGAGATCGACGTCGGCGCGCACGATGGTCGATTCCTTCTCGAAGCGCGCCGATTCAACCAGCTGGTCACCGCATTCGTAGATCGCGGCATGACCGTCCCACGCGAGATCGGTGGTCGACTCGCCCGGCCCCGAGGCCGAGTAGGCATACGCCGCGATGCCGCGCGCCGACTGGCTGCCGCACAGCAGGCGACGCGCCTCGGCCTTGCCGATGGTGATGTTGCTCGCCGAGAGATTGACCAGCACTTCGGCGCCCGCGAGAGCGGCGTGGCTCGACGGCGGAACCGGAACCCAGATGTCCTCGCAGATCTCGACGTGGAAGGTGACCTTCACCGTGCCGGTCGAGCGAAACAGCATGTCGGTGCCGAACGGAACGTCGCGGCCGGCCAGCCTGATCGTGTGCTCGATCAGGTTGGCGCCGGACACGAAATGGCGCTTCTCGTAGAATTCGCGATAGTTCGGCAGGTAGGTCTTGGGCACGACGCCCAGGATGGCGCCGCCCTGGATCACGACCGCCGAGTTGTAGAGCCGGCCGGCGAGGCGCAGCGGCGCACCGACGATCAGGACCGGGAACAGCTCGCGCGAGGCCGCGACCACCTCGGCGATCGATGCCTCGATCCGGTCGAGCAAGGCGTCCTGCAGCAGCAGATCCTCGATCGCGTACGACGACAGGCCAAGCTCGGGGAACACCATGATGGCCGCCCCCTCGCGGTCTCCGATGCGCGCCAGGCGAATGGTCTCGGCGAGATTGTAGGCCGCATCGGCAACGCGGGTGCGCGGCACGCAACAGGCGACGCGCACGAACTCGTGCGAGTAGAGAGAGTAGAAATCGGACAAGGGACGGTCGCCGTCGGTAGTGGTGTCGGCGATTGAGCCCGCCACCGCTTCCCTGTCAAGTCGCGCCGGGCCCGCCCGGCCTTGATCTGGATCAAGGTCATTGGCAGCGGCGCGTGTCGCCCTGAGGGCGCTTGGACCGCCACTTGCATGACGGGCGACGTCGGCATGTGCTGGAGACGAGGGGCGATGGATTCCCGCTACTACTCGCTTATTCGCTGCACCAAGGAGGGTCTGCTGGTCGGCTGGGTGCCGGACCTCCCCGGGGTGACCGCCGCCAGCTTCGTCGAGGAGGACGTCGTGCGCGAGCTGCGTCTCAGCGCCCGCGAACTGCTTCGAAAGATCGCCGCGAGAGGTCTGCCGAGGCCGCGATCCAGCCCGGCCGATGCGCTCCCCTTTGGCGATCGCCACGGCCCTTACCGAAGAACGCTGCTCGTGCTCGGCTGACCGGTGCCGAGAGACCGGATGCCGCACCTTGCTGAGGTCATTGGCTTTCGGCGATGGTGGGCGCGACAGGGATTGAACCTGTGACCCCTGCCATGTCAAGACAGTGCTCTACCGCTGAGCTACGCGCCCCTCGCCGGAGTGCGGTCGTCTACATCGCTGTCCTCCGCTTGGCAAGTATGCGCCCCGCGCGACAGCACGTATGAGGGGCGCGCGCCCGCACGGTGCGTGACGCGACCGGCGCCGCACGCTATGAGAATCGAATGGAGTTTTCGCCCGTCGAGCCCGAGTCATTGGCGTTGGATTGCCGACAGCCACTTCGTCAGACCACCCCCGTGGTCGTCGCCTCGCCCCATAGCGGGTCCCTCTATCCCGCCTCCTTCCTTGCCCAGGCTGCGGTGCCGCTGCCGGCGCTGCGGCGAGCCGAGGACGCTTTCGTCGACGAGCTGTTCGCCATCGCTCCGGCGATCGGCATTCCTCTGCTGGCAGCGCGGTTTCCCCGCTCCTATGTCGACGCCAACCGAGAACCTTACGAGCTCGATCCGGCGATGTTCGAGGGCCCCCTGCCGCGGCCGCTCAATCACCGCAGCAGCCGGGTCGCCGCCGGCCTCGGCATGATCCCGCGCGTAGCGGCGAGCGGCGAGCCGATCTACCGCACCCGGGTCTCCTCGGACGAGATCGAGCTGCGCCTGTCAGCGTGCTGGCGGCCCTACCATGCCGCCTTGTCTTCGCTGGTCGAGCAGACCCATCGCACCTTCGGCAGCGCTCTGCTGATCGACGCCCATTCGATGCCGTCCTCGGCGTCCGGCCTGGGGCCACGCGAGCGCGATCATCGCGTGGATATCGTGCTCGGCGACAATCATGGCGAGGCCTGCGCCCCGGACCTGGTCGACTGGGTCGAACGGTGGCTGGGCGAACGCGGGCTCCGGGTGCAGCGCAACCAGCCTTACGCCGGGGGCTTCACCACCCAGCGTTATGGCCGCCCGGAGATCGGGCGGCATGCCCTGCAGATCGAGATCAACCGGGCGCTCTACATGGACGAGCTGCGCCATGAAAAGCTGCCGACGGCGGGCGTCATCGAACGCCTGATGAGCCGTTTGCTGGAGGGGCTGGCCGAGGAGGCCCTGTCCCGGCTCGCACCCCGCCCGCTGGCCGCGGAGTAAGGTTTCTCCGCTCCGGCGAGGAAGCAAAAAAAAGGGCCGTGACAAGCACGGCCCGAGTTTAGGGAGGAAACGCCCAAGACGGGCATACAGCAAACACAGAGGTCGCCGAGGCGACGTTTGCTGCACCCCCAAAATGGTGCATCTGCGAAGAGATTTCAAGAGGAAAAAAAGTCCCTGATTTCACTGATTTACCGCCGTTTCATCCTGTGATTAAGGTGTGGCTTTTTTGCAACGCACAAAGAAAGCAGGAGGCAGGTCTGCACATCGCGCAAACCTGCGGGGACCGCGCGGTGGGCGGCGATTCGATAGATTGCTCAATGGCTTGATGCTTGACCAACCCGATGGGAGGCTGACGTGGCGCGGAAGTTCGTAGTGGCAATGATGATGCACGAAACCAACACATTCTCTCCGCTGCCCACCCCGATAGACTCGTTCGCCCGCTCCGGCGCCCTGTCCGGCGCTCCCGCGATCGCGGAGGCCGAGGGCACCAACACGTCGCTCGGCGGCTTCATCGAGGTTGCCCGCCAGGCCGGCGCCGAATTCACCGTGCCGATGGCGGCATCGGCCCATCCCTCGGGCCTGGTCACCGAGGCGGCCTACGAGCAGATGACCACCGCGATCGTCGACGAGGTCAGGAAGGGCTGCGATGCCGTCCTGCTCGCCCTGCACGGTGCCATGGTCGCCGAGCACTTCGACGACGGCGAGGGCGAGCTGCTCAACCGCATCCGCAGGATCGCTCCCGACGTGCCGATCGCCGTGGCGCTCGATTTCCATACCCAGATGACGGAAGCCATGATCAGGGGCGCCAGCATCATCACCGGCTACCGCACCTATCCCCACATCGACATGGCCGACACCGCCCGTCGCTCCGGCCGCACGCTGATGCGCATGCTGGCTGGCGAGGTCGAGCCGCGCATGGTGTGGGGCAACCGGCCGATCATGAGCAGCTCGCTGGTCCACACGCCCTCGCGCGAGCCTATGAAGACCCTGATGGGCATGGCCAACCAGGCCGAGGACAGCGGTCAGGTGCTCAATGCCTCCGTGTTCGGCGGCTTTCCCCAGGCCGACATCCCTCACCTCGCCCTGTCATCGGTGATCGTCTGCGACAAGCGCACGGCGGAGGGCGAGGTCCTGCTCAACCGGATTCTCGATGCCGCGTGGGACAAGCGCGAGGGCTTCCTGTTCCATCCCGAGAAGCTCTCCGTCCAGGTCGCCCGTGCCAAGGCGCTCGACGGCGGGCCGATCGTCATGGCCGACCACGGCGACAATACCGCCTCGGGCGGCACCCAGGACGTCATGAGCGTGGTCGAGGAGGCCCTCGCTCAGGGCCTCGAGGACGCCTGCGCCGGCCCGATCTGCGACCCTGCCTGCGTCGATCAGATGATCAAGGCCGGCGTCGGTGCCGAGGTTACGCTGCAGCTCGGCGGCAAGATCGACATGCCGGCCATGGGCCTCAAGGGCAAGCCGCTGCAGGTGAACGGCAGGGTCAAGGCGATCACCGACGGGCAGTTCGTCGTCACCGGGCCTATGGCCACCGGCACCACCGTGCGCATGGGCCGCACCGCCGTGCTCGATACCGGCAAGATGCTGATCGTCGTGTCGGAGAAGCGCGCCGAGCCGTTCGACCTCGGGGTATTCACCCACTGCGGCATCGACCCAAGGCGCAAGAAGTACGTGCTGATCAAGTCGCGCCAGCATTTCCGCGCCGGCTTCGAGCCGATCGCCAAGCATATCGTCATGTGCGACGGCGACGGCTGCACCGCCTCCGACCTCGCCCTGTTCAAGTACACCAAGGTCAAGCGGCCGCTCTATCCGTTCGACCTCGACATGCGGCTCGGCCGCAACGAAGCCTAGAGCGTTCGCGGAGCTCGTTGTGACAGCCCTCCTGTCATCCCGAGACAGGCACTTGCGTAGCAAGCGCCGTAGCGAGGGACTCTTGAGGCCCCAGCATAGGTCCCTCGCTGCGCTCGGGATGACACCGACTCTGTATTGATTGTCTCGTTCCAATCCTCGGGAGAGCGTCGATGGCACGCTATGACATGGTAATTCGCAACGGCCAGGTAGCCGACGGTACCGGCAAGTCCCTCTTCGCGGCCGACGTGGCGCTGAAGGACGACCGCATTGTCGCGGTCGAGGCGCCGGGCAGCTTGCGCGGCGACAACGAGATCGACGCTGCCGGCAAGGTCGTGGCGCCGGGCTTCATCGACGTGCACACCCACGACGACACCGCCCTGATCGACAACCCGACCATGGCAATGAAGGCGAGCCAGGGCGTCACCACCGTCGTGTGCGGCAATTGCGGCGCCTCGGCCGCGCCGTTCGTGCGCGACGACATCGGCCATTTCCTGTCGCTGATCGTCAAGAACAAGGCCAACGTGTCGAGGACCTTCGCCGAGTTCGTGGCCAAGGTCGATGCCGCGAGGCCGGCCATCAACGGAGCCTTCCTGATCGGCCATTCGACGCTGCGTTTCAACGCGCTCGGCCACGATCTGGCACGCCAGGCCACCGCCGCCGAGACCGCGACCATGCGCGATCTGCTCGACCAGAGCCTCGAGCAGGGCGCCATCGGCATGTCGAGCGGCCTGTTCTATCCGCCGGCGATGTCCGCCTCGACCGACGAGGTGGCCGAGGTCGCCAAGCCGCTCGGCAAGTGGGGCGGGGTCTACACCGCCCACATGCGCGACGAGGGCGACCATATCCTGAAGTCGATGGACGAGACCTTCGAGATCGGCCGCCGCGCCGGCGCTCCGGTCATCGTCTCGCATCACAAATGCTCGGGTCGCGCCAATTTCGGCCGCATGGTCGAGACGCTGCCCAAGTTCAGCGAGGCGATGAAGAGCCAGGAGATCGCCTTCGACGTCTATCCCTACATCGCCGGCTCGACGATCCTGCGCAGCGAGATGCTCGATCGCGCCGACAAGGTCCTGATCACCTGGTCGGATGCGGTGAAGGACGTGAGCGGCCGCGACCTCGCCGACATCGCGCGCGAGATGGGCTGCTCGATCTACGAGGCGGCCGACCGGCTGCAGCCGGCCGGCGCCATCTACTTCATGATGGACGAGAAAGACGTGCAGAAGGCGATGGCCCATCCCGGCGCCATGATCGGCTCGGACGGCATCCCGTTCGACACCCATCCGCATCCGCGCCTGTGGGGCACCTTCCCGCGCGTCCTCGGCCACTATTCGCGCGACCTCGGGCTGTTCCCGCTCGAGGACGCCGTGCGCCGCATGACGTCGTACTCGGCGCAGCGCTTCAGGCTCACCAGGCGCGGCGAGATCAGGCCAGGCTTCTATGCCGACATCTGTGTGTTCGATCCGGCGACCGTGATCGACACGGCGACCTTCGACAAGCCGATCTCGCCGGCGAAGGGCATCGACACGGTGCTATGCAATGGCGCCGTCGTCTGGCGCGACGGCAAACCCGGCGGTGCCCGAGCGGGCCGTGCGCTGCGCCGGCAGGACATGCAGGCCGAGGCGAAGGCGGCGAAGTAGTCGCTGAGTCTCATTCCTCGTCATTCGGGGCGGCAGGGGAGAGCCTCATTCGAGGCGCGTGGACATTTCGACCGTGGAACCAGAGGCATCCGCAGTGGAGCCTCCCCCACCGGATCTCCTCCCGTAGGCGCAAAAAATATAAGGGAAACCTCATCCTGAGGAGGCCGCGGAGCGGCCGTCTCGAAGGATCGGCGACACACGAGATCATCGGAGAAGCGGCGTCGCAGCACCGAGGCTGTCGCCCCCTTCGAGACGCGGCCCTCTGGGCCGCTCCTCAGGGTGAGGTCCCTTTGTATTTCTTAGCGCCTATGGGACCTCCTCCACCGTGAGACGGCAGAGGACAAGAAGGAGTAGCCTCTACAACCGTTTCAGTCCGCGCCCTCGTCGCGGCGCGTGCGCTCCATGCGCTCGTGGCGCTCCTGCGCTTCGACCGACAGGGTGGCGATCGGGCGGGCTTCCAGGCGCTTCAGGGCGATCGGCTCGCCGGTCTCCTCGCAGTATCCGTAGGTGCCCTCCTCGATCGACTTCAGCGCCTGCTCGATCTTGGAGATGAGCTTGCGAAAGCGGTCACGGGTGCGAAGCTCGAGGGAGCGGTCCGTCTCGGCGGTGGCTCGATCGGCGAGATCGGGCTGCGCCAAGCTCTCCTCCTGCATGTTCTGCAGTGTCTGATTCGATTCCTCGATGAGCTCGGCTCGCCACTTGAGCAGCTTTTGTCGAAAGTACTCCTGCTGCATCGGATTCATGAATGATTCGCGGTCCGTCGGCCGATAATTCTGCGGCAACGTGATCGACATCGTCGGCAACTCCACTCGCAGCGACTACTTCCCGCCTCAAGGGGGAAAGACGGGTCCGTCAAGGCGCGCGGAGTATAGGGATGGCGAGCCGCCCTGCAACATCGTTCACGGTCGCCAACCACGACTTGTCGTGCAGTGCAGCAAACGTCCCGACAGTGATTTGCCCCAAGGTGTGCAGAATTGTGACGCTATCGTGACCAGTCTTATTGCACCGCAGCAATCACTTGCAGGCCGATGAGACGCGCAAAGACGGTGGATAGATCGACTGCGCCATCAGCTCGAAAAGCGGCTTCGGCCGCCGTCTCGATCGGCCCGCCATCGATCAAGGCGGCCACGAAGGCGGCCTCGGCAGCGGACAGCTCGACGAAGGCCGCGTCGTCGGGACGACGCATGACCAGCAGCCGCGCATCGCCCGACCCCAGATCGACTGTCGCGGCGTCGGCTCCCGGCTGGCTGGCCAGCCAGATGCGGCCAAGCGGGAAGCGCGAGGTGAGCAGGGTCGCGCCCGGCGTCAGCGAAAGCGACCTCGAAGGCAGGCGGTCGGCCGCGATCGCCGCCAGCTCGACGGCGCCGAGACCTTCGACATGGAGCGCGTGAAAGGCGCAGTTGAGGGCCCAGTCGAGCCGCGCGACGTCAGCCAGGTAAGGCAGGTCGCTGGCCGGATCGTAACCGGCAATGAAGACCGGCAGACCGGCGCCGTACTCCGACAGGACCGGCTGCGTCGGCATGGATTGCCGAACGAAGGCCTGCGCCAACCCGCGGAAAAAGCCCTCGCCGACGATCGCTTGAACGGTCGAGAAGGTCGCCGCCAGCGCGGCGGCGAGACTGTGCCCGACGTGATGGCGATAGACGTCGAGGCGCGACGCCGCCGGGATCGTATCACCCGCCACGAGCGCCACGAGCTCGGCCCGTTCGGCGCCGCCGAGATGATCGGCGAACGCGCGCTGCAGATCAGGCAGCGCGAGCGGCATGGGTGCCTCCCGCAGAGCCCACGCAGGAGATCACCCTTGCGGCCCGCGCCGCCTCGTCGAGCAGGACGCCAAGCGGCGGGACGTCGGTATCCCATTCGATCAGGGCGGGCCGGGCGCCCAGACGCTCGACGGTCGCCTCGAACAGCTGCCACACGCCCTCGCTGACGCGCGACCCGTGATCGTCGATCAGGATCGTCTCGCCGTCGGCGTCGTTCACGGCGTGACCTGCCAGATGGTACTCGGTGACTGCAGCGCCCGGCAGGTTCGCCAGCCAGTCGCGCGGCTCGAGCCCCAGGTTGTGCGCCGTGACGACGATATTGTTGACGTCGAGCAGCAGGCCACAGCCGGTGCGCCGCACCAGCTCGCCGAGGAACTCCGGCTCCGACAGGGTCGAGTGCACGAACCCGAGATAGCACGACGGATTCTCGACCGAGACCGGACGGCCCAACGCGTCCTGCAGGCGCCCGACATTGCGCGCCACGACATCGAGCGCCTCCTCCGTGTAGGGCAGCGGCAGCAGATCGTTGAAGTAACGCCCGCCATGCACGCTCCACGACAGATGATCGGAAACCAGAGAAGGCTGCAGGCGATCGACCAGCGCCGCGACCCGGGCGAGATGATCCACGTCGAGACCCTCCGCCGATCCCAGGGACAGCCCTACCGCGTGGATCGATAGCTCGTAGTGGGCGCGCAGCTGTTCCACGTGCCGCAACGCCGGCGACGACGCGAGATAGTTCTCGGCGTGGATCTCCAGAAAGCCGATGGCAGGCCGCTCGCGCGCGATCTCCGCGAGATGCCGGGATCGCAACCCGATTCCGACGGTGGAGGTCATGGGATCATGAAGCCTCGTGCGTCCCTCACCCTGCGGTGAGCTTGCCACCGACCAGCTTGTCGCAGGTCCCCTTGGGAACGGAGATCCAGGCGTCCGCCTGGGAGTCCTTCTTGGAGGTACCGGCGCACGACGACGCGCCGGTCTGGCAGTCGTTCTTGCCGGCCTTCGCGACGCCGTAGCATTTCTCCACGTTGCCCTGGGCATGGGTGGCGGCCGGCAGGACGAGCGCGGCGGCGAGCGCGGATGCGATGGCGATACGTGTCGGGGTCATCGATGTCCTCCTTAGGTAGGGCGGCAAGCTTTATACGCCAGTTGCGGCTCTTCCGGGGTCACACGCCGGCTATTGAATCGATAGCCGAAGGTCACGAGAACTTGTTGGCCTCCATCCATGCGAGCTGCCGCTCGGCGGCATCCAAGGATTCCGGCGTATTGACGTTCAGGAAGGCCTCGGCCGCGCCTGTCCAGGCGAGCTCGGCCAGGCGGTGCCGGCCGGCAAACTCCTCGACCCGCCGCACCCCTTCCTCCAGCACGGCATGGCGCAGATCGGCCGCAAGCTTGACCGACCAGATCGCCAGCGTGTGCTCGCGCCGCCGCCCGTGGCGGACCATGAGCACGTCCGGTTCGGGGACATGCATCAGACCGCACAGCCGCACCGTCAGGTCGAGGGGCAGGAACGGGACGTCGGCCGGTGCCGTCAGAATCCAGCCGGCATGGGGATGATGCCGGCGCGTCCACTCCATGCCGGCCAGGATGCCCGCCAGTGGCCCGAGCCGCCTGCCATCGCGCTGCGCGGCGCGCTGCAGGTCGGGTGGGTCGGGAATGATCGGGACCTTCAGGGCGCCCGTTCCCGGCAGGGGATCGTTGGCCACCACCACCACATCCATGACCTGTGGCCGCAGCCGTTCCACGACGTGAGCGACCATCGGCCGGCCGCCGAGCCGGCGCAACGGCTTCAGCACGCCCGGGCCCATGCGACGTCCCTCGCCGCCAGCCAGCACCACGCCGACCACCGCCCCCGCCCGCACCGGGCCAAAAACCTGCTTCGCCTTCGTCACCATGCGCTGCACTATGCGGCCCGCAGGCGTCCAGACAAAGGGGGAGGAAAGCATGGCGTTCAGCGTTGCCAAGGCGGCCAGCTGGATTCATTCGGTGCACAAGGCGCGCGCTGTCGTCGGTTGGTGGCCGGCCCAGCACACGACCGACGACGAGCGGACCGCCTACAAGGTCCAGGACGCGGTGCTGAAGAAGCTGGTGCCCAGGGAGGGCCCTCTGGTCGGCTACAAGATCGCCCTCACCTCGCCGCAGATCTGGGAGCAGACCGGGCTGCGCGGCCCCGCCTACGGCCCGATCCGTCGCAAGCGCGTGTTCGAGCACAAGGCGTCGGTACGAGCCGACCGCTGGGCCCGCCTGGGCGTCGAGCTGGAGATCATCCTGACGGTCAACGCCGACGTGCCCGCCCCCAAGGGCAAGGGCTACGACAAGGACTCGATTGCTCCCTACGTCGGTGACGCGCGCGCCGGCTTCGAGCTGATCGACGACCGCGGCGCCGACTACAGCCGCCTCAGCGTCAACTGGCTGGTGATGGATGTCGGCTGGAACGGCGGCTCACTGCTCGCCAAGCCCAACAAGAGTTGGAGCAAGCTCGACCTCGGCAACCTGAAGGGCTCGATCGCCTTCGACGGCACGGTGGTCCGAAGCGGCCACTCGGGCGACGTGCTGGGCCACTGCTACAACTCACTCGCCTGGCTCGCCAACAAGCTCGGCGAGCACGGCAAGCGGCTCAAAAAGGGCATGATCGTATCGACCGGAAGCATGGTCGCCTGCCAGTTCGTGCCACCCGGCAGCACCGCGGTGGGCCGCGTCGAAGGGCTGGGCGAGGTAACCTTGAAATACGATCTGCCGAAGTAGCCGGCACTGTCAGGCAAGATCCCCGCACCCGGGACGACGGCACCATTGTCGTCCCGAGCGCGGCGAAGGACCCCTCCTACTACTCCAAGACGAGCGCCGCATCGGGGCGCAATCGTCGCCACGACAAGCGATGCACGGTGTCGCGTCCCACCACCAGCGCATCGTAGTCGTCGGGGAAGAGCTGAGCGATCGCGGGATCAAGCGCGTTCAAGCCACCGGCGTAGGCGCCGAACGCCGGCAGGATGAGGCGTCGCCCGTCGGTCAGGAAACAGCGTCGGCGCAGCCCGCGTCCGCGGACGGTGAGCGCGGCCACCGGGTGGAAGTGGCCGGAGACCTCGCCATCAGCCGGGCCGAAGCGCGCTTCGTGGCGGAAGGTCAGCGGCCCTTCCCTGACCTCCTCGGTAGTCTCGCCCCACCCAGCCGGCGCCGGTGCCGGATCGTGGTTGCCGGCGATCCAGACGAAACGAGCGCGCGAGGCGAGCCGCACGATCTCGCGATGCTCGGCTTCCGGCAGTCGCGCCGCCGCGCCGCGGTCGTGCAGGGAATCGCCGAGGCAGACGACGGTCGCCGGTTGCCAGGCGTCGACCAGGCCAGCGAGCGAGCCCAGCGTCTGCCGCGTGTCGTGGCGCGGCAGGAGCTTGCGCGCCGCGACGGCATAGGACGACCCCTTCTCGAGATGAAGGTCGGCAACCGCCAGCAGTCGCCGCGCCGGCCAGTACACGGCGCCGGCCGACAGGGCCTGCAGGCGCTCGCCCGCGCATTCGAAGTCGAACGGTGTCATGGACAGAACAGCTCGACGCGCCGATCAGGCTCGGCCTGCTCGTTCGCCGGCGCCGGGTCGGGCGGCGGGCGTCGTGGCCGTCGAACTGCGGCAGGGATATGGCGAGGCGGCATTCGCTCACGATTGACCCGATGCAGCGCCCTGCGCAAGCTGCTGCGATGCCTCGCATTGTGAACACTCTTGCCGTTGCTGGCCTTGCGCTGCTGACGGCTGCCTGCCCGATCGTCGCCGTTGCTCAAGTGCAGCCGCATCGCGCCGAATACGTGCTGCGGCTCGGCGTCGCGGCCAATGCGGCGCGCATCGGCACGGCGATCAACGATCTCAGCCAGGACTGTGCGGGATGGCGGTTGAAGCGCGACATCAAGAGCGAGATCGCCCTCACCACGTCATGGCGCATGAGCCTGTCCTCGAAGTTCGACGCGGAGGAGTCGCGGTCTGCGCTGCGCTACAGCACCGTGCAGATCCAGAATGGCAGCCAGCGCGACATGAAGGGCCGCGTCCAGAGGCGTTCCGGCGAGATCCGCGCCGAAATCCTCCTGGGCGAGGGCCCTCCGCAGCAACTCATCCTCCCCCCGCCGACAATGCTGCCGGTTGCCGCGCTCGACTATCTGATCGACAGGTTGCGTGCCAGGGCCACCTCCTTCCCGGCCCTCATGTTCGACGGCGAGGTGATCAGCGACGCCTTCCTGGTCGACGTGACCGAGCAGGGTCGCGCGAGCCTGCGCGCCAGCCGCCCAGCGGACCGGGCGGTGTCAGTCCCGGCCGGCCAGTCGTGGCCGGCGTTCCTGTCCTTCACCCGCGGCCGCCACCAGGATCAACGTCCGCTCTTCACCGTGCAGGCCCTTGTCTACGACAACGGGGTCGTCGACCGCCTCACCGTCGAGACCGGCCTGGTCAGCGTTACCGCCGACCTCAAGTCGCTCGAGATGCGTCCCACCCCGGTCTGTCCGAGGGCGTAGAATCTTCTCATCGTCTTCCGGACTGCGGGCGGCACGCTCGCGGTCCCGAAGAGCATGACGGTCGCCTGGCAGCTGTCATCCACCGCGCCAGTCGCTTACGTATTTCGAGCATGTCCAACGCCATCGTCTGGTTCCGAGCCGATCTTCGCCTGGCCGACAATCCTGCTCTCTCGGCCGCGCTGGAGGCGGGCCACGCAGTCATCCCGGTCTACGTCGTGGACGAGGCGAAGGCAGAAATCCGGCCCCTCGGAACGGCTGCAGTCTGCTGGTTGCATCAGAGCCTGCAGGCGCTCGACGCGGCGCTGCGATCGCGCGGTTCGCGACTGGTCCTGCTGCGCGGTCCGGCCGAGCGGGTGATCGACGAATTGGCCACTCGGTGCCAGGCCGAGGCGGTCTATTGGAACAGGCTCTACGATCGCGGCACGCGTGACCGGGATGCCCGCCTGAAGCAGACTCTTCTCGCACGCGGCGTGCGGGTACAAAGCTTCAAGGCCGGCCTCCTGGTCGAGCCGTGGGAGGTACAGACGAAATCCGGAATGCCGTTCAAGGTCTTCACGCCCTTTTGGCGAGCCTGCCGCAGCCAGGCCAAGCCTGGCCGGCCGCTCGACGCTCCGGCCCGACTGCCCCGTCTTGCCGATTCAGCGGCCGGAGAGCCGCTGGCAACGCTTCTGCATCGAAAAACGGCTTCAGGCCTCGGGGTGCACTCGACGCCCGGCGAGGCAGGCGCCATGGACCGCCTCTCGTCGTTCCTGGACGACGGGCTGGAGCCCTATCATGCGCACCGTGACGTTCCCGCTCTCGACGGCACCTCGCGTCTGTCGCCGCACCTTGCCCTCGGCGAGCTCTCGCCACGCCAGATCTGGCATGCAGTGACGACTCGAAGACCCTCGCCTGCAGGCGAGAAATTTCTGTCCGAGATCGGTTGGCGCGAATTTGCCTACAATCTGCTTTTTCATGTCGGCGATCTCGACCGATGCAACATGCGGCCCGAGTTCGATGGCCTGCCGTGGCTCGATCACCCGGAATTGATAGAAGCTTGGCAGCAGGGGCGCACCGGCTACCCGATCGTCGATGCCGGGATGCGCCAGTTGCTGGCGACCGGCTGGATGCACAACCGCGTGCGCATGATCACAGCCTCGTTCCTGACCAAGCATCTGTTGACTGACTGGCGCGTTGGCGAGCGCTGGTTCTGGGACCGGCTGGTCGACGCCGACCCGGCCAACAACCCTGTCGGCTGGCAGTGGGTCGCCGGCAGCGGCGCCGATGCCGCCCCCTTCTTCCGCATCTTCAATCCGGTGCTGCAGGGAGAGAAGTTCGATCCAGACGGCACCTACGTGAAGCAATGGCTTCCCGAGCTGGCGTGCCTGCCGGCGAAGTCGATCCATCGCCCTTGGGCCGTGGACCCGCCGCTCTCGCCACAGCGCTATCCCCAGCCGATCGTCGATCATGCCGCCGCAAGGGAGCGGGCGCTCGATGCGTTCGCCGGCCTCAAGCGCCGCCCGCCTCGCAGCCCCTGATTCATCCGCCTCTCCCACGCCGACGTATCGGGACAGGACAATCGACTGCGGGGACCACTACAATGAAGATCGCCGTCATCGGCGGAGGCGTCGGCGGACTGGGCGCCGCCTGGCTGCTCAGCCGACGCCACGATGTCGTCGTCTACGAGCGGGAGAATCGCTTCGGCGGCCATTCCTGCACCGTCGACGTCGACACATCGGCCGGACGCCTGCCGGTCGATGTCGGCTTCATCGTCTTCAACGAGCGCAACTATCCCAACCTGGTCGCGCTGTTCGAGCATCTCGGCGTCGCCACCGAAGCATCCGACATGTCGTTCGCCGTCAGCCTCGACGACGGCCGCTTCGAGTACGGCAGCTCGTTCAGCGGCTACCTCGGCCAGCGGCGCAACCTGGTGCGCCCGTCCTTCCTTCGCATGACGCACGACATCCTGCGCTTCAATCGCCTGGCGCCCCGCCTCCTGGAGAAATGCGAGGATCTGAGCTTCACGATCGGCGATTTCGTGACCCATGCCGGCCTGGGCCGAGCCTTCCGCGATCGCTATCTGATGCCCATGGCTTCGTGCATCTGGTCGACACCGCTCGGGCGAATGCTCGACTATCCCGCCCAGACCTTCGTGCGATTCTTCTCGAACCACGGGCTGCTGACAATCGGTCCGCAGCTGCAATGGCGCACCGTGAGCGGCGGCAGCCGCTCCTATGTCGAACGTCTGGCGACGCCGCTGCGTCGCGCGGCCCGGCTTGGCCGGGCGGTCGGCACCATCCGCCGCGGCGCAGACGGCGTGCACGTGCGCGACACGGCCGGTCACTGGGACCGCTTCGACAAGGTCGTGCTGGCCTGCCATGCCGACCAGGCACTCGCGTTGCTCGGCGACGCCGACGCGCGCGAGCGCGAGCTGCTGGGGCGGTTCGCCTATTCGACAAACGCAGTCTGGCTGCATGGCGATGCATCACTGATGCCGCGCCGGCCGTCAATGTGGTCGAGCTGGAACTACGTCGCCGAGCGGGCGGACCGCGAAAGCCCGGCCAGCGTGACCTACTGGATGAACCGTCTGCAGAACCTGCCCGCCGCCGCGCCGCTCTTCGTTTCGGTCAATCCCGGCCGCCTGCCGCGGCCGGCTGCAATGCATGCCCGCTTCAGCTTCGAGCATCCGATGTACGACGCGCCGGCGATCCGCGCGCAGCGCGAGCTGCACGCGATCCAGGGCGTACGCGACGTCTTTTTCTGCGGCAGCTACTGCGGCTACGGGTTCCACGAGGACGCTCTCTCAGCTGGCCTCGACGTCGCCGAGCAGCTCGGCGTGCGCCGCCCATGGCCGTTGCCCGGCGAGCACCGCCGGGTCGGCGATCCGCCGCGCGTCGTCGCGGACCGGCCCGCGCTCGGCCCAATCCCCCTGCCGGCGACGGCGCGAATCGCCCCGGGAGCGTCATGAGCGCTGCGCCGCACAGCGTCATCGACGCCACGATCGTGCACCGCCGGCTGCGCCCCAAGGTCAACGCCTTCCGCTACCGCGCGGCGTATCTCTGTCTCGACCTGGGAGCTCTGGATCGTCTGGCAGGCCGCTGGCTCAAGCTCGATCGCGGCGGGCTCGTCGCCTTCCATCGCGCCGATCACGGGGCGCGCGACGGTTCCGATCTCGACAGCTGGCTTAGGCAGACCCTCGACGCCCATGGCCTCGCCGGCATTTGCGACGGCTCGGTCACCCTGATGACCATGCCGCGCCTGCTCGGCTATGTCTTCAACCCCGTGAGCTTCTGGTTCTGCCGCGACCGAGCCGGGGCGCTCCGCGCCGTGCTGTGCGAGGTCAACAACACCTTCGGCGAGCGCCATTGCTATCTGGTCCACCATGACGACCGGCGACCGATCGAGGCGGGGTGCTGGCTGGCGGGCCGCAAGGCGTTTCACGTGTCGCCGTTCCTGCCGGTCGAAGGCGGCTATCGCTTCCGCTTCCGGCTCGATGCCGATCACGCCCATGTCGACGTCAACTTTCACGATTCGAGCGGCTTGATGCTGGCGACGTCGGTCGGCGGCAGGCGGCTCGCGCTCGACGACCGTGCGGTGCTGCGGCACTTCCTCACCAACCCGACCATGACACTGGCTGTCGTCGTCAAGATTCATTGGCAGGCCTTGCATATATTCCGCAAGCGGGCGAGATTTTATCGCAAGCCACCGCCGCCGGCAGAACTGGTAACCCGCTGATCCAGACAACGACATGACGCTCGCCGCCCGCTTCGTCCTCAAGGCCCTCGACCGCTTCGCCATCGGTCACCTGACCCTCCGGTTGCCCGACAGCTCGACCCGCGTTTTCGGCAACCCGGCGGCCGAGCCCGCCGCCGATCTGCAGGTCAACGACTGGCGCTTCTTTCGCCGCGTCCTGCTCGACGGCGACATGGGATTTGCCGAGGCCTACATGGAGGGCCTCTGCGATTCGTCCGACCTCGCCGGGCTGATCGCGCTGCTGGCGGAGAATGAGAAAGTGCTCGGGCGCATGGCGCGGCCCAATCTGGTGCACGGCCTGCTGCTCAAGCTGCTGCATCGGCGGCGCGACAACACCCGCTCGGGCGCCCGGCGCAACATCCACGCCCACTACGATCTCGGCAACGAATTCTATCGCCTGTGGCTCGACCCCTCGATGACCTATTCGGCGGCGCTCTACGCCGGCGAGCGCGGCAAGCCGCTCGAGGCGGCACAGACCGCCAAGTACGAGCGCATCCTCGACCAGATCGGCGCCAGGCAGGGCGACAGCATCCTCGAGATCGGCTGCGGCTGGGGCGGCTTTGCGGAGACCGCGGCGCGGCGTGGCATGCGGGTCACCGGGGTCACCATCTCGAAGGAGCAACTCGACTACGCGTCCGAGCGGCTGCAGCGGGCCGGCCTCGCCGATCGCGTCGATCTACAGTTCCGTGACTATCGCGACATGACCGGGCGCTACGACCACATCGTCTCGATCGAGATGATCGAGGCGGTCGGCGAACGCTACTGGCCGGACTATTTCGCGGTACTGAAGCGCCATGTGGCGCCCGGCGGATCGGCGCTGGTGCAGGCCATCGTCATCGCCGACGAGCTTTTCGACAGCTACCGCCGGCGGCCCGACTTCATCCAGACCTATGTCTTCCCCGGCGGCATGCTGCTGTCGCAGGAAGCCTTGCGCGAGCAGTGCAGGTTGGCGGGCCTGAAGGTCGCCGAACTCTACAGTTTCGGACTGGATTATGCCCGCACCCTCGATACCTGGCTGGGGCGCTTCGACCGGGTCGCCGACCAGGTCGCCCGGCTGGGCTTCGACGACCGGTTTCGCCGCATGTGGCGCTATTATCTCGCCTACTGTGCGGCCGGCTTCTCGACTCGCCGCACGGATGTCTTGCAGGCGCACTTCCGACATATATAAGTGGCAGCAATCACAGGCACTGAAATCGGTGCGGACAGGGCAGGCCGTCGGGTGAATGCAGGAGCGAGCGGGTACGCCACGGCGGCACCCGTCAAGATCAAGTTCGACCGATTGGTCGCCTATTCCACCCTTCAGTTGCCGCTCGCCATGGCGGCCCTGCCCGTGGTGCTGAACGTCAGCCATTTCTATGGCGAGATCCTGAAGCTGTCGCTTCAGATCATGGGGCCGATCTTCATCTTCTGCCGGATCGTCGACGCCATCCAGGATCCCGTCATCGGCCTGATCAGCGACCGCTTCACGCGCTACGGCAGGCGCGGCCGGCTCGCCTTCGTGGCCCTGATGACGCCGTTCCTGGGCGGCGGCTTCTACATGCTGTTCGATCCACCGGACGCCTGGTTCGGCGACCAGACGTTGATGGCGATCTGGCTGACCTTGGCGCTTCTCCTGGTTCATCTCGGCTATTCCGGCGTGTCGATCAGCTATCATGCGCACGGTGCGGAACTCACCGACGACTACAACGAGCGCACAAAGGTGACGGTGGGCCGCGAGGTGTTCGGCCTGCTCGGCATGACCGCGGCGGTCGTCCTGCCGACCTATCTCACCGCCCAGCTCGGCGACTCGGCGGGTTACACCGCGCTTGGCCTGGTCTTCCTGCCCATCGTCCTGCTGTTCAGCCTGCCGACGTTCGCCTGGGCCGGCCCGTCGGTCCATCCGCCGGTCGTGCATCCCAAGGGCACCGCCTTCATCGCCTTTTTCGCACCGCTCAAGAACCGGCTGTTCCGCCGCCTGCTGCTGATTTTCGTCGTCAATGGCGCTGCGCTCGGCGTCGCCGTGACGGTGATGTTGTTCTACGTCGAGCACGTGCTCAAGGGCGGCAAGCTGCAGGCCGGCATCATCCTGCTCACCTATTTCATCGCCGGCGCCGCGAGCGTGCCGCTATGGCTGAAGCTGTCGCGCCGCCTCAGCAAGGCTGCCGCCTGGTTCATCGGCATCGTCATCACGGCGGTCGCCATGACGCTTGCCCTCATGATCGGGCCGGGCGACTTCTACTGGTTCCTCGCCATCTCGGTGGTGACCGGGATGGGCATCGGCGCCGACTACGGCCTGCCGCCCTCGATCCTGGCCGATGTCATCAACTCGCAGGAGGGCGGCGATTCCAAGGGCAAGACCGGCACCTACTTCGGGCTTTGGGCGCTCGCCACCAAGCTCGCTACCGCGATCGGAGCGGCGGGCTCCCTGCCGGTAGCGGCAATGCTGGGCTTCAACCCGGCGACAGGCCAGTACGGCACCACCGCGCTGGTGATCGTCTACATCGTCCTCCCGGTTCTGATCAAAGTCGGTGCCGGCGTGCTGATCTGGTTCATCCGCATCGAAGCCGAACGGGGCTCCGTCCGCGACGAGCTGATGCGTTAACCCAGGAACCCCAGCCTCTGCGGTTGGCGCAGGCCGAAGTCTCGGGACAGGCCCCAGCAGCCCTGGGCGACGGTGGCGAACACGCTGCGGAAATCGACGACGTGGCGCAGGTCGCCGTCCTGCAGGTCGGACAGCGACGGATAAGCGCCGTGCAGTCCGCCCTTGACGCTGCCGCCCATGACGAGCACCGGTGCCGCCGCACCATGGTCGGTGCCGGCGCTGGCGTTCTGCTTGGCACGCCGGCCGAACTCCGAATAGGTCATGACGACCACGTCGCTCCACAGATTCGCCACGATCAGGTTTCGGCGCAGCGTCGCGAGGCTGGTCGCCAGGAACGCCAGCAGTCGCTCATGGACCGGCGCTTGGTTGGCATGCGTGTCGAAGCCGCCCAGTGCCGTCTTGATCGCCACGACCGGCACTTTCGCCGTGAGCACACGGGTCGCGAGATCGAGCTGCCGTCCGAAGAAAAGGTCCTGCCCGTAGCTTTCGGCCGGCGCCGGCGCGGCGCGCAGCCTGTCGCTCAGCCCCTGCGCCGCGGCATTGATCTCCTGGCGCACGGCCAGGAGATGGCGCAGCGCGGGATTGCCGTTGTCGGACATGCCCGCCGGGCTCTTAATGCCCTGTGCCTGGCGCAAGAAGGCCTCGGCATCCTGCATCACGATGGTGCGCAGCTCCGGGCCGGTGCTGGGCAGTGCGTTGGTGTCGATGACGATGCTGTCGACGCCGGCGCCCTTGGCGAAGGTCGTGCCGCGGAAGGCCTGGGCGATCCAGCCTTCGCTCAGGGTCTGGTTGGAGGCCGAGGCGGTGTCCCAGATCTCGATCGAGCGGAAATGCGAGCGGTTGGGATAGGGGTAACCGACCCCCTGCACGATCGCGAGGTCGCCCGCCTTCCACGCTTCCATCAGCGGCTCGAGCTTGTGGTTGAGCCCGACCCGCTCGTCGAGCTGCAGGACATGGTCGCGCGCCACTGCGAGCCGCGGCCGCAGCTCGCGGTACCTCGCATCGGCGTAGGGCACGAGGGTGTTCAGCCCATCGTTGCCGCCCCTCAGCTCGACCAGGAGAAGAATCCGGCTCATGCCACCCCTCACTTGAGCTGGTAGGCGGTGTCGAGCATCGCCAGCGCTACCACGCCGCCCGGGCTCAACGACGGATCGATGGCGTTGATCGGCGGACGCGCCAGCAGCGTGCGCAGCAGCAACGGCGACCCGAGGCCGGAAAGCGTCGGGCCGAGCCGCGCCTCGCCACCGGCGTTGCGCAGGCTGCGCCCCTCGACCGGCCGCGGCTCGGCCATCTGCATGCTCTCGCTCGCCGCCAACTGCTGCTTGCGGTCGGCGCGGCGGTTGGGCCGGTCGGCCATCGTCATGCCGCTTTCCATTGGCGCGACGGTGGTCGCCTCGACCATGCGGCGCATGAACTGCTGGCGCAGCAGCAGCGTGTAGGTGCTGATCCAGCTTTCGCCGCCGGCCCAGCCCTTGACGTTGGGCGGATCGAACGGAACCTGCCCCAGCCCCTGCAGCATGCGCACGAGCTGGGTCTTCTCCGGTACCGGCAGGCCGAGCAGCCGGACCGAGCCCACGATCAGGTCGATTGGCGACTTGATCAGCGCGCCACGGCTCGCCGGGTCGCGGAACCCGGCCGACAGCAGGATCGCCCGCATCAGCGGCCTGATCTCGTAGTCCCTTCGAAACGAAGCCGCGAGACTGCCGATCGCCCCGCGATCAGGGGTCAGCGACACGAACTCGCGCCACAGCTTCTCGACGATGGTCTCGGCAGTGCGCGGGTGCTTCAGCAGGATGCCTATGATCTCGTCGCCACCGAAGTTGCCGGTCTGCCCGAGGAAGGTCTTCCTGCCGCCGTCGTGCGCCTGCTCGCGGTTCACGAAGTGGCCGGTCTCGCGATCGATCGACCATCCCGTGAAGGCGCGCGCCGCCGCCTTGATGTCGGCCTCGCCGTAGTGGCCCTCGCCCAGGGTGAACAGCTCGAGCAGCTCGCGGGCGAAGTTCTCGTTCGGCTGGCGGGCGACGTTGCGCATGCCATCGAGGTAGATCAGCATCCCCGGATCGCGCGCCACCTCGCGCAGCAGCGTCGCGAAGTTGCCCACCGCCTCGCGCCGGAACAGGGCGTTCTGGCGGAACAGCGCCGGCGCGTAGCGCACCTTGAGGAACGACGAGGTGAAGTGGTTGTGCCAGAACAGCACCATGCGCTCGGTGAAGGGCCGGTCGGTCGCCAGCATCTCCTCGACCCACCAGTTGCGCAGCTCGCGGCCTTGTTGCTCGACCGGGCGGACGACGTCGAGCTTCTTGCCGTCGATGCCGGTCTTGCTTTCGGCCTGTGCCGCCTGCTGGCGGCGGCGCAATTCCGCCGGCCCTTCGTTCAGCCAATCGGGCGCCGGGGTCAGCGCACTCTGCCGGATCGAGGCGAGCAGCCGATCGACGGAAACGGCATAGTCCTGCCCTTCGAGCGCGCCGATCTCGGCCGGCGTGGCGCCGAACGTGATGCGCGACAGCAGATGGCGCGCCTCGTCGAAATCCATTGCCGTCGCGGCACGCCCCCCGCGCGGGAACCACAACCCGGTGGACAGGGCCGCCGCACCGCCCAGCAGCCCGCGCCGACCGACCCGTGCGACCATGACGCCCCCCTATTGCTGCGGCGGGCGGCCCGCGCCGCCCGGTACTGGTCCGGGACCCTGGCCTCGCGGCCGTGACCAGGACGGCCCGGCAAGGCGTTCGGCGAGAATGTGGTGCATGCGCTCGCGCTGCTGAGGCGTCAGTTGCGGCTCGAGCTGGGCTAACGAGCGCAGGGTATCCTTCTGCTGCTCGGCACGCAGGCGGGCGACCTGCTCTATGATCGGATCGATCCGCGCGAGGTCGATGGTCGGCTGCCGGTACTCGGCAGCCACCTTGTCCCGCAGCTTCTGGATCTCGCCCTGCCTGTCGCGCCGCGTCGCGGCGTACTGGTCGATGATGCCGCGCAGCTTGGCACGCTGCGCCTCGTCGAGGTCGAGTTCCCGGGCCACCATCTCGAGCGGGCTCGGGCGCGGCCCGGGCGGCGGCGGAGGCGGCCGGTGCTCGAACACGGGCGGTGCGATCCAGCTGCGATACACGAAGCCGGCCAGCACGAAGGTGTTCAGCAGCAGCGACAGCGCCAGCAGGATCTGCATCATCCGCGAGGACATGTCAGATGCCGTCGCTGCCCAGGAATTCCGCGGGATCGCCGGAGCCCGAGGAAAGGGTCGACGCGTCCGGGAGCGCCCCGTAGCGCTCCTTCGCCCACGACGCCCCCAGACCGCCACCCAGGACAAACCCCGAGATCGCCACGACCACGGCGGCGGCGAGCGTCGCGACCCGCTGGACAATGAAGCGTCGGCCGCCGGCCAGCAGCCAGTTGAGCAATCCCGGCCGGCGCTGCCGTCGTTCAGCCTCGAAGCCGACGAGGGTGCGCGCCCTCACCTCGAGCCGCGACGGTGCGGCCGGCAGCGGCTGGCCGAGTAACTCGGACAGCTCGAGAGCAGCGCGCCGCAACGCCGGATCGGACGCCACGGCAGCCTCGACGGCAGCGGCCCGGGCTTCCGGCAATCGCCCGTCGAGCCAGGCGGCAAAATCGAGCTCCGAGACCGGCTGGGGCGCACCCTCCCCCGCTGGAGCGAGACGGCGCCACAGCTCCTTGTCGGCCTCAGGAATATTTTCCCTTCTCATCCCACTCTCCTGCTGCAGACTACGTCAAAAATCCGTTGGGCATCCCCGTTTCATGGATCTTTCCCTTGGAAGTGAGCCCGCAACCGAACCAACGCCTTATGGTGAGTGCTGCGAACGGTTTGCGCGTCGATGTTGAGAAGCTTGGCAACCTCCGCGGCGTCCCGCTCCTCGTCATAAAGGTACTTAAGGATCAGAATCTGGCGATTGGTCAGCAGCCCGTCGGGTATCTTGAGCTTCTCGACATGCCGGTCCTCGACCGCCAATCGGGCTTCCGGGACCTCGTCGAGTGGCTGGGTCGGCTGACGGCGCCGCCGCGCATGGTCGATGGCGGCCGAGCGCGCGACAACGGCGAGCCAGGTCGACAGGCTGGCGCGTGCGGCGTCGTAGGTCTTCAAGAGGCGAAAGCCATTGGTGCAGAGGCGCACATACACATCCTGTGCAGCATCGAGGACATCCTCCTCGCTCAATCGGTATGAAGCGAGCGACCGACGAACGACCGCGTTGATCAGGGGCGCCGACGCGCCCACGAACGCATCCCAGGTGCGCTTGTCCCCTGCCTGGAGTGCGCGCAGGTCGATCTGGTTCAGCTCCGTCACGCCCGCGATCTTTCTCGGCCAATCCGCCCTGCAGTCTAACGGGGTTTGTGGCGAAATCAGGCCCCGCTACAGTTGGCCAGCATAACCCGGAGCATCGATGAGCGAGTCGCTGACGCGCCAATGGAAGGTCACCAAGCAAGCAGTACGCGGCAAGGGCGTGGTGGTTGCACAGAACTGCCGAGCCGCGGAAGTCGGCGCGGAAATCCTGCGCAAGGGCGGCAACGCGATCGACGCGGCCGTCGCGACTGGCATGGCGATCGGTCCTGTCGAGCCCTGGATGAGCGGCATCGGCGGCGTCGGCTTCATGACGGTCTGGAGCGCCCGGGAAGGCCGCGCCTGGACAATCGACTACGGCCCCCTCTCCGCCCGCCGGCTCGATCCGTCGAACTACAGGATCGTCGGCCCAGGCCCGGCCAACGCCTTTGCCTGGCCCGACATCCACGAGCAACGCAACGAGGTCGGCTACCATTCGATCGCCGTGCCCGGCCAGGTCGCCGGCATGGCCAAGGCGCTGGAACGCTTCGGCACCCTGAACTGGCAGGACGTGATGGCGCCCGGCCTGGCGCTTGCCCGCCGCGGCATGGAGCTCGACTGGTACATGCAGGTGATGCTCGCCAATGGCGCCGAGCACCTGTCGAAGTTCCCCGCCTCCAGGGCCAGCTACCTGCCCGACGGCGGCCGCGTGCCGACCAACGACTGGCAGGGCACGGTCCGTTACCTCAAGCTCGGCAATCTGGGCGAAACCTACCAGCGGCTGTCCGACGGTGGCCCGCGCGAATTCTACGAAGGCGCGCTGGCGCGGGACATCGCCGCCGATTTGCAGGCGGGCGGCTCGGCGATCGACTATGATGATCTGCGCTCCTACGAGGCCCGCGTCGTGGAGCCGCTGTCATTCGAGCATGGCGGCGCGACGTTCAATGTCGCCGGCGGGCTCACCGCGGGCCCGACCCTCCACCGCACCATCGAGCTGGCCGGCAAGGCTACGCATGGCCAGGGGCCGCCCGATGCCGCCTTCTTCGTCGCCATCGCCCAGGGAATGCATCAAGCCTACCAGGAGCGCCTGGAATCCATGGGCGACAAGCCCACCAACACCTGCACCACGCATTTCTGCGCGGCCGACTCGCAAGGCAACCTGGTCGCCTTGACCCAGACCCTGATGTCCCTGTTCGGGTCCTGCGTGATGTTGCCCAGGACCGGGATCACGATGAACAACGGCATGCTGTGGTTCGATCCGGAGCCCGATCGGCCCAACTCGATCGCGCCCGGCAAGCGGCCATTGTGCAATATCTGCCCGGTCGTCGTCGCCAGAGATGGCAAGCCGTGGTTCTGCATCGGCGCGTCGGGCGGCCGGCGCATCGTGCCGGCCGTGGCGCAATTGTCCTTGATGCTGGTCGATCGCGGGCTCGACGTCGAGACGGCCTTCCACCAGCCGCGAATCGACGTCTCGGGCGTGGGGCCGATCCGCGTCAATCGGGAACTCCCCGACGAGGTCAAGCAGGCGATCGCCGCCAGGCTGCCGATCGTCGAGGTCGCCAACCAGGTGTCGCCGCTGGGATTTGCCAATCCATCCTGTATCGTACGCGATCCGACGACGGGAGAGTTGACGGGCATGAACGAGGTGATGTCGCCATGGGCTGGCGGCGCGGCCCAGTGAGGGTGCTCGTGAGCGGCCACATCCTTCTCTAGCTAGGTCTCCCCCGCAACCGAAGGGCATTGGCATATGTTGCTTTTCCTCCGTCATCCCGAGCGGAGCCGCCCGAAGGGCGGCGCAGTCGAGGGACCTTTCTCGCCGATGCCGCGGCAAGAGGGGTCCCTCCACGACGCCTCACTTCGCTCGGCTTCGGTCGGGATGACGGTGTGGGAGAGGAGCACAAAGTCGGCTCTCTTCTCGTTGGCGGCCCTCGCCACTGCCATCGCAACCCCGACAGCAGCGCAGGATGTGCGGCTGCCGGTGCTCGTGCCGCTGACCGGATTCGTGGCCCTCGAGGGCACCAGCCAGCGCAACGGCGCCCTGCTGGCGGCGAGCCAGATGCGCGAGGTAACCCTGAAACCGGACGTGCTCGACACCCAGTCGACGCCCGAGGCGGCTGTCACTGCCTGGGAGCGGGCGATGGGCGGCAGCCCGGCACCGGCAGTGGTCGGTCCCATCCTCGGCACGCAGATGCTTGCCTTGCTGCCGCTCGCCCAGGAACGCTCCATTCCCGTGCTGACCATCTCCGGCACGGCGCGGCTGGGCGAGCTCGGCAACCCGTGGTTCTTCAGGTTCTTCCCGAGCGACGCCACGGTGAAGGTGGCCCACGCCCGCTACGTGGTCGAGAAGCTCGGCGCCAGGCGGCCGGCAATCATTTATCAGAGCACCGCCTATGGCCAATCGGGACGCGAGCAACTCGCCCGCACCTTCGGCGATCTTAAAGCGCCGCCGGTGCTAGAGGAGAGCATCGCGCCGACCGTCAACGACCTCGCGCCCGCCCTGCTCCGCGCCAAGAATGCCAATGCCGACGTGATCGTGCTGCACCTGCATGCCGCGTCGACTGTGCTGGCGGTGCGCCAGGCGCGCCAGCTTCTTCCCGACCTGCCGATCGTCGCCGGCTCGGCCATGCATCAACCGGCGACGGCGGCACTGCTCGAGCCTGCCGAGCTGAAGGGAGTGTGCGCCGAAACGGCCGCCTCGCCGATCTCGGCAACCAGCGGGCCGATGCGCACCTTCCTCGACAGCTATCGCGTCGCCTACAGGAGTGAACCCGATGCCTTCGCCGCTGCCCAGTTCGACGCCGTCGGCATGCTAGGCAAGATCGTGAGCGATCTGCGCCAGGCGGGCCAGACCGTCTCCGCCTCCGGCGTGCGCGATCGTCTCGCGCGGGATACCTACCGCGGAATCGTCACGACCTACCGTTCGGACGGCAAGGGCAACATGGCCCACGAGGCCGAGATCGTATGCTTCGACGGCAGCGACCGCATTCCCAGGTCAGCGGTGCGCTACGCCATCCCGCCGCGGTCCTGAGCTCGAACGCGGCAGCAGCTTTCATCGAGGTTCGCTGCTTTCTGGAGAGCTTGTTCCGCCACTGTTGCCCCGTGTGCGTCACGCCATCCCCGGCGATCAGGCCGTCGGGTTGAGCCGCCACGTCGCGACATTGAGGACGGTCGCGTACAGCACCCAGGCGAGATAGGGCATCATCAGCAGCGCCGCCATACGGTCAACCGTGCGGAAGGCGAGCGTGGTGACGAGCACGGCGACGTCCAGGACGATGATGGTGGCGACTGCGGCGCCAATCTTCTGCATGCCGAAAAATACCGCGCTCCAGCCGAGATTGAGCGCGAGTTGCAAGGCGAAGAGGGTCAGCGGCCCGCGCGATGTCTGCCAGTCGGCGGCCCGCCAGACCCGCCATGCGGCGACCGCCATCAGGACGTAGAGCACCGTCCAGACGGGTCCGAACACCTCATTGGGCGGCGTGAAAGTCGGCTTGATCAGGTCGGCGTACCAGGTACCGATGCTGGTCTCCGCCAACGACGCCCCCAGCACTCCGATGCCGAGGCACAGGGCGACGAGCAGCGCCAGGGCCGCGAGGTCGGCCGGAAGGCTGCGATTGGCCATGGCCCGAGCACTATCACGCCGACACCCGGCGGGGTCGTGACCATTCGTGCCGGCCGGCAATCGCCCCATTCCGGCCACAACTCGTTGCGCCGTGACCTCTTGTGCCAAATCCCCACAGCCGCCCTTGCCGGTAGTGGTGATGGACGCTAAACACACCACCGTCATTTTGTCGCAAGCGGCGTTGGGGGATGTTGCAGCATGGCGACGAAAAAGAAGGCCAAATCGCCCGGTGCGGCTCCAAGAAGGACGCCGTCCAACACCTTGAATGGAAAAGTTGTTCCAAGCCGAGGCAGCGGCACGGCCGAGGCCAGGGACACCGCCCGGCTGCTGCTCGAGATCGAGGCGATCCACTGCCGGCCGGACAATCCCTACATTTTCACGTCCGGACGAGCCAGCCCAGTCTATATCGACTGCCGCAAGATAATTTCCTTTCCCGAGGCGCGCGCCAAGATCATGGGCCACGCCTATCGCCTGATCGGCAAGCAGATCGGCTGGAGCAAGATCGACGCAGTCGCGGGTGGAGAAACCGCGGGAATCCCCTTCGCCGCGTTCCTGTCTGCGCTGGCCAAGAAGCCGATGGTCTACGTGCGCAAGCAGCCCAAGGGCTTCGGCCGGATGGCCCAGATCGAGGGCGATCTCAAGCCCGGCAAGCGCGTCCTGCTGGTCGAGGATCTGGCGACGGATGGCGGCAGCAAGATGGTCTTCATCGATGCGCTCAAGCGCGCCGAGGCGAAGGTCACCGACTGCTTCGTGATCTTCCACTACGGCATCTTCCCCCAGAGCGTCGAGCTGCTGGCCGCCGCCGGCGTCAAGCTTCATGCGCTCGCCACCTGGTGGGATGCGCTGGAGGCGGCGCAGAGGCACAAATACTTCGACGAGCGCGGCCTGTCGGAGACCAGTGCCTTTCTCGAATCGCCCGATCAATGGTCGGCCCGTCATGGCGGCCGACCTCCGGCATCCCGCCCGATGCTGGGGCGCTGACACCCTAGTTCCAACCATCTCTTGCCCTTTTTCTCCGGCAGGGGCAGCGGCTGGCTGAGCAGGCGATCGAGTAGTCTTCGCCTTCACCCAAGCGGCGCCTTCCCCGGTTGGGAAGAGGAACGTGGGAGGAAGGCGCCGAGCCTTCTTGTCTCCGACATCGCGCAATGCGACGGTGCCGGCAAATGATGTTGCGCCTGCTCTTGCTTTTGGTTGCCCTGTCGGCGCTCACCGCGCCTGCCCGAGCCAAGGACGAGCTGGTGCTCGGCATGAACCAGTCACCGGGCACTTGGAATCCCCTGATCAGCTCCATGCTGGCCAAGTCGCTGATCACCAACATGACGGCCCGCCCCCTCACCGCCTACGATGCGAGTTCGAGGCTCGTCTGCCTCGCCTGCACCGATCTGCCCACCATCGAGAACGGCAAGGCTCGGGTCATCGATCTGCCGGATGATGGCAAGGGGGGCAGCAGAAAGGGCATCGAGCTCGACCTCGAGCTGCGCGAGCTGCGCTGGGGCGACGGCGTTCCGGTCTCCGTCAAGGACGTCGCGTTCACGATCGAGGTCGGCAAGCACCCGCTGTCGGGCGTGGCCTCGTCCGAAGGCTACAGGCGCATCCTCAAGCTCGACGCCAAGGACGATCGACGCTTCACCTTGACGATCGATCGGGTGACCTACGACTACAACTCGATGGGGCTCAGTCTCCTGCCGTCCCACATCGAGAAGCCGATCTTCGACGCCAATCCGGCCGAATACCGCAACAAGACCGCCTTCGACACCGATTCGACCAACCCGGGCCTGGCCTTCGGCCCGTTCCGCAAGGTCGAGATCGTGCCGGGCAGCCGCGTGACCCTGGAGCGCAACCCGACCTGGACCGGGCAGGCGCCGCACTTCAAGCGCATCGTCATCAAGATCTTCGAGAACACGGCCTCGCTCGAGGCCAACCTCCTGTCGGGCAATATCGACTATGCGCTGGGCGAGCTCGGCCTGTCGCTCGACCAGGCGCTCGCCTTCGAGAAGCGCCACAAGGCCAAGTACGATTTCATCTACAAGCCGGCGCTGATCTACGAGCACATCGACACCATGCTCGACAACAAGCTCCTGGCCGACCGGCGGGTGCGCCAGGCGATCCTGACGGCGATCGATCGCAAGGCGATCTCCGACAAGCTGTTCGAAGGCAAGCAGCCGGTCGCCGAGGGACCGATCAGCCCGCTCGACCCGATGTACAGCCCGGCGGCGCGCCGCTATTCCTACGATCCGGCGGCGGCCCGCAAGCTGCTCGACGAGGCAGGCTTCGCCGACATCCGCAACGGCGTGCGCCACAACGCCCAGGGCGAACGCCTCTCGATCGACATGACCACCACCGCCGGCAATCGCGTGCGCGAGCTGGTAGCCCAGGTCATCCAGAGCCAGCTCCGCCAGGTCGGCGTCGAGCTGCGCATCAAGACGGATCCGCCGCGCATCTTCTCCGAAAGCCTGAACCGCCGGCAGTTCACCGGGCTCGCCATGTATGCCTGGGTGCAGCAGCCCGGCGGCGTCCCGCGCACCATTCTGAAATCGACGGAAGTTCCCTCGGCCGCCAACGGCTGGAGCGGGCAGAACTATCCGGGCTACCGCAACCCCGACATGGACAAGGCGCTCGACGCCGCCGAGCGCGAGCTCGACGTCGAGAAGCGGCGCGGTTTCTTCGCCGAAATCCAGCGCCTCTATGTCGACGACCTGCCGGTCCTGCCGCTGTTCTTCCGCGTCGATCCCTTCGTCATTCCAAAGCAGCTCAAGGGCGTCGTGCCGACCGGCCATCTCAACAGCTCGACCCTGTGGATCGAGCAGTGGCGCTGGGAGGATTAGATGGCAATCGACAAGGTCGCGCTGGATGGCCGGTTCGTCCGCCTCGAGCCGCTCGAGGAGCGCCATCGCGCCGCCATCCGGCCGGCCGCCCAGCATCCCGAGATTTTCGCCGTCACCACCTCGGCGCTGGGCCCGCTCTACGATCCCTACATCGACAGCGCCCTGCAGCGCAGCGACGGCGAGCGGGAGCTGGCCTTCGTCGTGATGCTGAAAGCGGAGGGCCGCCCGGTCGGGATGACGCGCTATCTCAATATCGAGGCGGCGCACCGGAAGCTCGAGATCGGCTCGACCTGGTACGAGCCCGCCGTATGGGGCGGTCCGGTCAACCCCGAATGCAAGCTGCTCTTGATGCGGCACGCGTTCGAGGTGCTGGGGTTCCACCGCGTCGAGTACAAGACCGACGCGCGCAATGCCCGCAGCCGTGCCGCCATCCTCAAGCTCGGCGCCACCCAGGAAGGAATCTTCCGCAAGCACATGATCATGGCCGACGGCCACGTCCGCGATTCGGTCTACTTCTCGATCATCGACACCGACTGGCCGCAGGTGAAGGCCGGCCTGGAGAAGCGACTGGCGGCATGAGGTCTCGCTTCATTCTCCTCCCCCGTCGCCGGGCAGGACGTTCGCACTTGGCAAAAGAGCCGTCATCCCTACCGAAGCCGAGCGCAGCGCCTGCCCTGAGCGCAGTCGAAGGGAGGCGCAGTGGAGGGACCTTTCTTCTTGGAGAACCAGCAACAGAGGTCCCTCCACTACGCTTCGCTTCGGTCGGGATGACGGCTTTTTCGTCATATGCGAATGCCCTGTGTCTTCGAGGGAGGAAGAAAGCTCAGGCCCGGCGATGACCCGCTACCTGGCCAGCCGCACGGTCGAGGTCATCGTCACGCTGGTATTGATGAGCTTCGTCGTCTACCTGCTGATCGGGCTGATGCCGGGCGATCCGATCGACCAGATGATCGCGGGCGATCCCAAGATGACCAGCGAGGATGCCGCGCGTCTGCGGGCGCTGTACGGCCTCGACCGGCCGCTGCTCGCGCGCTACCTGGCCTGGGCCGGCGAGGCCATCCAGGGCAATTTCGGCTACTCGCGCTCCTTCGGCCAGCCTGTGCTGGCGGTATTGTGGCCGCGCCTGCTCAACACGCTGGTGCTGGCCGGTACCGCCTTCGTGATCGCCACGGCGGTCGCCCTGCCGCTCGGCATCTGGGCAGCGTCGCGGCCGCGCAGCATTGCCGATTACCTGATCAACCTCGTTTGCTTCGCCGGCATCTCCGCCCCGCCGTTCTGGGTGGCGCTGCTGCTGATCACCCTGTTCGCCGTCGGGCTCGGCTGGCTGCCGGCCGGCGGGATGGCCGATATCCGGCCGGGCACGCCGTGGACCGCCGCCCTGGTCGACCACGCCCGCCATCTCATGCTGCCGGTGATCACCCTGACCCTGGTCCAGCTCGGTGCCTACACCCGCTTCATGCGCGGCGCGATGATCGAGGTGCTGCGCCAGGACTACATCCGGACCGCCCGCGCCAAGGGCGCGCCGGAAGGCCAGGTGCTGTGGGGTCATGCCTTCGCCAATGCGCTGGCGCCGGTGCTCACCATCCTCGCCCTGTCGTTCGGCGGCCTGCTGTCGGGCGCACTGATCACCGAGACCATGTTCGCCTGGCCGGGTATGGGCAAGGCGATCTACCAGGCGATCCTCGACAACGACTACAACCTCGCCCTGGTCGGCCTGCTGATCGCGACGCTGGCGACCCTGGCCGGCAACTTGCTGGCCGATCTCGCCTATGTCTGGGTCGACCCCCGCGTATCGCTGACGGGCAATGCATGAGGCAGGCCGGGCGCATCGGTGCCGCGAGCCCGCGCCGCCTTGCCTGCTCGCGCCTGATGCGCCATCGCTTGGCGCAGGTCTCGCTCGTCTTCCTTGCCGTGCTGCTGATCCTGTCGCTTGCCGCGCCGCTGATCGCCGGCTGGCGCGGCATCGACCCGACGGCAACCGACCTGTTCCGCCGCTTCGAGCCGCCCTCGGCCGAGTACTGGCTCGGCACCGACGATCTCGGCCGCGACCTCTTCCAGCGCCTGCTCGACGGCGGCCGCGTTTCTCTGCTGGTCGGCGTGTCGGGCGCGCTGCTGTCAGCCGTGATCGGCGCCGTGATCGGCGTCGCCGCGGGCTATCTCGGCGGCCGGCTCGACAGCCTGCTGATGCGCCTGACCGACGGCGTCATCGCGCTGCCGCTGCTGCCCCTGCTCATCGTCATGGCGGCGATCGACCCGGTGAAGGTCGGCGTCCCGGCCGACATCGCCCGCTCGGAATTCTTCTCGGTCTATCGCATCATCGTCATCGTCGCGTTGACCGGCTGGACCACGGTGGCGCGCCTGGTGCGCGCCGAGACCCTGTCTCTCAAGGCGCGCGACTTCACGCGCGCCGCCCAAGCGCTGGGCGCCGTGCCGCTGCGCATCATGTTCCGCCACATCCTGCCCAACACGGCAGGCTCGCTGGTCGTCGCCACCACCATGTCGATGGGTACACTGATCCTGTTCGAGTCGACCTTGTCGTTCCTCGGCCTCGGCATACAGCCGCCGGCCGCGAGCTGGGGCAACATGCTGACCGGCGCACAGGACCTGCTGCAGCAAGCGCCTGTGCTGGCGCTGTGGCCCGGCCTGCTGATCTTCCTCACCGTGATCGCCTTCAACTTCGTCGGCGACGGCCTGCAGGACGCCCTCGATCCGCGCAGCGAGCGGCGATAGGGTCGCAAGGGATCGCTGGTAGCCCAATGACCTGGCGCGCAGAGCCTTCTGGTTTAGGCCGCCGTCGACTCCCGCGGAATCCAGCTCTTCGCCTCCCCCGTATAGATCGCGCCGGGATTGCCGCGCACGGTGGTGCGCCACATCATGCGCTGCTCCCGGTCGGCGTCGTACCAGGTGGCGGTGTGGACCAGGCATCTGTTGTCCCACACCAGCACGTCGCCCTGGGTCCATTCGTGGACGTAGACGAACTCCGGCCGCGTGTAGTGCGCCATCAACTCGTCGAGCAGCCGGGCGCCGTCGCCGTGCGGGCCGGGCTCCATGCCGACGAAGGGACCGTCGAACCAGTCCATCTGGCTGCGCTCGCAGAGATAGAGCGCTTTCTTGCCCGTCACCGGGTGGACGCGCGCGACAGGCTGCTTCTGCGAGCGCTCGTGCGGCGCGAATGGTCGCGGCGTGCGGCCGGCCTCGGCATCGCCGCGGCCGCGCCCGCTGCCAGGCTGGGCATGCAGTCCTTCCAGATTGTCCACCCTGGCCCTGAGCGCCGGCGGCAGCGCGTCGTAGGCGAGCGTGCCCGAGGCGAAGATCGTCTGGCCGCGCTCGCGCGCCACCGGGTTGACGGCGAAGAACAGCGAGATGTCGGGCGGCGGACGGCGGTAACTCTGGTCGGTGTGCCAACCCACCCGGTGCGGATACTGCACCGGCAGCTTGCCGTCGGCCGTCAGCGGCGGCTCGGGCCGGGCCGGCGGCGGGCGCGAGCCGGGCACCATGTTGGTGACCATGAAGATCTCGGGCACCGTCTCGTGGGCCATGCTGACCCGCGTCAGCAGCGTGCGATAGTCCTCGACCTCCGGGCCGAACAGGTAGCTCATCTCGACCAGCAGCTGCGGCCGCTCGACGATCTCGTTCAGACCGGGGATCAGCAGCAGGCCGCCGGCATCGGCGAGCGCCTGCGGCATCCCCTCGGGCATGCTCAAGGACAGCGGTCGCGCCAGCCTGACCATTGCGCCGAACGCCGCTCCCGGCAACGGGGCGGCAATGTCGAGGGCACCGCTCATCCTGTTTGTTCCTGCTTCACAGCGTGGTGGACGACAGCGCGCATCGTAATTCAAAATCCGTACCAGGGATAAGGGCTGGGGACGAGGAGGGAGCAACGACATGAAGCACGGGAAGCGGCACGACATCTCCATGGCGCCCCTGCCATCGCCGTGATGGCGGCAGAAGCGAGCCACGGCAGCTCGGCGCCGTGGCCGGCCGGGCAGGCGTCGCCTAACAGGCCACCCGATCCCTGCCTGCCTGCCCAGAGGATGCACGACAGATGACACCCTGGGACGCAAACAACCGGCGCGGACCGCAATCGCGGCGCAGCGGCTCCGATTACGTCCCTGCCAAGTGCTTGATTCGAATGGATGGGGCCGCAACGGGACGCGCGGGACGCAGGTTTCCGTGCGGTAGCGGACACACAAGTAACATCATCCTGAGGGGCCCCCAAAGCGACCGTCTCGAAGGATGGGATCGAGCGCTCCGGTTGTGGCCCACCCTTCGAGACGGGCGCCAAGCGCCCTCTTCAGGGTAAGGTCGTGTCAATCGGTGCACGAAGTATCGAGTCGCAAGGAAAGCACCCCATCATGAGCGAGATCGACTGGTCGAGGCTCAAGGCCTCGGAGATCAAGGCGCTGGCGGCGCGCAATGCCATCGTCATCGTGCCGATCGGGGCCACCGAGCAGCACGGGCCGCACCTGCCCAGCATGGTCGACTGGCGCTGCGTCCACGAGGTGTCGCATCGCGCGGCGCGGATCATGGAAAGGACGGCGCCGGTGGTGGTGGCGCCCACCATCCCCTACGGCATGTCCGAGCACCACATGTCGCTCAACGGCACGATCACGCTCGACTACGCCACCATGTTCGCCGTCATCCGCTGTGTCGTCGGCTCGGCGGTGCGGCATGGCTTCAAGCGCATCTTCGTGCTGAACGGTCATGGCGGCAACACGACGGCGCTGCAGAACATGATCGGCGAGCTGACCGTCGAGCACAGGCTGCCGCTCGCCACCGGCACCTACTGGGACATCGCCGCCAGGTCGATCGCCGCATTGTTGGAGAAGCAGAAGGCCCTGCTGCATGCCTGCGAGGCCGAGACCTCGATGGTCATGGCGCTCGCCCCCGAGCTGGTGAATCCCGACGAGCTGTCGCAGATGCACGGGCCCTACATCCCGGGCCTCTCGGCCATCCCGACGGTCAACGAAGGCGTCTACCGCTGGCGCCAGCTCTCGAGCCGCTCGCCGATCGGCGTGCTCGGCGACGCCTCGACGGCGAGCGCCGAGAAGGGCGAGAAGCTGCTGGCGGCAATCTCGGCCGATGTCGCCGAAGCCCTGCTGAACGAACGACTTTGGAGTGAGCCGATTTGAGCACCGATTCCCGCGCTGCCGACGTCTCGGCCCTGAGCCGCTTGTCGGCCGACATCGACCTTGCCGCCGAGGGCAAGGCCACCGGCTTCGTGCGCGTGCCGCATTCGGTGCACCGCTCGGCCTATGGCTGGATTCCCATCCCCATCGTGCGGATCAGGAACGGCGACGGCCCCTCCGTGCTGATGCAGGCCGGCAACCATGGCGACGAATGGGAGGGCCAGATCGGGCTCGGCAACCTGATCCGCGCGCTCCGGCCCGAGGACATCAGGGGCCACCTGGTGATCCTCCCCTCGGCCAACTTCCCCGCGGCGATGGCGGGTCAGCGCACGTCACCGATCGACGACGGCAATCTCAACCGCTCCTTCCCCGGAAACCCCGAAGGCACCATCACCCAGCAGATCGCCTACTGGATCGAGCATGCCCTGCTGCCGGGCTTCGACTACGGCTTCGATTTCCATTCCGGTGGCAGCTCGCTCACCTACATCCCGAGCGCCCTGGCATCGCGGTTCGACGACCCGGCGCGCATGGCGAAGGTGACCGGGATGCTGAAGGCGTTCGGCGCCCCGGTGAGCTACGTCGCCTCGGTACCGCAGGGCGGCGGCCGCACCTTCACCTCGGCCTGCTATCGCCAGGGCGTGCTGTCGATGGGCACGGAGCTGGGAGGCGGCGGGCTGGTGACGCCGGGTTCGCTCCAGGTGGCGGAGGACGGCATGCGTCGCCTGCTGGCGCATGTCGGCCTGCTGCAGGGCGCCGTGCCGGCACCGACACCCACTCGCCTCACCGAGATCGGCGGTGACGACTACTACGTCTACGCCTCGGACGGTGGCCTGTTCGAGCCGCTGGTCGATCTCGGCGCCGAGGTCGCGGCCGGCCAGCCGGCCGCGCGCATCCATTTCCACCATACGCCCTGGCGCGAGCCCGAGCTGCTGACGTTCAAGCGTGGCGGCCTGGTGCTGTGCAAACGCGTTCCGGCGCGCTGCGAACGCGGCGACTGCCTGTTCCATCTGGCGACGGACATCGAGGGATGACAATGCACTGGGAGCGCGCCAATCCGACGACGCTCATGGGATGTGTGATCGACGGGAGGAGCGCCACCGGAGTGGCGCGCTCCCAGCGATGAGTGGTCCTGGATTGGAACCCCCAACGGCACGTATTTGCCGGCTCGATCCGATCACCGTCGAGGTGATCGGCGCCGCCATGTCCTCGATCGTCGACGAGACCGGCGAGACGCTGATCCGCGCCTCGCATTCGACCAACATCAAGGAACGGCGCGACTGCTCGACCGCCCTGTTCAACGCGCGCGGCGAGACGCTGTGCCAGGCGGAGCACATCCCGATCCATCTCGGCAGCTTCCTCGATCTCGTGCCGCACATCATGCGGCGCTACGCCACCCAGGACATCCGCCCGGGTGACGCCTTCATCGGCAACGACGCCTACGAGGGTGGCGGCACGCACCTGCCCGACATCGTGCTGGCCGAGCCGATCTTCGTCGACAACAAGCTGGTCGCCTGGACGGTCAACCTCGCGCACCACGCCGACTTCGTCGATCGCGGCCATGCGCACATCTACCAGGAGGGCCTGCGCATCCCGCCGGTACGGCTGTGGCGCGCCGGCGAGTTGCAGAAGGACGTGCTCGACCTGATCCTGCTCAACTGCCAGGTGCCGTCGGAGCGGCTCTCCGACCTGCGCGCGCAGCGCGCTGCCAATCGCGTGGGCGTGCAGCGCTTCCAGGGGCTCGCCGCCCGGTACGGCGTCGAGACGGTGCTGGGCGCCGGCGAGGCGCTGATGGACTACGCCGAGCGCAAGATGCGCGCCGCCATCGCCGCCCTGCCCGACGGGACGTGGCGCTTCGAGGACGTGTTCGACAACGAGGAGGTGCCGCAGACCCTGCCGATGTCGGTCGAGATCACGGTCGAGGGCGACCGCATGGCGCTCGCCTTCGAGGCGCCCGAGCAGCGCCGCGCCGGCATCAACATGACCTACACCGCGCTGCTCGCCACGACCTACTACGCGGTGAAGTCGGTACTCGATCCGTCGATCCCGCCCAATGCCGGGCTGGCGCGGCCGCTCACGATCAGCGCGCCGCCGGGCAGCATCCTCAACTGCCTGCCGCCCGCCGCGGTCAACGGCCGGCTGCAGACCTGCCAGCGCATCGCCGACATGATCCTGGGCGCGCTGGCGCAGGCCGTGCCCGACCGCGTCATGGCGTGCACCAATTCCGCCTGCGTCGTCGCCTACTTCATCGGCAAGCGGCCGCAGGACGGCTCGACCTGGGTCTATCTCGAGACGATCGGCGGCGGCAGCGGCGCACGCGCTGGCAAGGACGGGCTCGACGGCGTGCACGTCCTCACCACCAACACCTCCAATCTGCCGGTCGAGGCGCTGGAAATCGAGTATCCGCTCACCCTGGTGCGCTACGAGCTGGTCCAGGATTCCGGCGGCGTCGGCCGCTTCCGCGGCGGCATGGGCCTGCGCCGGGTCTACCAGGCGACGCACGATTGCCGGGTGCGCGTCGACGTCAGCCGCCAGCGCTCCCGGAGTTGGGGCCTGTTCGGTGGCGGCCCGGGCGGGCACGGCGCGGTCGAAGGCGGCCCGGGCGTGATATTCGAAGGCGATTCCGCCGTGCTCGCCGCCGGCCAGTGGTTCGCCGTGACGACGCCGGGTGCCGGCGGCTACGGTCCGCCGCAGGATCGCGCGCCAGCTGCCGTCGCCCGCGACCGCGCCGAAGGCGTCATCGGCGCCGACGTCGCCCGGCAGGCGTATGGTGTGTGAGAATCAGGCCCCCAGATGACAAGCAACCCTTCACATCCGACAAAGGACACCGTCATCCCGACCGGAGCCGAGCGCAGCGAGGCGTAGTCGAGGGGCCTTTCTTGTTGCCCGTCAACAAGAAAGGTCCCTCGACTGCGCCACCCTTCGGGCGGCTTCGCTCGGGATGACGGAAAAGAAAAGCACCAAAGGCGAACGCCCTGTCCAATGTCAGGGGAGCAAAGACTAGGAGACTGCCATGACCTACTACGATCTCGGCGCCTACAAGCGTCCCGTCACGACGACCTCGCCGGAGGCGCAGCTCTGGTTCGATCGCGGGCTCAACTGGGCGTTCGGCTTCAACTTCGAGGCAGCGGTGAAATGCTTTGCCAAGGCGGCGGAGCACGATCCGGCCTGCGCCATGGCCCATTGGGGCGTCGCCTACGCCGCGGGACCGAACTACAACCTCCCCTGGGAGCTGCAGGATCCGACGAGCAAGGCCGCAGCGCTTGCGGCCTCCTACGACGCCATGCAGAAGGCCCTGGCCTGCGCGAGCGGAGCGACGCCGGTCGAGCAGGCGCTGATCAGCGCGCTGCCCGCGCGCTACCCGCAACGCGAGCCGATCGAGGACCAGAGCGGCTGGGACAAGGATTTCACGCGCGCGATGCGCAAGGTCTTCGAGAGGTACCGCGACGACCTCGAGGTGCGCTCGGTCTTCGTCGAGGCGATCATGGGCGAGACGCCGTGGAAGATGTGGGATCTCGCGACCGGTGGCTACGCCGAGGGCGCCGGCACCGAGGAGGCGATGAAGGTGCTCGAGGAGGCGTTCCGCGACCAGCCGCGCTCCTGGGAGCATCCCGGCCTGCTGCACCTCTACGTCCACCTCATGGAGATGTCGCCGTTCCCGCAGCGCGCCCTGCGGGCCGGCGACAAGCTGCGCGAGATCATGCCGGACTCGGGTCACCTGGTGCATATGCCGACCCACATCGACGTGCTGTGCGGCAACTATCGCGACGTCGTCGTCTACAACCAGAAGGCCGTGGTCGCCGATCGCAAGTATCTCGCCAGTGAAGGCGCGATGAACATCTACACGATGTACCGGCTGCACAACCTCCACTTCGTGATCTACGGCGCGATGTTCCTCGGCCAGTACACGCCGGCGATCGAGGCGGCCGAGGAGATCATCGCCACCACGCCCGACGCCGTCTTGCGGATCGAGACGCCGCCGTTCGCCGATTTCATCGAAGGCTTCATCCCGATGAAGCAGCACGTGCTGGTCCGCTTTGGCAAATGGCAGGAGATCCTGGAACAGAAGCTGCCGGACGATCGCGACGTCTACTGCTCGACCACCGCGATGATGCTCTACGCCAAGGGGGTGGCACATTCGATCCTCGGCAACATCGAGGAAGCCGAGAAGACGCGTGCCGCCTTCCTGGAGGCCAAGGCCCGCGTTCCCGACTCACGGCTGGTGCACAACAACACCGTTACCAGCCTGCTCGGCGTCGCCGAAGCGATGCTGACCGGCGAACTCGAGTATCGCCGCCGCAACTACGACATCGCCTTCGCCCACCTGCGCCGCTCGGTGGCGCTGAACGATGCCCTGCTCTACGACGAGCCGTGGGGCTGGATGCAGCCGACGCGCCATGCGCTGGGCGCGCTGCTGCTCGAGCAGGGCCAACTCGCCGAGGCCGAGGCAGTCTACCGCGCCGACCTCGGCTTCGACGGCAAGCTCAACCGTTCCTGCCAGCACCCCGACAACGTGTGGAGCCTGCACGGCCTGCACGAGTGCCTGACCCGCCGCGGCGACAGGATCGAGACGCCGCTGGTCAAGTCCCGCCTCGACCTCGCCCTCGCCCGCTGCGAGGTCCCCATCCACGCCTCCTGCTTCTGCCGCCGCAAGGCGGCGATGGCGGCGTAGGTCTTTCTCCTTCCCAAGCTTCGCTTGGGGAGGCGTCGCGTCTCACGCGACGGAGGGGTCATGAACCATGGGATCCAATGGTTCTCGAGCTTCATGACCCCTCCGTCGCCGAAGACGGCGACACCTCCCCACTTCGTGGAGAGGAACACGCGAGGCACGCCCGCGTCGGCGCCGTCCGGCGGCCGTCCTTGCGTGGCCGCACGGCGGCGTGGCCACAGGCGGTGCAGGCGTCGATCTCGAAATCGATCCAGTGAGTCGGCATGCCGCAGGCCTCGCACGGCAGGCCGCGGCGCGACTGGGAGAGGCCGAAGCCCGGCGCTGCACATTTGGGGCAAAGGCATTCCAGGCGCTTCGCGAGCTTCCACGACAGCGCCCGCAACACCTGCATGCGCGTCGGGTTACGGTGGGCACGCATGTCGGCGATGACGATGGCCTGCCCCTCCTCCGAGCGCCCGGCTTCGCTGTCGACAGCGGCCACGACGTCCTCCATCCGCGTCAGGTCCTTGATCGGCCTGCTGGGATCGGTGCTCGAGATCACGAACACGCCGAAGCGCGGAAAGCCCATCGCCCTGACGGCCGCACGGACAGCGGGATCGCCGGCCTCGAAGCGATGAAGCCGCCAGTTGGTCCGCTCGGTAGCGAGAGTCTCGATCAGCCGGACGCCGCGCCGGCGGTCGACGAAGGCCATGATCTCGACGCCGCTCGCCACCAACGGCACGCGGGCGATCGGCCCGTAGCTGCCCTCGCTCGCCACCGCGCAATCGACATCGAGCGTGCGGAAGGCGAGCTCGGCCTTGAGGAAGCAGGTCTCGACCAGCGCGTCGGGCCGCGGGATCTCACCCGAGAAGGTGCCGAGCGCATCGGTGTCGACCTCCGGCGCCACGATGACGTGGGCGCCGAGCAGCCGCCGGAACGGCGGCTCCAGCGCCCGCTCCTTGGCATGTATGGTCGACAGGCCGATCGCTCGGCCCGTGTAGGGATGCGCACGAGACGCCATCGCACTGCCGCCGGCGCAGGAGGCTGCGGCTACTCCGCGGCTTGCGGCACGGCCTTCCGGGCGAGCTGCTGCTCGACCAGCGTCGCCCAGTAGGACGCGCCGATCGGGAGGATCTCATCGTTGAAGTCGTAGCCCGGGTTGTGGACCATGCAGCTGCCTTCGCCGTCGCCGTTGCCGATCCAGATGTAGCAGCCCGGCCGCTTGAGCAGCATCCAGGCGAAATCCTCGCTGCCCATCGCCGGCGTCGGGTTGCGGTTTACGTTCTCCTTGCCGACCAGGGCCGATGCCGCGTGGGCCGCGAACTCGGTCTCCTTCTCGCTGTTCACGGTCGCCGGATAGCGCCGCTCGTAGCGCCACTTGACGACCTCGGCGCCGAAGCCCGCCGCGACGTTGCGCGCGATCCTCTCGATGCGCTTCTCGATCATGTCCTGCACCGGCTTCTTGAAGGTGCGGACGGTGCCGCGCAGCACGCACTCCTGCGGGATCACGTTCCAGGTGTCGCCGGAATGGATCTGCGTGGTCGACACCACGGCGGTGTCCATCGGATCGATGTTGCGCGCCACGATCGACTGCAGCGCCGTCACGATGTGGGCGCCCACGACGACCGGGTCGATGCCGTGATGCGGCATGGCGCCGTGTGCGCCGACGCCCTTCACCACGACCTCGAAGATGTCGTAGGCCGCCATCATCGGGCCGGGGCGGACCGCGAAGCGGCCGACCGGAATGCCCGGGATGTTGTGCATGCCGTAGACGCCCTCGACCGGGAACTTCTCGAACAGCCCCTCCTCGACCATGACGCGGCCGCCGCCCTCGTTCTCCTCGGCCGGCTGGAAGATGAAGTAGACCGTGCCGTCGAAGTTCTTGGTCTCGGCGAGGTACTTGGCGGCGCCGAGCAGCATCACCGTGTGGCCGTCATGGCCGCAGGCGTGCATCTTGCCCGGGATCGTCGACTTGTGATCGAAATCGTTGGTCTCGTGCACGTCCAGTGCATCCATGTCGGCGCGCAGGCCGATCGCCCGCTTCGAGCTGCCCGAGCGCAGCACGCCGACCACGCCGGTCTTGGCCAGGCCGCAATGGACCTCGAGGCCGAACGACTTCAGCTTCTCGGCGACGACATCGGCGGTCCGCACTTCCTCGAAGGCCGTCTCGGGGTGGCTGTGGATGTCATGCCGCCACGCGGTCATGTCCTTGTGGAACGAGGCAATGCGGTTGTTGACGGGCATACATATTCTCCCGGAATGGCGCTGGCTGGCTGAACAGTAGGGATGCCGGAAGGCGCGCTAAACGTCAACGGCCCGCGTCGTAGCTCCGCTCCTCGACGGCGAGCCGCCCCTCCTCGATCGCGTGGCAGGCAACCGTGCCGCCCTCGCTCGGCAGCGCCTTCGGCCGCTCGACCTTGCAGCGCTCGTTGGCGAAGGGGCAGCGCGGATGGAACGAGCAGCCCGACGGCGGGTTGATCGGGCTCGGCACCTCGCCGGCCACCGGGGCGCGCTGGCGGCCGGTCATCTCGAGGTCGGGGATCGTGTCGAGCAGCATCCGCGTGTAGGGGTGCTTGGGCCGGCGGAACAGCGTGTCGGTCGGCGCCACCTCGACCAGCCGGCCGAGATACATCACGCCGACCCGCGTCGAGATGTGATAGACGACCGCGAGATTGTGCGAGATGAACAGGTAGGTGAGCTGCAGGCGGCGCTGCAGGTCGACCATCAGGTTCAGGATCTGCGCCTGCACCGAGACGTCGAGCGCCGAGGTCGGCTCGTCGCATACCAGGAACTCGGGCTCGCTGGCGAGCGCGCGGGCGATCGAGATGCGCTGGCGCTGGCCGCCGGAGAATTCGTGCGGATACTTGCGCCCGTCGGCCGGCGTCAGGCGCACCTGGCGCAGCAGGTCGCCGACCCGCTGCTCGAGGTCGGCCTTGTCCCTGGAAAGATCGAAGGCGCGGATCGGCTCGGCGATGATGTCGAACACGCGCCAGCGCGGATTGAGGCTGGCATACGGGTCCTGGAAGATCATCTGCATGCGCCGGCGCAGTGCCGCCGTCTCGGCCTGGCTGCGGCGCCGGGCCATGTCGTTGCCGTCGAACAGGATCGAGCCCGCGGTCGGCGGATAGAGGCCCACCACCAGGCGGGCCACCGTCGACTTGCCGCAGCCCGACTCGCCGACCAGCGAGAAGGTCTCGCCCTTGGCGATCTCGATGTCGATGCCGTCGACCGCCTGCACGATCTGGCGCGGCCGACCCTCGAGCGCGCGCACCAGCCAAGGCGCCGACACGTCGAAATAGCGCTTCAGCCCGGTGAGGCGGACGAACCGGCCGCCCCCCAAGCCATCAATCGGGCCGTCGGTCGTGCAGTCAGGCATCGGCGGTCTCCCGGACGATTGGGGCACCGACGCCACCGCGATCGTGCAGCCAGCAGGCGGCGCGGCTGGTACCAGCCGACATCAGCTCGGGCCGCTCGGAGAGGCAGCGCGATCCGCGCTCGGTGCAGCGCGGGTTGAAGGCGCAGCCCGGCGGGATCTCGGTCAGGCGCGGCATGGTGCCGTCGATCTGGGTCAGCCGGTCGTGGCGCACGCCGAGGCTCGGGATCGAGCCCATCAGCCCCTTGGTGTAGGGATGCCGGGCCTGCTTGACGACGTCGCGCACCGGCCCGATCTCGGCAATGCGGCCGGCATACATCACGGCGACGCGGTCGGCGGTCTCGGCGATCACGCCCATGTCGTGCGTCACCAGCATCACCGCCGTCGCGTGCTCGCGGCACAGCCCCTTCAGGAGCGCGATGATCTGCGCCTGGATCGACACGTCGAGCGCCGTGGTCGGCTCGTCGGCCACGATCAGGCGGGGGCCGGCGCAGAGCGCGAGCGCGATCACCACGCGCTGGCGCATGCCGCCGGAGAACTGGTGCGGATAATGGTCGATGCGGGTCTCGGCGCCGGGGATGCCGACTTCTTTCAGGAGATCGAGGGCACGACGGCGCGCATCTGCGGCCGACAGCGGCAGGTGCGTCTGGATGGTCTCGACGAGCTGGCGGCCCACCGAATAGAGCGGATTCAGGCTGGTCAGCGGATCCTGGAAGATGGCGCCGATCCGGGCGCCCCGGACCTTGCGCATCTCCTCGTACGGAAGGTTGTCGATGCGCCGCCCCTCGAGGCGGATCTCTCCGGCGGCGATCCGGCCCGGCGGCTCGAGCAGGCCGATGATGGCGTTGCCGGTCAGCGACTTGCCGGCGCCCGATTCACCCACCACGCCCAGCACCTCGCCGGGCGCGATGTCGAACGACACGTCGTCGACCGCCAGCAGGGTGCCGCGCCGCGTCGGGAACTCGACGCGCAGGTTCTTCACCTCGAGCAGCGGTGGATTGTTGGAAGGAGTCGCCATTACCGCCCTCCTGCCGCAGGGCATTCGCATTCGGGCGCACTCTCCTCTCCTCCCCAGCCCTGCTGGGGAGGTGTCGCCGTCTGCGGCGACGGAGGGGTCATGAGCCATGGGCTCCGCCGTCTGTCGTGACTCATGACCCCTCCGCCCCGTATGACGGGGCATCTCCCCAGCAAAGCTGGGGAGGAGAATGAAAAGCGCGGCCTCGATTCAATGCGTTCACCGCAGCTTCGGGTTCAGGGCGTCGCGCAGCCAGTCGCCCAGCAGGTTCACGGCCAGCACCAGGACGGCGAGCGTAACGCCGGGAAATACGGTGATCCACCAGTCGCCCGACTGCAGGACCTCGTTGCCGAGCCGGATCAGCGTGCCCAGCGACGGCTCGGTCGGCGGCAGGCCGACGCCGAGGAACGACAGGGTCGCCTCGGTGATGATGGCCAGTCCCAGATTGAGCGTGGCGATCACCAGCACCGGCCCGGTCACGTTGGGCAGCACGTGGCGAACCATGATGAGGACCGGTGACAGGCCGATGACGCGCGCCGCCTGGACATACTCCTTGCCCTTCTCGACCATCACCGAGCCGCGCACCGTGCGGGCGTAGCTCACCCAGAACGACAGGCCGATGGCGCCGACGATGACGAACAGCGCGATCTCGTCGTGGCGCTGCACCGAGATGACGGTGCGCACCACGCCGTCGATCAGCAGCGCCACCAGGATCGCCGGAAAGGTGAGCTGGACATCGGCGATACGCATGATCACCGCGTCGACGGTACCGCCGAGATAGCCGCTCACCAGGCCGAGCGTGATGCCGATCACCATGGCGACCACCACCGAGGCGAGGCCGACGACCAGCGACAGCCGGGTGCCGTACATGATCGAGCTCAGCAGGTCCCTGCCCTGCTCGTCGGTGCCGAGCGGGAAGCTCCAGTCGCCATCGGGCGACAGCAGCACCGGCGGCTTCAGCCCGTCGCTGAGGCTGAGCGTCGCCGGGTCGAACGGCGTGTGCGGCGCCAGCACCGGCGACAGGAAGGCCAGGGCGAAGATTGCCAGGGTGGTGACGGCGGCCGCGACCGTCAGGCTCGACGACTTGAAGCTCCACCAGACGTCGCTGTCGGCAGCGCGCGCCAGCCAGCCCGAGGGGTTGCCACCAGCCATCTCAGTGCGCCTCGCGCGCCGACCCGACCTGGTTGCGCAGGCGGGGATCGACAGCGAAATAGAGCAGGTCGACCGCGAGGTTGATGACCACGAACAGCAGGCCGATGAGAAGCAGGTAGGCCGCCATCACCGGGATGTCGGCGAACTGAACGGACTGGATGAAGAGCTGGCCAACGCCCGGCCAGGCGAACACCGTCTCGGTGACGATGGCGAAGGCGATCAGGGTGCCGAGTTGCAGGCCGGCGACGGTGATCACCGGCACCAGGGTATTCTTCAGGGCATGGCCGAAATTGACCGCCCGGTTGGTGAGGCCGCGGGCGCGCGCGAACTTGATGTAGTCGGTGCGCATGACCTCGAGCATCTCGGAGCGCACCAGGCGCATGATCAGCGTAAGCTGAAAAAGGCCGAGCGTGATCGACGGCAGGATCAGCGCCTGCAGCCCCTTCCAGGTGAGGAAGTTGGTCGTCCACCAGCCGAGGTCGACGGTCTGCCCGCGGCCGAACGACGGCAGCCAGTGCAGAGTCACGGCGAAGACCAGAATGAGCAGGATGCCGATCAGGAAGGGCGGCAGGGAGACGCCGATCAGCGACACGGTCTGCAGCAGCCGGCTCGACCAGTGTCGCGGATAGAGCCCGGTGTAAACGCCCATCGGCACGCCGACGACCAGGATGAACAGCGCGGCGCAGAAGGCGAGCTCCAGGGTCGCCGGCACGCGCTCCAGGATGAGCCGGCCGACCGGCTCGGAGGTGCGATAGGAGAGGCCGAACTTTCCCTGCACTGCATTGCCGATGAAGCGCAGGAACTGAACCGGCGCCGAATCGTTCAGGCCGAGCTTCTCGCGCAGCTGCTCGCGCTCCTCCATGGAGGTGTCTTGCCCGACCATGGCGTTGATCGGATCGCCGATGTAGCGGAACAGGAAGAAGGCCACGATGCCCACCGTCAGCATGACGATGACGGCTTGCGCGAGGCGTCTCAGGATGAATGCGAGCATCTATCGGATCATGGCCGAGCCGTGGGCAGGCCTAGCAGGATTGACGCCAGAACGGAACGAGCGTCTTGGGGTTCTTTCTTCCTCCCTGCGCGCAGCGCGGGGAGGTGGCCGAAGGCCGGAGGGGTCATGGGCAACGGCAAGATTGCCGCCCATGACCCCTCCGCCCCTTCGGGGCACCTCCCCACGCAGAGCGTGGGGAGGCGAACCATCCTACTTCACGTTGACGAAACGCAGCGGGAAGGAATTGTCGGCCGGCTGCACCAGCTCGATGTTCTTGCGGGCCGCCCACACGACCGCCTGCTGGTGCAGGGGAATGTAGGCGAAGTCGTCGACATAGAGCTTGGTGGCCTGGGCGATCATGGCGTCGCGCTTGGCCTTGTCGGTCTCCTGCTCCATCGAATCGGCCAGCTTGTCGACCGCCGGGTTGGAGTAGCCGCCGGCGTTGAACAGCCCCTTCTTGGTCGCCGCGGTCGGTGTCTGGATGAGCTGCTCGAACACGTTGTGCACGTCGTAGGTGGCGGCCGGCGACCAGCCCAGCATGTAGAAGCTGGTCTCGCCCGGCTTGAAGTCGCCCTTGCGCAGGATCTTGGCGAAGTAGAGCGAGCGGGTCTGTGCCCGGAGATTCACCTTGATGCCGATCCTGGCCAGCATCGCGACGACGGCCTGGCAGATCTTCTCGTCGTTGACGTAGCGGTCGTTGGGGCAGTCCATGCCGACCTCGAAGCCGTTCGGGTAGCCGGCATCGGCCAGCAGCTTCTTGGCCTCTTCCGGCTTGAGCAGGGCCGGGCGCTTGTCGAGATCCTTGACGTAGCCGTTGATGCCCGGCGCCACCATCAGGTTGGTCGGGAACGACTGGCCGCGCATCACCGTGCGCTTGATCGCCTCGACGTCGATCGAGCGATGGATCGCCTCGCGCACCCGCTTGTCCTTGAACGGGTTCTTGCCCTTGACGTTGGATTCCAGCAGCTCGGGCCGCTCGGTGTCGAAGCCGAGGAAGACGACGCGAGTCTCGGGGCCTTCGAGCACCGCGACGTTGGCCTCCTTCTTCAGCGACTCGGTGTCGGCCGGCGGCACCTCGTACATCATGTCGATGTCGCCCGCCTTGATGGCCGCGACGCGCGTCGCCGGGTTGGCGACCGGCGTGAAGATCACCTCGGTGAGATTGTGCGTCGGCTTGTCCCACCAGCCAGGATTCGGCACCAGCACCGTCCGCTCGCCGGCGCGGCGCTCCTTCAGCATGAAGGGCCCGGTCCCCATGGCGTTGCGGGTGGCGAAATTCTCCTCGTTCTTGGTCATGTCGGCGGCGTTGAGGGCGTTGTTCTTCTCCGCCCAGGCCTTCGACATGATGCTTATGGCCGCCCATTTGTCGGCGAGCAGCGGATCGGGATACTTGGTGACGATCTCGACGCGGAAGTCGTTGACCTTCTTGATCTCCTTCACCGAGGCGAAGTTGCCGCCGAGGTTGGACCCCGGCCCGTTGGCGCGATTGAGCGAGAACACCACGTCGTCGGCCGTGAACGGCGTGCCGTCGGAGAATTTCACGCCCTGGCGCAGGTCGAAGAACCAGGTCGTCGGGTTGGTCTGGCCCCACTTGGTGGCCAGCGCCGGCTCGAGCTTGAGGTCCTTGTCGCGGCGAATCAGCGGATCGTAGATGTTCGCGGTGAAGGTCAGCAGGAAGGTCTCGTTGCGGGCATACGGGTCCATCGAGCTGACATCGCCCGCATTCGCCCATTTGAAGGTCTTGGCGTCGGCCGGCAGGGCGGCCGCAAATGTCGCGCAGGCGACCGCTGCCAGCGCAAAGGATTGCCTGAAATTGAAGTTCATCGTGTGTACCCCTTCATGGCGCCGTGTCCACGGGACGCCTGTGGTCTCCCCGTCCCATAGCTATGCGCGCGCGCATATCTGCCTCAAATTGCACTGGCGCTGTGGGGGCGTCAATTGCCCAAGAAATTTGCATGTTGGGGGCAGTTGGATTTGCGGAGCAAGGCCCAGTATCTTGGCCTCCTCATTTTTCCCCATGGGTGCCTCATGAACGACGTTTCTCGCAGCTTCCGCGGCAATTCCAATGCCGCCCGTGACATCGCGCACCACCTGCACCCCTACACCAACTTCAAGAAGCACGAGGAAACCGGCCCGCTGACCATCGTTCGCGGTCGCGGCATCTACGTCACCGACGACGACGGCAAGGAATACATCGAGGGCATGGCAGGCCTGTGGTCGGCGGCGCTGGGCTTCAGCAACGAGCGCCTGGCGACGGTGGCCTACGAGCAGATGAAGCAGCTGCCCTTCTACCATGCCTTCAACCAGCGCTCCCACGAACCGGCGATCAACCTCGCCGAGAAGCTGAAGCAGATGGCGCCGGTCGAGATGTCGAAGGTGTTCTTCGCCAACTCCGGGTCAGAGGCCAACGACACCGTCGTGAAGATGGTGTGGTACATGAACAATTCGCTGGGCCGGCCGAACAAGAAGAAGATCGTGTCCCGGCTCAAGGGCTATCACGGCATCACCGTGGCGTCGGGCAGCCTGACCGGCCTGCCCACCAACCATCGCTCGTTCGACCTGCCGATCGCCGGCGTCGTGCACACGAGCACGCCGCACTACTACCGCGGCGCCCAGCCCGGCGAGACCGAGGACCAGTTCGCCACGCGCTGCGCCGAGGAGCTCGAGGCCCTGATCGTCAAGGAAGGCGGCGCCGACCATGTCGCGGCCATGATCTGCGAGCCGGTGATGGGTGCGGGCGGCGTGATCGTGCCGCCCAAGGGCTACTACGAGAAGATCCAGGCGGTGTGCCGCAAGTACGACATGCTGTTCGTCGCCGACGAGGTGATCTGCGGCTTCGGCCGTACCGGCAACGTCTGGGGCAGCCAGACCATGAACATCAAGCCGGACATCCTGACCTGCGCCAAGGCGCTGTCGGCGTCGTTCCTGCCGATCTCGGCAGTGATGGTGAACGAGAAGGTCTATCAGGCGCTGATGAGCGAGAGCGACAAGATCGGCACCTGGGGTCACGGCTTCACCTACTCGGGCCATCCGGTGGCGGCTGCCGTCGCGCTGGAAGCCCAGAAGATCTACGACGAGATCGACCTGTTCGGCCATGCCAGGCGCATGAGCCCGATCTTCACCAGGCACATCCAGTCGTTCGCCGATCATCCGCTGGTCGGCGAGGCGATGAGCGTCGGCATGGTGGGCGCCCTCGAGGTCGTCGCCGACAAGAAGACCAAGACGCCGTTCGACCTGGCGACGGTCGGCGCGGGCAACCGCGTCTACAACCACGCCGTGGCGCGCGGGCTGTTCATCCGCAACATGGGCGATCGCGTCGCGATCTGCCCGCCGCTGATCATCAACGAGAGCGAGCTCGCCGACCTGTTCGGCCGCCTGCGCCAGTCGCTCGACGCGGCGCTCGCCGACCTCAGGTCGGAAGGCCATTTCAAGGGTTGAGGTGAACGAGCGGCCGCCGCCGTTCGGCACCAGCCAGCGCATCCGCAGCAGGGCGATCTGGGCGGTCGCCTTTTTTGCGGCTTCCCTGCCGCCGGCCGCCGTCGGCTTCGGCATCGCTCACGCGACCGAGGACCAGGTCAACATGGCGACGCCTCTCGCCCTGCTTTTCTGGGTGCTGGGTGTCCTGTTCGCGGTGTGGACCGCCGTCCCGACCTTGCGCTACTGGGAAGGGTTGCCGCTCGGCACGCGCTGGCTCGGTGCCTTGCCTCTCCTGTCGGTGTCGATGTTTCTCACCGCCGCGCTGATCGGCGCGATGGTGATGTAGTGCGCCCTTTCCAAGGTTCGCTTGCCACGGAGTGGACACATCGACGGAGGGGTCATGGCTGGGAGCACGCCACTCCTGTGGCGCTCTTCGTGTCGATCACACATCCCATGAGCGCCACTGAGGGCGGAGTTTACTCCGCCCTCAGTGGCGCGCTCATAGGCGCCACCTTGCAAACGGACCTCACCCTGAGGAGCGGCCCGTCCTTCGACGCGCTCCCCTCCTCACCTTGAGGAGCCGCGCAGACCGCAGCGTCTCGATTCGGGCGTAACCTTCGCCCTTTGGTCGGCAACAAAGCGGGTGTTTCGACACCACTGTTTCGACGACTACATGTGCAACCCATCCTTCGAGACGGCCGCTACGCGGCCTCCTCAGGATGAGGATTTTGTTGGGTCCTCAACCAAGGTTAGCGCCACTGGGGTGACGCGCTCCCGGCGCATGATCGTCGTGGTTGGTGGTAACGTTTGCCGATCCGGGCCGAGCCGCCGCCTTTGCCTGAAGCTCCAGCGCCTGCGCCTCGAAATCCACTTTTGCGCGTCGCCAAGCAGCCGCTGCTTGTCATCAGTAAGCGAAATCCAATCGGCTGCATTGCGGATGCGCGCGGCGCGTTCCCGCTTTGCGCGGGCCAACCTGAGCAATACGGTCATGCAGCTTCCCCATGCGGCACGCATTCCACCGGGTCGCATTTGCACCGGCCACGCACCATCCTTACATGAGACTTACCACGGCCTTGGTGTCCCTGTATCCGCCCAGCGGCGCATACCTGCGGGCGTCAAACCGTACCACTACCAGGAAACCGATCGCTTTGACCCTCGAGAGGGCGGTCGATACAGTCCGCGCCCGCGCTCATCGCCACTGCAAGAGATGACTGGAAACGCCCCGACTTTCGCCACGCTCCTGCTGCGGGTCTTCCTGCCGTTCGCGCTGGCCTATTTCCTGTCCTACATCTTCCGCGGCGTGAACGCGGTCATCTTCCCGTACCTCGAGCGCGACATCGGAATCACCGCCGGCGATCTCGGGCTGCTGACCTCGGCCTTCTTCCTGTTCTTCGCCGGCTGCCAGCCGGTGTTGGGCGTGATGCTCGACCGTTATGGGCCGCGCAAGGTGCAGGTCGTGCTGCTGGCGCTGGCGGCGCTCGGCTCGGCGCTGTTCGGCCTCAGCCTGTCGCTCGGCGAGCTGATCCTCGCGCGCGTCCTGATCGGGCTGGGCTTCGCCGGCGGCCTGATGGCCGCCATCAAGGCGATCACGCTGTGGTATCCGCCGCATCGTTGGGGGCTGATCACCGGCTTCCACATGATGACCGGCGGCCTGGGTTCTATGGCGGCGACCTTGCCGATTCAATGGTCGCTCTCGCTGATCACCTGGCAGGGCCTGTTCTTCTGGCTCGCCGGCTTCTGCCTCGCCACCTCGGCGATCCTGCTTGTCGCGGTGCCCGAGCGCGCCGCGGCGCACGGCAGCCCGACCGATTCCGGGGCGACCTTGCGCGACCAGTTCCGCATCACCGGCACGGTGCTGGCGGACGGCTTCTACTGGCGCATCCAGCCCCTGCTGGCCGTCCAGCAGCTCGCCTTCATCGGCTGCATCTCGCTGTGGATCGGCCCGTGGCTGCGCGACGTCGGCTGCTTCACCGACAAGGACGTGCGCGCCGACATCCAGCTCTGGACCGCGGCCGCGACGACGATCGGATTCGCCATGAGCGGCGTGGTCGCCGGCGCCTTCCGGCGCGTCGGCGTGAGCGGCTTCGCGTCTGCCAGCCTGATGAGCGTGCTGTTCGCCCTGGTGTGCGGCTGGCTCGCCTTCCTGCCGTCGTTCGAGCCCGTGCTGGCCTGGCTGCTGTTCGGCTTCCTCGGCGCCTGCCCGATCCAGTACATGCCGCTGCTAGTGGCGGCCTTCCCGACCCACTACGCCGGGCGGGTCACCACCTCCAGCAATCTCGTCGTCTTCACGGTGATCTTCGCCGGCCAATGGGCAATCGGGAAGGTCGTCGACCTGTGGCCGCGCACGGCCACCGGCTATTCTCCCGACGGCTACACTTGGGCGTTCGGCGCCCTGTTCATTCTGCAGCTTGCTGGTCTTCTATGGCTGGTTCTGTCGCGGGCGCGTCCGATGGCGCGTCCGCACCTCGCCGTGGCAGGTTGAGCGCCGCCACCAGGTCGCGCACCTCCTGGCGGGCGGCGACGTGGCTCAGGGTCAGCGACGGGCCGCTGCCGCCGCGCTTGAGGTCGAGCAGGGTGAGCCCGTTCAGGAACAGCTCCTTGTAGATCACCCGCTCGCTCAGGCCCGCGGCGACGCGAAAGCCGATGCGCCTGGCGAGCGCGTCGAGCACCGTGCTCATGTCGCGCTTGTTGCGCGCGGCGAGCGACGACAGGCGGTTGCGCATCACCACCCAGTCGACCGGCCGGCCGCCCTGCACCGCGCGCAGCTGGCGCTGTTTCCATACCGCCTCGGCATAGATCGACGGCCGCACGATCTTCAGTGTGTCGGGATCGATCCGCGCCAGCAGGTCGAGATCGATGAAGCTGTCGTTCAGCGGCGTCAGCAGCGTGTCCGCCCAGGTATGGGCGAGCCGCGACAGGTAGGTGTCGCTGCCCGGCGTATCGATGACCGCAAAGTCCACGCTGTCGATGACCGGCTCCAGCGCCGCCTCGAAGCGCGCGCGCTCGTCGGCCTGCGCCTCGGCGCGGTCGGGCAGGGTCGAGATCGGGACGGCCGCATGGATCGGCATGGGCAGCTCGATGCCCTTGCGCCGGGCATAGGCTGCGCGGTTCTCGAGATAGCGGCCGAACGTGCCTTGCCGCGCGTCGAGATCGAAGGTGGCGACGCGCGCGCCGTCGTTCAGCAGGGCGACGGCAATATGCAGCGCCGTCGTCGACTTGCCGGAACCACCCTTCTCGTTGCCGATCACCAGCACGTGGGCGCGCTCGGGGACCGGCGCGGCCTGCGCCTGCGTGACGCTCGGGTTTGGCGCGGGCTGAAATTCCGTCATTGTCATGCGGGCTTGCGAATCCAGACGGCAGTATCGTGGAACACCGCGCCGCCGTTCGGCCAGCCGGGATCGGCCGAGGTCAGGGCGTTGATGCCGATGCCGGTCTCGAAGTTGCGGTTGGGCCAGATGCCCTCGACGATGACCACGCCGCGCTGCTGGCCGGCCTTCGGCCTGCAATGCACGATCGTCCGGCCGCGATCGTTGCCGATCTCGAGCCGGTCGCCCTCGACGAAACCCAGCGCCTGGCAATCCTCGGGGTTCACCATCACCGTCGGCCGCCCCTCTCGCTTCTGGCTGCTCGGCGTCTCGGTGAACGTCGAGTTGAGGAACGTGCGCGCCGGCGCCGCAACCATGCGGAACGGCTTGTCGGGCGTCGCGTTCTCGATCACGTCGAAATGGTCGGGCAGGACCGGCATCTCCTTGCCGCGCGGGCCGTAGGCCGCCCAGTCCGGCTTGAAGCGGAACTTCTTGTCCGGCCACACGAAGCCGTCGAGGAAATGCGACGTCTCGAAGCCGAGATGGAAGTCCTGCCCGCCCTTCTTCCAGTTCGTCTCGGCGTCCCACATGCCCGAGTCTCGCAGCGCCTCGTCCATGATGTCCCAGACGCTCATGTCGAAGCCGCGATGCCTGGCGCCCAGGCGCCTGGCCAGCTCCGAGATCACCCAGTGGTTCTCGCGGCATTCGCCGGGCGGCTCGATCACCGCCTTGGTCACCTGGAAGAATGTGTGGCCGCTCGCGGTATAGAAATCGTCGTGCTCGAGGAACATCGTTGCCGGCAGAACGATGTCGGCCAGGGCCGCCGTCTCGGTCAGGAACTGCTCGTGCACGCAGGTGAACAGGTCCTCGCGCTTGAATCCCTTGTGAACCAGCTCGAGCTCCGGGCAGACCATTGCCGGATTGGTGTTCTGGATCAGCATCGCCGTCACCGGCGGGCCATTCTTCAGGGCCTCGCGATCGCCGGTCAGGATCGGGCCAAGGCGCGACTGGTCGAGGTCGCGGATCGACGGGTCGACCGCATCGAGCCCCTCGATCAAGGTTTTCTTGATGGGATACATCCCGGTGTGGCCGTAAAGCGCTCCGCCGCCCTTGTGCTGCCAAGCGCCGGTGACGGCCGGCAGGCAGGTGACGGCATGCATGTTGGCGGCCCCGTTGCGGCTGCGGCTGAAGCCATGATGACAGCGGATGAACGAGGCCTTGGTGCGCCCATAGAGCCTGGCGAAGGAGACGATCTGCTCGACCGACAGCCCTGTGATCGGTGCGGCCCATTCCGGCGACCGCTGGGCGACATGACTGGCCAGCTCGTCGGGCGCGTCGGTGTAACGGCGCAGATAGTCCCAGTCGGCAAATCCCTCCTTGAACAGGACGTGCAGCATGGCGACCGCCAGCGCCCCGTCGGTGCCGGGACGCACCGCCAGATGGATATCCGCCTGGTCGGCCGTGCCGGTCCTGTAGGGGTCGACTACCACCAGGGTCGCGCCACGCTTCCTGGCGCGCATGGCGTGGGTCATGACATTGACCTGGGTATTCACCGGGTTGCCGCCCCAGATCACGACCAGGTCGGAATGCTCGTCGACCTCGCGCACGTCCGCGCCGCGCTTGGCGCCGACTCCGGCAATCCAGCCGGTATCGGAGAGGGTCACGCAGATGGTCGAGAAATAGCGCGAGTACTTCATGACATGGCGCAGGCGGTTGATACCGTCGCGCTGCACCAGGCCCATCGTGCCGGCGTAGTAGTACGGCCAGACGGTCTCCGTGCCGTGCTGGCGCGCCTTGGCGATGAACTGCTCGGCCACGATGTCGAGCGCGTCCGTCCAGGAGATCTCGGCGAACTGGCGCGAGCCCTTGGGACCGACCCGGCGCAGCGGCTTCATCAGCCGGTCGGGATGGTGGACGCGCTCGGCGTAGCGCGCGACCTTCTCGCAGATGACGCCGGCCGTGTAGTCGTTTCGCATCGAGCCGCGCACCCGGCCGATGCGCCTGCTGTCGAGCCGCTCGACGTCGAGCGCACAGGTGCTGGTGCAGTCGTGCGGGCACACCGAGGGAACGATGGTTACGCCGGACGGGTTGGTCTTGTCGCGCACCGCCGGCGCGTGGGAATGGTCGTCGGGAGCCATGCCGGAGAGTACCCCCGCGCCGCGCCGAGGGTCCAGATGCGCCGACAGCGAACCGTCCACATGCCACGGAGCGGAAGACGTTGCTTTCGCGGGGCCAACGCCCGCATCTACGACGAAGTCGCCCGCCGATGAACGCCCGGGCCGCAGTGGGCCGCGACCCACAGCATCGTACTCCTGCTTTTGCGTGATTTTCATTGGCTGAAGCACCAAAGAAGACCTCACCCTGAGGAGCGGCCGCAGGCCGCGTCTCGAAGGGTTGCCCAAAGTACGTCTGTTGCCGACCAAAGGGCGAAGGTTACTTCGCCCGAATCGAGACGCCACGCTTCGCGCGGCTCCTCAGGGTGAGGTCTTCTTTGATACTTCGATCAAAGAAGGTCGCGCCGCGGGTGGCTCCAGTCGGGATGACGGGATTTGTTGGCCAATACGAATGGTCTGTTGGGTCGCGATGGCTCGTGGACCCATCAGCGCTGACCTCGCCCGTCGGCGCATTCAACAAGGAGCGATGCCTCGTCGCGAAGCGAGAACGGCGCAGGCCTTCGGCCGCGAGGCATGGTCGTCGAGGGACACTCTATGGACGCTCTGCGAGAAGTGCCGCAGCATGCGGCGCGCCAGCCCATGGGAATACCCCGACCTGTCCCCTGACCGAATCCGCCACGCGACGCCCGAGGACGCCGGCGCCCTGGCCGCGCTGGCGCCGGCCATCTTGCCTGGCACCGCGGACGATCGCGCCGTGTTCGTGATCGACGGCGGGCACGGCTTGACGGCGGCGATCGAGCTGCTGCGTCGCTCCGACCACATCAGCGTCGAGCAGCTCGCCGGCAGCGAGGCCGATCGCCGGACCTTGATCCAGCACGCCGAGTCGGTCGCGCACACCCTGCAGGTCGAGCAGATCCGCTGGTCGGGCTATGCGGCCGGCAGCAAGCGAATTGGTCCGCGCCGCTTCGAGGGCCTCGCCACCATTCTTGG
>LNFM01000746.1_pt1 | contig 77734 bp, 69 predicted proteins | sample 596031 | NCBI WGS metagenome assembly LNFM01 (sample SAMN04254537, study PRJNA301005) | activated carbon metagenome | isolation source: dual media filters at the Ann Arbor, Michigan drinking water treatment plant | place: USA: Ann Arbor | reverse complement strand
CGACAGTATCAGTACCGACCCTCAAAACGGGAATGAAAATGACTTCAGCCACTCTGCCTCGCGTCTCGGTCGTCGGTCTCGGCAAGCTCGGAGCCCCCCTTGCGGCGGTCCTTGCCAGCCGCGGTTTCAGTGTCATCGGTCTCGATGTGAACAAGACGTTCGTGGATGCCATGAACGCCGGCAAAATGCCGATCGTCGAGCCGCAGCTCAACGAATTGATCGCCGCCAACCGCGAGCGCCTGTCGGCCACCATGGACGCCAACGAGGCGATCCAGAAGAGCGACGCCAGCTTCGTGATCGTGCCGACGCCGTCGGACAGCACAGGTTTCTTTTCCAATCGTTTCGTGCTGCAGGCCATGGAGACGCTGGGCAAGGCGCTCAAGGCCAAGAAGGGCTACCACATGGTGGTCATCACCAGCACGGTGATGCCCGGCACCACCGATACCGAGATCAAGGCGGCGCTGGAGAAGGCCTCGGGCCGCAAGGTCGGGCCGGATCTCGGCCTCTGCTACAATCCGGAATTCATCGCGCTGGGCAGCGTCGTGCGCGACATGCTGTTCCCCGACTCGATCCTGATCGGCGAAAGCGACGCCAAGGCCGGCGACATGCTGCAGACCATCTACCTGCAGATGTGTGAAAAGAAGCCGCCGGTGCAGCGCATGAATTTCGTCAACGCCGAGCTGACCAAGATCTCGGTCAACACCTACGTCACCACCAAGATCTCCTACGCCAACATGCTGGCGGACATCTGCGATCGCATTCCGGGCGCCGACGTTGATGCCGTGACCAAGGCGCTGGGCGCCGATACCCGGATCGGCGCCAAGTATCTGAAGGGCGCGATGGGCTACGGCGGCCCCTGCTTCCCGCGCGACAACGTGGCCTTCGCCGCCTTCGCCCGCAAGATCGGCGCCCGCGCCGATGTGGCCGAGGCGACCGACCGCATCAACAACTACCAGATCGACCGCCTGGCCGGCCTCGTGGCCAAGTTCGCCAAGGCCGGCACCCGCATCGCCATCCTCGGCCTCTCCTACAAGCCGCAGACCCCTGTGGTGGAGGAAAGCCACAGCGTAAAGCTGGCGGCGAAGCTCGCCGACGCAGGCTATGTCGTGGTCGTGCACGATCCGCTGGCCCAGGACGCGGCCATCGGAGTGCTGGGCGACAAGGTGGTGGGCGCCTCTTCGATCGAGGGCGCCGTTCGTGAATGCGACCTACTGATCGTCGCCACCGGCTGGCCCCAGTACAAGGACATCGACCCGGCCTGGTGCGAGCGCACCAACGGCCACCGCCTCACCGTGCTCGACCTCTGGCGCACCCTGCCGGCCGACAAGTTCGCCGACGTGGCGGACGTGCTCTATCTCGGCTCAGGGCGGTAGACGCCGGTCCGGCCAAAGCGGCTTCTAGGCGCCTTTCCACGAAGGACCCGCGTCCGCGCAGCTTGCACAATCCAACCCATCTGGCAGAAGGTGCTCATGGTGGGGTTTCGGAACAACATAGCGGCTGCAACGCCGTCATGGGGACGGTCTCCAGGCACCGCCGGATCTCCGGATGGCTGCCTGCTAGACCTCACGGCCATCTTATTCTTGTCGATGGCCGTGTTCGTGTCCCTGATCCTGTGGTTCGACAATGCCCAGGGAATAACCAGTAACGGCGTTTTCAAGGCCTTAACGATCAAGGCCTGGATCGCGGACCCAGCCAACGCCTCCCTCGAGACGTCGAACTATCTCTACTACCCAGTTATGGCGCTGTTCTGCCGCCTGCTCGATGTAATCGGCGTCTTTCCCGGCGATCCGCGGCACCAGCTGACGATCATTAACGCCTTCAGTGCCGCGCTCTGCCTCTGCACCGTTTATCTCCTGGTGCGACAGCTCACCGGCCGCCGCTCGATCGCCTGGGCCGCCGCCGTCTTTCATCTCTCGGGCGCGTTCTTCCTGAATCTCGCGATTATCAACGAAGACATCATGCCGTCCTACACGCTGATGTTCGCCTCGATGGCGCTGGCGAGCCTGTGGTTTGCCCGTCCGACGGCGCGGCGGGTCGCCCTGGTAGCCGGCATCTTTACGATCGCGTGGCTGTTCGAATGGCGGCTTATGTTCCCGACCCTGCCCGCGATGCTGCTGGCCCTCTCGGTGAGCCCCGGCCGGCCCCTTACAAGGCTTGGCAGGATCGCGCTCTTCCTTGGCACAATGGTCGGCCTGGCGCAGATTGCGGTGTGGCTGTGGGGGCCGCAAAACGGCAATCCTGGACCGGTCCTCAGCCTTCTCTGGACAGGCAAAGGCACGGCGGAGGGCTGGGCGGGCTTCTCCATGGTCAAAGCCGAACTCCTGTGGGCCGGCATTGCGCAGTATCTCGCCGGCGGCGCCAACATTGTCGACCCCGCCGCCCTGCAGCCGATCATGCAGGAGATGCTGGCCACGACGTTCTGCATTGCCATCATTGCTGGCAGCTCCCTCCTGATCCTCTGGCGGGACCGCGGCTCGCCCCAAGCCAGGGTCCTGGCGGCTATCTTCGGCGTCACTTTCATCGCTGGAGAGGTGATGAACCTCTACTCCCAGCCGCAAGACCCACAGATGCAGATTAATGTCATGGCCTGGCTAACCATCGGCTGGGCCCTGATCCTCGCGGTCGCAGCTCCTTGGCGCCCCTTACCGATCTTGGGGGGGGCGATGCTGCTGGCCTTGGCGCTGTTTGCGTATAACGCCTCCAGACTCGCGCCGATGCGAGGCGCCGACGCGGCCTGGCGAGCGGCTCTGCCGCGAATCGAGCGCAACGTGGACCCGACCCGCACTGTCTTCCTGCTGCATGGTTTCGAGTCAGATGTGTCTGAGTTGTTCTACGCCTGGGGTGGCGACTGGACCTACTTCGACAAGCTTGGCCCCGCCCCGACGGCCAAGCCAAAATTCAAGCTCCTTGCCCTGGTCAATGGCCCACTCCACACGCCGACTGCTACTGGCGAGGAACTGGCCAGGAACCTCAAGGGACAGATCGAGCGCGTCATGGACCTCGGCTACGATGTCGTCGCCAACGTGGTGTGGGGCTGGAGCGAGGCGCAGGTCGAGGCGTCTCTGGCCACGGTCGCCGACAAGGAAAAGGCCAAATGGCTATATCGTGCGCTGCACGAGAATTTCACAGCCACACCGGCCTTCAACGATCCCAAGGCTGGCCCGTATTTCCGGCTGCAGCGGCGATAGTGTCGATGAAGCATGCGCCGTTTGTGTATCCGAAACTCACGGAGCGATCCTCAAGCCTTCGACGTGGCAATAAACTCGCAGAGATTGATAAGGGCCTAAATCGACTCGCGTTCGTGTGATAGGCGAGCGCAAAAGCAACATTCGACCGGAGATGATTAGGTGGAGCGGCTCGAATACGAGTTAATGCATGCGGTCGAGGACCGCATGTGGTGGTATCGCGGCCTGCGCACCTTGGCCATGAGTGAGCTTGCCCGCGCCCTTGCCGGCGCCCCGGCCGCCGGTCCCGTGCTCGATGCCGGCTGCGGCACTGGCGGCATGCTGCGTATCCTTGGCAACAGCGTGTCAAGCCGGCCGACCCTGGGGCTCGACTTCAACCCGGTGGCAGCCAGCATGGCGCTGGCGAAGTCCGGCCGGCCGGTCATGTCGGGCTCGGTTAACGAAATGCCGGTGGGCGACGGCATGCTGGGTGGCTACGTTTCGCTCGACGTTCTCTGCCATGCCTGCGTCGACCCAGAACGCGCGCTCAGCGAGGCCCATCGCTGTTTGCAGCCAAGGGCCGTCGCAGTCTTCAATCTGCCGGCCTATGCTTGGATGTTCTCCGCGCATGATAGACGCACGCAAAACGCCCGGCGCTTCACGCGCCGTGAGGCGCGTACTATGATGGCGCGGCACGGCTTCCGCATTCTCCGGGCGAGCTACTGGAACACGTTCTTGTTTCCCCTGATGATGCTCCATCGCGTGATCGAGCGTGACGACGCCAGGAGCGATGTGCGCGAGTATCCGCGCTGGCAGGATGCAATTTTTTCAGCAGCTTTGACCGTTGAACGCGCGATCATTGCAGCCGGCATCAGCCTGCCCTTCGGCGGCTCCCTGCTCATCGTCGCGGTACGCGACAGATGAACGTCTTTCGAGAGAGGCGGCGTCGAGGCCCCATCGATAGCTCATCAATTGCCGGGCAAAAACATCGAACGCCGCTCCAAGTCGCTTGCACACTTCGTCCTGCATAACCGAATGGATGCTCGGAACACGCTTTTCATTTGATAAGGTCTAGCTTGTGAAGCCACTCCTACTCCCGACCACGCCTTCGTATGTCCTCGATCAAACGACGAAGTCACTATCGCCAGGCCGACGCCTCGATCTCTTCCTGATATTTACCGCCTCCTTTCTCGTGCTCATTGCCCTGATCGCGTGGCTGGACAATGCAGAAGGCATCACCGGCAACGGCGTCTTCAAGGCCGTGCAGGCGAAACCGTGGATTTCCGAACCCGGGACCGCGCGCCTCGATCCCTCAAACTACTTGTACTTCCCTTTCGTCGGCGTGGTCTGCCGCCTGTTCGACCTGATCGGCGTTTTTCCGGCGGACCCGCGGCGCCAGATCACAATCATCAATGCCTTCAGCGCCGCACTTTGCCTCTGCGTCGTCTACCTGCTCGTTCGCGAGATTACGCAGCGTCGCCTCGTGGCATGGGTCGCCGTTCTCTTCCATCTCGCCTGTGCCTACTTCGTAAATCTCGCGATCAACAACGAAGATATAATGCCATCGTACACACTGTTGCTTGCTTCGATGGCCCTTGCTTGCGTCTGGTTTGTCGAGCCTACGAAATTGCGCGTCGCCCTGGTGGCCGGGCTCTTCACTTTGGCTTGGATGTTCGAGTGGCGTTTGATGTTCCCGACCCTGCCGGGAATGCTGCTGGCCCTCGCGCTGGGACCTGGACCCGCCACGCAACGGTTAGGGCGGATTGCTCTGTTCCTGGGTACGATGGTGGCGATCGCCTGGGTTGCCGTCGCGCTCTGGGGGCCACAGAACAACAACGTCCCCTCGGTGCTCGATCTCCTGTGGACAGGTAAAGGTACCGACAAGGGGTGGGCCGGTTTCAGCGAACGCAAGATCGGCTTTCTCTGGATTGGGATCGGTGAATACCTGGCCGGCGGCCGCAACATCAGCAACTTCGACACCATCGCTACGATGTGGAAGGAGGTGCTCACCTCCACCACCTTCGTCGCCCTGCTGGCCGGCGCGGCCTTGATCATTCTTTGGCGGAACCGACAGGCTGCCGGTGCTCGCATGTTGGCCGCCCTCTTCGGCATCACGTTCGGCGCGGGTGAGGTTTTGAATCTCTATTCCCAGCCCCAGGATCCCCAGATGCAGATCAACGTCATGTCATGGTTGACGATCGCCTGGGCTCTTGTCGTATCGGCGGCGGCCCGCGTTCGGCCCTTACCCGCCTTCGGCGTTTCCGTCGCGTTCAGCCTTGCGCTGCTTTACTACAACGTCTCGATGCTCAAGCCTCTCCGAGGTTACGATACGGCTTGGCGACTTTCGCTCGAGCGCATAGAGAAGGAAGCTGACCCGGCACGGACTGTCTTTCTGCTCCACGGGTTCGACTCCATGATCTCCAAGATGTTCTATCACTGGGATGGGGAGTGGGATTACTACAAAACGCTCGGTCCCTCGCCGACCCCGCAGACCAAATTCAAGATTGTGGCATTGGTGAGCGGGCCGGTGAACAAGATGCAACTCTCCGGTAGTGAGCTTGCCGACGATCTCGAACGCCAGATATTGCACGTCATGGATCTTGGCTACGATGTCGTGGCGTCCGAAATCTGGGGCTGGGATCTGGCGCGGCTCGAGTCCTCCCTTGCAACCGTCACGACCACTGAAAAATCGGAAGCGATCTATCGGATGCTGCATTCGAAATTCAAGGCCACGCCCTTGTTCTCCGACCCTCAGGCTGGCCCTTTCTACAAGGTGGAACGCGCGGATCGCTCGAAGTAGGTAGCGCCCGACGACAAAGCCTTCGCACTGCATTTGACGGTCTCCTTTCACGCCGATATCAGGAAATACTCATGAGCACAGCGTTTGCGGCTTTCGTCGCCGGCAGCCTTACAACTGAGCGGTTCACTTTCGTCGATATCGGCTGCTCCGGCGGCATCGATCCCGCCTGGCGGGTTTTTGGCGATCGCCTGCGAGCCGTTGCATTCGACGCCAGCGTTGACGAATGCGAACGGCTGACCCGCCAGGAGCCGCATCCCGACGTCAAATACATTGCCGGCTTTGTCGGCCTGCCGCTCGACCATCCCTACCGACTGGAGATCAAGGGCCGCAAGCCGATCTCGCAGAATCCTTTCTTCCGTTTCGGCGCTGGGCGCATGCTGCAAATCAATCAGGAGCGGCTCAAGTCGGCGTCGTTGGAAGAAAAACTGCAGCACAATGTCTGGCACCTGACCCGACTTGCGGATCCGGAGGCGCCGGTCGTGGTGCCGGCGATCCTCGAGGACATGGGCTGGACCGACGTCGACTTCGTCAAGATCGATATCGACGGACCGGATTTCGAAGTACTGACGTCCTTTGACGGAAAGTTCGACCCGCTCAATGTGCTCGCAGCCCGTTTGGAGGTCAATCTTCACGGCGGTAACGAGGATAGCGGGCATATCTTCTACAAGACCGAGCCCTTCATGCGCTCCCGGGGGTTTGAACTGCTTGGACTTGATGTGCGTACCTACTCCATGGCGGCGATGCCCTCTCCCTTCGCCATCACGATGCCGGCGCAATCCGTGACTGGGCGACCCTATCAAGCCGAAGCTTTCTACGCCCGGGACCCCGCCGGCGCTGATTTCACCGAATTGGCAGCTGCGATGAACTCCGAGAAGATGGCAAAACTTGCCGCTATCTTCTCCGTTTGGAACCTGCCCGACTCCGCCGCCGAGATACTCGTACGGTTTCGCGAAAAGCTGCAGGGCTTGTTCGACGTGGATATCGGCCTGGAATTGCTTGCCGGGCAGGCACAGGCCGCAGAAGCGACGGCGATCTCCTACAAGGACTATATCGCCGCGTTCGAGGCCAGCGCACCGCGCTTTTATCCTGCTCCGCATGTCCCGTGGAGCCCGCCGACTCCACGCAATCGGATCGATGCGGCAATCAAGGCGTTCCGAAACCCCGGTTCGGTCTCAGGATAGAAGTCAGATTGCGTGGCGGCCGCGGAAGCGCAGGAGCTTGCCCTTGACCGAGGAATCCTGCCGCGGGAGGCCCGCAAGAACCTGGCTGCAGAACGGGTTGATGTTCGCCCCGACATGGTCGGTGAAAAGTGGCCAGAACCGGTTGTAGATCACGTTTACGCCGATGAAGCGGCGCGGCAGCCGTCGGGCGGCGGGCCGGGTCTCCGCTTCGGTTGATGCCGCCAAGGCAAACAGCCGGGCGATGACCTTCAGGACTTGCTTGTCGCGAGAGCCGGAAGGCCTGCCAACCCGTACCGCTTCCCCCAACGTCTGCGTTGCAAGACCAAACTCGAAGATAAACAGATCTGTCTCTTTGACGAGGTCGGCAAAGGCGCCAGTCTTGACGCCAGCCTGCTCGAACCGGTCCCCTTGGCACTCGGTCGGCACAAGAACCGGCCCGGTGAATCCCATGGCAACCCAGGCCTTCGCGAACAGCTCAACGAACTCAGCCCTCGCGGCCACGAGCATGATCGAAGTCGACCGCGGGTACGTCAGGACCTGATCGCAGACAAACGGCAGCGTGTGCCACAGGTCGTAGGTCAGATCCTCGTAGAGATGCCACTCGAGACTGGTCGTTGTATACGGCTCGGCCGCCGGTTCGATCGTGGCGTCAAGCCCCGCGACATAGCGTTCATAGGACGTGTCGCGATCGAGGCGTATTTCCTCGACGTCGGCGTCGGGCCAACCCCAGGTCTTCGCCTGGGCCGGCAGATAGGGCGACGTCACGTCCCATATGAAACGGTCCTGGTCGTTCATCCGGGTTTGCCGGCCCTTGTTGTTGGCCGCCGCGACCCGTGTGTGGTCGCAGTGATAGCCGAAAACCTTGTCGAGAAGCGTGTCGACTCGCCCGCGATAGAGAGCCAGGCGCGCCGCCAAGTTCGAATCGCAATGCCAGCCGAGCAGCATATCCTCATCGAAACCATGGATCGCGAACATGTCGTCACGCAGCGCCGCCTGGAAATCTCCCAGCGCGTCGTATTTCATGGGCATGAAATTGTGGACGACCTGGTTGAGATGGAAGCGCACGGCCCATTCGCGCAACTTAGCCAGATTGCCGACGGGGTCGCGCCGGTCGAATGCCGCTTCCCAGAGCATCTCCGGCAGCTCGAAGCGGGGAATCTGGTAGAAGCCATCCGGCACGCCACCAAGAATCGCACTCAAGGACTCGCCCTCGTTGCGGGGTACCAGCAGCATGTCGGTATTGGTATAGAGAACCCAGCGATTGTTCGGGTTCGACCGACGGAGCGCGACATTCCGCGACTGGGACTCGAGCGCCACCAGATGCGTCTTCGACTTGAGCTTCACATGCTGCTCCGGTCGCACCCGGAATATCCTGATGACCTTCTTGGCCTTGTCGGTCAGCGTGTCGTGGATCGCCTCGGGAAAGGTCGGATGGTCGTCGGGCGTATTGTAGTCGACGAACAGTATCTCATCGTCCTTATCCGACATGACCTCGGCAATGGCATTAAAGCTGATCGCCGCCCGCTTGTGCAGGTTGTATCCGTGGGTGTCGTTTCGGCCGTAGACGATGACGGAGAACATGCGAACCTTTTGATGCTGACGCGGTTACGAGCCGAGGCGTGCCAATTCGTTGCGCGCGGCTCCATGTTCTATCAACGACGGAGAACCGTGATCCAGGACCTGGCGCCAGCATCGCTCCGCGTGCGCCCGGTCGTTCGGGAAGGCAACCACGCCGGCCTGGAACAGCGCCTCGGCGCGGCGACCGGCGGCGTCTGCCTGGTTCATGACTTCTTCTTCGGTCGCCCGCCCCGCATGAAGATCCAGCAACGGGCCCGGCCAGTCCCGTATGCGCGGCGATACATTCGCCTCGGCGGACAGCCCGAGACGACTGCGCGCGGTCGATAGATACAAGGGCCAGTAGGCTTCCGACGGCTCGCGCGACAGCGCCTGCTCCAGTTCCGGCAGCGCCAGCGCGTAGTCCGCCAGGCGGAGCGCAATGCATGCGCGCGCCGCCGCGGGGGCCCTACGAAGCTGAAATTGCCGGCGCCAGTCGGCATTCGCCTCGGTAAGTGCGCCGAGCGCCACCTGAACGATGGCACGGCCGCCGAGAGCCTCGTCATCTTCCGGCTGCACCACCAGTGCCGCATCGAATTCCCGCAATGCCTTGTGGTAGTGACCGAGCATGGAAAGAGCTTCGCCCTTCAAGACCATGATTTCCGGCGAACTTCGCTTCAGCCTAAGAGCCTTGTCGTAGTCCACCAACGCTCGTTGGGGGCGTCCAATTGAGAGATAGGCATTGCCACGTGCAACATACGGAAGCGCATTCTTCCTGATGGAGATCAGGGCCGAATCATAAGCAAAAATCTCGGAAAGAACGGAGCCGCTATGGCGAAAGACGTAATGTCGATCTGGAGGGCTCGGCCGGACCTTCACCCGGGCCCGCCGCGCCGCATCATACTTGGCCGCAGCGCCCTCGCGCTCGCCCATCATGTCGAGCAAAGCTCCCTGGTCTTCCAGGACATCGGTCAACGTCGGATCCGATGAATACGCCTGCCCGAAGAGTTCGGCGGCCCTTGGTCGCAGGCCGCTTCTGGCCAAGGCGCGGCCGAGAATGAACATCGAAACAGCCGCAGAATCAATCCTATAATTAGAGTGCGCTCGCAAATAGTTCCGGTGCCTGCGCGCGAGCCAAGAATTCCTGAGCGATGCCATCAGGTGCCCGATCATTCCAACGTCCGCCACACGCTTTACCTCATACAGCCGATGTTTTGACTGTCCGTGACACAATACTCAGCCGAGCATGCACCTTGGTGACACCACCCACTCAATCGCTGCTCACCTGGCACGCGTTTTCGAGCTTCGCTAGCTCACAGGTTCTGACGCGTCAAGGTACTGTGAAAAGCTGGCTTTGTTCTACCAAATACGCATACTCCGGCACTTCGTGAAAGCCCAAACCGGGATCGCGGTAACAGGCTTGGCGACCGACACTAGACAGCGTGATCACAATGCAAGCTTATGAAAGATCTGCGTCCAAACCAGTTCATGGACAACTGTCCTTGAAAGCCCACCCACTGTCTACCTCCGACATGCGCCTCGGTCCCGTGTGGCTCGCCATCCGGCCGGTCAGAATTGTCCCGCGGAAGCCCTTCCAGACATTTTTCGCTTTCCTGGACGCTCCTCCTGGGGCAACTTGAAATGACGTTCGCTGACCTAGTCGAAACAGCTCGACGATTTTGGAAACAAGGCAAACTCACACCGGTTTCGACCTCGTTCCTAATGCACGCTCATGAGCGCGGTTCTAGGTCGGCACAGGCACTCGACGAACTGGCGATAGACTTGCGAGATGAGGGGATCGCTCTGTGGGCGTCGAATCCAGCTCAGATCGTCGAGGCTATAGTCAAGGTCGAGCAGTCGTGGGGGCTGCAGCAAACGCCAGAAACCGCCATACAGCTCGGCGTAATGTACGACCTCGTCAACCGCCACCAGGGTGCGCTGACCGTCTACCGCCAGGCCTTTCATCGCTTTCCCGACCATCCCCGCCTAAGGCACGAGGCCGGGATAACGCTGCTTCGGCACGGCCAACCTGCAGACGTCCGCGACTTCGTCGACAGTGTTCTTCGTCATGATCCAGACGACGCCTTCGCAAAATTCGTCTCGGAAATGCTTGCGGCGTATCCGTCCTGGGTCGAGAGATTGGCTGCTGCGATCCAAGCCGGACCGAAGGACCGAAGCGCATTCCTGCTCACCTGCGCGGTCTGGGGAGAGCCCTTCACGACGAATTTCATCCAATATCTGTGCGCGACATTGCTCTCGCCCGAAAACCTGCCGGCCCTGGCCGAACGCCATGCGGTTCATTTCGCGATCTTCACCACCGCTGAAAACGAAATGCGGATGAAGACCGACCCGATCTTCATGCAACTGGCCGCCTATGCGTCCATTCACTTTATCCACTACGAGCCCCATTGGGTGCGGTACAGCGCGCCGATGAATCAGCACTACGGCGCCGAGCTAGGGCCATACTACGCCCGGACGTGCAAGTTCCTGATGTTTTCGTGCGCACACTATGTGGCGCAGGCCGCCGGACGCGACTTCGATTGTGCCGTCGTCAATCTTTGCGCCGATATGATATTCGACGACCGGATCCTGACGACGCTTGCCGACCTCATGACGCGGAACGACGTAGTGGGTTTCAACGGCTTCCGCGTCAACGCAGAATTCGCCCGCCCGACGATCGACCGCACCTTTCGCGACGGGCGCGGGCGGGTAGCGATACCCGCGAAGGAATTCGCGGAACTGTTCATCGGCCATATCCCCGAGGCCTACTTCGTCGATTCGCCGAATTTCACGTCGTTCCCCGAGATCGTCTGCTGGCGGGCGGGGCCGAAGGCCGTGATCGTTCACGCGACCCACTATCATCCCATCTGCATCCGGCCGAGCGCGCTGTCCCTGCCCCTGGAATTATCGATAGACCCTGTCGACAGCAGATTCCTCGACAAGCGATTCAGCGACCGGAGCCGGCTGCACCTGGTGCGCGACATGAGCATTGTCTGTCTGGCTCTCGAGGAAGTCGCAGGATTCGACCACACGCCGGCAGAGCCAAGAGCCATGTCGGTCCAGGAACTCGGGCGATGGCTCTGGCAGGTGTGGGGGCCATGGCGGGCGACGAAGTTCGAATTGCCGCTTTGTATCTCGGCCGGACCGCTACCGCCTCAATGGGACACAGTCCGCAAGGAAGCACAGGCGACCGCAGCGCAGGTCATCAAGGTCGCTGAAGCCCTCGAGGAAGGCAATCGCGGGCGGAAAACCTGGAAACTGCCGGCCACGTCGACCTCGCCGTAGCACGACGGCGAGGCCCAGCCGTCACAGATGCCAGGGAATCGCTACGCCGCGTCGGGCCCGGCGCCAGCCGCTCGCGCCCGGGGAGTTCGCGGTGGCGCCCGTAGAAAAGGCCGCACCAGAAATCCCATCCAACGAAACGTTGTGTTCAACCACATCTGCGTTCCACGCGTCTGGCCGATGAGATGTTTCCAGGGAACGGCCGGCAGCCGGCGGATCAGGCGGGCGATGGCAAGGCTGGGATTTACCTCGGCATTCAAGGCCCGTTCGCAAGCCCGCCAATCCGCTTCAGGCACCTCAGTGCCGTATATGCGCGTCGTCCGTTCGGCGTAGAGCAGGTTGAAATCGCCGACAAAACGCCGGTTGATCGCAAGCTTGATCAGATCGAGATGGTGCGTTCCAGCAGAGGGAATGTCGTACTCCCTCTCCGGCGCCGTGAGATCAACCGTCAGGAGTTCCCGGCAATCCGGCACGATGTAAATTTCGTCGTCGGAACGTGCGCAGTACCGGGTGAGATGATGGTCGATAAAGCCGGTGAACTTCCCTGAGCCAGCCCTCGGCCAGGCGAAGAAGGTCGGACCCTGCAGGTACTTCATCAGGATGGCCTGGTGACTGACCCTGTAATAGAGGAACGCGCCGTCCACCATCTTGAGCGGCTTGTTCCAGACATACAGCTCGTTCATGTTGTGCCAGTGCTGGAACAACAGCTTGGCCAGGGCCAATCCGGTGAGGGAGAGCCCGCCGATGTCGTTTTCCCCGGCCAGCCTGTCCAGCGCCGGCAACATGCTTTCCTCGTTCGCTCTCGCCGACGGGCCGATGACGATGCGGTAGCCCTGGTTGGCTCGTTCGACTACCTGCCTCAAGGAGCCGGCGGAGAAAAGCAGATCGGGGCCCCAGAAGAGAATTCCTAGGCCCTTCTCCGCGGCTTCGGCGACCAGATTTTCCTGGGCGGCCACCATCGGACCGTAATACCCCCAGGAATCAGGATCGGAATTGTCGAAAGTGTCCCGGATCTCCACCGCGATCTTCGCGCGCAGGTGGACGATGAGCGGATGATTGTCGATGAAGCGCGCCTCTTCCGGCCGGGTCACGACGATATAGGTCGATCTGCTCCTGACATCGTCCGGTATCTCGCCCACCAGCGTCGCGGCATTGCGCAGCGCCACGCGGCAGAAGACGTCCAACGTCTTCTCGCCCCAGAAAACCGTTGTGAGCAACAGACCGGGAAGGCGCTCCACGACGATTACTCCGACCCGGGCGCTCTAGAAGGCCACGCCGATGTACTTCAGGAAGACCTCGTCGCCGGACGCGATGCTGGCCCCATTCGCCACCTCAGTGAGCGCCGCCTCGAAGTCCCGCATGGTGAGCTTGTTCTCTCCCATCAAGCACGCGCGGCCTTTGAGGATTCTAACCGTGATCGGGTTCGCCGGGTCGGTTCGTACCGGCGGATGGTAGAGATCCTCCATAGTCGGCTGGCGGGCGACTGCCGGTGGCGGAGGCGGCCTGAGAAAATCGAGCGCTCTCTTCTGTCTTGGCGGTGCTTCGGTTGGACGGGCGAACGGAAACTGCAGCCCTTCGGCGGGATCCCTGGATTGGATCAGGACAGTCGCGAAGGGGGAATGTTCGACAAGGCTGTAGCCGCGCTCCGCAAACGCCCTCATGACCACCCAGGGCTGGCTCATCGCCGTATCGCCCCATCCCTCGAAGAGGACGAGGCCGCCGGCGCCCCCTTTCGAGAGTACGGTCGAGAACGCCTGCACGTTGTAGAGAAGCGCCCGGGGGTGCATTTCGCAAAGGCAATGGTTGGCGGTCACGAGATCGGCGCCGAAGCCGAATTTGGGGGCCGTCAGCATCCATTTCCACCAGGGAATATGCAGCGCGTGGCCACGATCTACCTTTGCAATGTCGGAAACGGAGCGAGCGTCGTCGGCGAGTTCGGTGACGCGGCCGGGCGCTATCGCGTTGAAGAGATGGTTCTGGAAAAGGTAGAAGCCCTGGGTGATGTCGATTCCGACATAGGAGAATCCGGACAGCAGCAGCAGCGCGCCGAGATAGCCCGATCCCGGTCCGATCTCGACAATGGTCGCATCGCCGTTCGGATAAAGGTACTTGATGTGGCGGAAGACGTTCAGGGCGCGGGCAAGGGCGTCCTTGGGCACGACGGTCTGCCGGTAATGCTCGGCGCTGAGCTTGACGACCGCCCGGGCGATCGTTTGCATCAGGTCCATCTCTTCGCGCGTGACGCCGTTGCCCAGGAGCTCGGCGAATGTGGGCGCCAGGCGCCCTTCGTGCATCACTTCGGCGTATCGCCAAACAGCGTCGAGGCTCGAGACGCGCGTCGGATAGGCAACGAACTGGAAGTGCGCCGTCGACGACGCCTCGATGATGCGATTGGGGAGGCCGGAGAGCGCCTTTTCCTCTTCGCTATCGTAGCGTTCCGGGGAAAGGAGGCCGATCATTGGCAGCACCTGTGGGGTGGGAATTCCATCGAATTGAGCCTCATGACAAAAACCAGCATCCGACCCCGACCTACACAGCGACGCCGAACGGCACCGGCCCTACTCTCGTCCGCTTTCCAGCTTGCCGGCCAGCGCCTGGAGAACCTCGCCGGCGGAGACGCTCCGGCGTCCCGATGACGGGGGCAGGTAGACATCCCTGACCAATGGATCAGCAGTGTCGAATATCGGCCATTCCCGCTTTGCGCCCGCATACTTCCCGAAGCTGGGGTGTTGCTGCCGCACAAAGAGATAATTGGTGGCGGCGAAACTCTTGCTGGCGATGACGCTCGCCGACGGCAGCGTGGCAACGACCGGCGCCACATTGATGCCGTCCAGTTCCCGCTTGATGGTTTCCAGCGGCAAGGCGCCACCGCCCATATCCTGGATGAGCAGGCTTCCATTCGGCGCCAGGCAGCGATCGATCAGCCGGACATACTGAAGTAGCGCGCCTTCGCTGAATTCATTGAAATTGGCATTCGAGGTGACGACGTCGAACTGCTGGTCAGCCACCTCGTCGATGCGCCACCACGGATAATGGTGACACACGAAAGGTAGGCCGAGCGACAGGCGCGCCGAGGTCTCGTAGGATGAACGCTTCTGCTCATCCGTCGAGCCTGCAAGCGTTCCTTTGCCGGCCGCCCCATGGGCACCCCAGTCGCCCTGCGCATGATCGCGGAAGCGGTGGGAGAAGACGTGCTTGTTGACCAGATTCTGGAGGATATAGAAGCTCTGCGCCGACTCGATCTGCGTGTAGTTGGCAAGGCCGTTCCAGGCGCCCAGAAAAAACGAGAGGTAACCGCAGCCGGGGCCGATCTCCAGAATCCGCTTCGGATTGCCGAGCCCGCGAAGCTTCGTGGCGATCGCCAGGTGAGCCGCCATCGTCGACAGCGGAATCGGCGCTTCCTTGCCGGGAAAATTCACCCGATAGAACTTACAGTATTCTACCAGCGCCTCTAGGAGAAGGCCGAGATCGGCATCGTCCAGGCCGCCGAGTTCGGCGACGACCCGGTCGAACCGGTTCTCATGCATCGTATCGAGCAGATTGAAGAGCTCGTCGGCACTCTCGACCTCGACCGGAAACCCCACATTTCTGAAGTGATGCGGGCCCTGGATGGCCATGAGGCGCCACGACGGGATGGCCGCCTTCGCCAGGCGTTCGTTCAATCGATAAGACGCGATGTCCATGCTCTAACTTTCATTGGCGGACGAAGAACCGATGCACCCCGAAGCATGGACTGAAAATCGGCGCCTGTGGTTCGACGTCTCGACCGCCCTGCCGCCTCGCATCATTCCCCAGCTTCTGCAGTGATCTGATGCGACTATTCTCGATGACTTTCAAGACTCTAACGGCACAAGGCACGCTAAAATTCTGTCAACCCGGAGTGTCTAGCATCGCCAATGCAGCAGGCAGACCGGGTTGAGATGCTGTCTAGGCTCCGGTCGAGATGTCGGTGCCGGAATTGACGATCCATCCGCAAGGGGCCCGCCGAGCCCCTTTCAGTCGATACAGCGACGAACCAGGCTCACTTGGCACACGCCGCGGAGCCGGCGCCGATTACCGTCTATTTGCGCGCGCGCCGGAAGGCGACGTACTCGCCGAACTGCTCCTGATGCGGATAGTTGGCCACAAGCCAATCGTAGAAACGTGGGTGCTTCTTGATCAGGCTTATGAAATCCGGCTCAAGAGGTTCAGGTGCCGTCCGTCTGACGATGACCCAGTCGGCATTAGCCGATGTGATCTCTTCCTTTAGACGTTCCCAAGCTTCCAAAATGCGGGCGCTGTCACCCGATACCAATGCCGCCCGTAAAGGAAACTGAATAACCGGGGCATAGCTATTGATGCGCCGCCCCAAACGTAGCGTCGAGAGAATCGGATCCCAGGCAGACGTCGTCCCATACTGCAATGCGATCACTGAGATCTCTTCATTCTTGGGCACATGTTTCTGGACCCAATCGATGTAGACATCCCCTGCGGATTGCCCAATGCGGGCCGTGTCCGGATAACCCCACGCGTACTTTTTCAGGAGCGCGCGGCCTGCTCCACCTTCCATAAAGGCGATCTGAAGAACTGAAGCGAGTAGTGCCCCCATTGCAAGATAGCGCGCGCCGGAGTTTTGCCGGGTTGGCGTCACGCCCTCAGTTGACTCGCCCGAGGACTGGAACAAGACAAACAGCGCGGCGGCCGCGGCAGCCAAGACCACTGGAATGAAATAGTAGTTGCGCGGATGCCCCTGCAGAATTCCAACAACGAAGGTGATAAGTCCCGTCGCGCCGCAGGCAATCACATATCGGCTCGCGAGTGACTTTCGCGGGGTGACCATCAGCAGGCCGACGATAACCGCCGCCAAAACATAGATCTCGGAAGTGCCAAAAAAAGCAACCAGGCTCGGATAGAGCTTGTAACCAACAGTCGTGTAGTACGCGAATTTCTCAGAGACTATCGAGTACTCTTCGAACGACCTGAACAAGAAGAAATGCGCAAACTGAAGCGCGCCCCCAGCTATCAACGCAACGAACGGTACGATCGATTGCTGCCTTCTACATAGGAGCAGGATCGGCACGTCGACGAGAGCGATGAACAAGGCAAATGGAGGCTTGGCACAAACGATCACGCTCAACAGCAAACCAAGCAGAAAGTCCGAGAACAGATTGCCTCGAGCAGTCTTGCTCAGGCGAGCGATGAGATACGGAAACCAAAATGCTGCAAAAAAGAAATCCCTCTGGCCCAGCAGATGATCGTCGAACCCCAACGCCATGCAGGCAAACCAGATAAGCAGCACCGTTGGCCGGTTGCTCAATTCCGCTCTTGAGACGAACAGGTATGCGCTCAGGGCACTGAGAGCGACCATGTAGATGTTCCAGCCTTCCATGACGGGAAGGCCAAGCATCCTAAAAAGGATGATCGCAGGCAGGTGAATGAAAATGCCCGCCGGCGGCTGGATGTCATAGATCTGACTGTACTGAGCTCTACCCAGATAGTATTCCTGAGCGATCAGCATGAGATAGCTTTGATCGACGCCTACCATCCGTCCGGCTAGTGCCGCGATTAGGACGACACCAACCACTCCCAGGCCCACAGCCGCGATAACAATATTCCTGGTAAGCCGGGATAGTCCCGCTTTACCAAGGCGCTCATGTGTCGGGTCAGACAAACTCTGCATGTTCAAGCCAAACAATCTCAACCGAGAGAAAACATACGCGGGTTGTCAGTCAACACAAGGGATACGAGCCATGAGGAGCACGTCAGCCTTGATGCCAGGCGGGCATTTCCATTCCTGCGGGCTTCACATTGAGGTCAGCGATCCAGGTAATCCGCAACGAGTTCGATCACCTGCTGCTGCTGTTCTTCAAGTCCAAGCCAGAGCGGCAGACGCACAAGCCGGTCGGATAGGTCGACCGTGTGAGGCAATTCCCGGTTTGCCCGATTGACGCGCAGCCCATACGGGGACGAATGCAACGGCACGTAATGAAAAACACAACTCACCCCCTTCCGCTTCATGTGGTCGATGAACTCTGTGCGGTCATCCAGGTTACGCATGAGCAAGTAATACATGTGCGCATTGTGCTCACATCCATCTGGTACGACGGGACGTCGAATTCGACCCGTTTTCTCATAAAGCTCAAACGCACTGTGATAGCGGTCCCAGATGGCCAGGCGCCTGGCGGTGATCTGATCGGCTTCTTCCATCTGCGCGCGGAGAAACGACGCAATGATCTCGCCTGGCAGGTACGATGACCCGATATCGACCCAGCTGTATTTGTCCACCTGGCCGCGGAAGAACTGACTCCGATTGGTGCCCTTCTCCCTGATAATCTCCGCACGCTCGGCCAGGGCCGGATCGTTTATCAGCAATGCGCCGCCTTCGCCTGAAATAATGTTCTTGGTCTCATGGAAGCTCAGCGTTCCCATGTGGCCGATGGCCCCCAGCGCCCTGCCTCGATAATTCGACATGATACCTTGTGCAGCATCCTCGACGACCAAGAGTTCGTGCCGCTTTGCAATGTCCATGATGGTCTTCATTTCACAGGACACGCCAGCATAGTGCACCGGGACGATCACCCGCGTCCGAGGCGTAACAGCGGCCTCGATCAAATTCTCATCGATGTTCAAGGTATCGGGGCGAATGTCGACGAACACTGGAATGCCACCGCGCAGCACAAAGGCATTCGCAGTCGACACGAAGGTAAAAGACGGCAGAATTATCTCATCACCAGGTTGGATGTCGGCCAATATTGCTGCCATCTCGAGAGCGGCGGTGCATGAATGGGTCAGGAGTGCTTTCGAGCATCCCGTGCGCTGCTCAAGCCATCCGTGACAGAATTTCGTGAAAGGACCGTCGCCTGCGAGCATCATGTTGTGATGCGCCTGTGCGATATAGGACAGCTCTTTGCCGGTCATGAAAGGCTTGTTGAAGGTGATCATGTCGCTTCACCGCCCCAAATGGCGACAAACCTGGTCATCGACATGCTCATGCTGAGGCCGGAAAAGTAGTCGTCTCCACTATGTACAGCGGCCTCTGCTTGATCTCTTCGAACGACTTGCCCACGTAGAATCCGATCACACCCAGATTTGCGATTATCAGCCCCCCGATCAAATAGAGAGACACCATGACGCTGGCCCATCCAGGAACTTCAACAATACCTGCTGCCCAGAGGATGAAAATAGCGACGCCCACCCCCATCGAAACCAGGGACAATGCCAAGCCCACCACGATCGAGATTTTCAGCGGCCTATCGGAATAGGCTATGGCGATATCCACGGCGATACCGACAAGCTTCGAAAAAGTGTAACTCGTCGTGCCCGCGAACCTTGCGTCTCTCTTGACAGAAATTGAAGTCGTCGCAAATCCCATCAGAGACGTGATGCCGCCCAACAGGCGCAGTTGCTCTCGGTATCGTCGGAAATTCACGACGACCTTCTTTGACATAACCCGGAAATTACCAATCCGGTAGTCGAACGGGATGCCTGCCAGCCAGCTCAGGCAACCCCAAAAATACTTGGAAATACGCTGCCGGAATCCCGACTCCGGCCGCTCATCGAACTTGGCCACGACAATATCGAAACCCTCGCCGGCTTTCGCGAGCAGCCGGGGTATCTCTTCCGGCGGATCCTGTAGATCGCAGTCCATGACAACGACCCAGTCGCCATCGGCGAGATCCAAGCCGGCGGTTATCGCGCGATGCTGGCCAAAATTTCGGGCGAGGCGAACGCCGCGGACTCTCGAATCCGAAGCGGCCTCCCGGACAATCTCTGCCCAACTGGCGTCGGGACTTCGATCCTCTACAAGCAGGATTTCGAAATCTTCCGTGATAGGCAACAGCGCCATCTTCAGGCGGCGGCACAATTCACCGACGCATTCTTCGGCACGATAGACGGGACTGACGACACTTATAAACGGCATCTCTGATTCCGTTAGTTCCAATCATCTATCGAAAAGTCGACCAAGCGCCGCAAGTGAAGAATTTCAGTTCGCAAGAGTTCCCGCAGTCGCTCGCGAGCAATCAGAGGCATAGGCTCTTTCCTTGCCATAAGGTTGGCCTTTAGCGTTGCTATTGTCCTGAGGTCGTTGTCGGACAATCGAAATGAAGACAAGCTTTCTTCCCTGCGAATGGCCTCGACAATATCGGAGAAGCGATCTCCGAAGTAGGAGCGCATTTCAGCCTGGAGTTTGTGATCCACGACTGAAGGGCTCGAGTAGTCGGAAGCAGGCTCCAGGCGGATAGAGGAATCGACTCCCAAGAAATCACAAACCCGCGCCACATTCTCCTGTGGACGCCGCCCAAGATCCTCGGACTTCAGCAGCAGGATATTGTTTCTGCCGAACAATCGGATGTATTCTTCCAACCCGGCAGAATACCGGCTGCGCTCCAAATATGCGTGTGGTTTGACCTCAGACCAACGCCCGACAGCAGCGGCGCTTCGCCGATCTTCTTGGTCGATTGCCTCTTCGAAGGAGAGTGGCTCAAGCCCTTCCAGCACCGTAAACCGATAGTTTCCCCAAGCCCTCTCCAATGGGTTGCGAAGGCAAAAGATCAGCTTGATGTCGGGCAAAGCATCCTTGATGCGCCGAGGCGCGACCTGGCTCGACAGCAATAGAGAAGACCGTTCACCGGCGGCGCGTTGTCTGCCAAATTCAGAAAACCAAGTCTTCTGATACCAATCCAGCCCCTGATCATACTTCCAGGAATAGTGGAAAAAATTCGGCTCTGGTCGTTGTATCCTAGGCAAATAGATGTCGGGATGGCGGGTGAGAGTCGCCGAAAGGAACGATGTGCCCGCAGCGAGACTGCCTGCAATCAGAAAATTTGGAAGCAATTCAGATCCCCTCTCCCGCTCTCCGCCAGCCTAGAGTTAGACCGAGGCGGCGCCAAGCTACCGCCGCCCGGTCGAAGATGGCCACCCACTAACTACAGATTACCAGCGTCACACCGATAGCCGTCGCCAATAGGCCGACAACTCTGAGCAAGCTCAAATCTTCCCCCAGCCAAAAGCCGCCGCCCAGGGCCGAAACAACGAGGCCGAGAGACCCAATCGAGATGGCAACTGAGAGATCCAGCCGCGCCAGCACCATTAACCACAAGATGAACTGTGCGGCAGCCAATCCAAGCACTACAGCGCCACGCCAAGAAATTGAGACTTCCAGCAAAGCAACTATCGTCAATGGCCACGTTTCGGCTTTGGCAACAGCGTTTCCATATGCCACGCCAAAAAGCTTCATCTGGACCTGGAAAATCAAGCTGAGGCCGATCATAAGAGCGAGCAGCAGTAGACCTTCAGTACGAGTACTCATGAGCTACCGCCCCGTAACGTGAGCTTGGGACCGTTCGTCAACATGCAATGTGAACACGCTTCATGACCAGTTGATCTTTCTGAGGTGAGATTGTTACATCGTCAAGTTTCGCTACGGGAGCATTGGCGATCAAGGTGATACAACCTGACCCATGTGTTATCGATTCGCCTAGTTTTGACCATTCGTATTGCGGCAAAGGCTGTGGCAACCTAGAAACCTGACGCTTGACTGTCTCAGATCCGGGCACCTGACAATTTTCGGCATGGCCAGTGGCGCAAGCAGCGGGGCTGTCGAAGAAACCATTCCCGCCAGAGGCAAAAAATTGGCAGTCGGAAGCGCGTGCGCATGCAGCGAGTTGACCAACTCGCCTCGCTGGCAGGCTCCAACCCGCGCATTTCAAGCTATGGGGCATGATTGAATCGGCCATGGAGCAACGCTCCATTCGCGCCACGAGGACAGACGAAGGAAGAGCGAAATGACAGATGTGAATTGGGACTACACGGAACGCGCGCGTTTCTACGATACGCGAGCCGATTATGCAGAGTCATTTCTGATCAAGCTGTTCAAGACGATGGAACTGGGTCGTAACAACCGGGTGGCAGACATCGGAGCCGGCACGGGCAAGCTGACCAAGGTTTTGGACAGGTTTGGCCTCGCCGTCGATGCCGTCGAACCCAATGACGCGATGCGACGCTTTGGCGAAAAGAACGTGGACAAGCCGACAGTCATCTGGCGCAAGGGCACTGGTGAACGGACAGGTCTGCCCGATCGCAGCGTGGTGGCGGCTTTTTTCGGCTCGTCCTTCAATGTAGTTGATCAGCCCGCTGCGCTCAGAGAGGTATCACGGATACTCATGCCGAGGGGTTGGTTTTGCTGCATGTGGAACCATCGAGATCTCGACGATCCTCTTCAGTCAAAGATCGAGCACGCCATCAGGGACCGTCTTCCAGCCTACTCATATGGCCTTCGACGCGAGGACCCTACAAAGGTTATCGACGATACTCAGCTTTTTGGAACGGTTTCCTCGGCAACACAGCGATTCGTCGTCGATATGCCGAGAGACGATGTTATCCAAGCATGGAAGTCGCATGAAACCCTAGCGCGTCAGGCGGGCCCGCTCTTTGCCGACATTATCAAAGCAATCGACCTGCTGATCCCCGCAGCGGCGACTATCCCGGTTCCCTATACGACCCGGACGTGGACGGCTCGGCTGCGCTAGTGGATCTTCGGAATCAGCGAACGGCGTCCCATTCCTGGGCCCTGCCGCTGTGTAAAGAACGTCTTCCGTGACCTTCAGTGCTGGCGTACCCTGAACTGATGACCGCCGAGGACCAAGAAAAGCTGTGCGAATGCCCGAGTTGACAATAAGGCAACCGGCTCGACCGGCGCCCGGCTGCGTGCTCTGGATCACCGGCCTTTCGGGTGCGGGAAAGTCGACACTCGCAGAAGAGATGGCTCGACGGCTGCGAGCCCGCGATGAGCCTTGCATCGTCGTAGATGGCGACGTTGTTCGGGCGATATTTGGCGACGCCGACGGAGGGGGAAACACCCCCCATGATCGGGAGGCCCGCCTCCAGTTTGCATTTCGATACAGTCGACTGGGCCAGCTCATTTCCCGACAAGGCTTCACAGCTATCGTCAGCACAATCTCCTTGGCCCACGAAGTTCACGCTTGGAATCGTGCACATCTCGAAGGTTACATAGAAGTTTACCTGAAGGTTCCTCTGGACGAGTTGCGTCGCCGCGACCCCAAAGGCATCTATCAGCGCTACGACAGAGGAGAAATCTCCAACGTCTGGGGGCTGGACTTACCATTTGACGAACCTGTGGCAGCGGACATCGTCATCGATCATTCTCCCAATCGAGACGTTGGTGCTATCGCAGACCAGTTGATGGCCTTTCTGGAAAAAAAGAGAGCCACATGAGCCAGGGGCCTCCGAAGAGGGGAGAGCAAAGCGCGCGGGATATCATTCCCCACCGCAGTCCCGTGTCACTCAAGCTGCCGTCGCTTCTGTAGTGGTCCTGAGATGACGGTACCGCTTCAATTCTCGACAAAAGCCGGAACGCTTGCCCGACTGCAAGATACATTGCAGTCCGCGAGTATTCTGCCGTTAGTTTCATTTCGTTGCTACGATTGGCACAAAAATCGCGACCAATGCCTTGCACGCATTTTAGAAGCACTGGGCACCAAACCAACTATTGTGCGCTCAAGCGCCCGCACTGAGGATACCGCGACTGCCTCCAGAGCAGGCGCTTTCCTTTCTATCTTGAATGTAACGCGGGACGATCTCCCGATCGCAATTGATCGTGTCATCGCATCCTACGATGGAACGGATGAAGACGACGAAGTTCTTGTGCAGCCGATGCTTAGCGATGTTATTCGCGCCGGCGTCGCCTTCAGTCATGACCCGAGTACGTGCGCCCCTTACCGGGTCGTGACGTGGTCTGAGGGTGCAGACACTACCGCGGTCACGGGCGGCACTGGTGGCAGGACATGGCAGGGCGCTGCATTCTCCCCACATCCGCCGCCTGCCGATCTCGCGTGCGTCGTAAAATTGCTCGATGAACTGCTGTCGTTGTTCGATCACACACCGATCGATTGTGAATTTGCGATCACTCGCGAAGATAACGAAGAAAAACTATGGCTCCTGCAGGCGCGGCCGCTGATCCTGTCGCGCCAAGCCGAGAGCGCTCCCGAACAAGCCGCGCGCCTCAAGGTGATTGCCGCCAAAGTCGAACAGGGAATGCACCCTCACCCCTTTCTCAAGGGGCGGCGCACTGTTTACGGCGTGATGCCGGACTGGAACCCCGCCGAGATCATTGGCGTCCGCCCCAAGCCACTTGCCCTCTCGCTCTATCGGGACCTCATAACGGACAGCATCTGGGCCTATCAGCGGCACAATTACGGATACAGGAATCTGCGCAGCTTCCCGTTGATGCCACATTTCTTCGGCCTGCCCTATATCGACGTCCGGCTGTCCTTCAATTCGTTCATTCCCGCAGATCTTGACGATCGACTGGCCGGCCGCCTCGTCGACTATTACGTCGATCGACTGCTGGCGGAGCCCACCTTGCACGACAAGGTCGAGTTCGAGATTGTCTTCTCCTGCTACAGTCTTGACTTGCCGCAGCGCCTGGAACGGCTGGAGGGTGCGGGCTTCTCGGCGGACGATCGAGACCAGATATCCAATAGCCTTCGTCATCTGACCAATCGCATCGTGCATCGACAGGATGGCCTTTGGCGGAAGGACGCCGACAAACTCGATACGCTGAATGCGCGACGAGAAGAACTTATTGCGTCCGGCGCGGGTTCGCTGGAGCGAATTTATTGGCTGATCGAGGATGCCAAGCGCTACGGCACCCTTCCCTTTGCGGGACTGGCCCGTGCGGGATTCGTGGCTGTGCAGATCCTGAAATCGCTCGTTGCGATCGGCCTGTTCTCGGAAGCCGACTACGACGCATTTCTTGGCAGTATTTCCACCGTGAGCGGCCAACTGGCCCGCGACCGGGCTGGTCTCGACAAGACGACGTTTCTCTCGCGCTATGGCCACCTGAGACCGGGAACCTACGACATCCTGTCGCCACGGTACGATGAGGCACCCGAACTCTATTTCGATTGGACGCTGCGACCGCCAACGCCGCCGGCCGCTCAGCCGTTTTCGCTGACCCTGGCGCAGATGAGAGAGCTCTCAAAGCTCCTTCATGCGCACGGTCTCGACGTCAATTCCGTTGAGTTGTTCGACTTCCTGCAAGCCGGTATCGAGTTGCGTGAACTGGCAAAATTCCAATTCACCCGCAACCTTTCCGATACACTGGCGCTAATTGGCGAATGCGGCTCGAAATGGGGTTTCGGTCTCGAAGACCTGGCGTATGCCGATGTCATGGCCTTCAAGGAACTTTACGTCGCGTCAGCCGATGGGCGAGACATCCTCGCGCGATCTATTGAACAGGGTAAGGCACGCTACGCTGAAACCTTGGCGACGTGTCTTCCACCACTCATCACAAAGCCAGAGGATGTCTGGGCATTCGAATGGCCTGAGACCGAACCCAATTTCATCACCCAGAAGCAGGTTACGGCACCGGTGGCTGACTGCGAGGATCGCGCGGCTCTCGCCGGAGCCATCGTATGTATCCCCAATGCCGACCCCGGATTCGATTGGTTGTTTGCCTACCCGATCGCAGGCCTGATCACCGCCTGGGGAGGAGCCAATTCTCACATGGCAATCCGGGCCGGCGAACTCGGCCTGCCCGCCGTGATCGGCGCCGGAGACATGAACTATCGCCAATGGCGCCAGGCACGCCGCCTCCGAATCGACTGCGCCGGCCGCAAAGTCGAGCTGCTTTCATGACCGGTCTTGTTGCCATCACCCAACGTGTCGATATCCTCGAAGGCCGAAACGAAAGGAGGGACGCGCTGGACCAGCGTTGGGTTCCCTTCCTGGCAGAGGCCGGTCTATGGCCTCTTATCCTGCCCAACGATCCAGCCAGGGCCGTCGCTCTCGCAGAACAGTTGGCTCCCTGCGGCCTTGTGCTCAGCGGAGGCAATGATTTGGCCTCTCACGGCGGTCATGCCCCCGAACGAGACGAGACTGAGAAGCGCCTGATCGAATGGGCGCGGCAGGGCGGTCGGCCGATCATGGCCGTCTGCCGTGGGATGCAGTTGCTGACTCACCTGATGGGAGGAACACTGGCACGCATTTCCGGGCATGTGCGAAATCCGCACGAGGTGCACGGCGCCGAAGGACGAGAACTGGTCAATAGCTACCATGAATGGGGAGTCACTGTTCTTCCTTTGGGACTCGAGGCGACGGCAGTTGCGGCCGATGCGTCGATCGAAGCCTTCCGCCACCGCTCGGAGCGTATCGAGGGCATCATGTGGCATCCCGAGAGGGACCCTCCCTTTCGGCAAAGCGATGTCGAGCGCTTTCGGCGCCTTTTCGGAGGTGCGAAGTGAAAGCAATCATACTTGCAGCAGGCCGCGGAAGCCGCATGGCGGACGCTACTGCCGCAAAGCCAAAGTGCCTGACGAACCTTGCCGGCCGTACCCTGCTCGACCTTCAGCGATCGGCGCTCCGCGCAGGCGGCATTCGTGAACACGGAATCGTCACCGGGTATCTGGCGGAGATGCTGGATCACCCATCTCTGACCTGTTTTCACAATCCTCATTGGCAAACGACCAATATGGTCCAATCGCTACTCTGCGCGGGGCCGTGGCTCACCAACGAGGATTGCGTCGTCTCATACTCAGATATCTTCTATCCGGCCGAGACCGTACGACGCCTGGTAGCGGCTCCAGGAAGGATCGTAGTGGCCTATGATCCGGACTGGCTCGCCCTATGGCGCGCCCGCTTTGCCGATCCGCTGTCCGACGCAGAAACATTCCGCCTGGATTCAAACGCAAGGATCACCGAGATCGGTGCCCGCTCAAAGTCGCTCGATGACATCCAGGGACAATACATGGGGCTTCTGAAGCTTACTCCGCTTGGATTCTCGGAAGTGAATAAAGTGGTGGAGCGGCTCCCGGCCGACCAGGCCAGGCGCCTGGATATGACGACGCTGCTCGCCCACCTGATCGCCGCCGATATCCCAATCGATACGGTTCCCACTGCGCCAAACTGGGGCGAGGTCGACTCCCCGACCGACCTGGAACTCTATACACGCTGGCTAGATGAAGGGCGTCTTACTTTGGAATAGGCCTTCCAATTCCGAAGGACGTACGTCCCTTGCCCAGCTACGGCACGCGGCGGGCAACAACAAGCAAGCTCCCGCCGACCGGGAAAGTGATTCCCATCCCGATCAGAAAACGCTCAACGGCGCAAACAGCCCCAAAACTCCTGTTCACGAACGACGGAATTCCGAACTCGCGCTCCAGATCGTAGTCTCCGCGACGCCGATCATTCCAACGAGCGGCCATCATTGCAGGAAGAAGCAGCGACACGAACGAGGTTGCGAAGAGCGCCTCGAAGCCGGCGGTTGCAAACTTTCGCATCAAGTCTGGCTTTTCATAGCGTCGTTTGTGACGAGCCGCGGTATCGGACGGACTCCAAAGCCACATGTGCTGCGGCACGGTGAGGATCAGAATTCCACCAGGCCTCAGCGCGGCCCGTACTTCCTTCAGGACGGCCTCGTCGTCGTCGATATGCTCGATGACGTCGAAACTCCCTACCAGATCGAACTCATCGCGAAATGGAATAACTCGCGCATCCATCTGCAGGAAGCGAACATCCTTGCCGTTGCGGTGTGCCGCAACCTCCAGACCATTGCAATGGATGTCGCTGGCCGTGAATACGGCTGCCGGAAAAGTTTCCCGAAGCCCTTGCAGCACGAAGCCGGAGCCACAACCTATTTCCAGAATATTCCGCGCGGTTGCCGCATACTTGATCGACGCTGACTGGATCAGCCGATTGCGACTGCGGAACCAGAAGTTGTTCTGCTCCAGCGTTGCCAGCTTCGCATAGATCGATGGATCATATTCATGATCCTGAAGATCCAAATCCGGCGCAAATGCCGGGAAGCCATTGCGCATCTCTGGACGAAAGCCGCACTTGGAACAGTACCAGCTCGCGTCGGCATGCAATGCATCGCAGCTAATACAACGCTTCATCTAAGCGCTCCGCTATGATCGAAGCTTTGCAGCGACATCCATGGCATGGGCAATGGTATCATCGATATCAACGTTGTAGCGATAGCTGCCGGGCCGGCCGATCGAGAACACGCCGTCGGGCAGCAGATCCAGGTACTTCTGGGCCTTCGCCTGCTCCGACTTGAACGGCAGCGGATAGTGCTTGCCGTTCATCGACGGTATCTCCAGTCCCAGCAACGTCGTCGGTGACTTATGCAGGGTGAATTTCTTGTACTCGACGATCCGGGTGAACTGCTCCGGGCCGGCAAAGTAGAGGAAGTACACGTTCTCGGGGAAGCAATGCTCGACCGGCAGGACGATCTTATGGAAGTCGCGGCCGATGAAATGCAGCTCACCGAAGCACTGCTCGAACAGCACGTCCGGCGGAATGGTGTTCACGATCACATCGAACGAACGCTTCTGGCCCTCCAGCACGACGGTCCTGTTCGGAATGTCGTAGTGCTGAATGCGCGTACCGAGATGGACCTTGGCCTCGGCCGTCGCGATGTCGAAATAGTCGTCATAGCCGTTGGCGGCGTGGGGATAGGCCGAGAAGGCGGTATCCCAGGCGGCGCGCGGCCCCGACTTGAGGGCCACGCCCTTCGGCGACCAGGCGAAATCATCGATGAGGCGGTTGTCTTCGATCTGCCACATCTTCTTCGAGTAGCCGGTGATGAACTTCTCGCACAGCGTCTTGCCGACGGAGGCCATCCAGTATTCCTCGAGATTGCGGGCCGCGGCCACGCCCTCGACCGTCACGCGGCCAAGCTCGCCCTCGATCTGCGCCCGATCGGGCATGCGAGCGATGTCGTCGCGGTGAATCGGGAAATTGTAGAAGGCCTGGTCTCGCTCAACGTAGGTGAGGAACTCATGCCCGGCGCAGCGCCGGAGCGGCACATACTTGTCGAGAAAAGCGTAGAGCTTCTCGTCCTGCGTCAGGAAATGGCGGGGCCCAAAAGTATAGGGATGGCCGCCATAATGCATCGTGCGTACGCCGGCGCCCAGGAAGGGCTGGGCCTCGACCAACGTCACGTCCCAGCCCCCCAGGAGGGCAAGCTGATGGGCGGCGGCGCAGCCTGCAAAGCCGCCGCCAATAACCAAAGCCGTCTTCATTGAATTTCCTTCTAGCTCCGCCGATTCTTGAGCAAAAGCATCATGCCGTTACTCAGCGGCAACGCGATCCGCAGATAGCCCTTCAGGGCGGGCATCGCGTCGAGAAACTTCCTCACGCCCTGGCCCTTCTCGGTTCGCGGCTCGGGGTTGATCGCATCGCCGTGGAAAAACACGTCATCAACGACGACGAGGCCGCCGGGCGCCACCAGCGGATCGACCATCTGGAAGTAGTCGAGGTAGCGTCCCTTGTCTCCGTCAATGAACACGAAATCGAACGGCTCTGCCTTCGACAGCGTCCCGATCATCTCATGGGCATCGCCAACCAGGAGGTCGATCTTGGCGTCGAGTCCGTTGCGCCGGAAATTCTCCCTCGCCACCGCTGCGAACCGGTCGAACTTCTCGATGCTCACCACCTTGCCGTCGGCCGGCAAGGCGCGGGCAAAGGTCATGGCGGAGAGGCCGATGAATGCACCGATCTCCAGAACCCGCCGGGCCTGGCCGAGCTGCAGGAGCAGCTGGAAGAAGCGAAGCGGGATCGGATTTGACGCCATCTCCTCGACGGTGAACATGTCGCTGAGCGCCAGATCGAAATCCTTGTAGGGATCGTCGATATCGCTGGCCCGGCAGATCGCATCGTAGAGCGCCGACCAGTATTGCGGCTGGGAACCAACGAAATCGCCGGCATGCAAAGGCTGATCCGGCAGATATTTGTCGGCAAAACGGACTTTAGGGGCAACCAAGAAAAACTCCTCGCCTGGCGATTTCAGCCGGCCTTATAGCAGCCGCGACAGACGGCCGGAATGTTCCCATCGAGATGCGCCTGGCGGAAGGCTTCGAAGCTCTCGCCCTTCCAGACCGCGCTGAAGCTGTCGCCCACCGGCTCGAACTCGAAGACGTCGGGATTTCCGAGATAGCAACACGGCACGACGCGGGCGTCCGACGAAATATAGGCCCGCTCGAAGGGCCAGGCGCAGAGAGTCTCGAGCGAACGGGTGCTATACTTGTCCTGGACGCTCCAGAAACGCACGTCGAGCCCCAAGGGCTTTCCCCGGTGATGCAGCTTCATCATGCCGTCGAAGGACAGCCTCTTCTCGACATCAACGGCGCCGTTCCGGTCCGTCCAGGATTGCAGGCCCCAGTCCGACAGGTTGAGCGAAAAAACGCTCTGCCGGAACCCGAGGTCGGCCGCCAAATCGACGAGCGCCTCGAGCTGGTGAATGTTGTCGCGCTGCACGACGGTCCACATCTTGGTGAGCGAGACATTCTTAGAACGGCAGTAATCATTGATCAGCCGGATATTGGACATCACGCGCTCGTAAACCGCACCGCGGCGAATCTTGGTGAAGGTCTCAGCATCCGCACCGTCGACAGAAATCTGAATCTCATTGACCCCACTGTCGACCAACTTGCGATAGTTGTCCTTGAGATGCAGCAGGGAGGCGTTGGTCGTCGTTCGAACCCAGATTCGACGACTGCGCGCATAGCGGATCATCTCGAAGAAATCGTCGCCCTGCATCGTGGGCTCGCCGATGCCCTGGAGTTTGATTTCGACCAGGCCGTATTGTTCGTCGATCACGGCCTTGAAGGTCTCAAGGGAAAAGTCCGCCGCGCGCTGACCCTTAGTCCAGTCGCTCACGACACACATGGTGCATCGAAAATTGCAGCGGCTGACATTCTCGATGTCGAGTTTGATGGGAAGGTAGTCGACTTTTGCGTTTCGACGGCCCGAGTTCACGTATCGTGCATAATTCTCACGGCAGCGAGGGTCGGCAGCCAGTGCTGCCTCCCGCTCGTCCCTGTAGGCCGCGATGCCAAGCGACGGCTCCGGCTGCGGCAGGCGACGCAGGTCGTCTTCCAGAGCCGGGCTCAGATCGGTCGCAAGTTCCATCCAGCGTCCTTCCTACAGTCCCTCGGCCAGCAACGAACCATGCTCTTTCCGCCCCTCTTCCAAGCCAGCCAGTTCCCTGCCGTAGAGGGCGAGCGCCGTCGCGATCGGCATCGGGGCGAAGCCGAACCGCGCCGCTGCGCGCTCAATCGATACCGTAAAGGACGGTCTGCCGGTGGCAACTTCCAGTATTCGCGACCGGGACGCAAGGGCATGGCTCAGCAGCTTCAGGGCCTCCAAGACGGGCATATAGCCCTCGCTGGCGACGTTCACCACCTCATACCCGCCGGCGGCGCTCTCGATCGCTCGGCAGATCAGATCCGCTAGGTCCGTGACATGAATGGCATTGTTGAAGGGGGCGGCCGGATGGAAGACCGACACGTCCTGATGGAGGGCGAGCCGATGTGCCGCCGCCGCAAGCCAGTGCCGGGCGGCGCCACGGCCTATAACGGCGGGAAGCCGGATGGCGAGCCCGGCCATCGACTCACAATTCGCCTCTAGCAGCGCCTCCCCCACGCGTTTTGTGAGCCCGTATAGGTCCGGGTTCACCTGCGGGGTCGATTCGTCGACGACCGGGACGGCGATGTCGCCATAAACCGACATCGACGACAAGAACACGAAGCAGGATACGCCAGCCGCGTGGGCCTCCTCGATCAACCGGCGCGTCAGATCTATGTTATCGGAGACTAGGCGCGACGCGTTAACAAGAGTTCCAGGCACCGGCGATGTCGCCGCAGTGTGGACCACCGCGTCGATCCCCTTCGGCAAGGTCACTTCCTGCGTCGCAATGACCTCTATTCCAGCGGCCTCCAGGTGGCCGACCGGGTGTGCGCCTCGCAGGGGAGCGCTCACCACAAAGCCCCGCTTGGCCATCTGGACCGCAATGTGCCCCCCGGCGAAACCAGACGCGCCCGTCACCGCCACTCGGAGGGGCCGGTCCACGTTGCGTCTAGGAGCCTGCCGATCCAGCAAAATCCCGGTCCCAATCAACGCTTGTCCACAGCCGCCCGTTCACCCGGCCTCGGCCAGGATTACTTTCGCCGACAAGCCATGTGCCGCCAGAACATCCTCGTGGCTGCCATAGCAGTGCACGAACTCGTCCTTGAGGGTGAAAGTGTGCAAGGCGCATTTGGCCTGCACATCCCAGGCGATCTGCTTGGTCTGGGGCGCCAGCCCACCCTGGGGAACGTGCTCCTCCAGGACAATCACCTTCTTGTGCCGGCGCAGCACGCCGGCCAGCCCCTCCCGGTCGAGCGGCTTCACCGTCGGGCAGGAGATCAGCGACACCGACTGGCCTTGGTCCTTGAGGCCATGTGCCACGTCGCGGGCCATCTTCATCAGGATCCCATAGGAGACGACCGCCACATCGTCCCCCTTCCAGAGGTGGCGCAGCTTTCCAAACCGGAAGGGCTCGGCCGCTCCCTCCGTGATCACCGGCTCTCCGGCCTTGCCGAAGCGGAGATAGATAGGCCCCCCACCCTCGCGGGCGGCAATCCAGCGCGTCACCGCCTTGGCTTCCTCGGGATCGCAGGGCGCCAGGATCGACATGTTCGGGATCGAGCCGGCGATGGCGATGTCTTCCTGCGCATAGTGGGTGCCGCCCAGCGTCGAATAGACGACGCCGCCGCCGATACCAACCACCGTCACCGGCAGGTTCTGGTAACCCAGATCGTCGCGCACCATCTCGAACGGACGGTAGAGCGAGAAGGTCGCGATCGTGTAGGCGAACGGCCGCATGCCCTTCAGCGCCAGGCCGGCGCAGATGCCGATCATGCATTGCTCGGCCACGCCCACATTGATGAAGCGCTCTGGGAACTCGGTGCGGAACCTGGCCATCGAACCGGCGGGCGAAATATCCGAGACGACGATATGGATGCGCGGATCGGCCTTGGCGACCTCGTACAGCACCTCGGCGAAGGCGTTCCTCATGAGCCGATCTCCCGCAGGCCGTCGATGGCCTGGCGATATTCCTCGGGGTTGGGGGCGCGGTAGTGCCAGATCGGCACATGCTCCATATAGGAAACGCCCCTGCCCTTCACGGTCTTGCCCACGACACAGAACGGCCGGTCGCCCTTGCGCTCGCTGACGGCGCGAAACACGGCCTCGGCGTCGTGGCCATTGAGCTCGACCGTCTCCCAGCCGAAAGCCTCCAGCTTCTCGACGACGGGATAGAAGCTCGGATGCGTCTCGCTGGTGCGTCCCAGCGACTGGAAATCGTTGTTGTCGATAAAGGCCACCAGGTTCGTCGCCTTCAGCGACGAGGCCATCATGATCGCCTCCCACGTCGAGCCTTCCTGGACCTCGCCGTCGGACAGGACCACGAAGACGCGGCCCGCCGTGGGATCGCCGGCGGCCTTGTTTCGCAACGCGATCGCCATGCCGAGCCCCATGGCAAGGCCGTGCCCAAGCGAGCCGGTCGAGGCCTCGATGCCCGGCGTGCCGTAATCTGGATGGGCACCCAGCATGCCCTCGGCCGTGCAATAGCGGTCCAGCTCGCCCTTGGGCAGGATACCGAGCGAATCGAGGACCACATACTGAGCCATGCAGCCGTGGCCCTTGGACATCAGGAACGTGTCCTCGCTGCCCGGCCGGATCAGGCCACCATAGATGCAGTCGACCATCTCGAGACAGGAGAAGGCCGGTGCGATGTGCAGCGCCGACACCTTCTGGGAGATGTCGAGGATGCGTTTGCGGTAGCCGAGACAGCGCTTGCGCGCGGCGGCGGCGTCGAAATGGTTGGCGAGGGTCACGCTCATCGGGTCACGCTCTCACTCGGTGATGAAGGTCCAATAGAAGTCGCCGGTATAGCCGGCTTCGGCGAAGATTTCCTGCCATTCGGCGGGATAGCCATGCGTATGGGCCGTCAGCACCCAGTCGAGGAACAGCTCGCGCTCTTCCGGGGTGCGGTAGCTGTCGACCTGCACATAGCCACGGCCGGGCGCCAGGCGCTCCATCTCCCGCAGCGCCTGGACGCATCCTGCGCGATCGAGATTGTGGATCGTGTTGATCGAGGTGACGGCCGCGAAGCTGTTGTCGGGAAACGGCAGGCGGATCGCATTGCCGATATGGAGGCGGCCCACTACCTCGGGCTCACACTTCATGATGGCGTAGTGCGAGACATCGAGGCCGAACGCCTCCAGCCCTGTGCAGGCCTTCATGAAGTCCTTCACCAGGAAGCCCTTGGCGCAGCCGACGTCGAGCACGCGGTCGCCGGACTTAAGGTCCCAATGGGCGATCATATCCTCCGCGATCGCGCCCCAGCGGCCATCATAGCGATAGCCGCCATAGCCGTACTCGCGGGCACCGTCGAAATACGCCTCGCCGTATTCGCGCGAGATGCGGATATGCTCGGGCGTCTTGGCGTGCGCGCGCTTGGTGACGGAACGCTTGGAGCGCGGATAGCGCCTGAGCAGATTGACCTCAGCCATTGGCGACCTCTTTGTGCGCGGCGGCGATGCCGTCCTCCAGCGTGACCGGGCGGAAGCCCGGCAGCGAGCGCAGCAGCGCGCCGACCGCAAAATGGCGATGAATGATGTTGACCGGGCCGCTGCGCGGCAGCTCGACGATCTCGACCTTCTTCCCGAAGTGCTTCGCCACCTGCTCGGCAGCCTCATGGAAGGACGCGGCATGGCCCGAGGCGATGTTCAACGCGCCCTGGCTGCGATGCTGCAGCACCAGCCGCACGATCCGCGCCACGTCGCCGATGTCGACATGGTCGCGCTTCTCCTCGCCCGCCCCGAACAGCGTGATCTTGCCTTCCTTGGCGGCGGTGCGGCGGAAGCGGTTGGGTCCGTAGCCATTGTGCGTATCGCCCGCGCCGTAGAGCAGGCTCGGCCGCAGCAATGTCAGTGGGCACTTCACCGTGCTGCGCAGCATTAGCTCGCGCGCGAGATGCATCATGCCATGATAGCCGCCGGGCGCGGTGGGCGTGCTCTCGTCGATCAGGCTGGCATCGTCGGGGTAGACCGCGTCGGAGCCGATGTTCACGACATGCGCCACCGACTTCTCGGCGAGCGCCGCACAGACCGTCTCCATCATGCGCTGGTTCTTCAAGAAGGTGGCGATGTCCTTGCCGCGGTCGGGCGTCAGCGCCGACACCACGACCAGCGCATCGTCCGGCTGCAGCCTCGCGGCCAGTGCCTTGGCGGCGTCCGGCGACAGGAGGTCGAGTTCGGCAGCCGAGATGCCGAGGCACGGGATATTGTGTGCCTTGAGCTCGGCCACGATGGCGCTGCCCACGAAGCCGCGGCAGCCCAGCACGACGACGCGGGCGGGCGCCTTGGGCTCGGGCCAATTGTGCTGCAGGCCGTCAGTCATGACGAAACTCCCAAAACGTGACGAACCAGGCCGGCCGCCTTGCATTTCTCGGCATCGAGCGCGTCCCACGGGTCGAGCACCACACGGCCGCGCATTGTCTTCACCAGCGCCGCCGGATCAAGCGCGCGATAGTCGGCCCAGGGCGTCATGATCGCGACCGCATCGCAGCCCGCCGCGGCTTCGAGCGGCGTGGCGGCACCCGCTCCATAAGGCTTCGGATCGACGACCGGATCATGCAGGCTGAGATCGCCGCCTCGCAGCGCCTGCGCCAGCACCACACCCGGCGAATTGAGGGTTTCGGCCGTGTCGATCTTGTAGGCGAGCCCCAGGATCGCGATCTTCGGCTGCGCGACACCGGCCAGAACACGATGCAGCGTCGTGAGCGCCCAATCGCCACGATGACGGCTGTTGGCCTCGTAGGCCGCCAGCACCGTGGCGTCACTGCCGCATTCGCCGGCAAGGCGCGTCGCCGTTGCCACGTCGCGCATCAGGTTGCCGCCGCCGATGCCCAGTCCCGCGCCAAGGTAGGCATGCGGGCCGATGCGGCGGTCGAGCCGGAGCGCCGGCGCGATCTCGCGCCAATCCGCGCCCACGCCCTCGCACAGCTCGGCGATGGTGTTGGTGACGCTGAGCTGCGCCACCAAGCAGAGATTGATCGAGATCTTGGCGAGCTCGGCGCTTTCATAGCGCATCGGCAGAACCGGGCAGCCGTCGATCGCGAGGAAATCGGCGAAGGCCTTCGGCAGCGGCTGGGCAGGGTCCGCGCAACCCACGATGTAGCGCTCGGGCTGCATGGCACGTTCGACGGCGCGTCCGAAGATCAGCGTCTCGACCTGATAGTAGAGCGCCGCCCCCTGCCCCATCCGCTTCCGGGTGAAGCCCGGCGGCACCTGGCTCAGCACCACCAGGACGGCGTCCGGCCGCACCGTCTCGCGCGCCCAGGACAGCAGCCGATCGACAGGCGCTGCGTCACTGCGTCCGTCAGCTTGCACCGGCACGTCGGGCGCGATGTACACGACATCGCAGGCCGCGAGCGCCTTGCCGTCACTCGTGAAGGTGAGCCGTGTCCGATGTTCCTTGATCTGCTCAGACAGGCCGGGCTCGACCACCGGCAGGCGTCCCGCCTCGAGGTCGGCGATCCGCCCCGCGTCGGGATCGGCCGCGATCGTGCGGCAGCCCTTGGCGGCGGCCGCCGCCGCGCTTAGCAGGCCGAGATGCGTCATGCCGACAAACCCGATGGTTTGGGTCATGCCAGGAACCTCGCGAAGCCGGCCGCCAATTCATCGAGCCGCGACTGGATCCAGATGTCGTTGTCGGTGTTGGACGGGCCGCCTGAAGCGCACAGCACCTTGAAGTGTGCATACTCGGCCTCCCAGGTCGGGTCGGCCTGCTCCAGCGTCACGCTGTCCTTCACATCGGGCCGGCCGCTCGGCAGTTTGCGATTGTAGCGTGTGAAAGTCGAAGGACCCCATTTGCAAAGCGAAGAGATGTGGGCACTCCCCTCCTCGCCATAGACGTCGGCCGTGAAATGGTTGCGCCAGCTCAAAAGACTTACCGTCATCTCGAAAGTCGGCCGACCGGCCGAGGTGCCGAACATCGCATAGTCGTAGGCGCGGTTCTCGAAGCGCTGGGCGCTCCAGAGGCCGAACGACGCGTCGCGGCAGTCGAACAAATAGAGCGCCGTGTCGAACAGATGCGACGCGAGATCCGGTACGACGCCGCCACCCTCGTCGCGCCATTCTGAGTTGCGCACGTCGCGCGCAGTGCCGTTGCCGTAGAAGAATCGCGCGGCATAGACCTTGCCGAGCTTGCCGGCGTCGATCGCCTGCTTGAGGCGAATGAAATGCGGCTCGAAGCGGTGATTGTAGGCGGTGTAGCAGACCACGCCCTTGGCTCGGGCGATGCCGCCCAGGCGCTCAAGCTCGCTCTTGTCGGCGAACAGCGGCTTCTCGACCAGCACGTGCTTGCCCTGCTCCAACAGACGCCCAATCAACTCGACCTTGGGCGCGTCGGGAATGCAGAGCAGAGCCGCGTCCCATGAATCTGCCGGCACATCGTCGATCGACCGGACATCGGCTTCGCTGTTCACGGGATCGACTGTCGCCACCAGATCGCCACCGGCCACCCGCGCGCGCTTGCGGCCCTGGATGCCGTAGCCGACGACGATCACCCGCATGGCGACCGCACCCTCAACCCAGGCGCTTCTGAATCTGGTCGAGCTTGGCCAGCACATCCTCGGTGCGCACGGGGATGTTGCCCTCGTGCTCACATTCGATGGCAGCCGAGATCGAGCCCAGCACCGAGGCGATGACCTCGCTGCCGCCGTTGGCCATCACCAGCGTGGCATAGGCCAGCAGCGCATCGCCCGAGCCGACTGCATCGACGACGCGGTCGGCAAAGCTGTCGACCACGAAGAAGGCGCGCACGTCCTCGATGTCGAACTTGTCGCGATAGGTGATCATGCCGAGCTCACCGAGCTTCAGCATCAGTGTCTTGCACTCGGCCGCCTCATAGAGCTTGCGGGCGAGCGGACGTACGACAGAGTCCTGGTCGCCGAGCGAGAAGCGCGCCTCGCGTTCGTTGGGCGTCAGCAGGTCGAAGCCCTTGAATTCGAGGATGTTGCCCCAGCGGGTCGCGACCTGGCTGTCGCCGACGCGGTAAGCGCCGGTCGGGATGCTCTCGATCAGCGACGGGACGGTAGCGTGATTGAAGATGCCATGGCGGAAATCGCTGAACACGACGGCCTTGGCCTTTTCCGACGCGATATGTCCCTTGAAGGCATCGAGCACACGGCCGGTGATGGCTCGGTTGTCGAGCGTGTCGACCTTGAGCAGCCGGTAACCACCTGCTTCGAAGGCGTTCTTGCGTGTGGTCGGGCGGGTCGGATCGATCACCGCGTTGACGCGCACGCCGGCCTTCTTGAGATCGTCGATCACGAAGTCCTTGAGCGTATCGTTGCCCAATACGGTGGTGAAGACGACATCCGCGCCCGCCGCCCGCAGGTGCTTGGCAACGATGCCGGCGCCGCCGACATAGTCGACCTGGCGGTCGAAACGCACAGAGAAGGTCGGCGTCTTGGTGTTGCCGCCGATCAGGGTCGTGTGGGTCAGCGTGTCGACGATCGTATCGCCGACGACGTGCACTTTCATACCCTTGGCGTCGGCGATCGCCTTGCGCATCGCATCGAGCGTAAGGTTCTCGGCCTCAAGCAGGGCCGCGAGCTTCTCGACCGCGAGCTTGGGCGGCGCATTCTCAATGATGCCCGACGACGAATAGACGATGTCACCTGGCGTGAACAGGATCTCGCCGCCGAACTGCTTCAGGACGTCGATCTCTTCCTGGGTGCGTGGATCGACCTTGCCGTCGCCGCCATACTCGTAGCCCTTGGCGAGCCAGTCCGGCTGGATGATGCCGAGGTTCTTCAGCGGCTTGGCCTCGCGGTCGACCACGACAAAGTCGACCATCTCGAACGCGGCGAGGTTCACGGCGCGCAGCTGCTCCGGCACGAAAGGACGGAAGTTTGCCTTCTTGATGTGCTCGTCGCCGGTCAGCGACACGACCAGCACGTCGGCCTTGCTCTTGGCGTACATCAGATGACGGATGTGGCCCGGATGAACGATATCGAAGGTGCCATGGCACAGCACGACCTTGCGCTTGCGCGGATGCGGGCCGATCGCCGTCGCAACCTCCGCCGCCGACTTGATCTTGTCCTTGATCTTGGCCTGAATTTCCACGTTCAGCTCTTCGCCTCCGACGACAGCAGGCGGAACCAAGTGCTGGTGGCCTCGGCGATTTTCTCCGGGGTCCAGAGCGGCGCTTCCCGCCAGTATTCGATGTTCGCGAGGATGCGGCTCACGCCCTCCTCGAAGCTCACTTTGGGCTTCCAGCCCAATTCGCGCGTGATCTTGCCGATGTCGGCAAAGGTCACATCGGGCTCGCCCGGGCGCTTGGGGATCGTCTGGCGCTCCCCGCCCAGCAACTCGACCAGCCGGTTGACCGACTGCGGATTGCCGGCACCGAGGTTCCAGGTGTCGTTCACCTTGTCGGTGAGACCGGCGGCCAGGAACGCTTCGGCGACGTCGGTCACATAGAGAAAGTCGCGGCGCTGCGTGCCGTCACCCACCACGGTCAGCGGCTGGCCGGCGAGCTTCTGGCGCAGGAAAACGCCGAACACCGCCCCATAGGCACCCGAGGTGCGCGAGCGCGTGCCGTAGGCATTGAAGATGCGCACCGAGTTCACCGGCAGTTTGTAGACTTGGCCCCAGTGGAAGACGGCTTGCTCGCCCTGGTACTTGCTGAGCGCGTAGGGATATTGCGGCCGGATCGGATGATCCTCGCGCGTCGGCGTGTCGGCGAGGCCGTAGCACGAGGAAGACGCCGCGTAGACCAGCTTACCGATCTTCGCATGCCGCGCCGCCTCAAGCACCGAAACAGTGCCCTGGACGTTGGCCGACATATACTCCGCCGGCCGCTCGATCGAGGGCACGATGTCGCCGATGCCGGCGAAGTGGAACACCAGTCGAACCCCGGCGAACAGCTTGTCATCTGGCGCGAGCGCCCGGACATCACGCTCATCGAGAGAAACATATGGATTGGCCTTGTGCTGGTCGAGGTTGGCCACACGACCACCCACCATGTTGTCGATCGCCCGCACAGCATAGCTGTGCGAAACTAGGAGATCGACCATATGGCTTCCGATGAAGCCCGCCCCGCCCGTGACGACTGCGATCGGCTTTGCCGCCATCAGCTGATCTTCTTGTTCATCAGCACGCGGACGTTCTGATAGCTCTCGTCATCGAGGGCGCCGGGCAGCTTGCCTTCCTTGAAGGCTGCGCAGAGCTCGCGCACCGCGTATTCGATGTCACGCTTGGGCTTGAAGCCGATCTTCTCGGAGATCTTGTCGGAATTGATGTGATAGGAGCGGATGTCGTTGGTCGGCTTGGTGACGATCTCGAGCTTCGGCCGATCCGGGAACTCCTGCTCGACCACGCGCTTCACCGTCTCGGCGATATCCATGATCGACTGGTTCATGTAGCCGGCATTGAAGGTTTCGCCGGAGATCTTGGCATCGTCGACCTCTAGCAGCAGCTTGTAGAGGTCGCACATGTCCTGGATGTGCAGGTTGGGGCGCTTCTGCACTCCGCCGAACACGGTGATCTTGCCCGCATTGACCGCATGATTGGTCAGGATATTGACGCTGAGGTCGAGGCGCTGGCGCGGGCTGTAGCCACACACCGTGGCCGGACGGATAGTGACGCAGACGAAGTCCGGCGACTGGTGCTTGAACAGCTCAGGCTCGCACATGCCCTTGAACTTGTTGTAGAGGGTGAGTGGCACGAGCGGATGGTCTTCCTTGACCTCCGGCGCTTCGGATACGCCATAAACCGAGCTCGACGAGGCATAGATGAAGCGCCGCACGCCCTGCTCTTTGGCAGCCACGACCATCGGCTCGAAGCAGTCGTAGTTGATCGTCTTGGACAGCCCCTCGTTCAGCTCGAAGCTCGGGTCGTTCGAGATGCAGGCGAGATGGATGACCGCGTCGACGCCCCAGAACTGCTCGTGCAGCTTCGCGGTGTCGCGGATGTCACCCTGCACCAGCTTGAGGCGAACCTGAGGCTTCAGCTCGCAGCCGAAGAACATCGCGTCGTACACGATCACGGAATGGCCGGCGGCGAGGAGCTGCGGCACCAAACGAGTTCCGACATAGCCGGCGCCACCGGTGACGAGGACATTACGCAGTCTTGGAGTGGGCACCTTGGCCTCCGCTTTTTTCTTGAACGCTTTCGTGAAAGAAGGGCGGCGGGCGAAGCCCGCTCATGTCATCTCGTGCTGGATGGAACGATCGAATACCCTGCCGCGGCGGCGTCGCGGTGGAACATCTGCACCGTCTCCAGCGAGTAGTCCGCGAGGTCCTTGCCGAACAGGCCGAGCTTGGCCAGCAGGTCGTTGGTCGCCGTGATAATGTCGCAGCCCGCCTCCTCCGCGTGGACGACGTTCAGCACCTCGCGCGGGCTTGCCCAGAGAAGCTTGGCCTGCGGCCGCGACGCCAGCATCTCGCGATACTGCTTCATGTAGGGAATGGGATCGCGCCCCGTGTCGGCGATGCGCCCGGCGAACACCGACACGATGGCCGGCGTCTGCGGCGCCAGGTCGTCGGCGATCTGGCGAACCTGCTCGGGGCTGAAGACCGCCGTGACGTTGAGCTGGATCCCGTCCGCCGACAGACGGCGGATCAGCGGACCGCAATACACACCCTGTGTATTCGACACCGGGATCTTGACGTTGACGTTGGCGCCCCAGGTTGCGATTTCCCGGGCCTGGGCCTCCATCGGCGCCGGCTCGTCGGCGAAAACCTCGAAGGAGACCGGCCGGTCGGGGATGGCCCGCAGAACCTCCAGCGCGAACGCCTTGTAGTCGGTTATACCGGCCTTGCGCATCAGGGTGGGGTTCGTCGTGAACCCCCCGATGCCCGGATTGGCATACATTGCCTTCATGCCCGCCAGATCGGCGCCATCAGCAAAAATCGCGATCTTGCGCGCGCTTCCAACCACGAAAATCAAGCCCCCGACGACAAAACCGCCCCCTTTTAGTGGCTTCCCCCATGGCGAGCAAGAATGACGCTGGCAGCCTCCCCCAGGTCGCGGCAAATGGCATCCGGGGCTTCGACCAGGGCCTCGGAATACCCCCGGTCCAGGAAGACCGTGAAGCAGCCCGCCGCCCTCCCCGCCCCGACATCCCGCCAGCGGTCGCCGACCATGAAGCTGCGCTGCAGATCGATACCGAGATCCCGGGCTGCCTCCAGGAGCAGCCCCGGCCTGGGCTTGTAGCAGTCACAATCCGGCCCCTCGACGCACCAGCAAACCTTGATCGCGTCGAGCGGCAAGGTCGCACGAAGACGGTCATGCATGGCCTCCACGACATCGCGACGCTGAATGCCCTTTGTGACATCAGGCTGGTTGGTCGCAACTACCAGGCAGAAGCCCGCATTCTTCAGGCGATGCAAAGCCGCTTCGACCTCCTCAAGGATCTCGAGTTCGGCGAGGTTCTGTGGAGGATAAGGTTTGCCGTCGCGAACGACAGCACGATTCAAGACGCCATCGCGGTCCAGGAAGACGGCAGGCCGGCTCATAGACGAGCGACGGTCGCGCTGCCTACGCTCTCCCACTTGGTCGCCACGATCTGCAAGGCCGGATGAGACACGAGGCAATGCCAGACGACAGCGTGGAAAGCCTCGGTATGCGGGGTCACCCGGCTGGCATGAACCGTGGGGATCACGATCACATTGTCGCCCTGAGCCTTCGTGTAGCCGCCGTCGCGACCCACCACGCCGAAAACCTTGAGGCCCCTTTTCTTAGCTTCGCGCACACCTTCAACCAGGTTCGGACTCACATTGTTTGCCGCGTCGCCGCCGCCGACTGAAAAAACGAAGACGGCGTCCTTTGCCGCGGCCCGGCTCACCTTGAGCCATTCCGCGAACACGGTTGCCCAGCCGTCGTCGTTAATGCGGGCGGTAAGCTCGGAGACATTGTCAGTCGGCGCATAGGCCTCGATTCCGCAAAGCTTGCGGAAGTCGTTCACGGCATGGCTGCAATTCCCGGCGCTGCCACCGACGCCTAAGAAGAAAAGACGACCTCCGCCGGCGCGCAGCTGCGCCAGTTCTTCCGCCATTCGATCGACAGCTTGCGTATCCAAACGGCGCAAGATTTCAATGGCTTCATTGACGTAGGTCAGTGCATGCACGTTGGCCACCAAGTTCGCATCTCCGTCTTTGTATCAGTCTAGTTCAAATATCCGTCTAATCTAATCTGCTCTGTTGATTATCCGGCGGCGCAGACATTCGAGCTTTGTCTTTCGTCATCAGCCGAATGGACGCATGACACGAAAACCAGCTACTTTCGTTACCGACGTGCGGCAAAACCGAGATATCAAACCCAGCATGAACAGCGCAGATATCGACGTCCGGCCTCACGTATCGATTGTCACCTACTTTCGCAACGACGGCTACACGGACGACTTCGCCCTTCGCGTCAAGCGCGCGACGGAGTGCCTGGTCGAGCAGCTCGGCCGCGCCCAAATCCGCTCCGAGGTCGTCCTCGTCGAATGGAATCCCCCTCCGGAGCAGCCCCTGATCGTGGATCAGCTGGGCGGCTTGCAGGACGGCGGCCACGTGACCGTCCGGGCCATCATGGTGGGCAAGAAACATCACGATCCCTATCGCGGCTCCCGGGAGCGCGGGATGCATGCCGCCGAGGCCGCAAATACTGGGCTTCGCCGCGCGCGGGGCCGCTTCATCACGCCCAAGGCCGCCGACACCTTCTTCTCCGCCGATACGGTGGCCGCCCTCGCGAAGCCGCTGGAGGACGAGGCGATCTACCGCTGCGACCGATACGACATCGTGGTCCCGACGGAGGTTTTCGAGGCCCGACAAGGGATCGAGCTTCTCGAGGGCCTAGAAACCCTCGAAGGCATCCGCCACACACGCTTGCCGCAGCCCAAGTACTGGCGGATCCGCGACCTGCACACGAATGGCTGCGGCGACTTCATCCTGATGAGTCACGCCCTGTGGCATCGCGTCCGCGGCTATCCCTTCGACCCGACCGTGCTCTCCCTCGAGTGCGACGCCCTGCTGATGCATGAAGCGGTGGCTTTCGGCGCGCGGGAGATCCTCCTGCCGTCCGGCTGCCGCGTCATCAAGGCCGTGCACCAGCAGCTCTTCGGGCACCGCACGACCGCCGTGTGGCAACCCTGGCAGACCCGCCTCGACGAATTCTTCCGGTCCCGGCAGTGGTACCGGGCCCAGCACCTCTCCCGCATGTATCTCGATTATCCCCGGCGGAAGGTCCGCGGGGTGGAGAGCATCCTCGGACCGTCGATCGAAAAGAGCCTCGCCATGCCCGCGAGCGAATGGGCGCGTGGCGTGCCCCCCCGCCCGCTAGGGCCGGAAAACTGGGGCCTGGGCGATGTTCCGCTGCAGGAGCGCACATTGTGCCGTGCCGGCTGGGACACGGTCCTGAGCGCCGTCGCACCATGATTGCCGAGCAGGCGGTCTTTCTGGTCGGCGGACGCGGGACCCGGCTGGGCAACCTCACTGCGGAAACCCCCAAACCGATGCTCCGCGTCGGCGATCGCCCGTTCCTGGACTACCTGCTCGAGGAAGCCGGTCGTTTTGGCCTGAAACGGGGCCTTCTGCTCGGCGGGTACCGGGGGAGCGATTTCAGGGATCGCTATCACGGTAAGACGATCCGCGGGATGCACGTGACGACTTTCACGGAGCCCTCGCCTGCCGGCACCGCCGGCGCGCTTGCCCAGGCCGCCGCCGAGCTCGACGACACCTTCTTCCTGGTGAACGGCGATTCGTTCTTCGATTGCAACTGGCTTGCCCTCGATCAGGCCGCCGGCAGCGACGCCTCATGGCTGGCGCGGATGACGCTCGCCAGCGGCATCGACGGCGACCGCTATGGCAGGGTCGATATCGCAGGGAATAACGTCCGATCCTTCCTGCCGGCCGGCGCCTCCTCCCTGCCCATCAATGCCGGCATCTATCTGATCCGGAAGCAGCTTCTGCAGCGGATCGCCGTCAGTCCCTGCTCTCTCGAAACCAATATCCTGCCTCTGCTGGCCAAGGAGGGTGGCCTGCAAGGCACGGTCGCCTCGGGTGTGTTCATCGATATCGGCATTCCTGCCGATTTTGCGCGGGCCCAGCAGCTCGTGCCGTGGCTCGCCAGGCGCCCCGCCGCCTTCCTCGATCGAGATGGCGTCATCAACGAAGACAGCGGCTACGTCCACAAGGCGAGCAATTTCCGCTGGATCGAGGGCGCGCGCGATGCGATCCGCTGGCTGAACGACATCGGCTATTTCGTCTTCGTCGTCACCAACCAGGCTGGCATCGCCCGCGGCTATTACAGCGAAGAAGCGGTCGGCACGCTCCACGCCTGGATGAACCGGGAGCTTCGGCAGTCGGGCGCGCACATAGACGGCTTCGAATATTGCCCCTTCCATCCGGAAGGAACGGTCGAGAGATACCGCCGCCATTCGGACCTGCGAAAGCCGGGACCGGGAATGATCAACAAGATACTGTCCGAGTGGCCGGTCGATAAGACAGGGGCCTTCCTGATCGGAGATCGGACGACAGACCTTGAAGCGGCTGCGACGGCCGGTCTTCCCGGCCACCTCTTTGCAGGCGGTAATCTGTTCGAATTCGTCAGGAAACTCGTGCCGGCTTCACGAAGAATCGCCGATTCCGATTGATCTCGAGAATCTCGGCGACGAACCGGTGAGGGAGTGGCCCGAGCGCACTGGCCGCGGCGTTTTCTGCTGCTTCCCGCGGCGTCATGATACCGGGAATAACACTCGAGACTTCTGCAAAAGCGAGGCAGAACCGGAGTGCCGCCTGGACGGCCGTCTCGCCCGGCGTCGCCGATACCGCGCTGAGCAACTCAAAAGCCCCATCCACCCAGTTCCCGATCTGCTCAAGCGGCCACCCAGCCCTGTGGTCGCCGGGCGGAAATCTAGTGTCGTGCCTGATCGTTCCCGACAGAAATCCAAAACAAAGCGGTGTCCGGGCGATGAACCCTGTCTGACTGCTGATTACCCGTTCGAACAAGCCGCTTGTGACCGCCCGCACATCCATCATGTTGAAATTGGCCTGGACGATGGGCACGTCGTTAACCTTCAAGGCCTCAAGAGCTTCGTCAGGACTCTTCGCCGACACTCCCCAACTTCGGATCATTCCCTTCGCGATGAGGCGCTCGAGCGCATCGAGCACCTCCGGATCGCGCAACACGTCGAGCGGGGCATTATGAAGCTGCAGAAGATCGATGTAGTCGGTGCGTAGCCGTTCAAGGCTTCGCTCCACGGAAGCCACGACGGCGGCCACCGAGAAATCCGGCGGCTGGTCCCACGATTCGTAGCCGGCCTTGGTCGCTAGGATGACATTGCGACGTTCGCCGTCGAATGCCTCGCCGATCAGTTCTTCACTTCGGCCATTGCCATAAGCGCCCGACGTATCGAAAAAGGTGATGCCGCACTCCAACGCGCACCGGAGCGCAGCAAGAGATGCACGATCGTCGGTGTCGCCATAAGACGTCTGGCCCGTGGTACGCCCGCCGATGCCCCACGCGCCGAAGCCCACCTCCGAGACGACAAGGCCCGTCTTGCCGAGCGGCCGATATTTCATGTAGCTCCGGTCGCCTAATAGTGGCCGGCCAGCTCGGCCGTGACGGCAACTGCGCGAGGGGAATAAAGATAGGCGCCCTTCTTATTGCCCCACCACACGATCTCACGGCACCATTTCTGAAAGTCATCGTAGGACTTGCTGGTGCGATCGATGTTTATGACCAGGGACGTCTCCTGAAGAAGCGCCTGTTCGCCATTGCGCACCTTGTGCCAATAGTCGAGCAGGTCATATCTCAGGCGAATTTCGATGTTGTCGCGAGCAAAAGGCTGATTCACAAGCGCATGGTTGAGGCGCACTGCTTCATCAATTACGTCCATCGGTAGACCGTCGTGACGTGCCCCCACAACCTCAGCGAGCAACTTGCCCGCCTCGGCGTAAAAGGCATCGAACTTTCCCTCCGCCGTCAGCTTGACGAAGATGAACTCATCCGCCGGCCAGAAGATGTTGAGATACTCCTTCGAAAAGACGTACTCGGAACCACCGTGCTGGATCGCCTCGGCCTCGCCATTAAAAAAGGAATTGATCTCTGCGATCATAGGAAAGCGTTCCGGATCGGCGGCCATGAAAGCCTCGATCATGTCACGATAGGAGATGCCGGAGATTCCGTGCGCCATGATCAGGGGAATCTGGAACAGCTTGTCGAAATGCAACAGCGCCGTCATCCAGCAGAAGACACGTGTGCGTCGCCAATCAGCCGGCGGCGTCGCGGCGGTGGCAATCACCAGATCCTGAACTTCGGGCACGTCATCGTCGAGCTCGATACGTTCGCCATGAATATTGATGATCTTCGACTCGACAGTCATCATGCCGTATTTGGCCTGGTAGGCAGGATCGCCCATCTCGGCGTTGGGCAGGATCGACAGATTGTTGAACTGGATACGGTTGTGCTGACCGTTCTCCATCAGCTGGTCAACGCCCTTTACGAACGACTCGTAGGTCTCGCCGGGCAGCCCCAGAATAAGGTCGGAATACGTCTCGACCTTGTCGCGCGTGAACCGCCTCTGGAGTTCCATATACGTGCCCAGGGAGATGTTATCCCGCTTGATTGCCTCGAGCGTCGTCATGTCGACGCTCTGCATCGAGAGCGCGACCCCCTTGTTGAGACCGGCATCCGACAGGATCTTCTGTGTCTCATAGGCCCTTTCCGTGGCATTCTTGGTATTCTGCACCGAAAGAGCTACGGGATACCCGGTCGACAGTTTGACCGCTGAGACGTACTTGGCAATGTCGATGTCGCGTTTCTGGATGCCGAAGTTGGCATCGCAGCAGAAGATGTACTCTATTCTGTTCTTTGCGAACCAGTCGACCTCGGCGTAGAGGCGTTCCTCGCCGAACTTCGTAACTTTGGCCGCGGTCGCCGACCCCCAGTCGCAAAAGGTGCATCGAAACGGACAGCCGCGATTGGTTTCCCAAAGGCCGATCCAGCTCTCGTTTGGATTGGCCGCCATGATCGCATCGAAGGCGCCTTCCAGGAAAGGCGACGGGATGTCGTCGAGATCGCGCACGCGATCGATGTTGGGGTTGCGCAAGAAACTACCGTCGGGCTTGACGACGCTGACGCCTGGCAGCGATTGCCATGCCGCACGATCCGGGAACGACTCGAGCAGCGCCAGAAAGGTCCGTTCGCCTTCGTTATGAACCGCGATATCGATCTGCGGATTGGCTCTCATGAAGGCCTCGGGCTGGTCCGGCACATGCGGCCCACCGAAGACGATGACAATCCCGGGCTTCAACGCCTTGAGCCGGCGGGCGATCTCCAACGAAATGCGGCCGTTCCAGACGTAAGTGCTGAAGCCCACGATGTCGGCCTCAACGAGGGCACCAACGGCATCGGCAATCCGGATGCGTTTGTAGAGCGGCGGCAGGAAGCAAAAACGATCCGGATTGGTCGACTTCTGCTCGACATAGGTCTGCAGGAGTGCGACCGAGTAGGGCAGGTAGTTCTGGCCGGAGAAGGAGTTGTTGATCTGGACAAGGCCGACCTTCACTGCGCTCTGCGGCAAGGCCGCAGCGCCAGTCTCCAAGTCCTTGGGTGGAGTTCCGGTCGGCTTCGACATCCGCGCTCGCACTTCTCCTGATCGGCACTTCTTTGCACAGGTAAGCTGCCCGCTGTCTGAAATCAACACAATTGCTTACTGCAATCCCTTGATTAGGCACGAATTATTGACGATTTCGCCTTGTTCAATGAGAGCGCGTTCTTGGGCCAACAATCGCCGTCGGCATTGAGACCGGAACTGGATGTTGAATGGATATTTCAAGCAAAAAAATTCTAGTTGCCGGTGGGGCCGGGTTCCTTGGCACCAACCTCGGCCTCCATCTCGCCCTTCGAGGTGCGAATGTTCGGCTGACAATACACGACAAGCCGCCCCAAGTGAATATCCCCAACTCTGAAGTGGTTAAAGTGGACCTTCGCCGGCCTGAGGACTGCGCGGCCGTAGTGGCAGGAATGGATTTTGTCTTTCTTTGCGCGGCGCACACTTCTGGCGCCGCTGTGATCCGCAAGACTCCGCTTGTTCACATCACGCCAAATGTGCTGATCAACACGTTAATGCTTGAAGCCGCCCATCGAGCCGGGGTCAAAAAGTTTTGCTTCATCTCGAGCGGGGCCGCCTATCCTCCGACCGGCGATCGGCCTGTGAGAGAAGCGGAAATGTTCGACGGCAACCCGCACGACGTGTATTTCGCCGCGGGGTGGATGAAACGCTACGCCGAAATTCTTTGCCGCACCTACGCCGAGAAAATAGTCTCTCCCATGCCGACGGTCGTCGTGCGCCCCTCGAACGTCTATGGCCCATATGACAAGTTCGACTTTGCCGTCAGCCACGTGACGGCCGCCCTGATCCGGCGTGTTGTCGAGCGTCACACGCCGTTGGAAGTGTGGGGAACTGGCGACGACATTCGCGACTTGATCTTTGTCGATGATTTCATCGAGGGTGTGATGGCGGCCTTTGCGGCGGACACTCCGCACTTGGCAGTCAACATCTGCTCGGGCAATGGCTACTCCGTCAGGCAGATTTTAGAGACGATTCTGGCTGCTGACGGACATGTCGCGAGCGACGTGCGCTATGACCCGTCTCGGCCGAGCACTGTTCCCGTATTGCTTATGGACAATAGCCTCGCACGGACCGCACTGGGATTCGAGGCGCGCACTTCCCTGGCAGAGGGCCTGCAGCGAACGATCGTCTGGTACAAGGCGAACGCCTCGCGAGCCTAGCAACTAGAACGGTCCGCGGAAACGCTTGTAGCCCTCGGTCATCGATCGTTCGGACGGCAGGCTGAAGCCGTGCTTTGCGCCCTTGACCTGCGTGAGCAGCGCATCGACCAATTCGTGCTGACTGGGATAGTAGATATCCTCCAGACTCTTGGCGGTCGGACAAGGCGCCGGCGCCATGCCCAGCATCGCTGGCACTTGGCGCAAGAGTCCAGGATCGCGCATGACGAGTTGCCGGCAGACTTCAGCCGCTACCCCATACTCCAGCCATGACGTATCGGCGATCACCAGCCGGCCAGTCTTGCGTACGCTGGCTACCACCAACTCCCAGTCGGGGTGGCTGATCGAATTGAGGTCGATAACCTCTGCGGAGATCCCCGCCTTTTCTTGCACGTACTGAGCTGCACGGAGCGCCTCAAGGACCATGACTGAGGTCGCCACCACCGTCACATCACTGCCCTCCCGGGCGATGTAACTGGTCAGAGGCACTTGCCTGCCGGCCTCGCCTACCGTGAAATCGAGGTTGTAAAGCAGACGGTGTTCGATGCTGATGACCGGCCCGGGATGCCGGTTGATGATGGCCGGATACATGTCGAGGATGGCCTGGCTGCTCGATGGCATGACGACGGTAAGACCGGGGTAGTGGGCGAACGTCGCTTGCGGGCTTTGCGAGTGCTGCGCCCCCTGCCCCCAGCTTCTTCCGACGACCAGGCGGATGAGCATGGGACAACGCATCAGGCCGCCGAACATGTAGTGATATTTGGCGGCCAGATTGAGGATCTGGTTCATGGCAAGGAACGAAAAATCGGCCCGGATATGCGTCGTGATCGGATAGTCGCCAGCGAGCGCCGCACCGATCGCCACGCCGGTCATGCCTTCTTCCATCAGCGGCACGTCGAAGACGCGGGCGGCGCCGTACTTTTCGGCCAAGCCCGTGGTCGATCCGAAGATGCCTTTAAAATCATCGACACCCTGTCCCATGATGAAGACACTGGGATGGTCCGCCATGCCGGCATCCATCGTCTCCAATAGCGCCGCGGCGTAGGAAAGCACGCGCGCGCCGCCTAGCGGTTTGGGGGCTTCAGCGACTTTCATTGTCGGTGCTCTCGTAATTTCAGATGACATCGGTCAGGAGCTCGGCGCGCCCTGGCGCGGGGCTTGCCTCCGCGAATGCCACTGCAGCGGCAATTTCGCGCTCCACCTCCGGGCGGAGAGCCTCGACCAAGGCGGTGTCGGCAATGAGCGGATCGCGCTGCTTCCAGGCATCCACTGCCGCCGATGTGCGGTAACCGAAATGGAAATCGTCGGCCACGCCAACATGCTCCTTGTAGCGCGAGGTGGCGATCTCGAGCACGAACGGCGCGCCGGCGCGGACGATCGCCGCGGCGGCGAGTGTCGCCTCCCGGATCTTCAGCATATCCCAGCCTTCCTCCACGCGGCGGCTGGCGATGCCGAATGTCGCGGCGTGCTGCGTCAGGCTGTAGGCTTGACGTGCAGCGCGTTCGCTGTGGACGGCCAGACCGTTGTCCTCGCAAACGAACAGGACGGGCGCTTTCATCACCGCGGCGAAATTCAGACTCTCGTGATAGACGCCCTCCTCGGTCGCCCCATCGCCGAAGACGGCGAGCGCAATCTTTCGATCGCCACGACGCTTGAAGGCAAGAGCCGCGCCGACGGCATGCGGGATCGTACTCGCGACGACCGCGGAAGAGCCCATGAGGCCGACCTCTGGTGCCGCCAGATGCATGGAACCCGCCTTGCCGCCGGAAATACCGCCGCTCCGCCCATAAAGCTCGGCGAACATCGCGGGAAGTCCGCCTCCCTTCGCAATATAGAATCCATGCGAACGGTAGGTGGCAAATACCAGGTCATCGGCCATCAAGGCATCGCAAACGCCTACTGCGACCGCTTCCTGCCCGATCGACAGATGAACCGGGCTTTGTATGCGATCGCTTGGATAGAGTTCGATGATCCGATTCTCGACGAGCCTGATCAGGAGTGCCGTCCGAAACAGCCGGCGATAGAGTTCGTCCTTATCGTCCAAAACAGATCACTCCCTGTCCGCTTACCGGATCCTTCTACTCCACCGCAGAGAAGCGACGGACATCATCTTGCTCGGTTCTGGTTGCCTGCAAATAAGATCGAATGACCTGATGCGGCTCTCCCTGATCGCGGATACGCCCTTTGTCGATCCATATCGTGTGACTGCAGAGCCGACGGACCTGATCCATCGCATGGCTTACGAAAAGCAACGTACCGGTTTTCTTGAACTGGTCGATCCAATCCAAGCACTTCCGTTGGAAGGCGGCGTCGCCAACCGACAGAGCTTCGTCCACGATCAATATGTCCGCCTCGACGTGTGCACAGATCGCAAAGGCAAGCCGTGTACGCATGCCTGTCGAATAGTGCTTCAGCGGTTGATCCATGAAGGCGCCAATTCCAGCGAACTCCTCGATCGAGTCGAACTTGGCGATCACCTCGGCACGCTTCAGTCCCATCACCGCACCGGCGATCAGGACATTCTGTCGGCCGGTGGCCTCCTGGTCAAAGGTAGCACCCAGGGCCAGCACAGGCGCGACACGCCCCCTGACCCAGATTTCACCCTTTGTCGGGCGCGTCATGCCGCAAATGATCTGAAGCAGGGTGGTCTTGCCGCAGCCATTCCTCCCCAGAATGCCGATGGTGTCCCCCCGCCGAACCTCAAGGTCGATATCGCGCAAGGCCCAGAACGGCTTTGAGAAAGTCTTGAAGCCGCCGAACAGCGACTGCTTAACCCTGGCGCCATGGTCGGTATAGAGGGGAAAAGCCTTGGCCAGGTGGCGCGCGTGGATGACCGTATTTGGATCATAGGACATCAGCGATACTCGCCCGCTTCCGGTTGAAGAACCAATACCCGAACCAAAACATGCCCGCCGAAATGGAGAGCGTCCAAATGGCGATTTCCATTTTCGGCAGCCGCCCCCAGAACACCAGATCCCTTACAATTTCCACGAATCCCGTAAGCACGTTCACATAAATCAAAGTATTCAGAGGCGGAGGCAGCACCTCGTTGGAGAAGAACACTGGCGTGGCGAACAGCAGCAATGGCGAGATCGTCATCATCAGGTACGAGATATCCCGAGTGAACGCCCCCAACGCCGACAGAAACCAGGTCATGCCGATCAGGAACGCCATGAACGATATTGCCCAGATCGGCAGCAACAGCACCGTCCAGCTCAGGGTACGGGTGAATGCCAGTTGAGAGAGCAGCATCAGCGCCACGCCTATCGCGGCATAGGCCGACGCCCGCAGCGTCGAGATGACGGCGAGCATTTCCGCCGGAAACAGGGTCTGCTTGATGAAATGCGCATACTCCTGAAGCAGCGACGGAGCCCTGTACGCCATTTCCGCGAAGAAATTGAACGCAATCAGGCCGCCGAAGACAAAGAGCGAATAGTCATAGGCCGTCTTCGCCACTTGATTGTTGGGCAGGACAGCCGAGCCGCCGAACGCAAAGGTATATGTCAGCAAGGACAGGAGAGGAGCGGTGAGCGCCCATACCCATCCGGCTTGGGAACCCTTGAAGCGTTCGTCCAACTCGCGCTTCAGGATCACCCGGATCAGGTCCCGGTGGCGATAGGCCGACACGAACGGGGCGGCCAAGAACTGGCCAATCTTGGCCAGGACGCCAAGATTGCCGTCTATGACCGACTCGCCGTCGACGACGTGCAGCAGCAGCGCGTCGGGGCCATTTGCAGGATGCTCGATCTTCTTCATGAAGCTTTAACGCCGCACATATGGAGAGGCCGCGCGCGCCGATCTGACAGCGCCTCCGGAACCGCCAAGGAGATACGTCCCATTTCCAGCCTTGTGTAGAAAAATTTCACTAAAGGGGCCGCCAAATCAGCTGCGAATAGCCCTCAATCACGAGGCTGCCGAAATTGCTGCGCTTCGACTTGAGGATTTCCGCTTTTCCCTGCTTCTCCAGCTCCATGACCTTGGCCGGGAAGCCGCGCCAGAAATTGCGCGTCTCGTGCGCCTTCCAGGCCGTATAGTCGACCAGGCTGTTCTCATGGTCGTACCATTCGTAAATCGGTTCGACGTGGAAACAGCAGGCCGGCTTCTTGCGCTGGACGAACTCGAAAAACGCATTCCACTGCGTACCGGTCTGCTCGAGCGCACCCACTGTAAACAGAGCACTGCCCCGGGGAATTTCCAGTGAATCGTCGGGGTGGAAGAAATCGAAATGCCGCCCGACCGTATTGAATCCGTGCCGGGTACGTAACGCTTCGACGATTTCCACCGCAGGCGCTGCCCAGTCCAGCCCGACGATACGTGCATTCGGAAACTGCTTCGCCAGATAGGCCACGTTGAATCCAGATCCAGAGCCGAACTCGAAGATGTTTGCGTATTTGGAAAGGTAGCGTTGCGCGAACCAGGCGCGGAAAACGGAGTACCAGTTCTTCTCGAAGTCGGGATCTTCCGGTTGCACGAACTGGCCATACAGCCGGACGGGAATGCCGGGCCGCAGATACTTCGGAACAAGCGCTTCCAGTTCGCCGCCAGTGGAATTGAATGCGCGCAGGTTTTCGCCCCAGCCGATCTCCCAGCGAGTCTTGTCCTCATCCTTGACGTGGGTGAGCCGGCGACCTTCAATACGGTTCAGAAGATCAAGGATGACGGCGTCATTCTCGTCTCCATCGAGGACCCGGTAACGCCAATTCTGCTTACCAATGGCTTCTCGGCATTCGTCGGAAAGCAAATCGACAGTCGTCCCGAACAAGTCTGCGAAGTCGACCAGTCTCAAACTCGGCATTTTTTTCAGTCCCTCGCCATGCTCCTGGATCGACTCAAAGGCTTGCACTCTGCCCGCCATCGACGGAAATGTTGGCGCCATTGACCAAACTCGCTTGCGCCGAACACAGAAAGGCGACCACCGCAGCTACTTCCCCAGCCGTGCCCATACGCCCCAACGGATATTCCTTGTCAATCTTGTGCTCGAACGCCTCTGGGTCTTTCCGCTTTTCTTCTTCAAATCCCGTGCCGGCAATGTAGATGCCGCCCGGGGCCACGCAATTGAAGGTAATGCCGTCACGCACCAGGTACGGCATCATCGACAAGGACTTCATGAGGCCTGTTTCGGCGGCTTTGGCCATCGCAAACCAGGGCCGCCCTCCGCCGTCCTTGCCGCCATAGATCGATGTGATCGTCACCACCCGTCCCCATTTGCTGCGCCGCATGTGCGGCAGAGCCCACCTGGTGAATCGAACCGCGGCCAGCGCATTCTTCTCGTAGACCTCGGACCAGACCCGCAATTCTGTTTCCTCGACGATCTCCTTGCCCCATCGCCCGCCGCCACCGACGTTGTTGACGAGGATTTGCACTTCGCCCCATTCGCGATCGACGACAGCCATCACACGGTCGACAGCGCCCACCTCGAGGACGTCGGCGGCAATGCTGAGTGTCTTGACGCCATACGGATGGAGTTCGGCGATGGCGGCGGCCAACCTCGCTTCCGAGCGCGAGCAGATGGCGACATTGCAGCCCTCAGATGCCAGTGTCTTGGCCGTCGCCAGGCCAATCCCATGGCTGCCACCTGTCACCAGCGCAAAGCGCCCCGAAAGCCCCAACTCCATCAACTTCTCCGCCCTGGTGGCCGACTGAAAGCAGCGAATGCCTCCTAGAAGGGCCCGCGAAAGCGCCGCTCATGGCTGAAGAAGTCTTCGCTGTCCAGATTCGCCTCTTCCAGACCAAGCATAGCTTCCACCGCTCGAACGATCGTCTTGGCATTAGGATAAAATTCGTTCTCGAGCTCGCGAACCGTCGGGCACGGTGTGTGCGCAAAGCCAATGCGCTTGACCGGCGCCTTCAACTGGCCGAAGCATCGCTCATTGATGCGGGCCGAAAGTTCGGCGCTGAACCCGCTCTCGACCCAGTCGCAATCCGCAATGATGCAGCGTCCTGTGCGCATCACCGAATCCACGATCAGCCCCTCGTCGAGCGGCACGAGCGTGCGCGGATCGACGATTTCGACTGAAATGCCACGGCGACTGAGGATGTCGGCCGCAAGACGGGCCTCCACGTTCATCCACGACAGGCCGACGATGGTGACGTCACGGCCTGGCCGCAGAATCCGGCCCACGCCGAGAGGTACTTCGTAAGCTTCCTCGGGCACCTCTTCTTCGGCCCAGTAAAGCCATCGATGCTCGAAGCAGATGACGGGATTGTCGTCACGAATGGCCGCCGTGAGCATACCTTTGGCGTCGGCCGGCGTCGTCGGTGCGATCACCTTCAAGCCGGGTACGTGGGTGAAGTTGGAGAACAAACTCTTGCTGTGCTGCGCACCCTGCCCCCAGCCGCGGCCAATGACGGCACGGATGACAAGCGGCACCTTGAGCTTGCCGCCGGTCGAATAGGTGTAATTCGAAATCATGTTGATCAGCTGGTTGGTCGCCAGGATCATGAAATCAACGCGGATATGGACATGAATGGGACGCATACCTCGGATGGCCGCGCCCAGGCCAAAGCCGGTCATGGCATCTTCGGAAATTGGCGTGTCGAAACAGCGCTCCGGGCCGAATTTTTCCACTAGCCCACGGGTCGTACCGAAAATCTTGGAGAACGTCGGAACGCCGATACCATAGACAAAAACGCGCGTATCCCGCTCCATCTCCTGCGACATGGCTTCCTGCAGGGCGCTGCTGTAATCAAGCTTCCTCATAAAACACACCCGCGTGAAGACGTTCCGGTCCTGGAATGGGAGCCAAGCCGGCACGCTCGACGCTCAAGCGCACCGAAAGGTCGATTTCCTTCTCGATGGCGACGATTTCGTCCTCGCCAACGCCCTGCTCTCTCAAGCGGCGACGCTGCACGAGCACGGCATCCCGCTGGAGCCACTCGCGGTCGTGCGCAATCTTGTCGCGATAGCCCCAGTTCCAGTCCTCGCCGATGCCGACGTGTTCGAGATATCGGCTGCACTTGATGTTGAGAAACGCCGGCCGACGCTCGGCGCGGGCCTTTTCGGCGGCGACTCGTGTCAGGCTGTAGACACTCTCCACGTCACCAGTATCGTCTTCATAAGAGTCACAACCAAATGGCTTTACGGCCTCGGCGAGCGAGCGCACCGTCTGACGGGCCTCACGAGGAGTATCGACGGCAAAGCCATTGTCCTCGCAAACGAACAAAACCGGCAACCGGAACAAAGCGGCGGAGTTGATGCTCTCCCAGAACACTCCGGCATCAACGGCACCGTCTCCAAAAAAAGCGACGGCCATCCTCCCGGTGCCGAGTTGCAGATTCGCGAACGCCGCCCCGACCGCTACGGGAATCTGAGTGGCGACAACACCGCTCGAAAGCATGTGCCCCTTATCAGGAGCGGCGAGGTGCATCGAACCGCCTTTCCCCTCACCGGTGCCAGATGTGCGGCCATATAGTTCCGAGAAGAACCGGTCGGTGTCGTGCGTCTGAGCAAGAAATGCGGCGTGGCTCCGGTACGAGGCAAAGACATCTGCCTTGCCCTCCAGTGCCTGGCAGACCCCTACTGGCACGAATTCCTGCCCCATCGACATGTGCATCGGCGTGCGCATGCGATTTTCAGGGTAATGTTTGACGATGTATTCCTCAGAGCGCCGAGCTAGGAACAGGCTTCGGAAGAGTTGCAGCGTGATCGCTTCTGTCACGAGGTTAGAGGCAGGCGTCATCTGGGGGTTCATTCTTTTGCAGCGGTTCGGGAACATAGAGACGTCCGGCTCGCAAGGCAACGCCAGCCGGCCTGAGCTTCCGGGACGAAAAGTCCCCATTGCTCCGGTACCGAAGCCCTCTGCGGCGCTCGTGCAAAGCCGCGGGATTGGGTGGCGTTTTGCCCCTGTCTCACTTAAGTAGACACCGATTTCGGATGAATGGAATGGACGGACTATGGCAGCTCGACGCGCCCTCATCACAGGCATTACGGGGATGGTCGGCTCTCATCTGGCCGAATATCTGCTGGAGCACACGGATTGGGATATCGTCGGCATGTGCCGCTGGCGCAGTTCCCTCGACAATCTGTCAGGCATCGTGGGCCGCATAAACTCCGGCGACCGTGTCTCCCTGCTCTACGGCGACCTGCGCGATACGCTCTCGATCCAGAATGTCGTCGCTAAGTCGAAGCCGGACTACGTCTTCCACCTGGCCGCCCAGAGCTTCCCCCGCACCAGCTTCGATTCGCCGCTCGACACGATGGACACCAACATCCAGGGCACCGTCCGTGTTCTCGATGCTCTCCGCGAGCATGCACCCAAAGCCGTCATCCACGTCTGTGCCTCTTCGGAGGTCTTCGGCCGCGTGCCCAAGGAAAACCTGCCTATCAACGAGGAGTGCGCCTTCCACCCCGCGTCACCCTACGCCATCTCCAAGGTCGGGACCGACCTGGTCGGACGCTTCTATGCCGAGGCGTATGGAATGACCGTTATGACGACCCGGATGTTCACCCATACCGGACCCCGGCGCGGCGACGTTTTCGCCGAATCGACATTCGCCAAGCAGATCGCGATGATCGAGGGATCGTTGATCCCGCCCGTGGTGAAAGTCGGAAACCTCCAGTCGCTCCGCACGATCGCTGACGTACGTGATGCCGTACGTGCGTACTTCATGCTGGTGACGGTCAAGCCGACTCCCGGTGCCTACTACAACATCGGCGGCACTCACACCTGCACGATCGAGGACGTGCTCGACCTGCTGATTTCGTTCTCTCCTCGCAAGGATCAGATCCGGGTCGAGGTCGATCCGGATCGGCTACGACCGATCGACGCGGATCTGCAAGTGCCCGATACCTCCAAGTTCAAGGCGCACACGGGATGGACACCGGAAATCCCATATGAGAAGACCCTGCGCGACCTGCTCGAATACTGGCGGCACCGCGTTTCAACCGAAGGCAACCGCTTTCTCGCTCGCTGACAGGCGACCACCTGCTACCCCTTCAAGAAGGTCGATCTCCTTCAGATGCATATGGCAATCTCGCGGACCCCGTACAGGGTTTCATTCTTCGGCGGCGGCACCGACTATCCGGCCTGGTACCGCAAGCACGGGGGCGCCGTTCTCTCGATTGCGATCAACAAGTACTGCTACATCAGCGGCCGGCACCTGCCGCCCTTCTTCGGCATTCGCCATCGCATCGTCTGGTCTCACATCGAGACCGTCGGCGCTATTTCGGAGATCCTGCATCCCGCCGTTCGCGAAGGCCTTCTGGCTCTTGGGTTCGACGACGAAGAAGGCGTTGAATTGCATCATCAGGGCGACCTGCCGGCTCGTTCCGGAATCGGATCGAGTTCCGCCTTTGCCGTCGGCTTGATCAATGTGCTGAACGCGATGCGTGGGAAAAGCCTGTCGCCAAAAGAGCTCGCCCTGACGGCCATCGACCTCGAGCAGAACAGGCTGAAGGAGAGTGTCGGCTGTCAGGATCAGGTGGCCAGCGCATTTGGCGGGTTGAACCACGTCGACTTCGGGCGCGACGGCGACATCTCGGTGACGCCGGTCGATCTCACCGACACTCGCCGTTGCGAATTCGAGGAATGGCTGATGCTCTTTTATACCGGCAGCAGCCGACTATCGTCGGATTTCGCCAAGAACCTCATCGCGAACTTGGACGCCAACGCGGAACACTTGCGGCTGATGCAGCAGATGGTTCCGAAGGCTGCTGCGATGCTTTGTGACGGGAAGCTGGCGGGTTTCGGCCAACTCCTGAACGAGAGCTGGCTCCTGAAGCGTGGTCTCGCGAGCGGCACGAGTTCCCCCGCGATCGACCGGGCCTACGATGACGCGATGCGCGCCGGCGCTCTGGGTGGCAAGCTGCTCGGCGCCGGCGGAACCGGCTTCATGGTGTTCGTCGTGCCTCCGGAGCATCAGCGCAAGGTCCGCGAAGCTTTGTCTCATCTCATCAACGTGCCGATCGCGGTCGACCACTCGGGATCCACCATTATCTATAAGAAGGATGAGTAGCGTGGGTCGCCCACCCATTCGGTATCGAGTGGCCTTCTCGACACCTTGGTTTGAGATCGAGGAATCGATTTCGGACAATCCGTCCGAAGCACCGCCCTACTACCGCATGACGGCTTCCGACGGCATCATCTGCCTGCCTTTGACGCCCGAGGGCCATTTCCTGATGATCAGGCAATACCGGCCGAGCCTCGACGCTGAAACGCTGGAAATTCCCGCCGGCGCAATGGATGTCGGCGAGGCGCCGCTGCCAGCCGCGCATCGCGAGGTCCTTGAGGAAACAGGATATGCCTGCGGGCTAATGTATCCCCTTGGATCGGGCCGTCTTTACCTCAACCGCTGCACCCAGCGCGAGCACCTGTTTCTCGGCATCGACGCGGTTCCGGTGGCGCGCGCGCCGGGGGAAGCCGGCATCACGCCGATCCTCGTTCCGCGCATGAATTTTCGCGAGATGGTGATTCGCAATGAAGTGGAGCAGACCGCGATACTGTCGCTGATCGGATCAGCCTCCGCCAAGCTCGACATCGATCTGTTCAAAGACCCCATCGAGCACATCCGCCGACGCGTCAAAGAGCGCGCCACAGAGGAGCAGTAGAGATGGAAGTGTTCCCGACCAAGCTCGATTCGGTTTTGCTGATCCGGCCGCCTACGATCTTCGAGGATTTCCGTGGCCACTACGTCGAAACCTACAACCGGAACGTCTACTTCAAATCTGGCATCCCAATAGAATTCATCCAGGACGACATCTCGGTCTCCCGCCGGCACGTGCTGCGCGGCATCCACGGCGACACCAAGACGTGGAAGCTGATTTCATGCCTGCAGGGCAGCTTCTATTTTGTCGTCATCAATAATAACCCAACCTCGTCGCAGTACCGGCAATGGGCGTCCTTTACCCTGTCGGACACCAACCGCATGCAGGTGCTCGTCCCACCGCATTTCGGGAACGGACATGTCGTCATGACCGAACAAGCGATTTTCCACTACAAGCAAACTACCGACTACGATCGGGCCGGCCAATTCACGCTGCGCTGGAACGATCCGCTCCTCAAGATCTGGTGGCCGATCAGCGATCCGATCCTGTCCGAGCGGGATCAGGGCAAGGACTGATCCGCGGCAAACCGATCGAGTGCATCGATCGCGCAAACGAGGTGATAGAAGCTGCTCGCCGGCATCACGTCGGTGCTTGGCAGCCCGTTTTGATCCAGCCGATCGACCCAGCCGCCCAAGGGTTCGTTCGTCAAGAAACGCTGACGGACTAGATCGGCCAAATTCGCTGCCTTGAGACTGGCACCGGCCCGCCCTCGCCTTGCTTCCTCGAGATTAGCCTTGATGGCTTCCGTCATCGGCCAAAGACGCCGCGAAGGTGTTCGATGAAAGCCGTCGGCCAACACTTCATCGACGATCAAGCCGGCACAATCGTAACCATGGGCATCGGCATGTGCATAGAGTGCGTCCGCATAGCGCTCGACGGAACGGCCGGATTCGTGCTCGAACCGCCGAAGCAGCCAGACCCACTCATAGTGATGTCCTGGCTCCACGATTTTTCCGTCGACGCCCCCTGCCTGTCGCAGGTCAGCATCGAAATATTCTCCGAGGATGCCGGGGTCGGCGCGAAAGAACCGGTTGGTGAACAGGTCGAATAGACTTGTGGCCCTCGTCAAGTAGCTTCTATCTGCAGAACTCGACCACAACGCGAGCAACGCCTCGAACAGGTGCATGTGAGGATTCTGCCGGCGAAGCGTACTCGTAGTTGGCAGCGCTTCGACATAACCACCGCCCCGCGCCGCGAAATTCGTATCCATGAAAGCCAGGGTTTCGTCGGCGAGCGCCAATGCTGCGCGCTTCCCCGTCGCCTGAACATAGGAGGCAATCGAAAGCAGGACGAATGCGTGGGCGTATAGGTCGCGCTGGGGGTCTGCAATCGCTCCGTCACGCCGGATCGAATAGATCCATCCGCCACGACCATCCCGCTCATGAAAATCCCGCAGCATGGAGGAGTAGGCCGTTTCGACCAGCGCAAGCGCGCCGGGATACCAGTTCCTTCGGCTCGCAAGTGCATAGACATAGATTTGACGGGCCTGGACCATGAGACGCAGCGGAGCATCGAGGATACGCTCGCCCTTCAGCGACAGGCACTCCTCGAACCGTCCATGTTCGCAATCGAAGCCCGACGTCATCCAGAATGGCAGGGCGTGATGAACGACCCAGTCTCGAAGGAAGGTGTCGGAAGGCGCCAGCGACTGAGCGGTCAATGTCGAATGTCCTCTCGTCGGCGGCGTTAGGTGCTTATCCTCAGGAACGCGGAGCCGACGTTTCCGGCACTTGCCGTTTCATGTGCAGCATTGCGAATCAGGAGCCACCGCGGCACAGCCGAATTATGCGTCGTCAACGTAAGGCGCTGCGTTGTCGGACGCGCGTCGACTGTAATCTCGCGGCCAAGAAAATCGTTCTTGTCTTCACCCGTCAGGACGATACCGACCGATCCGGACGATAGTCTTACCTCCAGGTCGGCGGCCCATCGGCGGTCGATCGCCGACGACACGCCGAGATCCCGCACCGCGTTGCCGATATCCAGGGCGCAGGCGTAGTCCCAGATGTTGGCCGAACACTGGAAGGCAATTCCCGACGATTGCCGCGCCCCGGTGCCATGAATCGAAGTTATCGGAGCATCCAGTGCGCTGACCGTGCGCATGAGGCGGGCGATTTCCTCTGATGAAAGACTATCGTCAACGGGGCGATCGACGCGAAGGTCGACCCAGCCGTACTGACCGCCGCCAAATGTGAAGTCTAGAATGGTCGTGGTCGACGCCGGAAAGAGGCGGCTCTTCACGCGCTCGACATCATACCATTCGGCCCATGGAGTACGCTCGCCGTCGGTCACCTTGCCCCACTCGGTGAAGGGAAGCTTGCCCTGCCTTACCCAGCGATCGAACGAGTAAAAGAGCTCGATCCAGCGCCCTCCCGCCTTCAACCGTCGCAGCAGAATCTGGGTCTCGCCCCGGGCGATATCGAATGGCGCATGGTGAAGGGAGCCGTTGGCCCACACGACGTCGAATTCACCGTTCAACTTCTCCAGGGAGGCAGGATCCTCAATCCATAGATACTCCGCCTGCGCCACCAGTCCGTGCAGTTCGACAAGCCTGCGCACAGCCTCCAGATTGTCTTTGACGATGTCGGCGAAGAGCCACTTGGCACCGTGCTTCATGAAGTAGATTCCGTCGAAGCCGAGGCCCGACCCGACTTCCACGATCCGGCGTCCGGCGAAGGCCTCGCGATACAGGACCTGATACCAACCGCGGTGATCAGGCACGCTTCCCGCTTCATTCATGCGCTGCCATTGCGCCAGCAACTCCTGATCGGAGAGCTTGAGCAGGTCGGTCGAGTAACTGCGTCCCAGCGTGTCGCCACCGGCCGGCACTTCCCGCCATTTTTCGCGGGATACATTGAGAAATTCCATCTGCCCTTCGCCTGCCTGAATTCGGTGCCTGCTTGAATTCGGAGTCTGTTACTGTGCCTTCAGAATATTGTCTGCCCGATCTTCTGGTACGACCACGATGTTCGCCGACAGCGGCTCGCCGCCGACCCATCGCTGCACGCGGCCGGTCGTGCTCGAAAACACCAGAATCTCATACCCCAACTCTCCGCGCAGCATCTCGAGCAACGCCGCCTCGCTGCTCCCCTGCGCCCTCAATGCGCCGTCGCTCACTTCCATCATAAGCACCGGCCGCATCGCCGCCAGCGTCGTCCGTGCGCCTGCGATCACGTTGGCTTCCCCGCCCTCGACGTCGATCTTGACGACGTCCACTCGCGGCAGCGCGAGCCGGGTCACCAAGGCGTCGAGCGTTTCCAGCGGCACGCGCTCGACCCTCGCGGGCACGACATCGTCATGCGCGAAACGGCCCAGCGTGTTGTGGCCGGTGTGCACACCGTGGGCGAGATGGAGGTCGGCATGACCCGCCATCGCGCCCAGCGCGGCCGGCACGATCTCGACGTTGCCGATGCCGTTGCGCGCCAGGTTGCGCTCGAGATGGCCGCGCTCGCGGGAACTCGGCTCGACAGAGACGACACGTCCCTCGGGTCCGACGCGACGCGCCGCGAACAGCGTGTAGTAGCCGTCGTTGGCGCCAACATCGACGAACACCATGCCGGGCTTCAGCATCCTGTCGAGGAAGTTGAACTCGTTGGGCTCGAACGATCCACAGACGTAGAGGCAGAGGCTGTTGTCGTTGCCGAGGGTCACGTCGACCGTCGTGCCGGCGAGCCATGGCACGCTGAGCGGCACCACGAGGTTGTTATCGCGGGCAGCCTCCCACAGCGCGCCGCGCCGGCACGCCAGCCACTGGCGCTGCTCGTAGTACTCCCCGGCAAAACCCCACCCTGGCCGGGGGCCGGGCTTGGGCGCCGCCGGTGTCCACCAGGCGGCGTAGGTGGTGCCGAGCCTCGGGGCGTGAACGATCAGCCAGCGCCCGAAGTTGTCGAGATGGTAGCCCACGCCGGAGCAAATCCACGCCCATGCGCTGGCGACGCTGATCGAACGGCGAGCGGCGGTCATGCGGAAATTCAGGGCCCTCGGAATGCCGTGTCCGGCTAACGCACCCACCGCCAAGCGTCAAGCATGCCTGCAAGTTGCCACAGTCGAACTATATGTCCCAGGTCCAGCGTTGCGGCATTGTTGCAATGAAATATTGGAATATAATGCGGGTGCTTCCATTCCAACCATCGGTCAAATGTCCGCGTTGTTCCTCCGCGCCTTCGTAGCGATCCTCCTGGTTCTTTCTCCAGCCCTCGCATCGGCCCAGGTCCGCGTCGTGGCGCGCGTGAACGACGACGCGATCACCGACTTCGATCTCAGCCAGCGCATCCAGTTCGCGATCAAGACGACCGGCCTCCAGGACACCCCGGACGTGCGCCAGCGCATGGCTTCCCAGGTCCTGCGCCAGATGATCGACGAGCGGCTGCAGATCCAGAACGCCAAGCGGCTCGGCTTGCCCACGTCTGATGCCGAGGTCCAGCAGCGTCTGAGCGAGATCGAGCGTGGCGCGGGCATGAATCCCGGCCAGTTCAGGCTGTTCCTGCAGAGCATCGGCGTGCCCTACGACATCGCCGCCCAGCAGTTCGAAGCCCAGCTCGCCTGGGGAAAAATCGTGCGCCGCAGGGTCCGGCCGCTGGTTGAGGTTTCCGAAGCCGAGATCGACGACGCCTTGGCGCGTCTCAGGGCCAACATCGGCAAGACCGAATCCCGGGTGGCCGAGATCTTCGTGCCGGTCGATCGCACGGAAGGCGTGGACGAGGCCAAGCGCAATGCCGACCGCATCGTCGATCAGCTGAAGCGCGGCGCGCCGTTCGCCGCGGTCGCTCAGCAATTCTCCCAAGGCGCCTCGGCACAGACCGGCGGCGATATCGGCTGGGTCCTGCCGGGATCCCTCGATCCAGCACTCGACGCCGCCATCGGCAAGCTGCAGCCCCGACAATTTTCCGACCCCGTCCGCAGCCCTGGTGGTTGGCATATCCTGTATCTCGTTGACCGCCGCCAGTTCGCCGCCACGCGACCCGACGACGTCCGGCTTAACCTCGTCCAGCTGACCCTGTCGTTGCCGGTCAACGCCTCGGCCGAGGAAACCAACCGCGCCTCCGCTGACGCGCAAAAAGCGATGGCGGCGGTTCGCCAGTGCAGCGACCTCCATGCCCAGGCCGGACAGCTCAAGGGGGCCACCTCGGGCGACCTCAAGGGTGTGCGCATTGGCGACCTCGCGGGCAATCGGCAGATGTATGAAGACATTCCCCGTCTGCAGGCGGGTGGAACCGCCGGCCCCTTCCGGGTCGCCGAGGGCCTCCAGATCGTCTCCCTCTGCAGCCGCGCCGGCGGCGACGGATTGCCGACCCGCGAGGCCATCCAGCAGCAGATCCTCCTGCAGAAGCTTGAGGCCGCCAGCCGCCGCTACATGCGCGATCTCAAACGCACGTCGACCATCGACGTCAAGCCGTGACGGCCGCCCTGCCGCTCGCCGTTACCATGGGCGAGCCGGCCGGGATCGGCGGCGAACTCAGCCTCAAGGCGTGGCTGGCGCGCAGGCCGGCGGATCGGCCGTTCTTCGTCCTCGACGACGCCACCCGACTGGCGGCCCTCGCCCGCGACCTTCGCCTCGATGTGCGCGTCCACGAAATCGCACGGCCGGCCGATGCTGCCATGGTCTTCGCGACGGCTCTGCCGGTGCTGGCCGTTAATCTGCGCGCGCCGGCAACGCTGGGGCGGCCCGATCCCGTCAATGCGCCGGCCACGCTGGAAGCCATCGAGCGGGGCGCGGCCCTTGCCCTGACAGGCGAGATCGCGGGCGTCGTTACCAACCCCATCCAGAAGAAGACCCTGCAGGACGCAGGCTTCCGCCACCCCGGGCACACGGAATTCTTGGCCGAGCTTGCAGGCGGTGCGGCGGGCAGGCCCGCCGAGGTCGCGATGATGCTGGCCTGTCCCGGCCTTCGCGTGGTCCCGGTTACGATCCATCTCTCCTTGGCCGACGCGGTGCGAGCGCTGAATGCCGAGCTCATTTTACGGGTCGGCCGCATCACGGCGGCGGCCCTCACCGCGTTGTTCGGCATCGCCCGCCCACGGTTGGTCGTGGCTGCGCTCAACCCCCATGCCGGCGAGCAGGGCACGATGGGCGACGAGGAACGTCGCACGATCATGCCGGCGATCGACATGCTTCGCGGCGATGGCATAGACGTGCGCGGGCCGGCGCCGGCCGACACGCTGTTCCATCCGGCTGCGCGCGCGACCTACGACGCCGCGCTCTGCATGTATCACGACCAGGCGCTGATCCCGATCAAGACCATCGACTTCTCGGGCGGCGTCAACGTGACCCTGGGGCTTCCCTTCGTGCGCACGTCGCCCGACCACGGCACCGCGCTCGACATCGCCGGCACGGGCCGCGCAGACCCGGCCAGCCTGATCGCCGCCCTCGCCATGGCCGACGACATGGCCCGCCGGCGCCAAACCTGAGCCATGACTGATGACATCGCGGCGGCGCTGGCCGGCCTGCCGCCGCTGCGCGAGACCATCGCCACCCACGGCCTCGACGCCCGCAAGCGCCTCGGCCAACATTTCTTGCTCGATCTCAACCTGACACGGCGCATCGCGCGCGCCGCCCAGCCGCTGTCGCCCGGCACCGTCGTCGAGGTGGGACCTGGTCCCGGCGGCCTCACGCGCGCGCTGCTGCTCGAGGGCGCGACCAGCGTCGTCGCCATCGAAGTGGACACGCGCGCCATCACTGCCTTGCAGGAGCTCGAGCGGGCCGCCGCCGGCTGCCTGAAAGTCATCGAGGGCGATGCGCTGGACATGGCACTCGCCACCCTGGGCCCGCCACCGCTGAAGATCGTGGCCAACCTCCCCTACAACGTCTCGACGGCCCTGCTGGTCCGCTGGCTGCACGCGGCCGACGACGTGGCCGACATGGTCCTGATGTTCCAGAAGGAGGTCGTCGACCGGCTGGTCGCCTCGCCCCGGACCAAGGACTACGGCCGTCTCTCGGTGCTGGCCCAGCATGTCTGCACCGTGCAGCGCCTGTTCGACGTGGCGCCCTCGGCGTTCGTGCCACCGCCCAAGGTCACCTCCTCGGTGGCCCGGTTAAGGCCTCGGCAGTCCGGCGATCGCCTCGCCGATTTGAAGCCCCTGGAGCGCGTCACAGCAGCCGCCTTTGGTCAGCGCCGCAAAATGCTTCGCGGTGCCTTGGCGGGCCTGTTTTCCGATCCTACGGCGGTCCTGACCCGACTCGGCCTCTCGCCCACCGCCCGGGCCGAAGAGTTGACCGTGGCGGAGTTCGTACGGCTAGCGTCTGCTCTTGACATATGAGTGAACACTCACTAACATTCTATCCATGATCAGGTCCTTGGCCTTGAATGCCTTCTTCTACATCGGCACCCTTGTCGCAGCCGTGATCGGTATCGTGCTGGTGCCGATCCCGACGCCGTTGCTGTTACGCGGGCTGCTCCACCACTGGGCCCGAGCAATGGTTTGGGGCATGCGCTGGATCGGAGGCATGAAGGTCGAAACACGCGGCCTCGAAAATCTCCCCATGGCCGGCCCGGTCCTGCTCGCTGGCAAGCACCACAGCGAGTGCGATGGCATCCTGCTCGCGGCCCGCATTCCGGGCATCGCCTTCGTCGCCATGCAGGAGTTGTTCCGCTACCCGCTGATCGGCGCGATCCTCTATCGCCTGCAGATGATCCGCGTCGATACCTGCGGCGGCGGCCGGGAACGCGAGAACCTCGCCCAGTTCGCCAAGCGCGCCTACGACAGCGGGCGCCACATCGCCATCTATCCCGAGGGCAACCTGATGGCGCCCGGTGAACGCGAACGCTATCGCTCGGGTATCTATTATCTGTCCCGCGATCTCGGCCTGCCGGTGACTCCGGTCGCCACCAGCATCGGCCTTCTGTGGAACCGCCGCGACTGGTGGAAGAAGTCCGGCCGTGCGGCCATCGAATTCCTGCCGGCCATCGAGACCGGCCTCGACAAGCAGACCTTCATGCGCCGCCTGGAAGAGGCGACCGAATCCGCCAGCGACCGGTTGATCGCCGAATTCTCCGGCCGTCCCTACGCGCCCTCGCAGCTCGTGCTGCGCTCGCGGGGCCAGGCCGGGATCGGCGCACCGATCACCGCCCCTCGCGCAGCGCCTTGACGAAGCCCGACAGTCCGACCTGACGCTCGAGCTTCAAGCGCTCGGAAGTAAGGATGGCCTTGAGGTTGGCGTTGCTCGTGGCGATATCGCGGTTGACGATGACGTAGTCGTACTCCGCATAGTGGCTCATCTCGTCGGCCGCCTTGGCCATGCGCTGCGCCACGACATCCTTGGAATCCTGGGCGCGCGTCAGCAGGCGGCGCTCGAGGTCGCGCGTCGAAGGTGGCAGGATGAACACAGTCACCAGGTCGGCCCTGACCTTCTTGACCGGATCCTTGAGCTGTTGCGTTCCCTGCCAATCGATGTCGAACAGCACGTCCTTCCCGGCGCTCAGCGCCGCCTCGACCGGAGCCTTGGGCGTGCCGTAGTAGTGGCTGAAGACGCTGGCATGTTCGAGGAATTCGCCGCGCTGGCTCATGCCGCTGAAGGTCGCCGTATCGACGAAGTGATAGTCGACGCCATCCTTCTCGCCCGGCCGCTTGGCGCGGGTCGTGCAGGAGACGCTGAGCTGGATTTGCGAATCGTTGTCGAGCAATTGGCGCGACAAGGTTGTCTTGCCGGCCCCGGAGGGGGACGACAGAACCAGCATCAGTCCCCGGCGCTGAATCGCGTCATTCGACATTCTGAACCTGCTCCCGCATGCGCTCGACGGCGCCCTTGAGGTCGATGCCGATGCGCGTCAGCTCGATGTCGGCCGACTTCGAGCACAGCGTATTGGCCTCGCGATTGAACTCCTGGCAGAGGAAATCGAACTTGCGGCCCACGGGATTGTCCGCCCGCGCCTCGGCGAGCAGGGTCCGCGCCTGGGCGATATGGGCCGCCAGCCGGTCGAGTTCTTCGCGCACATCGGCCTTGCCGACCAGCAGCGCCACTTCCTGCGCGAAGCGCTCCTCGGAAAGCTGCGGCACTCGCCCCATGAGTTCGGCGAGCTGGCTTTCGAAGCGGCTGCGTACAGTACCGATCTGCGCCAGCGCCCGCTCGCCCGCGCGCTTGCAAAGAGTTTCGATCTCGCCGACATGGCCGTCGATCACCTGGGCCAGCGCCTTGCCCTCGGCGGCCCGCGCGGCGACCAGCGCCTTCAGCACCTCGTCGAGCGTGGCGGTGAGCGCCTTGTCGAGGACGACGAGCTGCTCCTCGGTCTGTCCCTCCTCTTCCTCCTCCTCGATGACGCCGCGCACGCGCAGCAAGCCATCGGCCGAGGGTGCGGCCGCGCCGGTGCTCTTGCGCACTTCGTCGGCCAGGGACGCCAGCTCGGCCAGCAAGGTGCGGTTGATGCGCAAGGGGCTGCTCTGACGCTCGCTGGTGAGCGTGAGCGTCAGCGAGACGTTGCCCCGCTTCAGCCGGCCGCCGACGGCGGTACGCGACGGATTTTCAAGACGATCGAAGCCCTGCGGCACCCGGCAGCGGATTTCCAGGTTGCGTCCATTGACGCTGCGCGCTTCCCAAACCCAGCGCCGCCGGTCATCCGCACCCTGCGCCCGAGCGTATCCTGTCATGCTTGCGATCAAACTCAGGCTCCTGCCGCTCCGCTTGTGACACCACTGGCCGCGATGCGGCGCGGCACTCTAGTATCGGCCCTCTGCACAGACAACGCGCGACGCCGGAAGGTTATCCCATGAAGCGGTTCTCAAGCATCGTCATCACCGGCGCCTCGAGCGGCATCGGCGAGGCCCTGGCGCTCGACTATGCCGCCCCAGGGGTGGCGCTCGCCCTCACCGGCCGCGATGCCCAGCGCCTGGAAGCCGTCGCCCAGGCTTGCCGAACGAAGGGCGCCACGGTGGTGGCTGGCGCCATAGACGTCATAGACAGCAACGCGCTGGCGGCCTGGCTAAAGGCCTTCGACGACGCCCATCCGGTCGACCTCATCGTGGCCAACGCCGGCATCTCGATCGACAAGGATGATTCCTCGCTCGACGATTTTTCCGTCATCCGCAAGACGCTCGACGTCAATGTCGGCGGCGTGCTCAACACCGTGGAGCCGTTGCTGCCCCGGCTGGTCGCCCGGAAGAGCGGCCAGATTGCCATCGTCTCCTCCCTGGCGAGCTTCATCGGCCTGCCCTACTCGGCCTCCTACAACGCGAGCAAAGCCGCCGTCCGGGTGTGGGGCGAAAGCATCCGTTATGTACTGAAGAAAGACGGCATCGGCGTCAGCGTCATCTGCCCGGGCTTCGTGACGACACGTATCACCGCCGACGCTCCTTTCCCCATGCCGTTCCTGATGTCCTCGGCCAGGGCCTCGGCGATCATCCGCGCCGGCCTCGCCCGCAACAAGCCGCGCATTGCCTTTCCCTTCGGCACCAAGGCCGCCGTCTGGCTGGGCGGCGTGCTGCCGGGCGGCCTCACCGCACGCCTGCTCGGCGCCGCCTAGTCCGTTGGCCGCGTGATGTAAGGCGAGTCCGCGACGCTCCATCGCGGCGCCGGTTCCTGGCGGAAGATCTGGCGCAAATGGACCTCGTCCGGCCCGTCGGCGATGCGCAGCATGCGCGCCGTGGCAAAGGCGCGATGAATCGGCGCATCGTCGCTGCCACCCATGGCGCCAAAGATCTGCATGGCGCGGTCGGCGATGCGCTGCGCCATCTCGGGCACCGCCACCTTCACCATCGAAACGTCGCGCCACACGGCCTGGTGGCCTTCCTTGTCGAGCCGGTCCGCCGTGCGCAGCACCAGCAGCCGCGCCTGCTCGATCTCGATGCGTGAGCGCGCGACAGCCTGCTGCGTGGCATCGTAGTCGATCACGCTGCGACCGAAAGTCCGACGCTCGGCTGCGCGCGCCATCATCAGTTCGACCAGGACTTCGCACGTGCCGATGGCGCGCATGCAGTGATGCAGCCGGGCCGGCCCCAGGCGGACCTGGGCCGCGGCAAAGCCCTCCCCTTCCTCGCCCAGGAGATTCTCCGCTGGCACACGCACGTCCGAGAAGTCGAGCTCCGCGATCGGCGCGATGCTGTCTTCCCAGCCCATGAAGCGCAGCTCGCGCACGACACGCAGACCGGGAGCCTCCATCGGCACAATCACACAGGAGTGCCGGCCGGTGCGCGACGCCTCGGGTCTCGACACGCCCATCACGATCACGAACGCGCAATCGGGATGGGCGCCGCCGGTAATGTACCACTTGCGCCCGTTCACGAGCCACTCATCGCCCTCACGACGCAGCGTCGTTGCAATGTTGGTGGCATCGGAGGAGGCGACATCGGGCTCGGTCATGCCGAAAGCCGACCGCGTCCGGCCCTCGAGCAGCGGCTCCAGCCAGCGCTTCTTCTGCGCCGGCGTCGCGGCATGCTGCAGCATGATCATGTTGGGCACATCGGGCGCCTGGCAGTTGAACACCTCGGGTGCCCAAGGCAACCGACCAGTGATCTCGGCGATTGCCGCATAGTCGAGATTGCTCATTCGATCCGGCAGACCGAGGTTCCAGAGCCCGACAGCTCGCGCCTTCGCGCGCAGGCTGGCGAGGAATGGTGCAGGCTCGCGCCGCCTGGCGACGTGTTCGACCCAATCGCGATGACGTGGAAGAATCTCGCTGTCGAAAAAATCCTGAACGGCCGCCTGCAGCTCGCTGCCTGGAATGTCCATCGTCACTTCATCTGGTTGGTCAGCAACGCCGCAGCGCCGCCCTGGTCCCTACCATATTTCAGCAATGCCGAACGCCCGCCGGCGGCATAGGCAGCCACTGCGCCCAGCAGGCGCTTGAGCTGATCCGGGCTGGAACGATCGAACTTGCAGTAGGCGCCGCGCGTCAGCTTGGCGATCTGCGGGAACAGTCGCGACGCCGTACGATCCTCGCCTTCCTGGAAGACAAACACCGGCAGACCGAGCAGGCCGAGTTGGCCCGCCTCGTGGCCGACCGCATCGACATCCTCCTCGCAGCAGTCGCCCACGAACACGACGGCATCGATGCGGCTCTCGCGACGTTGCTCGCCGGCATAGCGTAGCATCTTGCCGATCTGCGTGCGGCCGGCGAGGCAGCGCACGGCACTCATCAGCCGGGCAAGCTCGCGACCGTCCGACGTCCAGCGGCTGACCTTGAATTCGTCGAAACCGCGATAGAAACCCAGCCGCACGTCGAGACCGCCCAGCGCATCGGCAGCAACGAACATCTCGCCCTGGATCGCACAGGCATGATCCCAGGTCGGCTCGCGGCTCGCCGTCGCGTCCATGGCGAACAGCAGCCGGCCGCGGCTGCCGGGCGCGCGATTGACCGGCAGGCTGCCCACCTGCTTCACGAAGGCATCGACGGCGTTGGCATCTGCGGCAGACGGAACCTTGCGATCGTCGGGCATGTTTCTCGTCTCCAACTTGGGTTGACTATGGCGCGCGTTGCGCCGCTTCGCCACAATGCGCATAAGGACTACCATCCACTCCGCCAGACCCGATGTCGCGATGAAGACGAAGAAGCTCATCCTATCGACGATCTTCGGTGCAATTCTCGTTGCCGCGATACCCGTCGGCATCGAACTTGTGGCGTCGTTCCTCACACCGGCTTGGCCGGCCTACCTGCTGCGTCCGGTACCGATCTCGCGAGACGCCGTGGCACGTTGGCACAGCAGCATGCCCGACATCGCCTTCGCCACCAACAGTTGGCTGATGCGTGACCGCGAGCGGTCGGTGACGAAACCGGAGGGCTCGGCGTTCCGCTCGGTGTTCATCGGTGACAGCTTCCTTGAAGGCGGGTTCACTCGCGCCGCCCTGCCGTCGCGCATCGAAGGTATCCTCGTCGGCAAAGGCCAGGAGGATATCGAGGCCGTCAACCTGGGGGTCGCCGGCACCAGTCCCGTCGAATATTACTACCGTCTGCGTGACGTCGGCCTGAAGCTGACGCCCGATGCCGTCGTGCTGATGTTCTATTCCGGCAACGATATCGTCCAGAAATCCTTCGCCGAGGAGCAAGCCACGCGGCCGCTGATCGCCGAGCTGCCGAGGCCGTCACTGCTGGCCTCGGTGGCGCCGCATGCGGCGTGGCTCGGGGTCAGCGCGTTCGGACTGGCAGGCATTTCCCGGGGTAAGTATGTGCCGGGAGAGAGCAACCTGATCGCCGAGGCGCTGCGACTACCACAGGCCGAGCGCGTCGCGCGCCTGGCGGCCCATATGAAAGAGCATTATTTCCCTGAACTCGCCGGCGAAGCGATCAACGAAATCCTGTCGCGCGCCGACGAGCGTTTCTGGTCGGAGTACCAGCCACGCCGCTTCGACCGCGAGTATCTGCAGGGGTGGGTGCTCCAGGGGCTAATCTCGTGGGAAGCGAGCGCCCGCAAGCTGCCAAAGACACCGGCGGAGGCCGCCGCGGAGATCGCCGGCTCGGAAATCGACGCCACGCTAACCTGGATTGCCGCGGCGGAGAAGCTCGCGCGCTCCCGCGGCGTCAAATTTCTGGTGGCCCTCATCCCGGTCGGCACTGTCGATCCCGACTTCGTCGCCTATTGGCAGCCGTGGCCTCGCTACTATGCCTTCACATTGCTTGCTGACGCCCGACACAAGGCGATGGCGGTGGCCATGGCACGAACCACAATTCCGTTCGTCGATCTGACGGACGACCTTCAAGGCATGCGCGGGACTTACCGCAAGACCGACATGCACTGGACGGAAGCCGGACACGAGGTCGTCGCCGCGCGGCTCGCCGCAGAGTTGACCAGACTCCGCCACTGAGGTCGCTTTGACCGTTCGCGGCGCTGCTCTAAGGTGCGCGCCGCGGCCAAGGACCAGTCCAAGGCTGCCACCAAAGCATGACCGCAAACGCCCCCTCTTTCGCCACGCTGCTCCTGCGGATCTTCCTGCCGTTCGCGCTGGCATATTTCCTTTCCTACATCTTCCGCGGCGTGAACGCGGTGATCTTCCCCTACCTCGAGCGAGATGTCGGGATCACCGCCGGCGATCTCGGCCTGCTCACCTCCGCCTTCTTCCTGTTCTTCGCCGGCTGCCAGCCGATCCTGGGCGTCATGCTCGACCGCTACGGCCCGAGGCGCGTTCAGACCGTCCTGATGGTGACCGCGGCCATCGGCTCGGCGATGTTCGGCCTCGCGGCGTCGCTGCCCGAGCTGATCGTCGCCCGCGTACTCATCGGGCTCGGCTTCGCCGGCGGCCTGATGGCGGCGATCAAGGCGATCACGCTGTGGTATCCGCCGGAACGCTGGGGCCTGATCACCGGCTTCCACATGATGGCCGGCGGCATCGGTTCGATGGCGGCGACTCTGCCGATCCAATGGTCGCTCTCCATCATAAGCTGGCAGGGCCTGTTCTTCTGGCTGGCGGGCCTCTGCCTCGTCACCTCCGCCATCCTGTTCACGGTCGTGCCCGAACGTGGGACGCCCACCGCCCAGGGCACGCTCCGCGAGCAGTTCCGCATCACCGGCATCGTTCTCACCGATGGCTTCTTCTGGCGCATCCAGCCGGTCCTCACCTTTCAGCAGATCGCGTTCATCGCCAGCATCACGCTCTGGATCGGACCGTGGCTGCGCGACGTCGGTGGCATCGACGACAAGGCGGCGCGCGCCGATATCCAGCTCTACACCACCGCCATCATGACCTTGGGTTTCGCGCTGAGCGGCGTTTTCGCGGGCTGGTTCCGCCGCTTCGGCGTGAGCGACTTCGCCTCCGCCAACCTCGTCAGCGTCCTGTTCGCCCTGGTCTGCGCCTGGCTGGCCTTCCTGCCGTCGTTCGAGCCGGTGCTGGCGTGGCTGCTGTTCGGCTTCCTCGGCGCCTATCCCATCCAGTACATGCCGCTGCTCGCGCGGTCGTTCCCGCCGGAATATGCCGGCAGGGTAAGTACCAGCTGCAACCTTGTGGTCTTCAGCGTGATCTTCGCCGGCCAGTGGGCGATCGGCAAAGTGGTCGACCTGTGGCCGCGTACCGCGTCGGGCTACTCGCCCGACGGCTACACCTGGTCCTACGGCGCGCTCTTCATCCTGCAGGTGGCGGGGCTGGCGTGGATGCTTCTGTGGCGGGCGCAGCCTCTCGTGCAAAAGGCACCGGCGGCGGCAGATTGAGTGCCATCACCAAGTCGCGTACTTCCTGGCGTGCCGCGACATGGCTCAAGGTCAACGAGGGTCCCCCGCTGCCGCCGCGCTTGAGATCGAGCAGGGTGAGACCGCTCAAGAAGAGCTCCTTGTAGATCACGCGCTCGCTCAGGCCCGCCGCGACGCGGAAGCCGACGCGCTTGGCCAGCGCCTCGATCACGCTGCCCATGTCGCGCTTGTTGCGGGCGGCGAGCGAGGACAGGCGGTTGCGCATCACCACCCAGTCGACCGGCCGGCCGCCCTGGATGGCTCTCAACTGGCGCTGCTTCCACACCGCTTCGGCGTAGATCGACGGCCGCACGATCTTGAGCGTGTCCGGGTCTATACGGGCCAGCAGGTCGAGGTCGATGAAACTGTCGTTCAGCGGCGTCAGCAGGGTGTCGGCCCAGACATGGGCGGTGCGCGAGAGGTGCGTGTCGCTGCCGGGGGTGTCGACGATGACGAAATCTGCGGCGGCGAGCGCCGGCTCGAGTGCCGCCTCGAAGCGCGCCTTCTCGTCCGCTTCCGCCGCCGTGCGATCCGGCAAGGTCGACAGCGGTACGCTCGCATGGATCGGCATGGCCAGATCGATGCCCCTGCGAGCCGTGTAGGCCGCACGATTTTCGATGTAGCGGCTCAGCGTTCCCTGCCTGGCATCGAGATCGAGCGTGGCGACGCGGCTCCCCTCGCCCATCAACGCCACGGCGATATGCAGGGCCGTCGTCGATTTGCCCGAGCCGCCCTTTTCGTTGCCGATCACCAGCACATGGGCGCGGCCCGGAACCCTCGCCGCCTGCGTCTGGACGATGCTCGGATTGACCGCCGGTTGAAAACTGCCGCTCACGCCAGTTTGCGAATCCAGACCGCGGTGTCGTGGAACACGGCACCGCCGTTCGGCCAGCCGGGATCGGCCGAGGTCACGGCATTGATGCCGATGCCGGTTTCGAAGTTCCGGTTGGGCCAGATGCCCTCGACCACGACAACGCCTTTCTGCTGGCCCGCCTTGGCCTTGGCGTTGACGATGGTCTTGCCGCGCTCGTTGCCAATTTCGACGCGGTCGCCATCGGCCAAATCCAGCGCCTTGCAATCCTCGGGATTCATCATCGCGGTCGGCCGCACTTCCCGCTTTTGGGAGGATGGCGTCTCAGTGAAGGTCGAATTCAGGAAGGTGCGCGCGGGCGCCGCCACCAGCCGGAACGGCTTTTCTGCAGTGGCATTATCGATCACATCGAAATGGTCGGGCAGCACCGGCATCTCGGCGCCACGCGGCCCATGGGCCTTCCAGTCGGGCTTGAAACGGAACTTCTTGTCGGGCCAGGCGAAGCCGTCGAGGAAGTGCGAGGTCTCGAAGCCGAGGTGGTAATCTTGGCCACCCTTGGCCCAGTTGGTCTCGGCGTCCCACATGCCTGAGACCTTCAGCGTCTCGTCCATGATCTCCCACGGCGTCATGTCGAAGCCGCGATGCTTGGCGCCCAGCCGCTTGGCGAGTTCAGAGATCACGTAGTGGTTCTCGCGCGTCTCACCCGGTGCCTCGATCACTGCCTTGGTCACCTGGAAGAAGGTATGGCCGCTCGCCGTGTAGAAATCGTCATGCTCGAGGAACATCGTGGCCGGAAGCACGATGTCGGCGAAGGCTGCCGTCTCGGTCATGAACTGCTCGTGCACGCAGGTGAACAGGTCGTCGCGCGCAAAGCCCTTGTGCACCAGTTCCAGCTCCGGGCAGACCATCGCCGGGTTGGTGTTCTGGATCAGCATCGCCGTCACCGGCGGGCCGTTCTTCAACGCTTCGCGGTCGCCGGTCAGGATCGGACCCAGCCGCGACTGGTCGAGGTCGCGGACCCCGGTATCGACCAAGTCGAGGCCCTCGATCAGCGTGCGGTTCAACGGATACATACCGGTATGCCCGTAAAGCGCGCCGCCGCCCTTGTACTTCCAGGCACCCGTCACCGCCGGCAGGCAGGTCACGGCATGCATGTTCACGGCGCCATTGCGGCTGCGGCTGAAACCGTGGTGACAGCGGATAAAGGCGGCCTTGCTCTTCCCGAACAGGCGCGCGAAAGCCACGATCTCCTCGACGGGGAGCCCGGTGATCTTCGAGGCCCACTCCGGCGTGCGGGTCGCCACGTGCGCGGCCAGTTCATCCGGCGCGTCGGTGTATTTCCGTAGATAGTCCCAGTCGGCGTAGCCTTCCTTGAACAGCACATGCATGACGCCGACCGCCAGCGCACCGTCGGTGCCGGGACGCACCGCGAGATGCATGTCGGCCTGCTCGGCCGTGCCGGTGCGGTAGGGATCGACCACGACCAGCTTGGCGCCACGCTTCTTGGCCTTCATGGCGTGGGTCATGACGTTGACCTGGGTGTTCACGGGATTGCCGCCCCAGATCACCACCAGCTCGGAGTGCTCGTCGATCTCGCGCAGGTCGGCGCCGCGCTTGGCACCGGTGCCGACGATCCAGCCGGTATCGGAGAGTGTCACGCAGATGGTCGAGAAGTAGCGTGAATACTTCATCTCATGGCGCAGGC
>LNFM01001452.1_pt1 | contig 77751 bp, 56 predicted proteins | sample 596031 | NCBI WGS metagenome assembly LNFM01 (sample SAMN04254537, study PRJNA301005) | activated carbon metagenome | isolation source: dual media filters at the Ann Arbor, Michigan drinking water treatment plant | place: USA: Ann Arbor | reverse complement strand
GGGTCAACATCGGCGGCCTCCTTGCCGCCATGCTTGCCCAGGTGGGTCAGTTTTACTTCGGCGATGTGGGTCAGTATTACTTCGGCGCTAACAATAGTGCATTTGCCGACGATGTGGCCAAGACCAACATGGCCGCGATTCTTGAGCAGAACGGCATCGCCAACGTTCGCAGTCTGTGAGGCGCATGTAATGAAGCTTCACTTCGAACCCAACCTGGACTACCAGCTCCAGGCCATCGAATCCGTCTGCGACTTGTTCCGTGGCCAGGAGATCTGCCGCACCGAGTTCACCGTTACCATGAAGCTGCCCGACCAGCAGTTGACCCTGGGCGTGGCCGATACCGACAAGGGCCTTGGCAACCGCCTGACCCTGGTGGACGACCAGCTTCTGGACAACCTACGCAGCGTCCAGCTGCGCAATGGCCTTGCACCTTCGGGCTCGCTGGCATCGGGTGACTTCACGGTAGAGATGGAGACCGGCACCGGCAAAACGTACGTCTACCTGCGAACGATCTTCGAGCTGAACAAGCGCTACGGCTTCACCAAGTTCGTCATCGTGGTGCCGTCGGTGGCCATCAAGGAAGGCGTCTACAAGTCGCTGCAGATCACCGAGGAGCACTTCAAGAGCATGTATGCCGGTGTGCCGGTGGACTTCTTTCTGTACGACTCAAGCAAACTGGGCCAGGTGCGCAACTTCGCCACCAGCGCCACCATCCAGGTCATGGTGGTCACGGTCGGCGCCATCAACAAGAAGGAGGTAAACAACCTCTACAAGGACAGCGAGAAGACTGGCGGCGAAAAGCCTATCGATCTCATACGCGCCACACGGCCCATCGTCATCGTGGACGAGCCGCAGAGCGTGGACGGCGGCCTTAGCGGTGCCGGGAAGGCGGCCCTGGACTTGATGAACCCGCTGTGCACCCTACGCTACTCGGCCACTCACGCGAACAAGCACCATATGGTGTACCGGCTGGATGCCGTGGACGCCTACGAGCGCAAGCTGGTCAAGCAGATCGAGGTGGCCGCGGCCACCATCGAAGACGCCTTCAACAAGCCCTACGTGCGGCTGCTGGAGGTGAGCAATAGGAAGGGCATCTCGGCCAAGGTCGAGCTGCACGTGCATACGGCTGCGGGCGCCCAGCCCCAGGCGTTGACTGTCAACGATGGCGATGACCTGCAGCAGTTGGCCAAGCGGGCGGTGTACGCAGACTTCCGCGTGGGCGAGATAAATACTGCCGAAGGCGAGGAGTTCATGGAATTGCGCTACCCCGGTGCCGAGGTCTACCTGTCGATTGGCCAGGCGCACGGCGGGGTGGACGCCCTGGCTGTGCAGCGCGAGATGATCCGACGGACCATCAAGGAACATCTGGAGAAGGAGAAGCTGCTTCGGCCCAAAGGCATCAAGGTGCTGTCGCTGTTCTTTATCGACTCGGTGGCGCGATACCGCCAGTACGACAACGACGGGAAAGCGGTCAGCGGCGACTACGCGCGCATCTTCGAAGAAGAGTACCGGCGCGCGGCCAAGCTGCCGGCCTTCAGGAGCCTGTTCGGCGAGGTTGATCTGGCGCAAGAAGCCGCCGCCGTGCACGACGGTTACTTCTCCATCGACAAAAAGGGCCGTTGGGCCGATCCCGACCTAGACAACGAAGGCGGCCTGAAGAACGAGACCAGCCGCGCCGACGCGGAGCGGGGCTACAACCTCATCATGAAGGAGAAAGAGAAGTTGCTCACCCTCAGCACCCCGCTGAAGTTCATTTTCTCCCACTCTGCGCTGAAGGAAGGCTGGGACAACCCCAACGTTTTTCAGATTTGCGCGCTGCGCGAAATGGGCAGCGAGCGCGAGCGCCGCCAGACCCTGGGCCGGGGCCTGCGCCTGTGCGTCAACCAAGACGGGCAGCGGGTGTACGGGCATGACGTGAACCGGCTGACGGTGATTGCGACCGAGTCGTACCAGGAGTTTGCCGAGAAGCTGCAGAAGGAGATTGAAGCCGATACCGGCATCCGCTTCGGCATCGTCGAACAGCATCAGTTCGCCACCATTGCCATCGCAATGCCCGACGGCAAGGTGGCGCCGCTGGGTGTGGACCAGTCCAAGGCTCTGTGGGATCACCTGCGCGCGGCAGGTCACATCGACGCCAAGGGCAAGGTGCAGGACTCGCTGAAAACCGCCCTGAAGGACGGCAAGCTGGAACTGCCCGAGGTCTTTGAGCCGTATCGAGTCCAGGTGGCCGAGCTGCTGCGCAAGGTGACGGGCCGCGTCGAGGTGAAGAACCGAGACGACCGTGAGATCGTGGCTCTGCGTAAGGGCGTCGACGGCAAGGCAGTGACGCTCAGCGATGACTTCAAGGCGCTGTGGGACCGCATCAAGCACAGGACGACGTACCGGGTGCAATTCGACAACGACAAGCTCATCAGGGATTGCACGACGGCCCTAACTCGCGACCTGCACATTGCCCGCGCCCGGCTGCAGTGGCGCAAGGCGGAAATCGGCATCGGCAAGGCGGGCGTGGAGGCGACCGAGGTCGGCGGAGCGGCTACTGTCGTGCTTGATCAAGCAGACATCGAGCTGCCCGACCTGCTGACCGACCTGCAAGACCGCACGCAGCTGACGCGGCGCACGCTGGTCAAGATCCTGACCGAGTGCGAGCGGCTGGACGACTTCAAGCGCAACCCGCAGCAGTTCATCGAGCAGGCGGCCGAGATCATCAACCGCTGCAAGCGCATGGCCCTGGTGGATGGCATCCGCTACCAGCGGCTGGGCGATGAAGCGGTCTGGGCCCAGGAACTCTTCGAGACCGAGGAGCTGACCGGCTACCTGACGAACATGCTGCGCGACACCAAGCGCTCCATCTACGAGCACGTGGTCTTCGATTCTGCCACCGAGCGCGACTTCGCCGACGCGCTGGAGAAGGACGGCGACGTAGTGCTGTACGCCAAGCTACCCGGGTGGTTCAAGGTGCCCACCCCGCTGGGCAGCTATAACCCCGACTGGGCCGTTCTGGTCAACAAGGATGGCACCTGCCGCCTGTACTTCGTGGTCGAGACCAAGAGCAGCCTGTTCACCGACGACCTGCGCAACAAGGAGAGCGCCAAGATCGAGTGCGGCAAGGCGCACTTCAAGGCGCTGGCCGTCGGCGAGAACCCTGCGCAGTACGTGGTGGCACGAAGCTTCAACGACGTTATCGCGTAGAAGACAGGGGATGGCGGATAGACTGGCGGATCGCGGCGTCCCTCCCTCTGTAACCCGCATGGATACTAGGGGGTTGACAGACACCCTCTCCGCCAGACAGCGTCCCGTCCAGTTGCAGGTGATTGCACAGGGTTGCAGATGAATGCGGCAACCCGTTGAGGCAAAGGGAAAAGTAGTCTGCCCCTTGTTGCGATGCCTGCACATGACCCACGAACGAGCGCAGATGAATGCGCAGACATTCGGGGGCTGGCTGGCCGACTGGCGATCCCGGTCCGTCGCACTCGACGAGAGAGCGACCATGAAAGTGAAGGGCAAAGAGGTGCTCAGCGCGCTGGAGGTGCGGGCCGCGCGCGACTGTGAGCACAACGGCGGCAGTGGCCGGTAGCTGCGCGTCACCGATGGCCGGGCGAAGTGGGTGCTGCGGTACACGGCACCTAGTGGATGGCGCCGCGAGACGGGGCTGGGCGTGTGCGACCGGTCAAGCCTTGAGGCGATCGGCGCGAGCATGGCGCACGCACGCGAGCAGGCCGAGCGCGCCCGCCGCATGCTGGCCGAGATCCCGCCACGCGACCCCATCGACGAGCGGGAGCGGGTGCGCGACGAAGCGAAGGCAGCCGAGGTGGGGGACTTCGTGCTGGCCCTGCACCAGCGTATCCCGGAGGCCGCGCAGCGCGCGCTGCAGCGACTGGTGGCGATCTTCGATGATGCCCTGGAGCGCGAGTGGCGCACCGTGAACCCGGCGGCACCTAGCCGACGGAAGCGGCGCAAGCAAAAGAAGGGGGTCGTCCGCGGGCACCTCAAGTCGCTGCCCCATGCGGGGGTGCTCCGAACTGCTCGCCGCGGTCCGGAGCACCCCATCGGTGTCCGACCAGCCCGACGATTACCTGGACGCGGCCACCTCGGCGATCGTCGCGGAGCCGGTGCGGATCGGGAAGCGGGTCGCCCCGGGCAAGGATCGCGACGACTACGGCAGGCAGGGAGGCGGCGTGGTCGAGTACGAGCTCGACTACACCTCGAGCGAGTCGCCATTCCTGACCGGCCCCCGGAAAGAGGTGCCCCGCGTCTCCCGGTAAGCTGTCTGAGGCTGGATCCGGAGATACACGGCGCTCTGTGTTGCAGGACGCCGGGCGGGACGCCGGTAGCCTATCACGACGCCAGCAGACGGTAGGCACGCTGCCTGGGTCTTCGAGCGGAGGTTCCAAGCCCCGTCCCGCCGCGGCGGGCACTCGAGATACCGGCCGCGAGTCTTTCTCGATCGTACCTCGGGGCGGCCAGGCAGGTGCTACCGACGGCAGCGTACCACGGGCGGGGGCGGCGGACGCACTTGCGCTAGGTGGCTGGATGGTGGACTGGAAGAAAACCACCCCGCAACCCGCATGGATAATCGGGGGTTGACAGACACCATCTCCGCCACGGCCAACCCGTTCCGTCCCTCCTCCTGTCTCATCCGGGAACCCGGCGAGCGTGCCCGGCTCTCTCGACAGGCGCAGCGCAGCCCTGGAACCGCTCCCATGGGTCGTCGCCTGCCTCGCAAGCCGACGCCGCGAAGCAGAGCGCCAGGGCCGCATCCCCGGCGGCGTGCATCTTCGACCCACTGAAGGCTTCCGGGCTCAGGCAGAAGGCGTCGGCCCATGCTGCCGCGGCAGGGTCGATGTCTGCGCCATCCACGGCAAACGCTGCCAGCCGCCAGCCGTCCCAGCTGGTCTCGCATTGCGCAGCCCAGCGGCGAAGGGTGGCGGCGGTGTGCGCGCGCTGTGTCTGATCAGGATTCATGCATGGGCTCCGTTGGATCCCTGGATCCGCATGAAGGATGCCCGGCGTGGCCGTGAGGTCGGATCGACATGCAGGCGGTATGCTCGTCGGCCGTGTGACTGATTTCCCAGCGGGTGCCGTTGTTCGAAACCCGGCGTGAAGGATTCCCATTTTCGGGGGCAAGCCTACAATGATGCTCAGCATGACGAGCAGGTGATGCGTTCGAACCGATCATCCCGACGTGTCGACCACTCCGTCTCTCCAACCCGGAGCAGCGTATGGCAGAGCAGGGGGCGATCAGTCGGGAAAGCCGCGGCCAGTCTGTGCCGGAGTCGCCTGCCTTCGGCTTGATGCCGCCCCAGATATCGCTGCCGAAGGGCGGCGGAGCGGTCAGGAGTATCGGCGAAACGTTCTCCGCAAACCCGGTGACCGGTACGGGCGCGATGACGGTGCCGGTGGCACTTTCGGCGGGCCGGTCCGGCTTCGGACCGCAGTTGACGCTGAGCTACGACTCTGGCGCTGGCAATGGCCCCTTCGGGTTGGGCTGGGCGCTGTCCAGTGCCTCGATTCGGCGCAAGACCGACAGGGGCGTGCCCACCTACGATGATGAAGCGGACACGTTTCAGCTTTCGGGGGCTGAAGACCTGGTGCCGGAGCTGGAAGCCAAGTCGCCGGGCGGCGAGCTGCAACGCGTGCGCAGGGAAAACGTCGGTTGGGCGCGCAAGCGCTACACGGTATTCCGGTACCGGCCGCGCATCGAAGGCCTCTTTGCACGTATCGAGCGCTGGGTCCAGGCCGGTGATCCCGCCAGCAGTTTCTGGCGTACCGTCAGTCGCGACAACATCACGACCTGGTACGGCCGCGATGCAGGCAGTCGCATCTGCGACCCGGAAGACCCTCGTCGTGTCTTCGAATGGTTGATCTGCCTGACCCATGACGACAAGGGCAATGCAGCGTCGTACGAATACGCCTCCGATTCGCCGATCCGGCTGAACCTGGCCTCTCCTTGGGAGACCCATCGCCCTGCGGCTGCTCGAGCTGCCAATCGCTACCTGAAGCGCATCCGGTACGGCAATGTCACGCCCTTCCTGCCCGTCATGCGAACGGACCGAGCCGATCGAACGCCGGCGAAATGGCTGTTCGAAGCCGTGCTCGATTACGGCGACCACGCCGAGCGCAATCCTCGACGACAGCGGCTCGCGGCGCCGCCGCGGAGCCACTGGCTCGACCGTCCGGATGCCTTTTCCACCCATCGCGCGGGGTTCGAGGTCCGGACATACCGGTTGTGTCGACGTGTGCTGATGTTCCACCACTTCGACGGCGAGCCGGGCGTCGGCAGGAACTGCCTGGTACGCAGCACCGAGTTTGCCTACGACGTACCGCAGCAGCTCGACGCTGCCGAACAGGGGGGCTACTCGACGCTGCGTGCCGTGACGCATCGGAGCTTCCAGCGCAAGCCCGGTAGCGCGAACGAATACGAATCCCGCGCGCTGCCGCCGGTGGGCTTTCGCTACAGCACGCCCCGCGTGGATCCGACCGTGCATGTCGTGGATCCCGGGCAACTGGTCAACCTGCCGGTGGGGACGCAGGGCCCAGGATACCGTTGGCTTGACCTCGATGGCGAAGGTCTGTCGGGCGTGCTCAGTGAAGAGCGGGGCGCCTGGTACTACAAGCCCAACCTCGGCGACGGACGTTTCGGGGCGACTCGCACCGTGGCCCAGGTACCTGCAGGCGCGCTTGCCGGCGCCAGCCACCAGTTCATGGACCTCGCCGGCAATGGCTCGGTCGATCTGGTCGATTTCGGTGGTCCCTCACCCGGCTTTCATGCGCGCGCGCGTGACGGGAGCTGGCGATGCCACGTTCCCTTTGCCGCCCTGCCCAACCTTGACTGGCAGGACACCAGCCTGCGCTTCATCGACCTCACGGGTGACGGACACGCCGATATCCTGATCGCGGAGGAGGGCGCGTTCACCTGGTATCCGTCGCTGGCTGCGCGGGGCTTCGATGCCGCACGGCGCCAGCGCCTGCCCGTCGATGAAGCGCCCGGTCCCGCTCCAGTCTTCGCTGACGCGATGCAGACCCTGTTCCTGGCCGACATGTGCGGTGACGGCCTGACGGACCTCGTGCGCATCCGCAATGGCGAAGTCTGCTACTGGCCGAACCAGGGTCACGGCCGTTTCGGCCGCAAGGTGACGCTCGGCAACGTGCCGCGCTTCGATGCCCCCGACCTGTTCGATCCCGAGCGCATCCGGCTGACCGACATCGACGGCAGCGGCCCGGTGGACATCATCTACCTGGGGCGTGGCGGCGCGCAGTTGTACTTCAACCGCTCGGGCAACAGCCTGAGCAGTGCGTTCATCGTGCCGTTGCCGGTGGCTACCGAGAATCTGTCGTCGGTGCAGGTGGCCGACCTGCTGGGAAACGGCACTGCCTGCCTTGTCTGGAACTCGCAACTGCCCGCCGATGCCGGTCGTCCGGTCTGCTACATCGACCTGATGGCCGGGCTGCGTGCAGACGCAGCGGCCGCACAGGCCCGGCGCCACCACGAGAAGCCGCACCTGCTGATCCATGTGGACAACCATCGCGGCGCCACGACCGAGATCGCGTATACGCCGTCCACCCGCTTCTACCTGCAGGACCAGCATGCGGGTACGCCGTGGGCCACTCGCCTGCCGTTCCCGGTGCACTGCGTCAGCAGGGTCACCGTCCGTGACGCGTGGCGCAAGACCACGTTCAGCAGCACCTACACCTACCACCACGGATACTTCGACGGAGAGGAGCGCGAGTTTCGCGGCTTCGGTCGCGTCGAGCAGGTGGATGCGCAGGCCTTTTCGGATGCAGCCGTGGCCAACGCGGGCAGCGGGTTCTTCACCCAGGACCACACGCTGTTCCAGGCACCGGTCAAGACCACCACCTGGTACCACACCGGCGTGGCGCTGGACCGAAGCCGGCTGCTCGGCCTGTTCGCCAGCGAGTACGCAACGGCCCGCCATGCAGCGGCGTTCGCGGCGGATCGATTCGTCGAGCCGAGCCTGGCGGACCCCGGGATCGATCCGGGACCCGGCCCGGCATTGACGGCCGGCGAGTGGCGTGAGGCCATGCGCGCCTGCAAGGGCATGCCGTTGCGGCAGGAGGTGGTGGAGCTCGACGCGAGGGCGCTGGAACAGTCCGGGGAACACCGGGAGGTACGCCTGTTCAGCGCCACCCAGAACGGCTGCCACCTGCGCCGCGTGCAACCGCGAGGCAGCCAGCGAAATGCGGTGTTCCTCGCCGTGGAGGGCGAGCGCTGGACCTGCCACTACGAACTCGATCTGACCGCCAGCCCCCTGCGGATCGATCCGCGGATCAACCACACGCTGAACCTGCGATTCGATGACTGGGGTAACGTGCTGCAGTCGGTGGCGGCTGTCTATCCTCGGCGCACGCGGTTCGACGACCCGCGGCTGGCCGGGGAACAGGTCGAACGGATCCGCGACGTCCAGGCCGAGCGCCACCTTGCGTACATCGAGTCGCGATTCACGGCACCGCTGGCCGACACAGCCGTGCATCACCGCGCGCCGATGCCTTGCGAGGTGCGCACCTACGTGCTCACGGGCGACGACCCCGATGCCGGATTCGTGCCGGCGCGCGGGCCCTACTTCACGCGCACGGACTTTCTCGCGTTCCGGCTCAGTGATGCCTTTCCCGACCAGGGCGCGAGGGCGGTGGCAAGCATTGCGTACCACGAACAGCCGCCGGGCCCGGGCGCCTGCAAACGGCTGATCGAGCATGTGCGCACCCTGTACTGGGACGATGGCGGTGCGCCGGCGGCGCCGTCCCGTGCGCTCGCGTTCGGCATGCACGGTGCGCGCGGCCTCAAGTACGAAGACTACAAGCTCGCATTGACCGATGGCCTGCTGCGGGCCGTCTTCGGCACCGGGACCGCCGCCGCCAACGGCGAGGCGGACAAGCTGGCCTGGGAGGCGATACCTGCGGGAAACGGCCAGCCGTCCCGCACCTGCCGTGAATTGCTGCGCACGCCGTCCATCAGCGGCTATGTGCCGGGCGATTCACCGGGCCTGGGGGGCACGGCGGACCAGTACTGGATGCGCTCGGGCACGCTCGGCTTCGAGGCGGATGCGCCCCTGCGCTTCTTCCTCCCCGCACGCTATGTCGACGCGTTCGGCAACACCACCACGATGACGTACGACGCGCATGACCTGTTCGTCCAGTCGAGCCGCGACGCACTGGGCAATACCGTCGCGGTGGAACGCTTCGACTACCGGGTGCTGGCACCCGCACGCCTGCGCGATGCCAATCGCAGCTGCAGCGAAGTGGCCTTCGACGTGCACGGGCTGCCGGTCGCATCCGCGCTGCTCGGCAGGATCACACGGTCGTCGGGCGGCGCCGAGGTGAGTGAGACGGGCGACACGCTCGCGAACCTCGGCTTCGCCGATCTGAATCCCGCGCCCCAGGCGGTAGGCAGGTTCTTCACCAGCCCCGACTTCGATGCCGACCAGGCGCACGCGTGGCTGGGCCACGCGACGGCCCGCTTCGTCTACCACTGGGGCGAGCAGCGCGGCGCCGACGGGAGTGTCCTCCGCTGGGGCAGCACCGCCGCCGGCGCCTGCAGCCTGCTGCGGGAAAGCCATCGCGGTGTTCCGACCAGTCCTGGACCCGTCGCGACCCGCGACAGGATGCAGGTTTCCTTCGAATACTCGGATGGCGCCGGCCTTGCGTTCGTGCGCAAGGTGCAGGCCGAGTCCGAAGCCGCGGGGGGGGCGTTGCGCTGGCTCACCAACGGCAAGACCATCGTCAACAACAAGGGCAGCCCGGTCCTGCAGTTCGAACCCTTCTTCTCGCCCGGCGGCCATCGTTTCGAAGAGCCGCAGGCCGCGGGCGTATCGCCGGTCATGCACTACGACGCGCCGGGCCGCCTCGTACGTACCGACATGCCCGATGGCACGTTCAGTCGCGTCGAGTTCTCGCCCTGGTTCAGTCGCAGCCACGATGCCAGTGACACGGTTCTCGACAGCCGCTGGTACCGCGCGCGCGGCAGCCCGGACCCCTTGACGCCGCTGCGACGCGACCTGTCCGGCCGGTTGCTCGATGGCGAGGAATTCCGTGCGGCGTGGCTGGCCGCCCGCCATGCCGATACGCCGACTGAACGCCACTTCGACAGCCTTGGCCGCGAGGTGGTGACCCTCACGCACAACCGGGTGCCAGGCCCGGCGAGCGGTTCGACCGTCGAATGGTCGATCGCCGACCGGGCCTGGCAGGACGAATTCGGCCTCACCTTCACTCGCCTGGATGCCGAGGGGAAACCGCTCTGGGTCCGCGACGGTCGCGGCAACCTCGTGATGCAGTACATCACGCCGCCGAAGCCCACGCGCAGGGTCGACGCACCGGACGAAGCCGTCCCCGTCGGCAGCGTCTCCTGCTACGACCTCGCCGGGAACCTGCTGCATCAGCACAGCATGGACGGCGGTGCGCGGTGGATGCTGATGGATGCCGCAGGAAAGCCCCTGCTCGCCTGGGACTTCAATGATCGTGGCCCGGGTAGCGCGCTGCAGCTACGGCTGTATCGTACCGACCACGACGCCCTGCGCCGGCCCGCCGCGCAATGGCTGGCGCTCGACGGCGGCGCGCCCATGCTCATCGAGGCGTTCGAATACTGCGATGCCGGCATGCCGCGCGATGGCTCAGGCCCGCTCTCGCTCGACCAGGCGCAGGGCCGCAGGCTGATCGGCCAGGCCGTGAAGCATGTCGACCCGAGCGGGGCAGCCACGGTGGAGCGCGTCGGCCTGCAGGGGCAGCCTTCGCATGTCACGCGTCGGCTCAGCCGCCCGGCGGCAGGCAGCGGCAGTGATCGGGTCGACTGGAGCGCCGCCAGCCACGAAACCCTGCTCGACCCGGAAACCTTCCATCAGATCATCGAGTACGACGCACTGGGCCGGGTGACGCGCCTGTACAACTGGCACCGGCACCTCACGTTCTCCGACGACGGCACCGTGCAGGCGACACCGGGACGCACCAACCGGGTCGCCGTCCATGAGCGTGGATACAACCAGCGCGGCATGTTGCTCAGCGAGCGGATCCACGTGCGTGCCCGCATGCACACCGCTTCCGATGGCGCGGTGGGCTTCACTGCAGATACGACGGCTCCAGGCCGCAGCCCGGAGGCCATCCGGCGTATCACGTACGACGCGAGAGGCCAGAAACGCACCCTTGAGCTCGGCAACGGCACGATCAGCGCCTGCACCCATGACGAAGCGAGCCATCGGCTGCTGCGGCTGCAGGCGCATCGTCCGGACGGCACGGTTCTTCTGGACCTGCACTACACCCATGACCCGGTCGGCAACGTCACACACGTCCGCGACGATGCGCAGCAGACTGTGTACTTCGACAACGCCCGTGTCGAGCCGGCCTGGCGTTACACCTTCGACGCGTTGTACCGGCTGGTCGAGGCGACCGGTCGCGAGCACGACGTGCAGGAGCCTCCGCCGATGCGCGAAGGCCCGTGGCGAACCGGCAGCATTCCTTCGAATGATCAGCTGCGCGCGTACATCCAGCGCTTCGACCATGACCTCGTCGGCAACCTTCTGCAGATGACCCACTCGGCGCCGGCAGGGGGATGGACGCGGCACCATGCGATCCAGTCCGACAGCAACCGGCTGCACCAGACCTGGATGGGAAGCGACGCTGCGCAGGCCGTCACATACCGGCATGATGCCCATGGAAACATGCTCAACCTCCACCGGCTCGATACGGACGCGCCGTCGGGGAGCCAGATCCAGTGGGACTGGCGCGACATGATCCGCACGGTCGACCTGGGTGGCGGCGGAGTGGCCAGCTACCAGTACGGCATCGACCGGCAGCGCAGCCGGAAGCACGTCACGCGCAATCCGCAGGGCGGCGGAACGTTCGAGGAAGACCGCATATACCTGGGCGGCTACGAACTGTATCGGCGACGCAATGCCCAGGGGGCGACGGTCGAGGAGATCGAGTCGCTGCACGTCTTCGAGGGGGGGCAGCGTGTGCTGCTGGTCGATGACGTGATTGCCACCGACAATGCGCGCACGGATCTTCTGCCGGTGGTCGCACGGACGCTGTTCCGCTACCAGCATGCGAATCCGCTCGGGTCCGTCGGGCTGGAACTCGACGACGCTGCACGGATCATTTCGTACGAGGAGTTCCATCCCTGCGGGACGAGCGCCTTCCGGTTGATGGATGCAGCAAGGCTGGCGCCAGCCAAGCGGTATCGATACACGGGGGTGGAGCGCGATGAAGAAAGCGGGCTGTCGTATCACCTGAACCGGTTCTATTCCCCGGTGCTCGTGCGCTGGACCAGCGTGGATCCCGCCTATCTCGAAGCGGGGGTGAATGTCTACCAGTACGTGCTGGCATCGCCCACCACCCATTCCGACGTCACGGGGCTGAAGGCGCGCAAGGCGGTCGATGGCCCCGCGCCCGTCGACCGGACCGAGCCGGCGGTCCCGGAAGGCTGGAGTCCGCCGGACAGGGACGCGCCCGCCAGCTATCCCCTGTCGCATGCGGACTTCTCGTTCCGATTCAGGTTGATGGATGGCAAGATGCTGTTCAATTCGCAGGCAGCCGGCCTCAAGCCGGTCTACTTCCCGCTCATCGAGATCAAGAAGGACCGCGACCTGGGAACCGGTCGCATCGTCCTCGGACAGTGGGCCGCCGACACCGAGGTCGTCTACAACAACGGCATGTCCCTCGAAACCGCCGAGGGTGTCTTCGTGATGCAGGAGGGTCAGTGGTATCCGGCGCAGATGTGGGCGGAGCTGTCCGCCGCGCGCAGTTCACTGGGTACCGATGCGCCGACGCGGGGCCCGAGCCTCGATGAGTGGTTCCGCGCCGACGCCCTGTTCGGCGCCCGGGACAGGCCCGACCTGAAGGCCGGGTCGGGCTTCGGTCTGCCCGATGCGTTGACGGATTCAGCGGGCCAGGTCGGCAACGCCTGGAGCAAGGCATGGTCGCTCGCCCTCGGGCAGGCAGGCGGGGACTCGGCACATTACGTCGGTCCCCTGCTGGGGCCGATGGGCCTCGGCCCGGAACTCAATCCGACAGGCAACCTCACCGATGACACTGCGCGCCTGCGCAGCCGCGACGCGCTCGATGTGGTCGCGCCCGGCAGGGGCGCCGGGCTGGGACTGCTGGAACCTGGCACTGCCGTCGGTTATTCATACCTCGCTGCCAGTGCATCGCGCAGAGTGGGCTTCTTCGCAGGCGTCGCGCCGTCCTCCTCGGTGGTCCCTTATTTCTCCGGGGGGCTGTCGCAGCCTGCAATTCCCGTCCTGGGTGCCTTCGGCATCGGTCCATCGCCGCAAGCCGGAGGTTTCTTCGTGGGCGCCCGATTGAGCTTCGGTTTTTGACGCAGGCAGACGATCATGAATCCGATAGAACCCACGCTGAAACCCGGTGACAGCGGCGCAAGGGTCGCCGACCTGCAGGATGCGCTCGCGTTCCTGCTGGATCGAGGTGCGTTGAAGGCGCTCGTGCCGCCCGACAGGCCGTCGATCGACGAATTGAAGGCGCTGGCGGAGCAGCTTCGCGAGGAACGGTCGGCGGAGGCTTTCGACAAGGCTACCCGTCGCCTGGTCACGTACTTCCAGATCCAGCAAGGCCTCGGTGACGCGCTGCAGGGCGACGTCGAAGAGGCCACGGCAGCCAGCATCAATGCGCTTCTGAAACGGTTCGATGGCTTTGGAGATCCCGACGGCTTCGTGGTCCGTGGCCGCGTCGTCAGCGCCACGGGGCGTGCGCTGGCGGGGCTGAAGGTGGTCGCGTTCGACCAGGACCTGCGGCGCCATCAGCAACTCGGCGATGCCGGCACGGACAGCGAGGGGCGTTACGAGATCCGCTATCGGCCGGACGCATCCGGGCGCGCCGAGGGACAGGTGCCGCCGCGCAGCGACCTGTTCGTGGTGGTCCTGTCCGACCAGGGGACGGAGCCACTGGCGACCAGCGACGTGCGTTTCAACGCCGGACCGGTCGAGGTCCTGGACGTGGTCCTGCCCGCGAGTACCGACGGCGTCTCGGTCTTCGAACGCATCACGGCACATGTCATGCCGCTGCTGGTTGGCCAGGGTACGCCGCGAGACGTTCCCATCGTCGTCGCGAACGCGGTCCCGACCGACCTGCCACCGTACGAACTGGATGCCCGGGACATCGCGTTCATCGTTCGTGAAACCGGTATCGACACGTCCGGCGTCCAGGCCTGGGTCGAGGCCGCCCGGCTCCTGCATGAAGCCGAGCGACTGCAGCCGGCGGTGTTCACCGCGCAGGCGCGAGCGGCCTTGCAGTCCCACGGGTGGTCCTTCTTCTTTGCCTGGCGGATGGCGCGCCTCGCGCCCGGACTGGCGGGCCCCTTGCACGCAGCGCCTTCGCAGCGGGCAGCGACCCTGCACGATGGCCAGTCTCGCGGCTGGATTCCGCTGCTGTCGGAGCGGGATGCGGAGGCGCTCGAAGCGGCGCTGGAATGGTTGGGCACGATCTCACGGCTGGACCCTGTCCACGCCGGGGATCCACTGTTCTCCTTCATCGGCCCGAAGGCGGGCGCGTTGCCGCCAGGCATGGTCGTGAAGGCGCTTGGGATGTATCGCGAGCAGGGCCTCGGCGGCTTGTCCGGGTTTGCCGCGCTCGCCGAAGGCGACCCCGAGCTGGCGCACGATCTTGCACGCATGGCGACCACCCTGCGCGTCCACGACCTCGCCGATGGCAGCATCGACCTGATCGAGCCGATCCTGCAGCGGCTGGACGATGACGCAGGCGGGATCGAACCGCTGGTCGGCCTCGGCCTGGGTGACTGGACGAAGCTGGCGGCAGGCGCGGGTCTCGACGATGCACAGGCACGGGACACGGCGGCGCTGCTGCAACTCAAGGTCGAGCAATTGCACCCGGCGCAGGCGCTGCTCGCGCGCCTGGACAGCGGTGAAGTGCAGATGGCGGGCTACGACGTCGGCGAACTGCGCGGCGTCTTCGACGAACACGCCCGTTCGGTCGACAGCCTCCTGAAGGGCGTGGCGCTCGACGACAAGGATCCGTTCCTGCTCGAACACACGCCCCTGGCAGACAGCGTTCGCGACCTCGGGCGATGGGTGAAGTCGGGGGCCGGGTTCTCGGTGGCTGCCGACCTCATCCGGCAAGGATTCAAGTCGCCCGGTGTGCTCACGAATTTCGGCCCTTCCGTCATCGACACCGTGCTTGCCGCCTTGCCGCCGCTCATTCGCGACATCATCGTCGGCAATCAGGGCCGGTTCTGGGGCAGTCTCGAAACAGTGCTCGACGAAGGCAGCGGGTTTGCGTTCAAGCCCCCGCTCGGGCTTCCTCCCGGCACCCCGCCGGACCCGCAGTTCGAACCCGTTCCTCCACCGGTGCCCGGCATTTCCGCGCCGACGATCAGGGGCATGTTCGGCGAGCTCGATGACTGCGCCTGCCGGCCGTGCGAGTCGGTTCTGGGGCAGCCTGCCTATCTGGTCGATCTCCTCAACCTCCTGAAGCGCGAGGTGTCCTGGCGCGGCGCGCCTGGGGCGAACCCGCTCTCCGGCCTCGACGTGCTGCGGGCGCGCCGCCCGGACATCCTCGACCTCGAGCTTCATTGCGACAATGCCGAGCTGCAACTGCCGCACATCGATCTCGCGCTCGAGGCGATGGAGTGGGCTGCAGTGGGTGCGACGCTGGGTTTCGGCGCGTCCGTCGCCCGGCCCATCGCCGACTGGTTCAGTCCCGCGCTCGATCCTAACCTGCTCGCGCTGATCCAGCTGACCGTGTCGCAGCCGGTCGGGACGCTGGCGGTCCGCGCAGATCCTGCAGATGCGCGCCGGTGGCGGGTCTCCGACGGAGTGCGGGTCTGGCTGTTCGAAGCCGTTCCGGTGGCCGGCGATCCTGCGCAGGCACGTACGATCCGTCTCGTCGGTCGAACGGTCCGCCGCACGGTTGCGGCGCCGGACCCCCGGGTCGAACCGGCGCACCGGATCCCAGCCGCCTACGGCGCACTCGCCACGGCCGTGTACCCATGGGTCCTGCCGTTCGATCGGGTCGTTGCCGAGTTTCGCGAGTATGCCGAGCGGATGCACCTGCCGCGGCTGCGGCTGCTCGAACTGTACGCATCGACCAGCGCCGACACGCTTTCCAGCGAAAGGCTCGGGCTTGATGCACCGGAACGCACGCTGCTGGAGCGCCCGCGCGCGGGTGACCCGCTGTGGCAGGCGTGGGGCTTCGCCGATGGCAGCCGGATCAGCGTGCTGGATCCGTCATCGGGTGCGCTGATCGCGAACGAGGCGCCGGCCGCTCTGCTGCAGCGGGCTTCGATCCTGCTCGACCGCAGCGGAGCGAGCCTCGACGAACTCGAAGCTGCATTGCGCTCGGCCTTCGTGGGCCGCCTGGCGCTGACCGAGCGAGCGCAGTGCAAGGCGAGCCTGATGCGCGTGTCGCCGCCGGCTTCGCCCGAGGCGCTCGATCGCCTGCATCGCCTGATCCGGCTGTGGCGCAAGCTGCCCGGGTGGAGCATCGCGGACGTCGACGTTGCGGTTGCCGCGCTGAACGGATGGCCGACATCGCCAGTGGCGGTCATCGATGCCGACGTGCTGGCAGGCCTGGGGCACCTGCGGCACGCGCAGCAACTGCTGGGCCTGCCCGTGCCTTCGCTGCTGGCGATGCGCGTGCCCCTGTCTTCGGTGGCGGTCGGGCAGGGGGCGGGGGCGGTCAGTCTGTTCTCCAGCGTGTTTCTGACCAACCGTGTCTCCAGCACGGCCGCTGCGCTGTTCTCGAGCGTGGCTCAGCCCCGACAGACGTCGCTGGCGCCGCTGGACGACCACCTCGGGGCGCTGTCGGCGGCGCTGGGTGTCGATGCTGGCCTGCTGCCTGGACTGCCCGGCGTGACCGGTGGGGCTACCCTCTCCCACGCGGCGCTCACCGTCCTGTATCGCTACACGACCCTGGCGCGCGCGCTGGGGTGCCTGCCATCGGAGGTCGGCCTGCTGATCGCGGTGACCGGGCTGGACCCCTTCAGTGATGCCGGACCCGGGACCGCCGCCACGGGCGCGCAGCGGGCGGCTGGCTGGGCCACGCTGGTGGCGTTCATCAAGGCATCGGCGATGTTGAAGGAGAGCGGGATCGACGTGGCGCTGGCCGCGGAGGCGCTCCTGCCGGAAGGCGATCCGCTTCGCCGGCCGATCGGCCGGCTGGCCGGCGTCAAGTCCGACGAGCAGATCGCCCTCGATCTGGTTTCGCTTCGCACGGCGCTCCGGGCGGCCATGCCGGCGGCCTCGAGCGAGCCTGAGCGCTTGCAGCAGCAGGTCCGCGAGGTACTGTCGCGCTGGATCGATGCCCCTGCAGCGGATCTCGTCATCGCAGCCATCGACGGTGCGCAGGGCAGCGCCGATGCCCAGCTCATCGATGCGCTGAGCGGGCCGGCGGTGAGCGCACGCGATCCGTTCGGCCGCGGTCTCCTGTCGCCCGCGCAGGCCGGTGCGCTGCTCGCCAACGTCCCCGCGCGCACGGGCGAGCAGCGCCTCGCGGATCTCCTGCAGGCCGCCGGTGCCCGCGCACAGCGTGACGTGCTGGCGAGCATGGTTTCGGGCTGGACCCACCTTGGGTCGGCCATGCTGGCGAGCGTGCTGCAGGACCGGCTCAAGGTCGTCGTGGCCGGCGGTGCCGGACCGCGTGCGGCGTCCGACGCGTTGCTGGATCCGGCCTTCTGGTCGGTGGCCGAAGGCGCCCCGCTGGCAGTCGAGCTCGTCACCTGGGCCAGGCGACTGGAGCGGCTGCGGGCGCTGCTGAGCGGCGTCGATCTCGACCTGGCACTGGCGTTGCTCGACGAGCGTGCGTGGGAGATGCGCATCCTGCCAGCCCCGGGAACGGACGCCGCCCGCCGCTGGCAGACTTTGGAGCCCGTGCTGCACCTGAAGTTCCTCGCGCAGCCCGCGCAGGCGGGAGAGGCGGCGCTGAAGGCGCATGTGGCGGCGCTGGACGCGCCGGCTGCCGCCGGCAACCTGTCTGGGGCCATCACGCCCCTGGCCTTGCGGCTGCGCCTGGCGCCGGCGGAAATGCTGGCACTGGTGCCGCAGGTCGCCGGGGGTGCGGCAACCCTCGGCCTGTTGAGACGACCCGGGTTGATTCGCCAGCTGGCCGAGCTGGCCGCCGTCGCAGGTCCCTGGCATGCCACGGCCACCCAGCTGGCGATCCTGGCCGGCCCGGACCTCGTCCGTGCCGCGCAGACCGCGCGCGAGCTGCTGGCCGCGCATGATGGGGCCGACGCCTGGCCGGCCAGGCTGACGGGCATCAGCGATGCACTTCGCAAGCGCCAGCGCGATGCGCTCGCAGCCTGGCTCGAGCGCAGTGCCACGGGCTCGACGCAGGCCGGGCGGCTGCACGAGCACCTGCTGATCGATCCGCAGGTGCAGCCGTGCTTCATGACGACGCGCACCGGCCAGGCCGTGGCGAGCGTCCAGCTCCTGATCCAGCGCATCCTCTTCGGCCTGGAGCCGGCTGTGACCGCCTCCGATGTGCTGCGCGAGCGCTGGACATGGATGCGCAGCTATCGCCTTTGGGAGGCCAACCGGAAAGTGTTCCTCTATCCGGAGAACTGGCTGTTCCCGGAGCTGCGCGATGACAAGTCGCCTGCCTTCCGGCGCCTGGAGGCCACGCTCAGCGAGGATGAACTGACGCCGGAGCGGGCGACGCAGGTGTTCGGGCAGTTCCTGGCAGACGTCGACGAGCTCGGGCAGATACAGGTCCTGGGGCTGTTCGAGGACACCGATGCGGTCGGTGCCGATGCCGCACGATCGCGTACCCGGCGCAACCTCTACATGGTGGGGCGCAATCCCAGCCCGCCTTACGCCTACCACTGGCGGACCTGCCATGACTTCGGGAAGCGCTGGATGGAGTGGTCGCCCTGGGAGCGCATCGAGCTCGACATCCACGCCGATCACGTGATGCCGTTCGTTGCGGATGGCCGCTTCCATGTCGCATGGCCGATCATCCAGAAGCAACCGGAGACCGCGGGGCAGACGGATGACAGGTGGCGGGTCGAACTGGCCTGGTCCCACTTCGACGGCCTCGCCTGGCGCAGGGTGAACGCTTCGCGCGACGATGCGCCGGTGATCGACAAGGTGGCGTTCGAAGATGAGCGAAGTGCGTTCGCCTTCAGGGCGCGCACCCATGCGATCGGGACCCCGCCGGTCATCGAAGCCTACGTGAAGGTCCCGCTCTCGAATGCCGTGGTGAGCCTTCCGCCGGCGCCCGACAGCATCCCCAGCGCAAGCATCTTCGCGCCTGCCAGGCTCTACGATGCACCGGCCGGCGTCGACGAGCTGGCTCGGCTGCTGTCCGAGGTCCGGACGGACCCGGGCTTCAACAGGGATGCAAGGGACCTGCTCGAGTTCTATCTGGTGCGCATGACCGGTCGCAGTCCCGGACACAACCTCATTCCCGTGCACGAGGTGCTGCTGGAGCCGCAGAGACTCGCATGGCACCGCGACGTGCGGCGGGACGGAACGACCGGCCCCATCGTCGATGGCCTTGCCTACGGCGTGTCCGATGTCCGGTCCTTCGTGTCCGCGATGCGCCAGCACGGCTACACGGGGGGAACCGCGTACAGCTCGGGATCGTGGACGCTGACGCCCTATGTTGCATTGATCCAGGCGGTCGTCACCCGCTGCGCCTCCCGCACGTTCTCCTTCAGGGCGTGGGTGCGGCTGCGCGCCAGCACGGACGATCTCCTCGAACTGACTGCGGCAGACGGCACGTTCCGACTGAACATCCAGGGCGCGAGCAGCCCGTTGACCCTGGCGCCGCGTGCGGTTTCCGAGCCGTCGATCAAGCCTGATCTCGGTACCCCCTCGATCTCGCTGACCTGGACCCCGTCCGGAACCACCCTGAACCTGCCTGCCAAGGCCTCGCGCGTGCTGGCTTCCGCCGCAATCGGCGGCAGCGTGACGCAGACACTGCATTTCGAGATCGATGACGTCGCGAACCGCAGCGGCCTCGCCGCCCGCCTGCAGTCTCGTCGCGACTTCATCCAGAAGCAGACGTTCGAGCTGCAGACCGTCGGCGCGGTGGTGACGCAGGCCGGCAACAACACCGCCCTGGATTTCATCGATGGCCAGACGGAAGTCTGGATGAATGGCCTGCGCGAGGCGGGCGGCCTCAACCGGGCGCATGGCCTCACCTTGCGCGACGGCCTCGGTACCGCCGTCTCCGTGTTCGACGCTTCCGCGTCGACGTCGCACTACTGGATCGTGGGCGCGGCGGCGCCCGACGCGACCACGCTCGGCGAGACCAGCGTCTGGCACTACCGGGAAGGTGCGGCGAGCTGCTACATCGACCTGAGTCCGCAGGCCGCGAACGACGGCGCCGCCTCCGGCATGCGCCTGTACCCCGGATCCGCGATGCAGGGGAGCACGCTGATCAAGGGCTGGCACGAGGCAAGGCGCCTCCCCCGCGGTTTCGCGCAGAGCGATGACTTCGGGGCCAAGGCCCTGCCACTGCTGAGCAACGCCAGTCGGGGATGGCTGCCGAGCGCCGTGCCGCAGGGACGCATGGCGTTCGACAATCGCCTGCCCGACGCGGCGGGCAACTGGGAGGTCTACTTCCACGCGCCCCTGCTCATCGCAGACCACCTGTCGAAGCAGCAACGCTTCGAAGACGCCGAGCGCTGGTTGCGCCTGGTGTTCGATCCCAACACCGTCGAGCCCGGGGTGCCGGCAGCGTTCCTGCATTTCAGGGTCTTCCGCGAGATGCCGCGCGACCAGTCGGTCGGCAGAGATCTGAAGGACCTGGCGAGGGCCGCAGCCAGCAACGGTTCCAGCCCATCCATCGACGCGATGAAGGCGCTGGTCGCGCGCTGGCGCAGCCAACCCTATCGTCCGTTCGTGATCGCTCGCCGTCGTCATGTGGCGTTCCTGTGGCGCACGGTGTTTGCCTACCTCGACAACCTGGTTTCCTGGGCAGACAGCCTCTATCGCCGCGATACGCGCGAGGCGATCGCCGAAGCCGCCCAGCTCTATGCGCTCGCGGCGCGGATCCTCGGGCCGAGGCCGCGGACCGCGCAAGCGCAACGAAGCGAGACGTCGAGCAGCTATTCCGACCTGGCGCACAAGTGGGATGACTTCGCGAATGCCTGGTTCGATGCAGCGCCCGCCACGGCATCGGCCGCGCCGTCGCCCGTACCCGGCACGGGCGTGTCGGGGTCCACCCATTCGCCCGCACCGGAAGGGATGCTGTTCTTCTGCATTCCCGTCAACGACAAGCTGCGGACGTACTGGGATCTCGTCGAAGAACGGATGTTCAACATCCGTCATTGCCGGAACTTCGAAGGCATCGCCCGCGACCTGCCGTTGATGGATCCGCCGATCGATCCGGGGCTGCTGGTGCGAGCAACGGCCGCCGGGCTGGACATGAACGAGGTGATCGGCGATCTGTTCGCGCGGCCGGTGCCCTATCGGTACTCGGTGCTCGTTGCGCGGGCGCTGGAACTCGCGGGAGACGTCAAGGCCTTCGGCGGCGCCCTTCTGGCCGCGCTGGAGAAGCGGGACGGGGAGCAACTGGCGCAGTTGCGTTCGACCCACGAGATCGACCTGCTACAGCGCGTGACTGCCGTTCGCACGCTGCAGATCGAGGAGGCCGAGCGCAACCTCGAGGCATTGCGCGTGTCACGCGCGGGCGCGGCCGCGCGCTACGAGCAGATCCAGCGCCAGTTGGGCGCGCTGGACAAGCGGGCGCCGGCGGAGCAGGAGACGGCGGGAGAGGATTCCCCGTTGGGTCGCCTTGCCGGCGGCAGCAGCCTTGCAACCAGCCAATGGGGCCTGATCGCAGAAGAGCAGCGTCAGATCGAGGCGCAGGCGGCGGCCGGGTTCTGGAGCGATGCGGACAGCGTCGCGCGGGTGCTGGGGGGGGCGTTCAGCCTCGCTGCGGCGGCAGCCCACGCGATTCCCGGCGGCGACAAGGCCGGGGCAGTCCTTTCGGCACTTGCAGCCGGGGGCTCCGCGACGGGGGAATCCTTCCGCGCCATCTCGCAGATCCACCAGACCGTGGCATCGCGCCAGGCGACGAGCGCCGGTCATGTGCGCCGGCGCGACGAATGGGCCTACCAGGCCAACCAGGTCCTGCGCGACCTGAAGCAGCTGGACAGGCAGATCCTCGCCAACGAGATCCGCATCGCGCTGACGCGCGCCGAGATGCGCAACCACGAGGCGCAGATCACGCACGCCGAGGCCATCGAAACCTATCTCCACGAGAAGTTCTCGAGCGCAGAGCTCTACGAGTGGATGTCCGCACAGCTTTCGAGCCTCCATGGTGCGGCGTACCGGATGGCGCTCGAGATGGCCAGACGTGCCGAGCGCGCGGCCTGCCACGAGCTGGGTGTTCCTCCGATGGACATCATCCGGGCGGACTACCTGAACAGCCGTCGTTCCAGCCTCCTTGCGGGCGAACGCCTGCATCAGGACATCAGGCGCGTCGAGACCGCCTATCTGGGGCAGAACCGTCGTGAATACGAACTGACGAAGCACATATCGCTGCGACGCCTCAGCCCGGCGGCATTGCTGGACCTGATCGCGACGGGCACCTGTACGTTCAGCGTCCCCGAGTGGCTGTTCGACATGGACGCGCCCGGGCATTACCTCCGGCGCATCAAGTCCGTGAGCCTGAGCATTCCCTGCGTCGTGGGGCCCTACGGGGGCGTGAGCTGCAAGCTGACACTGCTCAGGAACGAGGTCCGCCACGCACCTTCATCCTCCGGCGACTACGCCAGGGATCCGTCCGGCGAAGATCCACGCTTTACCGTTCGCCAGGGCGCTGCAGAGTCGATCTTCACCAGCTCCGGGCGCGACGACAGCGGCTTGTTCGAGGCGGCGCTGCGCGACGAGCGCTACCTGCCGTTCGAAATGGCTGGCGCGATCGGTACCTGGCGCCTCGAGTTTCCCGGCAGACCCGCGCAGTTCGACATGGCCACGATCAGCGATGTCATCCTGCACCTGCGCTACACCGCGCGCGACGGCGGAGATGGCCTCAAGGCGCTGGCGCGACAGCAGTTCTCGAGCCAGGCCCGTCCTGCGATGTCCTACCCGAAGGTCATGCTCCGTTGTCGAAGTGAGTTTCCGAACGAGTGGAGCACCGCCAGGAACAACCAGGCCTCGCTGAAGATCGGCCTGGACCTCGGGCTGCTTCCCTACTGGATGCAGATCCGGGGCCTGGACCTGAAGATCCGCGGCGTCACGACACAGGCGCTGCTGGCGCCGGGCACCCCACCGCCCGGACCCGACGTGATCTGGTCCAGCGGTTCGCCTCCGCCGGTCGGGCTGAATGCAGACGGCGTCGGCATCGTCGATGTCGGCTCGGTGCAGGGAAAGGAGGATGTGTTCGTCTTTCTCGATGTCGGATAAGCGAGGATCGACGGCCCGATGTCGCGTCGTCACGCAGGTTCAACAGAGGTGCCAGAAAGTGGGCGAGCCGCCGGTCGGACGATAATTCTGTTCTGGCGGTCATCCGCCGCATCAAGGCCGATCCGTGAACCTGCAGTCTTCCCACCCACGCGCGACACCGGGCGTGCTTGCGCCGGAACCGTCCGCGTCCGGCAAGGCCTGCGTCTACTACGACGGCGGTTGCCCCCTATGCCGTGCGGAAATCGCCACCTACCAGCGAGCCGAAGGCGGCGACGCCCTGCGCTGGGTCGACGCACATGGCTGCGTCCCTGACGAACTCGGGGCCGGTCTCGATCGGCCGGCGGCGCTCGCGCGGCTTCACGTGCGCCGTGCCGATGGCGTGCTGTTGCAAGGGGCCGCCGCATTCGTCGAGATCTGGTCCAACCTTCCGCGCTGGCGCTGGCTGGCAAGGATGGCCCGCGTGCCCGGCGCGCTGCCGCTGATGGATGCGGGCTACACCGCATTCCTGCGCGTGCGCCCGCTATGGCGGCCTGCGCCCGGATCGTCGGATCCGCGCCCGCGCGAACTGCTGCGTGAACTGCGCACCGACCACGCAGGCGAGACGGGCGCGGTCATGATCTATCGCGGCGTGCTCGCCGTCACGCGCGATCCGGCGCTGCGCGAATTCGCGCAGCACCATCTGGAGACGGAGCGCCGCCACCTGGCGCTGGTCGAGCAGGTCGTGCCACCGCGCTGGCGCAGCCGGTTGCTGCCGATCTGGCGCGTGTCCGGCTGGATGACGGGCGCACTGCCGGCCCTGTTAGGTCCGCGCGTGGTGTACGCCACGATCCAGGCGGTCGAGACCTTCGTCGACCGCCACTATGCGGCACAGGTGCCGATGATCGATGCGCTCCTGCAACGACCGGCGAAGGCTGGCGCTGCCACGGGGCGGGCCGACGATGGCTTGCCCGACCTGCCAGCCCTGCGTGCGCTGCTCGAGCAGTGCCGGCTGGATGAGGTGTCCCACCGCGACGACGCCGCATCGCGTTGGGACGGTCGCGGCGGCTGGCTGCTGTCGGCATGGCAACGGATCGTCGGCCGCGGTTCCGAGGCAGCGGTGAGGTTCTGCCGGTACATCTGAAGGAGCTGGCTGGTGACGGCAGTAGGGCAGGGTGATGTCACCTGGCTTTCCCCCAACGGGGCGCCGGGTTATCTTCCGGTTTTCCGGAGGCGACATGACGAAGGTCCTTTTCCTGGCGGCAACCTGTTTCTCCCTCCTGGCCTCGGGCGTGGCAGGGGCGCAGGAATATCCGCTGCGTCCGATCCGGGTCGCGGTCCCTTTTCCGCCGGGCGGCACGTCCGATATCCTGACCCGCGTCATCGGCCAGAAGCTGTCGACGTCGATGGGGCAGCCGTTCGTGATCGACAACCGGCCGGGGGCCGGCGGCGTGATCGCGACCGACATCGTCGCCAAGGCCAATCCCGATGGCTACACGCTGTACATGGCGTTCGTCAGCCATGCCATCAACCCGCATGTCTACTCGAAGCTGCCCTACGATACCGAACGCGACTTCACGCCGATCGCGATGTTCGGGGTATCTCCGAACGTCGTGGTGGTCACGCCGTCGCTGCCGATCCGGTCGATCAAGGACATGATCGCGTTCGCCCGGGCGAAGCCCGGGCAGTTCAACTACGCATCGGCCGGGACCGGCACCAACTCGCATCTTTCGGCGGAGATGATCGGCGCGATGGCCGGCATCAGGATGAGCCACGTGCCGTATAAGGGCGGGCCGCAGGCCAATGCCGATGTCGCGAGCGGGGCGGTGCAGATGCACATCCCGTCGATGCCGGTGACCATGCCGCTGATCAACACCGGCCGCCTGCGCGCGATCGCGGTGACCAGCCTCAAGCGCTCGCCGGTGCTGCCCGACGTGCCGACGGTGGCCGAGACGCTGCCCGGCTATGAATCGCTGGCCTGGTACGGGTTCATCGGCCCGAGGGGAATGCCGGCGGCGGTGGTCGCGCGACTCGATGGCGAGATCCAGAAGGCGGTCGCGCAGCCCGACCTGGTCGAGTCGTTCTCGAAGCAGGGCGCAGACCCGGTGCACATGGGGCCGAAGGCGTTCGCCAGCTTCATCCGCGAAGAGCTCAAGCGCTGGGGCATGGCCGTCAAGGCCGCGGGCCTCGAGCCAGGGAACTTCTAGGGCGCCTGATCCGGCGATGTCGGTCAGGCCGCGCCCGGCGCGAACCGATAGCCGACGCCGGTCTCGGTGAGCAGCCAGCGCGGCCGCGACGGGTCGGCTTCGATCTTGCGGCGCAGGTTGCCCATGTGCACGCGCACATAGTGCACGTCGCCGGCATGTGACGGGCCCCAGAGGGCCTTCAACAGGTGGCTGTGGGTGAGCACCCGGTCCGGATGCGCGGTGAGCAGCAGGAGCAGACGGTATTCGATCGGGGTCAGGTGCACCAGTTCGTCGCTGCGGAATACACGGCGCCGGGCGCGGTCGATGGTGACCTCGCCGAAGCTGAGCGTGGCCTCGTCCGCCCCGGCGTGGCCGTGCTGCCTGCGCAGGTGGGCCCTGACCCGCGCCAGCAGTTCCGCCGAACCGAACGGCTTTACCAGGTAGTCGTCGGCACCGGCATCGAGGGCACGCACCTTGTCGGTCTCGCCGGTGCGCGCGGAGAGCACCAGCACCGGGGACGAGGACCAGCCACGGAACTCGCGCACGAAGTCCGTGCCGTCGCCGTCGGGCAGTCCGAGGTCGAGCACCACCAGGTCCGGCCGGCGGGTGCCTGCTTCGACCAGCCCGCGCTGCAGGGTGGCCGCTTCCGACACCACATGGCCTTCGGACTCGAGCGCCACGCGCACGAAGCGGCGGATGTCCGCCTCGTCCTCGATCACCAGCACGCAGGTCGGGCTGGCGCCAAGCAGGGCTTCATCGGTCATGCCGCCTCCGCGGGCGGATCGTCCGATGACTGGAAGGCCGGCGGCTCGCCGAGCGGGAAACGCATCACGAAGCGGGCACCGCCACCGGGCGCAGCTTCCGCATGGATGCGCCCGCCATGGGCCTCGACGATCGCGCGGCACAGCGCAAGCCCGAGGCCGACGCCGGGTGTCGCGCTCTCGCGCACGCCGCGTTCGAACTTGCGGAACAGGTCCTCGCCGCGCCCGGCCGGCAGCCCCGGCCCCTCGTCCGAGACGGTGAACTCGATCCGGTCCCCCTGCACGTGCACCGCGACCTCGATCCGGGTCCCCGGTGGCGTGTACTTGGCTGCGTTCTCGAGCAGGTTCACCAGCACGCGCTCCATCAGCACCGCATCCAGGCGTACGAGGGGCAGGCCGTCGGCCACCTGCACCGCCAGGCGATGGCCAGCCAGCGTGTTGCCCATCGCGGCGATCGCCGAGCCGATCACTTCCTCGGCCGGCTGCCACTGCAGGTTCATCCTGACGGTGCCCGCCTCGAGCCTGGCCATGTCGAGCAGGTTGTTCACCAGCGCGCTCATCCGTCGCGCAGAGGCGGCCATCGCATCGGCGATCTCGAGCTGCTGGGCACTCGGTGCCGGGCGCGTCAGCCGCAGCGACCCGGCCAGTCCGTACATCGAGGCGAGCGGCGTGCGCAGGTCGTGCGAGATGGCGGACAGCAGGGAATTGCGCAGGCGCTCGCCTTCGATCTGCACCGCACTCGCGCGCGCGACCTCGATGTAGTGGACGCGCTCGAGCGCGCTACCCAGCAGCGTGGCGCAGGTGTCGAGGAGCAGGCGCTCGTCCGCGCTCCACCGGCGAGGATCGCCCTGCACGCCGAGCGCGCCGCGCACTGCCATCGTGCCGCGAAGCGGCAGCACGAGCATCGCCGCCCCGGCCGCTTCGCCGGTGCCGGTGAGGGTGGCGCCGTCGGCCGCGACGACACCCGCCGCTGCTTGCTGCAGCGTGTCGGGTACCGGCTGCAGCGGGACCAGCTCGCGGCTGCGGTTGCGCACCCAGAGCAGGCCCTCCGCGCCCAGCTGCGAGCGGATGAAGGCGTGGGCGATCTCGCCGATCCGCTCCGCGGTGAGCGCGCTGCCCAGCTCGCGCGAGATGCCATAGAGGCTGCCCACGCGGCGCTCGCGCTCGCGCGCGGCGCCGGCCTGCGCGCGCAGCGATGCGGTCAACTGGCCGACGACCAGCCCGACCAGGAGCATCACGGCGAACGTGAACAGGAACCTGTGGTCGGCCACGGCGAGTGAATAGCGCGGCGGCACGAACACGACGTTGAACAGCAGCACGGAGAGGCCGGTGGCGAACAGGGCCGGGCCGCGCCCGAACCAGGCGGCGCAGAGCACCACCGCCAGCATGAGCAGCAGCACCGGGCTGGACGGATCGAGCCGGTCGGCCAGTGGCAGCGCGGAGAGGGCAGCCACCGTGCACAACGCGGCGGAACCGGCATAACCGGCGAGGGTCGTGCGCAGGGTCGTGCGGGGGACGGCTCGGAAAGCCAGGGGAGGTGAGGTCGGCACGCGTCTATTCTGGACCCGCGAGGCACGCCGGCGCCAGCCGCATGTGGCGGCGCATCAAGGCGCGGACAAGACTTCGCGTACGCGCATAAAGAAAGCGTAAAGACCGGCCTCCGGCCATCGCGTGGGCTGTCGATCGCCGACAGAATCGCGCCTCGCCCACACGTTTGCCCCTCGATGCGCAGAAGCCTGTCCCACCCGAACCGGGTCGTCGCCCTGGTTTTCCTGCTGCTGATCCTCGTCGGCACGCTGCTGCTGATGCTTCCGGTCGCGCAGGCCGACGGGCACGGTGCGCCCGTGATGGTGGCGCTGTTCACGGCGGTGTCCGCGGTATGCGTCACCGGGCTCGTCGTCGTCGACACCGGCACCTACTGGAGTCCGTTCGGGCAGTTCGTCGTGATGATGCTGTTCCAGCTGGGCGGCTTCGGCCTGATGACCGCGGCGGCGCTGCTCGGGCTGATGGTCAACCGGTCGATGCGGTTGCGTACGCGCATGCTGACCCAGGCCGAGACACACACGGTCGGCCTGGGCGATGTCTCGGGCGTCGCGCGCGTGGTGCTGGTGGTGACGATCGCCTGCGAGGCTGCGCTGGCCCTGGCGCTCGCTGCGCGCATGCATTACGGCCACGGCCTGTCGCCGGGGGAGGCGGCGTGGAGCGGCGTGTTCCATGCGGTATCGGCGTTCAACAATGCCGGCTTCTCGCTGCATGCGGACAGCCTGGTGCGTTATGCAGGCGACGGCTGGATGCTGGTGCCGGTGATGCTCGGCATCCTGATCGGCGGCATCGGCTTCCCGGTCCTGCAGGACATCCGAAACCGCTGGCGCAGCCCGCACCACTGGTCGCTGCACAGCAAGCTCACGCTGGCCGGCAGCGGCGTCCTGCTCGCGGGTGGCGCCCTCGCCCTGCTCGCGTTCGAGTGGTCGAACGCCGGGACGCTGGGCCCGATGCCGGTGGCCGACAAGCTGCTCTCCGCCCTGTTCGCCTCGGTGTCTGCACGTACGGCAGGCTTCAACTCGATCGACATCGCGCAACTGTCGGACGAGAGCCTGGCGCTGCATTACCTGCTCATGTTCATCGGCGGCGGCAGCGCCGGCACGGCCGGCGGCGTGAAGGTGACCACCGCTGCCATCCTGCTGCTCCTGGTGATCGCAGAGATCCGCGGCCGGACGGACAGCGAGGCATTCGGCCGGCGGGTGTGCCAGCCGGCGCACCGGCAGGCGATCACCGTGCTCGTGCTGGGCAGCGTGATGGTGGTGGCCGGTACGCTGGCCATCCTGCGCATGACCGACCTGCCGACCGAAAAGGTCATCTTCGAAGTGATCTCGGCGTTCGGGACGGTCGGTCTGTCGACCGGGATCACCGCTGAACTGCCCCCTGGCGGCCAGCTGGTACTGGTCGTGCTCATGTACGTCGGCCGGGTGGGGACCATCACGCTGGCCACGTCGCTTGCAATGGGCGAGCGACGCATGTCCTGGCGCTATCCCGAGGAGCATCCAATTGTTGGGTAAGATCTTCACCGAGCAGTTTTCGTTCTCCGCCGGCGACAGCGTGGTGGTGATCGGCCTGGGCCGCTTCGGCGGTGCGGTCGCACGATCGCTGGTCACCCTCGGCCATGACGTGATGGGCATCGACCGCGACGCGGAGCCGGTGCAGGCCTGGGCCGACCGGCTGACCCACGTGGTGCAGGCCGATGCCACCAACGTGATGGTCATGCGCCAGCTCGGCGTCGCCGACTTCCAGCATGCGATCGTCGGCATCGGCGACAACCTGTCGGCGAGCCTGATGACGCTGATGGCCCTGATCGAACTGGGCATCGGCGACATCTGGGTGAAGGCGATGACCGAGGACCACGGCCGCATCGCCGAGCGCATCGGCGCACACCATGTGGTGTACCCCGAGGCGGACATGGGCGAGCGCGTGGCCCACCTGATCTCCGGCCGGATGATCGACTACATCGAGTTCGACGATGGCTTCGCGATCGCCAAGATCCAGGCGCCTGCGCAGACCCACGGCCGCACGCTGAGCGAGTCCGGCGTGCGCGAGAAGCATGGCGTGACGGTCGTTGGCGTGAAGCGCGCGAACGAGGACTTCCAGCATGCGCGGCCCGACACGCGCGTACTGGCGGGCGACCTGCTGATCGTGTCCGGAAAGACGCAGCAGGTGGAGCGATTCGCCGGCCAGGGTACCTGAGGCGCGCTCAGAGCCAGCCGGCGCGCCGGAACCGCCAGTAGAGGTATACGCAGGTCCCGGAGATCAGTGCCAGCGCAGCGGCATAGCCGTACTTCCAATGCAGCTCGGGCATGTGCTCGAAGTTCATGCCCCATATGCCCGCGAACGCGGTGCACACGGCAAAGATCGCGGCCCACGCGGCCAGCCGCTTCGTCACTTCCGATTCCTCGATGTTGACCATCGACAGGTTGACCTGGATCGCGGTGCCGATCATGTCGCGGATCGAGTCGATCGACGCCTGGATGCGGGTCAGGTGGTCGATCACGTCGCGGAGGTAGTCCTGCACGCCGGCGCACACCTCGGGCACCCGCCCGCCATGCAGCTTCCCGGCGGCATCGAGCAGCGGCGCGACCGCGTGCCTGAGCACCATCACCCGCTGCTTGAGCTGGTAGAGGTTGCGGATGCTGGCCAGCGCGGCACCCTTGGTGAAGATGCGCTCCTCGATGTCCTCGATCTCGACTTCCAGTGCGTCGATGATCGGGAAGTAGCGATCGACGACCGCGTCCATCAGCGCGTAGAGCACGAAGCCGGGGCCCATGCGCAGCAGTTCAGGCTCGCGCTCGCAGCGCTGGCGCACGCCGAGGAGGCCCAGCTTGCTGTGGCTGCGTACCGACAGCACGTAGTTCTGTCCGACGAACACGTCGACTTCGCCCACCGACAGGCCTTTTTCGCTGCCGGCATCCTGCTCGATCAGGTGCAGGACCACGAACAGTGAATCGCCGTACTCCTCGATCTTCGGCCGCTGGTGGCCGTTGCGCGCATCCTCGACCGCGAGTCCGTGCAGCGAGAACTCGCGTTGCATCTCGTCGAGTTCCTCCGGCGTGGCGTCCTGCAGGGCCACCCAGACGAAGCAGTCGGGTTTGCCCAGCCAATCGCTGATGCTCGATACCGGAATGTCGGCGAGCCGGGTGCCGTCGCGGTAGACGACGCAGTTGATCAGCATGCGATCAGAACACGCCCCAGGTGACCGGCTCCCCGCTGGCGCGGGCGCCTCGAAGCAGCTCGATGAAGGGCAGCGCGCGCTGGCGCAGCGTGACCACCTCGGCTGCGTCGTCATCGTCTGCGGCGTCGTCCACGGCAGGCTGGGGGGGCGGGCTCGCAGGCCTCTGCGGCACGATCGCCGCTTCGAGGGCGGCGATCGCCGCCGGGATGTCTTCGGCCGGGATCACGCCGCGCTCGGCGGGCGACTTTCCGATCAGGCGCAGCAGGTCGTCGCCGTTTGCGCGCAGCAGGGTCACGCTGGGGACGGAGCGGGACTTGAAGGTGTACGCCATGGGTGTCTTCTCCGGTACTGCGCAGTCGGGCGTGGCGCTTCTGTTTCGAAGACGTAAGATAAAGGAAAGCCGGCGGAAACGGGGCGCTGCGCTTTCCGCAACTGCCATGCCTGCCGCCAACGAAGCCGTGAAGGAAACGACCCTATGTACCGACTCATCGACAACATCCGTTCGGGGCGGCTGTCGCTGGGCACCATGGCCAAGGGCGGACCGAACCTCGTCCAGCATGTCGCGAGCGCCGGACTCGACTTCCTGATCGTCGACATGATGCATTCCAGCGTCGACTGGACCGAGCTCTCCCATGTCGCATGGAAGGCGCGTGCCGAGGGGCTCTATCCGCTGGTGCGCCTGCCGGCGAATCCATGGGGCGCGGGCGCGGGCGTGGCCGACCGCCGGTTCCCGGTAGACGCCGAGCGGGCGTTCGCCTGCGGCGTCGAGGGCCTGGTGTGGTCCGTCGCCTCGGCCGAGGAGGCCCGGCTGATGGCACACATGGCCCGTGATTCGCACACCGGCGCGCCGGTGACCGATGCGGCGGAACTGGCGCGGGCGACGCAGCACGCGGTGGGTACCCGGCTGCTGCTGCCGCTGGTCGAGTCGCTCGGCGCGCTCGAGCAGGTCGACGACATCCTGTCGATCGACGGCATCTCGGGCGTGTTCGTCGGTTGCAGCGACCTGGCCGAAGTGCTCGGGCATCCGCTCGACTACCTGCATCCGGCGGTCATCGGCGCGATCGAACGCACCTGCGTGGCAGCCCATGCGCGCGGCAAGGTCGTGCTCGCGAACACCGGCTATGCGTTCCCGTCGATCGAAGGACAGGTCGCCCATGCACGTGCGCTGCAGAAGGCCGGTGCAGACCTGATCATGCTGCAGACGGTCGAATTTCATGTGTTCGTGATGGCACGATCGATCGCCGATGGGGTGCGTTCCGCGGCCTGAGGCGCTCCAGCCGGCGCGGTGCTGCCTGCATCAGGCGGGCAGCACGGCCATGCACTTCTCGAATGTCTCGGTGAAGCGGTCCAGGCCATGGGACCCGCCGTTGACCAGCCGGCGTGCCTTCGCCAGGTCCCGTGCCGCAAGCGCCGTGCGAATCGGTGCCTCCTTGTTCTTGAGGAACTGGGCGAGGATCAATCCGGCGATGCCCGGGTCGTTCGCCATCTGTGGCCGTGCGACCAGGTCGACGCCGATCTGCCGGCCGATCCGTCCGTAGTTGTCGCGCCCGGTCAGCTGGATGTAGCCGCGCCCCTTGAAGCGCGCACCGTCGCCCGGCTCGGTATTGCCCAGGTTGCGGCCGACCGTGGTGTCCGCATCGTAGAGATCGAACGGCCTGCTGCGCGTGTTGTACTGGCTGCGTCCTTCGTCGATCGGCACGAATCCCTCGGTCTCGGCCCGGATGGTGCCGAGGGCCATGATCACCATCGCACGATCGCCGAGCTGCCGGGCGCGCAGGCCGGCGAGCACGAACGGCAGGTTGGCGGTGATGTTCGACAGCGGCGTCGCGCGCGGGAAGGTCTGCCTGACCAGCGCAGGGGTCACCCGCGCAGTGAGGTCGCCCGAAGCCGGCAGGGCCGTCTCGACGGCTGCGACCGCCGCAACCGGCGCAGCGGCTTCCGCAGGTGCATCGGCTGCGCGCAGGAACGGGGCATTCATGAAGCCGTCGGCCTGGCCGTCGCCTTCCAGGTCGACCAGCGCCCACAGGCCTTCCCGCCCCAGGACATGCACCAGTGTTCCCGAGGGGAGGGTGCGCTTCACCGGGAAATCCTGGGACGGTCCGCCGCGCAGCTTGAGCCCGTCGCGTGCGATCACCACGAACCGGGGCGCCGGGCGGATCGCGGCGGGCATCGCCACCACCGCCGGCGGCGCTGCCGGGGGCGTCGGCGCGGGCGCTGCGGGGACCGCCGCCGCGGATGCGACGACGGGCGTGGCCGGTCCAGGCTCGAGCCCGGGGAACACCGGCGAACCCGGGCCACCGGGCTGGCGCAGCACCTGCCGGCGCAATGCCTTGCCCGCAGGCAGCAGTCCCACGTGCACGCAGCGTCCTGCTTCGTAGATCAACTGGTCGAAGACGATCCCGCTGTCCCGGATGCGCCGGGACGCGGACAGGTCGTCGATCCCCTGCACATGGAAATCCGCAGCCAGGCCGAGCGCATGCGCGGATGTCGGCACGCCGCCGACCAGGGCATTCACCTGGGGATTGCGATAGCCACTGGTTATCTGCAGGGGCACGCCGAACAGGGCGCGGATCTCTTCGAGCAGCGCTGCGATGCGGCGCAGGTTGCGCAGGTGCGCGGCCGTGGGCGCATTGTCGAGGCCCCTCCTGCGCGCGGTGTCTGAAACCGTCAGTTCTGCAAGCGAAAAATTGGGCGTGAGCTGCATCGGATCTCCATGGCGGCAGTGCGCACGCCATCGTAGCGCTTTCCCTGCACATCGCAAGGACCAGCGGCCAGCCTGTTCACGCTCGCGCGGCCTCCGTGCCGATCACCGAGGGCGACCGCGGTGATCGTCGTCGCCGCGCCGCCCGTCATGCGCACCGTATCCGCCATGGCCGCGGTGAAGATGTGGCGCGGGTACCACCACGACCGGCGGCGGGCGCACGATGATGGTGGGCGGCGGGCGATGGAAGTGATGGATCGGCGCGGGCGGGCGGGCGTGGTAGCGAGGGCCGTATGGCGCGTAGAGCCCGGCCGATACCGCCGGCACGGGGTAACGGCCGTGGAACCCGTCGCTTCCGTCGGGGACGACCACGCATCCGGCGAGCAGCAAAGGTGCTGCAAAGGCTGCCGTGCGGATCCTCTTCAGGCCAGCGATCGTCATGTCCATCACCTCGTCGTTTGCGGGGAGTCCCGATGCAATCAACGTCGCTGCGGTCGGTGCGCTGACGGCCTGCGGCTGCGTTACACTCGTTTACACGTCTGGACACAAGCGCCGCGCGACTTTCATTCGACGGTGCCGCCAGCACAGTGAAGGAGGGGGAGGGTTCCATGCGTCCGACCGGGTGCCTGCCGATCGCCGTGCTGTCCGCGATGCTGAATGCGGGCCTGTCCTGGGTGCCGATGCTGGCAGCGCCGGCGCATGCCCAGTCGTTTCCGTCCAAGCCCGTCCGCCTGGTCACCGGCTCGCAGGCTGGCGGTGGCACCGACATCACTGCCCGCGCGATCCAGCAGGTGGCCGCGCCGATGCTCGGGATGCCGGTGATCGTCGAGAACCGTCCCGGAACGGCCGGGATGGTCGCCAATGAGTATGTCGCCAGGCAGCCGGCCGATGGCCATGTGCTGCTGATCCAGCCCGGATCGTTCATCACGATCAGCCCGCAGCTCAACGCGGTGCCCCGTTGGGAAACGTTGAAGCACCTGGTGCCGGTGGTCCAGGTCAGCACCTACGACCTCGTGCTGGTCGCGCATCCTGCGGTGCCCGCGCGCAACGTGAAGGAGCTGGTTGCATTCGCACGCGCGAAGCCGGGAATGATCTCCTTTGCGTCTTCCGGCGTTGGCAGCAACTTCCAGCTGGCCGGCGAGCTGCTCAAGCTCGAGGCGAAGGTCGACATGCTCCATGTCGCCTACCGCGGGAGTCCGCCGGCGATACTCGATCTCGTGGCGGGAAGGGTCGACACCATGTTCGTGCACGTGCCCACGGTCAAGGGCCACATCGATGCCGGTCGCCTGCGGGCGCTGGCGATGACCGGGACGCAGCGCAACCCGCTGCTGCCGCAGGTGCCGACGATCGCCGAATCAGGGTTCAAGGCCTACGAGATCAGTGGCATCGAGGGCATCCTCGCGCCGGCGGGCACGCCCCGCGAGGTCGTCATGCGCCTGAACTCGGTGCTCGGTGGCGCCCTCGCCACGCCGGAGATGAAGGCCTCCTGGGCCGCGAAGGCGATCGAATTCGTGCCCAACAGCCCCGAGCAGTTCGCCGCAAAGGTGCAGCTCGACTACGACAGGACCGCGGCGCTGATCAAGGCCGCGGGCATCAAGCCGGAACGATAGACGGAGACGACCCATGGCAGAGAAGAAGGCAGCGGGAAGGCAGGAGATGTCGCAGCCGCGCGACTACCGGATGATCATCGAGAAGGACGTGAAGATCCCGATGCGCGACGGCTCGCTGCTGTTCGCGGACGTGTTCCGGCCCGACGGCGGAGACGAACGGTTCCCGGTGATCATGAACCTGGGCCCGTACCAGAAGGACAAGGTATGGATCCCGCCGGACGACTGCGAGGAGGAAGGCAACCCGTACATGAACTGGGAGACGGCCAACCCGCTGTGGTGGTGCCCGCGCGGCTATGCACTGCTGCGCGTCGATACCCGCGGCACCGGAAAGTCACCCGGGAAGTCCGATCCCAGCTCCTACCAGGAAGGGCTCGACTCGTACGACTGCGTGGAATGGATCGCGAAGCGGCCCTGGTGCAACGGCAACGTCGGCGCGCTGGGCATCTCCTACCATGCGGCCTTCCAGTACCGGCTGGCCAACCTGCAGCCGCCCTCGCTGAAGGCGATCATGCCGTGGGAGGGCCGCGCCGACCAGTACCGCGACCAGGCCTACCATGGCGGCATCTTCGCGATGGGCTTCATCTCGCAATGGGCGAACAGCACGACCGCGCACAACCTGCTCGGCCGGCCGCGCAGCTACAACCCGGACGCCTTCAACAACAACATCCTCTGGGAGTACATGCGCCAGGACCTCGATTCCGACGAGTGGCGCAAGAAGAGCGCGCAGTGGGACCGGATCACCGTGCCGATGTACAGCGTCGGCAACTGGGGTGGTTTCTCCATGCACCTGCGCGGCAACACCGAGGCCTACATGCTGGCCGCGTCGAAGCACAAGAAGCTGCGCATCCATACCGGCAGCCACTTCCATCCGTTCCACGCCCTCGAGGCACGCATCGACCAGCTGCGCTGGTTCGACCACTGGCTGAAGGGCATCGACACAGGCCTCATGGACGAGCCGCCGGTGAAGCTCGAGATCCGCACCGGGGGCAGCACGAAGCCCTATGGATTCCGGGAAGAGAACGAGTGGCCGATCGCGCGGACGCAGTGGACGAAGCTGTACCTGAACATCGAGCAGGATGCGCCGTCGAAGGGAAGCAGCAAGGCCGAAGGATCGCTGGCCACTGCTGCGCCTGCCGCCGAGAAGTCCATCGACTATTCGGCCGGCCCCGGCCACTATCGTCCGGTGTCGGGACGCTCGGGCGTTTCGTTCGAGACGCCGGCGATGGCCCAGGACATGGAAGTCACCGGGCCGCTGGTGCTCAACGTCTGGGTGGCCAGCACCTCCGAGGACCTGGACCTCTACGTCACGATCCGGAACATCGGTCCCGATGGCAAGGATGTCGAAGAGGTCGGCCAGCGCGGCGAGCCGGTGCCCTGCGTGACCAAGGGCTGGCTGCGCGCCTCGCATCGCAAGCTCGATGCAGGGAAGTCGCTGCCCTACAGGCCCTACCATGCGCACGACGAACGCTGGTGGCTCGAGCCGGGGCAGGTCGTCGAATGCCAGGTCGAGGTCTGGCCGACCAGCATGGTGTTCCGCAAGGGCCACAAGCTGCGGCTGGACATCACGCCGCGCGACGGGGTCGGCACCGGCCACTTCACGCACTACAACAACGACTACAACGCGGGCGCCACCAACAGCATCCATTCCGGCGGCGAGCGGTTGTCCTGGCTGATGGTGCCGGTGATCCCGGCGAAGTAGGGTGCGTCCATGCCCTGGCGGGTCCGTTCCCGCCAGGGCGGACGACGCTCGCGTGCCGAAGGGAATCGGGATGAACACGATCTGCCGGGCGGCCTCCCGCATGCCGCTGCTGTTCCTCTGCTGTGTCGCCGTGCCTGCCGTCCAAGCACAGGCCTGGCCGGCGAAGCCGCTGCGCATCGTGGTGCCGGCCGCACCGGGCGGCGGCACCGACATCATCGCCCGGGCGCTCGCGCCGAAGCTGGCGGAACTGCTCGGCCAGCCCGCGATCATCGAGAACCGGGCCGGCGGCGGCACGAATATCGGCACGGAGTTCGTCGCGCGCGCCGCGCCGGACGGCTACACCGTGCTGATGGCGAGCACGCCCCATGTCATCAATCCCAGCCTGTTCCTGAAGCTCGCCTTCGATCCGGTGCGCGACTTCACGCCGATCAGCCAGCTTGCGACGGTGCAGACGGTGCTGGTCGTGCATCCGTCGCTGCCGGTGAAGAGCGTGAAGGAGCTGATCGCGCTGGCGAAGGCGCGCCCGGGCCAGTTGTCCGCGGGCACCTCGGCCGGCACCTCGCAGTTCCTGGCGATCGAACTGCTGAAGTCGATGGCCGGCATCGACCTGGTGAACGTGCCCTACAAGGGCGCCGGCGCGGCGCTGGCCGACACGCTGGGCGGGCATGTGCAGGTGCAGGTGAACACGCTGGTGGCGACGCTGCCGCACCTGGAAGCGGGGCGGCTGCGCGCGCTGGCGGTCTGTGGCCCGGTGCGCTCGGCCCGGCTGCCCGGGGTGCCGACCGTGGGCGAGACGCTGAAGGGATTCGAGTCCGCTGGGTGGTACGGGCTGCTCGGTCCGGCAGGGTTGCCGCGGGACCTGGTGAACCGGCTGCACGGGGCGTTCAGGAGCGCACTGTCGGATGCCACGATCCGCGAGCGCCTGGGCGGGCAGGGCGTCGACATCGTCGCCGGCACGCCGGAGGAACTCGCGGCCTTCATCGTGCGCGAGATCCCGAAATGGAGCGCGGTGGTGAAGGCTTCCGGGTTGAAGCCCGACTGATGCCGTTGCCGGCGCTGCCCGGCGCTGGCCTGCAGTCGGCGGGGCGCGGGTGGACCGGCACCTCAAGCGCGATGCCGACCTTCTGCATCAGGTAGCCCCGGAACGCCGTGGCCACGCCCGGTGCCAGCCGCAGGTTGTCCATCGCCTGCGACTGGCTGATGCTCGCCACTCCATGCAGGGCCGACCAGATGAACAGCGCGTCTAGGTCGGCGCGGGCCTGCATGCCCGCGGCCGTGCCATGCCGGCGGCGCAGGTTGTTGCGCAGGATGTCGAAGGCATGCACCGCGTCCGCGACCAGGCCTGAATGCCGCGCGGGCTCCGGCCAGGGCGTGCCGAACATCAGCCGGTATTCGAGGGGCTTCGCGATCGCGTAGTCGAGGTAGGCCTCGCCCATCGCGGCCAGGTCTGTCCGGTCATCCGTCCCTGGCAGCCGCGCGTCCAGGTGGTTCGCGAAGTCGGCGAAGCACCGGCGCATGATCTCCGCGAGGAGGTGGTCCCGGCTCTCGAAGTGGCGGTACGGCGCCTGGTGCGAGATCCCGAGCCGGCGTGCGACGTCGCGCATGCTCAGGCCTTCGACGCCCTGCTCGGCGATCACCTCGCGGGCGGCCTGGACGCAGGATTCCTTGAGGTCGATCGGTCGTCGAGGTTGGCGGGCCATGCATGCAGCCGGAAGTTGACAGCGTCTACAACGGTATCGCATCATTGTTGACACTGTCAACAAAAGGAGTGCGGCGATGTCGACTGCAACGGTGCCTGTAGGGCGGCGCGCCTGCCGCACGGCGCTGGGCATGCTGGCCGGGCTCCATCGCAGCCAGCCGGCGCTGGCGTCGTTCGCGGCCGGCATGCTGCTGCTCGCGCTGGCGACGCTGCCGGCGCTGGCCCTCGACCCGAGGACGGTACATGGCGTCGCGAACTGGGCCAAGCCGTTGAAGTTCATGCTCTCGACCGTGCTGTTCGCGGCGACGATGGCATGGGCGATCGGCCTGCTGCCGGAATCGGCGCGTCGCTCGCGCACCATCCACACGCTGGTCTGGCTCGCCATCGGCACCGCGTCGTTCGAGGTCGGCTACATCTCGCTGCAGGCGGCGCTGGGTTCCCCGTCGCACTACAACACGTCGGATGCCTTGCATGCCGCGATGTTCGGGCTGATGGGCCTCGCGGCCGTGGTGCTGGTATCGACCCAGGCCGTGCTGGCGCGGGAGGTGCTGCGGCACGTGCGGCCGCTGACGCCGCTGTCGCTCGCGCTGGCGATCGGGCTGGTGCTCACCTGCGTGCTGTCGATCCTCAGCGGATTCCTGCTGGGTGGCCTGCGGCCGCCCGCGGGTACCGGCCTGCCGTTGCTCGGCTGGCACGCGGGTGGCGGCGACCTTCGGCCGGCGCACTTCATGGCCGTGCACGCACAGCAGCTGCTGCCGCTGGCGGGCCTGGCCGTGCAGCGCCTGCTGCCGCGGCACCCGGGGGCTGCCCTGTCCGTGTTCACGGCGGCCTATGTCGCGGGCTGGGCCTGGCTGGTTGTAATCGGCCTGCCGCGTACCGGCTGAACCTCGGCCGGCGCGTCCCGGGGGCCGCCGCGGCGTCAGGCGGTACCGATGCGGTCGGCGTCCGCCGGGCCGATCGGCAGCGCGACCGGCTGGCGCAGTCGTGCGGACAAGTCGTAGGCCTTGGCCAGCATCAACCGGTCATGGCCGTCCTCGGCGGTCGCATGGATGGTGCGCGCCCCGAAGGACAGGCGTTCGAGCCACGCCTGCGTCTCGTCATGCAAGGGCCCGCGCAGCGCACCCAGCGCCATGTCGCCGGCCGGCGTGCTGCCGATGAAATCGACGCGCCGGCTCGAATCGGACAGGTAGGCGCCGCCCTGCGGCGCCTCGGTCGCCATCACGAAGTCGCGGTGGGTGTCGTCGATGGTCATCACGCCCGAGGTGCCGACCACGCCGACCTCCAGACCGTAGACCGCGCCCGGCCAGGACACCGGCAGCGCCCAGTTGACCATGCTCTGGTAGAGGGTGCCGTCGTCGAACACCATCGTGCCGGCCGTGGCGTCGATGCCGCCGCAGGCGGGACCGAGGGTCTTCGCGACCGAGCGCGCATCGATCTCCACCGGCCGGCGGCCCTCCATCATCCACATCACGATGTCGAGCGCATGGGTGCCGGAGATCACCATCGGCGAGTTGGGCACCGGGTCGGGTTCGCGGCGATAGGCGTTCTCCGCGACCATGCGGTTCAGGAAGGCGCGCGTGGTGACGGTGGAGATGTCGCCGAGTTCGCCACGGGCGACCTTGTCCTTGGCCACCATCCAGCGCCGCCGGAAACGCTGCGTGTATCCGACCAGGGCATCGACGCCCGACTGCCGGATGGCTTCGAGCACGCGTGCCGATTCGCCCAGGTCGTTGGCGATCGGCTTCTCGATCAGCAGCGAGACCTTGTTCGGATTGTCGAGCGCGGCGAGGGTGGGTCCGGCATGCAGGTGGCCGACGGTCGAGATCAGCGCCGCGGTGACCTCCGGCCGGCGGAGCAGGGTCCGGTAGTCGTCGGTCACGAAGTCTGCACCGAGCTTCTCGGCTACCAGCCTGCCGCGGGCCGGATCGATCTCCGCGATGCCGATCCAGTCGACCTGCGGGAATCGTGCGGCGATCTCGCCGCGCATCAGCCCGACCCGGCCGGCGCCGACGATGGCCAGTCCGATCCGCTTCGGTGCCTGGGTGCGCATGCGGACCGCCGGGTCAGTCCGGCTTCATGCCGGACTGCTTGACCAGCCTCGCGTAGAGGGCGAGCTCGGATTTCAGGAAGGCGGTGAATTCTTCCGGCGTCGAGGGCGTCGCATCGGCACCCTGCGAGAGCAGCCAGGCGACGAACTCGGGTTGCCGGAGGATCTTCACCACTTCCGCGTTCAGGCGCTGCACGATCGGCGCCGGCGTCCCGGCCGGCACCATCATGCCGTGCCAGGTGATCGCCTCGAAACCGGGGAAGCCCGATTCGGCGATGGTCGGCATCTCGGGGATCGCTGCCGATCGCTGCGCGCTGGTCACCGCCAGCGGCCGCAGGCGGCCGGCCTTGATGAAGTTCAGGCTCGAGCCGAGGCTTGCGAACATCAGCTGCGTCTCTCCGCCGAGGAGCGCCGACAGCGCCGGCGCGCTGCCCTTGTACGGCACGTGCACCATCTTCACGCCGGCGGCATCGCCGAACATCACGCCGGCGAGCTGTGCCGGCGTGCCGGTGCCGGAGGATCCGTAGTTGAGCTGGCCGGGCCGCGCCTTGCCCAGCGCGATCAGGTCCCTGACCGATTTCACCGGCATCGATGGATGCACGACCAGGATGTTCGGGAACGCACTCAGGCGGGAGATCGGGGCGAAATCCTTCAGCGTGTCGTAGGGCAGCTTCGGGTGCAGGTTCGGATTGATCGCGTTGGTGGTGTTCGAGCCCATGAACAGGGTGTAGCCGTCGGGCGCGGCACGTGCCGCCGCCTCGGCGCCGACGATGGTGCCGGCGCCCGGCCGGTTCTCGACCACGACCGACATCCCTGCCTGTTCGGTCAGCTTCTGGGCGACGGCCCGCGCGACGAGGTCTGCACCGCCACCGGGCGGGAAGGGCACGATGTAGCGCAGCGGCTTGGCCGGCCAGGCCTGCGCCGCGGCCACGCCCGGGGTGACGAGCAGTGCCGGCACCAGCAGCGCCGGTACCAGCAGCGCAGGCATCGGCAGCGCCGGTGTCTTCGGCTTCGCAGGCATGTCAGGCGAGGTGCTTGCGGAAGAAGGCAACCGTGCGATCCCACGACAGCTTTGCCGCCGCCTCGTTGAAGCGCGGCGTGGAGTTGTTGTGGAAGCCGTGCTGGGTGCCGGGGTACACATGCGACTCGAAGGAGACGCCCGCCGCCTTCTTCGCCTGTTCGAACGCCGGCTTCAGCTTGTTGATGTTGTCGTCGTTCTCGGCATAGTGGACCAGCAGCGGTGCGCGGATCTTCGGCACGGCCGCGGTTTCGGCCGCCGCGCCGTAGTAGGGCACGCCCGCCTGCAGGCCATCGCCCATCTGCGTCGCCAGCCAGTTCGTCGTGCTGCCGCCCCAGCAGAAGCCGGTGACGCCGAGCTTGCCGCTGGACAGCGCGTGCGCCTTCAGGAACGTCGCGCTGTTCAGCATGTCGATGCGCAGCCTCGGCTGGTCGAGCTTCGCCTGCAGCGTCCGGCCGTCGTCGTCGTTGCCCGGGTAGCCGCCGGCCGGGAACAGGCCGTCGGGTGCCAGCGCCAGGAAACCGTCGACTGCCGCACGGCGCGCGACATCCTCGATGTAGGGGTTGAGTCCCCGGTTCTCGTGGATCACCAGCACCGCCGGGAACGGGCCCTTGCCGGCGGGCTGCACCAGGTAGCCGCGCATCTGCCCGGAGTTGCCGCCGGGGGACGGGTAGTTCACATACTGGGCGCGCATGCGCGAATCGGTGAAGGAGATCGTCTGTGCCGCTGCATAGCGCGGCAGCAGCGCCTGGGCCATCGCCAGCCCGCCGACGGTCACCGCCGCGGCGCGCAGCAGGAACTCGCGCCGGTCCATGCGACCGTGGCAGTACTCGTCGTACAGGTCGAACACCCGCTGGTCGATCTCGACCTGGGTGAGGTCTCGGGGTTGCTCGAGCAGGGCACTGTCTGTCATGTGGACTCCTGGGGGTGGGCTGCGGACGGGGACCGCGTCATTCTGCCTTGGCCTTGGACTCGCGGACCACCCTTGCCCAGCGGGCGATCTCGGCAGCGAGGTACTTCGCGAAGAACTCGGGCGATTCGGCGATCGGGTCGGCACCCATCTGGGCCAGCCGGTCGCGCACCTCCGGCCTCTGCACCGCCTTCACCGCGACATCGTTGAGCAGCGTGATCACGTCTCGTGGCGTGCCTGCCGGCGCCAGTACGCCGTACCAGGTCTCGGTCACGAAGCCGGGGATGCCGCCCTCCACCATCGTCGGCAGGTTCGGCAGCAGCGGCGAACGTTTCGCGCTGGTGACGCCCAGCGCGCGCACCCGTCCCGGGGCCATCAGCGGCTGCGCCGACGGAATGTTGTTGAACGCGAAGTCGACTTCGCCGCTGGCCAGTCCGGCCAGCGATGGCGCGCTGCCCTTGTACGGGACGTGGGTCATGTCGACGCCGATCATCACCTTCAGCATCTCGCCCGACAGGTGCTGCGAGCTGCCCACGCCCGAGGACGAGAAGTTCAGCCGGCCCGGATTCTTCCGGGCCACCGAGATGAACTCCTTCACCGACCTCGCGGGGAAGGAGGGATGCACCAGCAGCAGGTTCGGGCTGGTCGCGAACACGGCGATCGGCGCGAAATCCTTCACCGGGTCGTAGCTGAGCTTTGCGTACAGGCTGATGTTGATGCCGTGCGCCGCCGAACTGAGGAACAGGGTATAGCCGTCGGCGGGCTGGCGTGCGACGAACTCGGCAGCGACGTTCTGTGCCGCGCCGGGCCGGTTCTCGACCACCACCGGCTGGCCCAGTGCGCTGGAGATTTCCTGTGCCATGAGCCGGCCCATGATGTCGCTGCCGCCACCGGGGGCGTATCCGACGATCATCCGGATCGGCTTGACCGGAAACTTCTGCGCATGGACGGCGGGCGTGGAAGTCGCCAGCGCCGTTGCCGCTGCCAGCAGCAGGAAGGTCTGGGTGTGCATCGGTGTTCCTCCTGGGACATGTTTTTCTGTGGGACTCGCCATCAATCGTACACTGCGGAAGGCAGGCCGGCGCCTGTCGGCGGTTACACTTGTCCGCAGGAGGGCTAGCGCATGGAACTCGGATTCATCGGCCTGGGCCGGATGGGCGGCAACATGGTGGCCCGGCTGCTGTCCGGCCAGTCGGTCTCGGTGGTCGTGCACGATCGGGCCGAAGCGCCGATGGCTGCGCTGGTCTCCAGGGGCGCCCGCGCAGCCGGATCGCCGGAGCAACTGGTGTCGATGCTGTCCGGAAGCCCGCGGGTCGTCTGGTTGATGCTTCCGGCAGGCGAGGTCACCGAAGTGATCTACCGCGAGGTGCGCGAGCAGCTCGGCGAGGGCGACATCCTGATCGATGGCGCCAACTCGAACCATCGCGACACCTCGCGCCGTGCCGTGGAGTGCGCGGCGCGCGGCATCCGCCTGCTCGGCGTCGGCGTCAGCGGTGGCATCGTCGCCGCCGACAGCGGCTACCCGATGATGATCGGCGGCGATCCCTCGGCATATGAACACTGCCTGCCGGTGTTCGCCGGCCTCGGGCTCGACAAGGGGTATGCGCTGGTCGGCAGCGATCCCTCCGCCGGCCACTACGTCAAGATGGTGCACAACGCGATCGAGTACGGGATGATGCAGGCGATCGCGGAAGGGTTCGACCTGCTCCAGAACGGCTCGGTCGAGGGCCTGGACCTGCCGGGGATCGCCGGCATCTGGAACCACGGCACCATCGTCAGTTCGTTCCTGATGCAGATGACCGCCAACGCGCTCGCGCGCGATGCAGACCTGTCGGGTCTTGCGCCGTTCGTGGCCGACAGCGGCGAGGGACGCTGGGCGGCGATCGAGGCGATGGAGCACGGCGTGCCGTTCGTCGCCAACACCTATGCGCTGCATGCGCGCTACCAGTCCCGCGATCCGAACTCGCTCGCATTGCGCCTGCTGTCGGCGATGCGCCGCGAGTTCGGTGGCCATGCGGTGAAGCCGGCCGCTCCGGACTGATGGGCCTGCTGGTCCGGCTGCCGGGACGCGCGGCGCTGGACCGGGCCTGCGCGGCCTGGCTTGCGCGCCGGCTCCAGTCCGACGCCGGCCCGGTGGTGTTCGCCGCCTGCGGCGGACGCAGCGTGGACGGCATCCTGGCCGCGCTGGCTGCGCACGGCGACATGCCGTGGGCTCGGGTGCACCTGTTCCTGGTCGATGAACGCGTGGTGCCTGCGCAGGATGCGTCCAGCAACCTGCGCCAGCTGCGCGAGGCGCTGGTGGCGCCGCTGCTGGCTGCCGGTCTCCTGCCCGAGGCGAACGTGCATCCCTTCCGCTTCGAGGCCGTCCGCTCCATCGAGTCGGACGCGGCGGCGGTCGATGCCTGCAACCGCGAACTGGAGGCGCTCGGCGGGCGCTTCGACGCCGTGCTGCTGAGCGCCGGCGAGGATGGCCATGTCGCGGCGCTGTTCCCCGGCCACCGGTCGATCGACGATCCTGCGGACGGCTACATCCGCTTCGACGACGCTCCGAAGCCGCCCGCGTCGCGGGTCACCGCATCGCGCGCGCTGCTGCTGCGTTCGCGCGCGGCGGCGCTGGTCTTCGCCGGCGAGTCGAAGCGCGATGCGCTGGCAGGGTTCATCGCCTGCGGCAGGCCGGCGGGGCTCGACAGGCAGCCTGTTCCCGCCTGCCTGGTGCGCGCGCTGCCAGAGTGGGCGGCCTTCACCGACCTGGACGAACGATGACCGCGCCCGCCAACCCTTGCGAACCCTGCGTGATCCTCGTGTTCGGGGCCACCGGAGACCTCGCGAAGCGCAAGATCTTCCCTGCGCTGCTTGCGCTGCATCGCCGAGGCTTCCTGCACGCGCGCACGCCGGTGGTCGCGGTGTCGCGCCGCCCGATGTCCGTCGCCGACCTGCTGGCCTCGCTGCACCTCGAAGGCGGTGGGGGCGAAGCGGATGCGCTGCAGGCCTTCGCCGCATCGGTGCGCTGCATGCCGTTCGACCACGGCGAGGCGACGCTGCCGGCCTTCGTCGCGGCCGTCGACGAACTGGCGCGCGAGCGGGGTGCCGGCCCGGCGCGGGCGGTGTACTTCGCACTGCCCGCCGATGCGTTCGAGCCGACGGCCGCGCTGCTGGTGAAGGGGGGCCTTTTCCATGACGAGGGTTGGCGCCGGCTGTGCTTCGAGAAGCCGTTCGGCCACGACCTCGCGTCGGCACGCGAACTGAACGCGAAGATCACCCGCCATTTCGAGGAATCGTCGATCTACCGGATCGACCACTACCTGGGCAAGGAGCTGGTGCGCAACCTGATGGTGATGCGCTTCGCCAATCCGCTGTTCGGGCAGATATGGAACAGCACATTCATCGACCATGTTCAGGTGACGATCGCGGAGACGCTCGGTGCCGAGGGGCGGGCCGGGTACTACGAGAAGGCCGGGGCGGTACGCGACATGCTGCAGAACCACCTGATGCAGGTGCTTGCGCTGGCGGCGATGGAGCCGCCGAAGGCGCTCGACGCTGACAGCGTGCGCGATGCGATGGTCGACGTGCTGCGGCAGCTGGTGCCGCCGTCCCGCGACGACTTCGTGCTCGGGCAGTTCGGCCCGGGCGAGGTGGGCGGCACGCCGGTCCCGGGGTACCGGCAGGAGCCCGGCGTCCATCCAGGCTCGGACGCCGAGACCTTCGTGGCGGTGCGCGCCTGCATCGACAATCCGCGCTGGCAGGGCGTGCCGTTCTTCCTGCGCACCGGCAAGCGGATGGGCAAGAAGCTGGCGGAAGCGAACATCGTGCTGCGCGCGCAGCCCGGCAACCTGTTCCGCGCCGACCGCTCGGTCGAGGGCGAACCTGGCGCGAACGTGATCTCGATCCGCATCCAGCCGAACGAGGGGATATCGGTCGAGTTCACCGTCAAGGCGCCGGGGGAGGGCCTGCGCCTGGAGACCGTGGTGATGGAGCACTGCCATCATTGCGTCTACGGGCTCAACACTGCGGAGGCCTACGAGATCCTGCTGCACGAGTTCCTGGCCGGCGACCAGACGCTGTTCACCCGTTGGGATTTCGTCGAGGCCAGCTGGCGCTGGGTGGACGCGATCACCGCCGTCCGCGACGGCCAGGCAGCGACGTTCCCGAACTATGCTGCAGGGACGTCCGGCCCTGCCGGAGCAGAGGGCCTGCTCGGCGAGGGTCGCCACTGGATCGTCTCGCGTGACATCCTGTCATGAGTCACGTGAGTGTCATGCAACGTCTCCATACTCGATGGATACCGGAATGAATACACAACAGGAAATATGCGTCAACGGACGCAGCTATCGCCCTGCACCCGCGCCGGTGGTGGTGGTCTGCGTCGATGGCTGCGAGTACGACTACATCACCGAGGCGGTGGCCGCGGGGGTCGCCCCGTGGTTCGCAAAGGTGCTTGCATCGGGTACTGCACGCCTCGGCGATGCGGTGGTGCCGACCTTCACCAACCCGAACAACCTGTCCATCGTGACCGGGGTCCCGCCGTCGGTGCACGGGATCTGCGGCAATTTCTTCTACGACCGCGAAGCCGACGCGGAAGTGATGATGAACGATCCCAGGTACCTGCGCTGCGGCACCCTGCTGGCGGCGTTCGGGGCTGCCGGTGCGCGTGTCGCCGTGGTCACCGCCAAGGACAAGTTGCGGGCCCTGCTCGGCCATGGCCTGGACGGCATCTGCTTCTCGGCTGAACGCGCAGACCAGGTCACGCTCGCCGGCAACGGCATCGCCGATGCGATCGGGCTTGCCGGCATGCCGGTGCAGTCGGTCTACAGCGCGGGCCTCAGCGAGTTCGTGTTCGCGGCCGGGGCGGCCCTGATGGAGCGCGATCGTCCCGACATCATGTACCTGTCGACGACCGACTACGTGCAGCACAAGGAGGCGCCCGGTACGCCGGCCGCGAATGCGTTCTACGCGATGATCGACCGCTACATGGCGCGCATCGAGGCGGCCGGTGCGGTCATCGGGCTCACCGCCGATCACGGCATGAACGCGAAGTTCGATGCCTCGGGCAATCCGGACGTGGTCTACCTGCAGGACGTGCTCGATTCGCGCCTCGGGTCTGGCCTGTGCCGGGTGATCCTGCCGATCACCGATCCGTACGTGGTCCACCACGGTGCGCTCGGTTCGTTCGCGACCGTCTACCTGGCACCTTCACTGTCCGTCGCCTCGACCGTCGGTCTCATCGCCGGCCTGCCGGGCATCGAACTCGCGCTCGAGCGCGACGAAGCCTGCGCGCGCTTCGAACTGCCGCCCGACCGCATGGGCGACCTGGTCGTGGTGTCCAGCCGTCACACCGTCATCGGGACCAGCGTGTCGAGGCATGACCTCTCGGGCCTCGACGCACCGCTGCGATCGCATGGCGGCATCTCGGAGCAGCAGGTACCGCTGCTCGTCAACCGAAGGTTGCAGGGTATCGCGGCCGACGCCCGGCTGCGCAACTTCGACATCTTCGACCTGCTGCTCAACCACGCGTCATAGCGCCAGGCCCCCCGGGAGGGCGGGCACGGCGCCTGGAGGACAGAATGACCTGCCTGAACCCCGTTCGTTCGCGCACCCGCGCGGCAATGCCTTCCGCGACCCTCCTTTCGGCCTCCGCCACCGCAGTCCTGCTGCTCGGTGCCGCCGCGGCGCTGGCGCAGCCGTTCCCCCACCCAGGAAAGTCGATACGCCTGCTGGTCGGCTTCCCGCCGGGCGGTTCGACCGACCTGCTTGCGCGCAGCGTCGGCAGCAAGCTCGGCGAGCAACTGGGCGTCCAGGTGGTGGTCGACAACCGCGCCGGTGCCGCCGGGAACGTCGCCGCGGAGCTGGCCGCGCGAGGCAACCCGGACGGATACACCCTGCTGATGGCGACGGTCAGCAGCCACGCGATCAATCCCGCACTGTACCGCAGCATCCCCTACGATCCGATCGGCGACTATGCGCCGGTCAGCCTGGTGGCTTCGTACCCGCTGATCCTCGCGGTGAATCCGACCCTCGGCGTGAAGACGGTCTCCGAACTCGTCGCGCTGGCGCGGCAGAAGCCCGGCACGTTGAACTTCTCCTCGTCCGGGAACGGTTCGCCCGGCCATCTGGCGGGCGAACTGTTCAAGATGCTGGCCAAGGTCGACATGGCACACATTCCGTACAAGGGCGGTGCACCGGCTACCGCAGCCGTGCTTGCCAACGAGGCCCAGCTCATCTTCGCGACGCTGCCCGGGGCGATCGGGTTCATCAAGTCGGGCAAGCTGATCGGTCCTGCGGTCACCACCGCGAAGCGCTCCGCTGCGCTGCCCGATGTGCCGACGATCGCCGAGTCGGGCCTGCCCGGGTTCGCGGTCAGCTCATGGGCCGGCCTGGTGGCGCCGGCACGCACGCCGCGCGCGGTGACCGGGGCGCTGCGCGAGGCAGTGGTCAAGTCGCTCGCCGCGCCCGACCTGCGCGAGCGGCTGGCGCGCGACGGCGCGGATCCGGTCGGGAGCACGCCCGACGAGTTCGGCGCGTTCATCAAGTCGGAACTCGCCCAGTGGCGCAAGGTGGTGCAGCAGGCGAAGGCGCAGATCGACTAGATCGTCTATTCCGGCGTCCAGCCGCCGCCCAGCACCCGGTACAGCGTGACCAGGTTCTGGGCGTACTGCGTGCGCAGGGACACCTCCGACTGCTGCGCCGTGAACAGCGAGCGCTGGGCGTCGAGCAGCTCGAGGGAGCTGCGCACGCCGTTGCGGAAGCCGAGTTCGGCGAGCCGGAACCGGTCCTGCTCGGCGCGCACCTGCGCCTGCTGTGCGCGCAGCTGCTCGGCGAAGGTCGCGCGGCCGGCGAGCGCATCGGCCACTTCCCGGAAGGCCACCTGTACGGCACGTTCATACTGCGCGATGGCGATGCGCTGGTTCGCCTCGGCCACCTGCAGGTTTGCGCGATTGCGCCCGGCATCGAAGATCGGCTGCAGCAGCTGCGGCGCGAAGCTCCAGGCCAGCCCGGACGAGAACAGTCCGCTCAGCTGGTCGCTGGCGGCGCCGAAGCTGCCGGTGAGCGTGATGCGCGGAAAGAACGCGGCGCGCGCGGCGCCGATGTTCGCGTCGGCGGCGCGCAGCACCTGTTCGGCCTGGCGCACGTCGGGCCGGCGCACCAGCACTTCGGACGGGATGCCGGCGGGAAGGTCGGGCATGCCGAAGGCGAGGGTGACATCCCCGGGCAGCGGCGATGGCGGCGCGGCGGCGGGGAGGGGCTGCCCGACCAGCAGCACCAGTGCGTTCTCGTCGAGCGCACGCTGGCGCATCGACTGGGCCAGCGTCGCCCGCGCGGACTCCAGCAGCGTTTCGGCCTGGCGCACCTCCAGCATGGAGCTCACGCCGTTGTCGAAGCGAAGGCGGGTCAGGCGATACGATTCCTCCCGCGTGGCGAGCGCCTGGCGGGTCACGCGCAGCAGTTCTTCGTCGCCCTGGATCGCCAGGTAGATGCTGGCGACCGAGGCGACCAGGCTGATCTGCACCGCCTTGCGCGCCTCCTCGGTCGCGAAGTACTGGGCGAGCGCGGCATCGGCGAGGCTGCGCACCCGGCCGAACAGGTCGAGCTCGTAGGCGGTGACCTGAATGCCGGCGGAATAGACGAGGGTGCGGCCGCCGTCGCCCTTCGGCTGGCGCGACCCGGCGAGGCCGGCCCCGACCGACGGCAGCCGGTCGGCCCGGCGAATGTCGAAGGCCGCGCGGGCCTGCTCGATGTTGAGGACCGCGATGCGCAGGTCGCGATTGTTCTCCAGTGCGAGCCGGATCAGTTCGCGCAGCCGTTCGTCCGCGAAGAACCGTTGCCACTCGACCTCGGCGGCGGCCTCGCCTGCGCCGCCCGGCCCGCCCGGAAAGCCGGCGGCAACCGGGAGGGCCGGGCGTTCGGTGCGCGGGGCCATCGACGCGCAGCCGGCCATGGCCAGCAGCAGTGCCAGCAGCGCGGGCGCGATGGCACGCGTGGTCATGGTTGCGGCGCCTCCCGGATGTCCTTCCGCCGCCGGAACAGCCGCATCACCACGACATAGAACAGCGGCACGAAGAACACCGCCAGGACGGTGGCGCTGATCATGCCGCCCATCACGCCGGTGCCGATCGCGCGCTGGCTGGCCGAGCCCGCGCCGCTCGCGAGCACCAGCGGCAGCACGCCGAGGATGAACGCCAGCGAGGTCATCAGGATCGGCCGGAAGCGCAGGTGCGCGGCTTCCAGCACGGCTTCGACGACGCCCTTGCCCTGTGCGTGCAGGTCCTTCGCGAACTCGATGATCAGCACCGCGTTCTTCGCCGACAGGCCGATGATGGTGATCAGTCCCACCTTGAAGTAGACGTCGTTCTCCAGGCCGCGCAGTTCGGCGGCCAGCACCACCCCGAGGATGCCCAGCGGCACCACCAGGATCACCGCGAGCGGGATGGTCCAGCTTTCGTACAGGGCGGCCAGGCACAGGAAGACCGCGAGCAGCGAGAACGCGAACAGGATGCCGGCGGTCGAGCCCGACAGCTTCTCCTCGCGCGACTGTCCGGTCCATTCGAAGGCGAAGCCCGGCGGAAGCTGCGCGGCGAGCCGCTCCATTTCGGCGAGCGCGGCACCGGTGCTCTGTCCCGGCGCGGGTTCCCCGGCGATGCGTACGGCCGGATAGCCGTTGTAGCGGACCGTCTGCATCGGTCCGCTGGTCCAGCGTGGCGTCGCGAACGCCGACAGCGGGACCGGCTGGCCCGCCGCGTTCAACGCGTTCAGCCGCAGCAGGTCGTCGGGCTGCATGCGCGCCGGTGCATCGGCCTGCACCACCACCCGCTGCAGCCGGCCGGCGTTCGGGAAGTCGTTCACGTAGGACGATCCGAGCGCAGTCGACAGCGCGTTGTTGATCGCCCCGAAGCTCACGCCCAGTGCGCTCGCCTTGTCACGGTCTATGTCCAGGGCGAGCTGCGAGGCATCCTCCAGTCCGTCGGGGCGCACGCCCGCGAGCAGCGGGCTTTTCGCCGCCATGCCGAGCAGCTGGCCGCGAGCGGCGAGCAGGGCCTCCCGCCCGTTGCCGCCACGGTCCTGCAGGCGCATGGCGAACCCGGTGGCACGTCCCAGCTCGGGGATCGGCGGCGGGCTGACCGGGAAGATGAACGCGTCCCTGATCTTCGACAGTCCGCCGAAGGCGCGTGCCGCGAGCGCCTGCGCGGTGTGTTCGGGGCCGACGCGTTGGTCCCAGTCCTTCAGCGTCACGAACCCGAGGGCTGCATTCTGTCCGGTGCCGGCGAAGCTGAAGCCGAGCACGCTGACGATGCTCTGCACCTCGGTGGCCTGCGCCAGCATGTACTTCTCGACCTCGGCCATCACGTCGCGCGTGCGATTCACCGTCGCGCCGGGTGGCAGCTGGACGTTGACCAGGATGTTGCCCTGGTCCTCGTTGGGCAGGAAGGACGTCGGCATGCGGTTGACCATCACCACCACCGCCACGATGATCGCTGCGTAGATGAAGAGGAAGCGGATGCTCCGGCGGAGCAGCCCGGCGACGAGTCCTTCATAGGTCTTCGTGGTGCGCGTGAAGCCCCGGTTGAACCAGCCGAAGAAGCCCCGCTTCGCGTGGTGGTGGCCGGCCTCGACCGGCTTCAGCAGCGTCGCGCACAGGGCCGGCGTGAAGGACAGGGCCAGGAAGGCGGAGAACAGGATCGCGGTCACCATCACCGCCGAGAACTGGCGATAGATGTTGCCGATCGCGCCGCCGAAGAAGGCGAGCGGCACGAACACCGAGACCAGCACCACGGTGACGCCGATGATCGCCCCGGAAATCTGCGACATCGCCTTGCGCGTGGCCTCGACCGGCGACAGCCCCTCGGTGGTCATGATGCGTTCCACGTTCTCGACCACCACGATCGCATCGTCGACCACGATGCCGATCACCAGGACCATGCCGAACATGGTCAGCACGTTGATCGAGAAGCCCATGGCGAGCAACGCCGCGAAGGTGCCCATCAGCGCGATCGGCACCACCAGCGTCGGAATGATCGTGTAGCGGATGTTCTGCAGGAACAGGAACATGACCAGGAAGACCAGCACCACCGCCTCGACCAGGGTCGTCGCGACCTGCCGGATGGAGATCTCCACGAACCTCGAGCTGTCGTAGGGGATGGTCGCCTTCACGCCCGGCGGGAAGTAGCGGGAGAGTTCGTCCAGCCGCACCCGGATCGCCTTCGCGGTGGCCAGCGCGTTGCCGGTCGGCGACAGCTGCACGCCGATGCCGGTCGAGGGCTGCCCGTTCAGCCGCGCCTGCGGGCTGTAGGCCTGCGCGCCGAGCTCGATGCGTGCGACGTCCCTGAGGCGCACCAGGCCGCCGTCGGTCGCCGCGCGCAGCACGATGTTGCCGAACTCCTCGGGCGTGGTCAGCTGCCCCTTCACCACCACGGTGGCAAAGATCCCCTGGCCGGGCACGGTGGGCAAGGCGCCGATCGTGCCGGAGGCAACCTGGGCATTCTGCGCGGCGATCGCGGCGGTCACGTCGGCCGAGGACAGGCGGTAGCCGACCAGCTTCGCCGGGTCGATCCAGATGCGCATCGCCCGTTCGGTGCCGAACAGCTGGGCCTGGCCGACGCCCGGGACGCGCTGGATCTCGGGCAGCACGTTGCGCGACGCGTAGTCGCCGAGCGCGACCGGATCGAACGCGGGGTTGTCCGAGGACAGGATCGTGAACAGCAGGAAGTTGGCGCGTGACTTGTCGACCCGCACGCCCTGCTGGGTGACCGCCAGTGGCAGCCGGGGCGAGGCGCGGCCGAGGCGGTTCTGCACGTCGACCTGGGCCAGGTCCGGATTGGTGCCGGGCTCGAAGCTGAGCGTGATCGAGCCGGTGCCGTCGGCCTGCGCGACCGATTCGATGTAGATCAGCCCGGGCGATCCGTTCATCTCCCGTTCGATCACGCTGAGCACGCTGTCTTCCAGGACCTGCGCCGAGGCACCCGGATAGGTGGCCGACACGACGCGACCGACGGGTACTGCGCCACCGGCAACTGGGTGATCGACACCGCGCCGAGCACCAGGATGAACAGCGAGATCACCCAGGCGAAGACCGGGCGCCCGATGAAGAACGCTGCCATCAGGATCCCGCGGCGCGGGCGGGCGCAGGCGCGGGCGCGCTGCCCGGCGCCTTCCACGGCACCGGCTTCACGGGCCGGTCGCCCTGCAGCTTCTGGAAGCCGTCGACGACGACCTGTTCGCCGGAGGCCAGCCCTTCCAGCACCAGCCACTGCCCGTCGCGGGGCGGTCCGAGCTTCACGGTGCGATCGGACACGATGCCGTCGGCCGACACCACCTTCACGCGGTCGCCCTGCGCGGACCGCTGGACCGCCTGCTGGGGCAGCAGGATCGCGCCGGCGGCGCTGGCCTGTTCGAGGCGCGCCCGCACGTACATGCCGGGCAGCAGCACGCCGCGCGGGTTGGGCACCTCGGCCCGCAGCGCGATCTGCCCGGTGGCGGGGTCCACCGACAGGTCGGAGAACAGCAGTCTTCCGGCTATCGGATAGACGCTGCCGTCATCGAGCACGATGCGCACCGGCACCGCTTCGCCCTGGCCTGCGCGGCGCAGTTCGCCACTGGCGATCGCAGCACGCAGGCGCAGTACGTCGGCCACAGGCTGCGAGAGGTTCACGTACATCGGGTCGATCTGCTGCACCAGGGCCAGCGGCGTGGGCTCTCCCTGGCCGACCAGCGCGCCCTCGGTCACCAGCGTGCGCCCGATGCGCCCGGAGATCGGCGCGGTGACGGTCGCATAGCCGAGGTTGATCCGTGCCGTCTGCAGCGATGCCTGGCTCGAGGCCAGCTCCGCCTCCGCCAGCTTCTGGGCCGCCACGGCGTTCACGTAGTCCTGCTGGCTGATCGCATTGGCTTCGGCCAGCGGCTTGAAGCGTTCCGCCTGCGCGCGTGTCTGCATCACGTTCGCTTCGCTGCGGGCGACCGATGCCTGGGCCGCCGCGAGCAGCGCGCGGTAGGGAGCCGGGTCTATCTGGAACAGCACCTGGCCGGCCTTGACGTCGCTGCCCTCGCGGAACAGGCGCTGCTGCAGGATGCCCGCCGCGCGTGCCCGGACCTGCGCGACGCGCGACGCTTCGGTCCGGCCAGGCAACTCGGTGACCAGCCCGACGGTTCCTGCATCCACCGTGACCACGCCCACTTCGGCCAGCGCAGGCGTGCCCTTGCCGTTCTTCGCCGCACCTGCCGGAGGCGGGGTGCCGTTGCTGCAGCCGGCGATCGCGACCGCCAGAAGCGCGAGGATCGCGGCCAGCGGACGCATGCCGCCGCCTCGCAGGCGCTCGCGCGGGAGGGCGCGGGTCATCGGCAGCTGTTGCATGAAAGACATCCATCGCACCTTGTTCGGGCAGCCACAGCGGGCAAGGCAGGGCGCCTTGTGGTCCATTCGTCGCGTGACTTCGCAAGAATGTGGCCTTACTATACATACATTCGTGTATGTATGTTGAATGGACAGGCGACGTTCATGCCCCGACGCACCAAGGACGACGCGCGCGCGACCCACGCGCGGATCCTCGACATGGCGGAAATCGAGTTCCAGCGGCGCGGGGTGTCCCGCACGTCGCTGACCGACATCGCCCGTGCGGCAGGCGTCACGCGCGGGGCGGTCTACTGGCACTTCCGCGACAAGGCGGACCTGTTCAATGCCATGATGAACCGGGTCACGCTGCCGCTCGAGCAGGAGATCAACCGCAGCGCGGATCCCGCGCTCCCAGACCCCCTCGCGCATGTGCGCGAGAGTTTCCTGGCGGCATTGCGCAAGACCGTCGCCGACCCGCAGGCGCGTCGCGTGTTCGAGATCGCGTTGCACAAGGTCGAGTATGTCGAGGAACTGCAGGCCGTCCGCGACCGTCGCCTGAACGGGCTGCGCGGCCGCGTGGGGCATGTGGAACGCGGATTGCGCCGGGCGCAGCGCCAGGGGCAACTGGTCGGCGAGGTGTCTCCGCACGTCGCCGCACTGGGCCTGCATTCGCTGGTCGACGGATTGATCCAGAACTGGATGCTCGATCCGGATGCCTTCGACCTCGTGAAGACCGGGCAGCAGGTGATCGACGCCTATTTCGGCGGGCTGCAGGCGCCTTCCCGGCGGGCCTGACCGACGCGCGTGAGTGCAGCCGGGGCCGTCCGTCCGGTCAGTCGCTGAAAGACGGATCCAGCCGGGCCGCCTGGCGCAGGCAGGCCGCCCAGTTCTTCGCACGGTTGGCGAGCCGCTCGCCGCCCTGGGACTGGGACAGCGCGTACTCGCAGACCGACGCGTCGATCAGGGTGACCGGGGCGCCGCCGGACAGCGCCGCGATCTGCCCCTTGCAGGCCATCTCGAGGAAGTGGTGCTCGAAGAACGCATCCTGCACGGTGGCGCCGCAGACCAGCGCGCCGTGGTTGCGCAAAAGCATGATCGACTGGTCACCGAGGTCGCGGATCAGCGGCGCGCGCTGCTCCATGTTGAACTCGAATCCGCCGAACGCGTGGTAGGCAATGCGCTTGTAGAAGGTGACGGCCTGCTGGTTGATCATCAGCAGGCCGTGCTGCTGCGAGGACACGCCCATCGCCGCTTCGGTATGGGTATGGAACACCGCGTTCAGGTCGGGCCGCGCCGCGAGCAGGCCGGCATGGATGACCAGGCCGCCGCCGCGCAGGCGCGGGCTGTCCTGCTGCGGGTTGCCATCGAAGTCGAACTTGAGCAGGCTGGAGGCGGTGACCTCCTCGAACATCATCGTCGGTGGCTTGATCAGCAGGTGCCCGGGCTCGCCCGGGACGCGCATCGACAGGTGGTTGTAGGTGAGGTCGTTCGAACCGTAGTGCGCGAGCAGCCGGTAGCAGCAGGCCAGGTCGACGCGCGCGTTCCATTCGTCGGCTGGAACACGGCTGCGCAGGTCGCTGCCGAGGCCGGTGGTCGAAGGATGGTTCATCGGAGCGCGTCCTCTGGCAGTGGAAGGCGAGGCGTGGCGACGACGTCCGGGGCCACGTCCGGCATCACGTCCGGCAGGAATCCGCCGGACTGGTGCCGCCATAATAAGGCGTAGTGGCCGCCGAGTCGAAGCAGCTGTTCATGCGTGCCCTGTTCCACCACCCGGCCGGCATCGAGGACCACCAGCCGGTCCATGCGCGCGATGGTCGACAGCCGGTGCGCGATCGCGATCACCGTCTTGCCTTCCATCAGGCCGAGCAGCTGCTCCTGGATCGCCCGCTCTGCCTCGCTGTCGAGCGCCGAGGTGGCTTCGTCGAGCACCAGGATCGGCGCATCCTTCAGGATCACGCGCGCGATCGCGATGCGCTGGCGCTGGCCGCCGGACAGCTTCACCCCGCGCTCGCCGACATGGGCGTCGTAGCCGGTGCGCTCCTTCCAGTCCTGCAGGTCGAGGATGAAATCGTGTGCCTGCGCCTTCCGCGCCGCGGCCACGATCTGCTCCATCGTCGCCCCGGCGCGGCCATATCCGATGTTCGCCGCGATCGACCGGTGCAGCAGCGAGGTGTCCTGGGTCACCATGCCGATCGCCGCGCGCAGGCTTTCCTGGGTGACCGTCGAGATGTCCTGGCCGTCGATCAGGATGCGGCCATGCTCGGCTTCATGGAAGCGCAGCAGCAGGTTGACCAGGGTCGACTTGCCGGCCCCCGAGCGTCCGACCAGGCCGACCCGCTCGCCCGGGCGGATGTCCAGCGTCAGGTCGTCGAGTACCTTGCGCCCGTCCTCGCGTGAGTAGGTGAAGGTCAGGCGTTCGAAGCGGATGGCACCGCCATGCGGTGCAGGCGCCACCGACAGCTCGGCCGCGTCCGGGCGATCGGTCAGCGTCAGCGGCACCGCGATGGTCTCCATGCCTTCCTGCACCACGCCGATGTTCTCGAAGATGCCGGTGACCTCCCAGCTGACCCAGCCGGCGACGTTGGCGATCTGCCAGGCCAGCGGCAGGGCGGTGGCGACCAGCCCGGCCCCGATCACGCCCTGGCTCCACAGGTGGATGCCGATCGCCGCTGTCGAGGTGAGCAGCAGCGCGTTCATCACCGCCAGCGTGAACATGAAGCGGGTGATCAGGCGCATGTGCGCGGCCATCGCCGCGGTGTGCTGGTCCACCACCTCGCGCACGAACGCATCCTCGTCGCGCGCGCGGGCGAACAGCTTGACGGTCAGGATGTTGGTGTAGCTGTCGACCACCCGGCCCATCACGAGCGAGCGGACCTCCGAGCTCGACTTTGCAAGGTCGCGCATCGGCGGCACGAAGCGGCGCAGGAAGAACACGTAGCCGACGAACCACAGCGCAGTGGGCACCGCGAGGCGCCAGTCGACCGCCGCCATCAGCAGCAGCGCGGTGAGGCCGTAGATCACGATGTACCAGATCGCGCGGATGCTGCTGACCACGCATTCGCGCAGCGCATTGCTGGTCTGCATCACCCGGTTGGCGATGCGCCCGGCGAAGTCGTTCTGGAAGAACGACCAGCCCTGGCGCGCGACATGCCAGTGGCTCTGCCAGCGGATCATGCTGGTCACGCCGGGCAGCACCGCGTTGTTGCGCACCAGGCTGTCGGCGAGCAGCGCGAGCGGACGGCCGACCAGGATCAGCAGCGCCATGCCGGCGAGCATCGGCCCGGATTCGGCGAGGGCGGCCGCACGGTCCGGCTGCTCCATCAGCCCCACCAGGCGGCCGATGAACAGCGGGATCGCGGTGTCGATCAGCGCGACCGCGAGCCCGGTGCACAGCATGGCGGCGTACAGGCCGCGGGTCTGGCGGATGAAATGCCAGTAGAACGCGAACAGGCCCGCGGGCGGCGCGCCAGGCGGGTGCGCGGTCTGCTGCACGCGGCTTTCGAAGTAGCGGAAGATCGGCAAGGGCGGGGACGCGGCGGATGGCGCCGGTCTGCAGGAGGCTTCCACCCGGCGGCTGCCGACTGGCCAGCGGATTGTCCTCCGGTGCGAGGCTGGCAGCGAGCCCCTTTCGGGCGTTCAGGCGGCGACCGGCGTCGCGGGCGGGCGGAGGGTCAGTGCGCCGTGCGCCTGCGCGGCCAGGCCATCAGCACCAGCATCACCGAGGCCAGGGCCGTCGCCGCGGCCAGCGACCACTGGGCGGCCACATGCAAGCGCCAGCGATCCTGCATCGCGTCGCGCAAGGTGCGCGCGAGGTCGGCGGACGATTCGATCACCAGCGGCCCCAGCGCCTCCAGCGTGACCGCGGCGGCGCGCACGTCGGCATCCGAGCTGCCCGGACGCAGTGCCGGCTCGATCTGGTTGCGCACGGCCTGCCAGCTGGCGGCGCTGGCCTCGATGCGGCGGCGGGTTGCTTCGCCGGCGTCGAAGCGCAGGCTGCGCCGCTGTCCGGTGAGGGCGGGCGGCAGCTCGCGCGCGGCCAGTGCGTCGATCAGCTGGCTGCAGGCAGGTGCCTTGCGCCTCAGTTCCTCCGCATACCAGCCCGGCATCGGACCACCGCCAGGGGATTCGCGCAGGGCGGATCGCGCCTGCTGTTCCAGGACGGCGGCAGTCACCTCCAGCCGCGCGGACAGCTGCAGCGCGGCAAGCTCATGTTCGCTGCTTCGCAGCTGCCAGGCGAGGAAGGCGGCGGTGAAGGGCAGCAACGTCGCGAGCACGACGGCAGCCACCCGAACAGGCAGCCCGGCTGCGCGGCGCGGCGCGGCGCCCGGCATGGCGGTTCGCCCGTAGTCCTGTCCGGACGGGGGAGGGAGCAGGGAGTCGGGCATTCCAGTGGCGCTCGCACAGGGTACGGCGAAGGTATCGGCCGGATGCCGCACAACTTGAGCGTGAACCGGGCGGCGATCCCGGGGCCGGGCAGGTCAGTCGAGGATGCCGCGCGCGGCCGCGTCGTCCGCCCAGGCATCCACCAGCACATGCAGGGCGTCTTCCGGCCAGGTGCCGCAGCGCGCGGCGTAGCTGGCCAGGTGGGTGGCGGCGGCGAGGCGTCGCGACGGGGCCGGTCCTCCCGCGCTGTCCGGCGGTGCCAGCGTCTCGAGCGTGGACTGCTGCAGCTTCTCGGCTGCCAGTTCGATCCGCTTGACGTCGCTTCGCAGCGGCGCGGTGGCATCGATGGCGAACGCGCCGATGTCTTCCTTCAGCAGGCGGCGCACGCCGCGCAGCGGCTTCACGACCTGTTCGCGCCAGTCCCGTGTCGCTTCGTCGAGCCGGGCGACGCCGTCGTCGTCGAGCATGCGGCCGCAGTCGGCGAGGTAGAGGAGGAACAGCACCAGGTTGACGTCGGCGCCGCCTTCGTCCTGCAGCGCGAGGCAGGCCGGCGGTACCTCACTGCGCGAATAGATGCGAAGCGAGAAATCCCAGAAGCCGTCCCGGCCCGGTGCGCCGGCGGTCACGATTCGGGAGACTCCTTCCAGCGCTTGACCATGCGCGTGTCGATTCCGAACAGGTCGAGCGCGCGACCCACCGTCTGGGTGACGATGTCGTCGAGCGTCTTGGGCCGGTGGTAGAAGGCAGGCACCGGCGGCATGATGATCGCGCCGTTGCGCGTAGCCTGTTCCATCAGCGAGATGTGTCCTGCGTGGAGCGGCGTCTCGCGCAGCAGCAGCACGACGCGCCGCCGCTCCTTGAGGCAGACGTCGGCTGCGCGCACGATCAGTTCGTCGTCGAACGAATTGGCGATGCCCGAGAGCGTCTTGATGGAGCAGGGCGCGACGAGCATGCCTTCGGTCTTGAACGAGCCGCTGGAGATCGAGGCGCCGATGTCACGGTAGTTGTGCTGTGCGCTGGCCAGCGACTTCACGTGGTCGAGGTCATAGTCGGTTTCCTCGACCAGCGTGCGGGCGGCCGAGGGCGACATCACGAGGTGGGTCTCGACATCGGGCATCTCGCGCAGGATCTCGAGGGCGCGCACGCCGTAGATGATTCCGGACGCGCCGGTGATGCCGATGATCATTCGCTTCATGCGGGTAATCCGTCCGGTCGGGGTGCCGCGCCGCTCGCGCGAGCGTCCGACTGTTGTAAGGCAAGGGGTGGAGAATATCGAAGGCAGCGAGGTTAGCAGATGCGCCGGGCACGCTGTTGTGCAGCCCGGTCGTAGCAGCATCGGCCGCGCGCGGGCGCGCTAGAATCGCGCCCCATGAACGATATCCCCTGGTCGCAACGCCTGCTGCACCGTCTGGAGCCCGAGGCCGCCCATCTCGCCGCCATCGCCGCGCTGAAGCTGGGCCTGGCGCCGATGCCCCGCCCGTTCGACGATCCGTTGCTCGCGACCCGGGTCTGGGGCCTCGACTTCACCAGCCCGATCGGTCTCGCCGCCGGCTTCGACAAGGACGCCGAAGTGATCGACCCGATGCTGCGCGCCGGTTTCGGCTTCGTCGAAGCAGGTTCGGTGACGCCCGACCCGCAGCCGGGGAATCCGAAGCCGCGCCTGTACCGGCTGACCGAAGACCGGGCAGTGGTCAACCGGTTCGGATTCAACAGCAAGGGCATCGACGCGTACGTCGAACGGCTGCGCGCGCGCGGCGGCGCCGGCGGCGCGCGCGGCATCGTCGGGGCGAACGTCGGGAAGAACAAGGAGACGGTCGACGGCGCCGCGGATTACGTGATCGGCATCCGCGCCGTCGTCGGCCTCGCCGATTACGTGGTGTGCAACATTTCCTCGCCGAACACCCCCGGGTTGCGCGGCATGCAGGCCCGTGCACCGATCGAGGACCTGCTGCGGCGGGTGCTCGACGCAAGGCGCGAAGCGACGCCCGCGGGCCTGCGGCCGCCACCGCTGCTGGCCAAGGTCGGGCCCGACCTCGACGCGCAGCAGGTGCAGGACATCGCAGAGGTCGCGCTGGCCACCGGCGTCGACGGACTGATCATCGGCAACACCACGATCGAACGCCCGCCCGGGCTGTCGAGCCGGCATGCACCGCAGGCGGGCGGATTGTCCGGGGCGCCGCTGCTGCCCAGGGCGAATGCCTGCCTGGCCGAGTTCGCGCGTGCCACGCGCGGCCGGTTGCCGATCATCGGCTGCGGCGGGGTATCCAGTGGTGCCGACGCCTATTCGAAGATCCGCGCAGGCGCCTCCCTGGTGCAGCTCTATTCCGCCCTGGTGTTCCACGGGTTGCCGCTGGTCAACCAGATCAAGCGTGAGCTCGCGGCACTGCTGCGCCGGGACGGCTTCGCCAGCATCGGCGATGCGGTCGGCGCTGACCTGCGCCTCTGACCCGCAGCCGTTCGAAGCCGGAGCCAGCGTTCAGCGGGCCGTCGGCGGCACCCGGCTCATGTAGATGCCGGCGCCGATCACGATCAACGCGCCGAGCAGCAGCCAGCGATCGGGCCATTCGTCCCAGAACACGGCCCCGAGCAGCACCGCCCATACGAGGCCTGTGTACTTGAACGGCGTGACCACCGCGGCACGCCCGAGACGGAGCCCTTCGATCATCGCGAAGTGCGCGCCGGCGTTGATCACGCCGGCCAGCACGAACCAGGCGAGCATCGCCGCGCTGACCGGCAGCCAGCCGAACGGCGTCATCAGCACGCCGCCGATGCCCACGATCAGCGTCGACCAGAACAGGATCGACAGCGAATGGTCGGTGCGCGACAGCCGGCGCGACACCAGGTCGCGCACGCCGTTCACGGCGGCGCCGATCACCGGCAACAGCAGTGCCCATTCGAAGCTTGCCGCACCCGGGCGGATCATCACCAGCACCCCGACGAAGCCCACGATGATCGCGATCCACACCCGGCGCGCGACCTTCTCGCCGAGCACCGGTGCCGACAGCGCGGCCACGAAGATGGGGCTGGCGAAGGTGATCGCGGTGACCGTCGCCAGCGGCAGCAGGTGCAGCGCGGTGAGGATCACGTAGGTACCGGCCAGGAACAGGCCTCCGCGCACCAGCTGCCCGCGCCAGGACACGATCGCCAGCACGCGGGGGCCGCCGACCGACAAGGCCCAGGCGAGGATCACCGCCAGCGCGGCGAACTGGCGGATCGCCACGACCTGGCCTATCGGATACGTCTCGAGCAGGAACTTCGAGATCGAATCGCCGAGCATCAGCAGCAGTGCGCTGATCATCATCGCGACGATGCCGCGGGCCTGCGCCGCGGCGGCTGCCCGCGTGGCCGAGGCCGACCCGGCGGGCGCAGCCCCGTCGCCCTGCTGCGCCATCAGGCGGCCGCCCGGTCCGGCTCCACGCATGAGAGGGCGGCGCGCATCACCGCTATCGCCTCCGCCTGCGAGGTGCCCACCTTGGGTGCGCGCTCGCTGAGCAGCCGGCGCCACGCCCGCGCCCCAGGGACGGCCTGGTAGAGCGCCAGCATGTGGCGGGTGATCGATGCCAGCGGCGTGCCTTCGGCCAGCCGCGCGCAGGCGTAGGCAACCATCGACTCGACCACTTCCCGGCGATCGACGGTGTGCGACCCATCGCCGAAAAGGCTGCGGTCGACATCGGCGAGCAGCCAGGGCGAGTAGTACGCAGCACGGCCGAGCATCACGCCGTCGAGGGCGAAGGTGTCGATCGCAGCATGGCAGTCTTCGAGCGTCTGCAGGCCGCCGTTGATCACGATCGACAATCCGGGCCGGTCGAGCTTCAACTGGCCGACGACCGGATAACGCAGCGGCGGGATCTCGCGATTGTCCTTCGGGCTGAGCCCGTCGAGCCAGGCGTTGCGCGCATGCACGATCAGCGTACGGCAACCCGCGGCGGCGACCGCGTCGACCAGCGTGTACAGGCGCTCGGTGGAATCGTCGCGGTCGATGCCGATCCGCGTCTTGACCGTGACCGGGATGCGTACCGCTGCGATCATCGCGGCCACCCCCTCGGCGACCAGTGCCGGTTCGGCCATCAGGCATGCGCCGAAGCGGCCGGATTGCACGCGATCGCTCGGGCAGCCGACATTGAGGTTCACCTCATCGTATCCCTCGGCCTCGGCAAAGGCCGCGCAGGCCGCCAGCGCCGCCGGGTCGCTGCCGCCGAGCTGGATCGCCAGCGGATGCTCCGCGGTGTCGAAACGCAGGAAACGCGCGCGATCGCCATGCAACAGCGCGCCGGTGGTGACCATCTCCGTGTACAGCCGCGCATGCCGCGACAGCAGGCGCAGGAAATAACGCGCATGGCGGTCGGTCAGGTCCATCATCGGCGCTACGCAGAAGCGATGCGGCGGGACCGGCATGGCGGGCGATGGTTGCAAGGGCTGCTCGATGGCGGGGAAACGGCCTAGAATTATCCCACCAACACCGCAATCCCATCGAATCGTGGCGGTCCCCGTCCCTGCCGAGGTTCGCCATGAGGCCGCAATGATCGAAGCAGCTACCCTGGACCGCCTGCGTGCGCTGGCCGGCGACCGACTGCAGACCACCCAGGCGGTCCGAGAACAGCACTCGCACGACGAGTCAGGCCATGCGCCTGCGCTCCCCGACGCCGTGCTGTTCGTCGAATCCACTGCCGATGTCGTCGCGGTGCTGCGCCTTGCCGCTGCGTGCCGGCTGCCGGTGGTGCCGTTCGGAACGGGTACCGGCATCGAGGGGGCGTCCATCCCGGTGCGCGGCGGGCTGTCGCTCGACCTGTCGCGGATGAACCAGGTGCTGTCGGTCAATGTCGATGACCTGGATGCGCGCGTGCAGGCGGGCGTGACCCGCCTGCAACTCAACGAGGCGATCAGGGAGCACGGCCTGTTCTTCCCCATCGATCCCGGCGCCGATGCCTCGCTCGGCGGCATGGCATCGACCCGTGCCTCGGGAACCAATGCGGTCCGCTACGGCACGATGCGCGAGAACGTGCTCGGCCTGACCGTGGTCAGCGCCGCCGGCGAAGTGATCCGCACCGGTGGCCGTGCGCGCAAGTCGGCGGCCGGCTACGACCTCACCCGGCTGTTCGTCGGTTCGGAAGGCACGCTGGGCGTGATCACCGAGGTGCAGCTCAAGCTGTACGGCCAGCCCGAGCGCATCGCCTCCGCCGTCTGCCAGTTCGACACGCTGGAGGGCGCGGTGCGCAGCGTGATCGAGACCATCCAGCTCGGCGTGCCGGTGGCGCGGATCGAACTCCTGGACGACCTGCAGATGCAGGCGTCCATCGCCTATTCGAAGCTCGACGAATTCATGCCGGCGCCGACGCTGTTCTACGAGTTCCATGGCAGCGCGGCCGGCGTGGCCGAGCAGACCGCGACCGTGGCCGGGCTGGCAGCCAGCCACGGCGGCTGCGCGTTCCGGTGGGCCGAGAAGACCGAGGAGCGAAACCGGCTGTGGAAGGCGCGGCACGCAGCCTACTACGCAGGCCTCGCCCTGCTGCCCGGCGCGCACAGCATGGTCGCCGATGTCTGCGTGCCGATCTCCCGGCTGGCCGAATGCGTGCTCGCCGCGCAGCGCGACTGCCGCGCCGCCGGGCTGGTTGCGCCGATCGTCGGCCATGTCGGCGACGGCAACTTCCATGTGACCTACCTCGCGCGCGACGAGCGCGAACGCGCGCTGACCGCTTCGCTGCACGCAGCGCTGGTCGAGCGCGCCATCGACGCCGGCGGGACCTGCACCGGGGAGCACGGCATCGGCATCGGCAAGCGCGGCTACCTCGCGCGTGAACACGGCGACGCAGCGGTGCACGCGATGCAGTCGATCAAGCGTGCGTTCGATCCGCTCGGCATCATGAACCCCGGAAAGGTGCTCCCGGATGAGGACTGAGCCTGTGGCCAGGCCCGGCGCTGCGGAAGGGCAGCGCCGCGCGGCACTGGTGATCTCGAACGCGACCATCTTCGACGGCAGCGGGGCGGCACGCTTCGCCGGAGACGTCGCGGTGGACGACGACCGCATCACGGCCATCGGTGCACCCGGCACGCTGCGCGGCGCGAACGCGATCGACGCCACCGGCCTCGCGCTGGCACCGGGCTTCATCGACGTGCATACCCATGACGACCGCATGCTGGTCGACGGCGGCGGGATGGCGCCCAAGGTCAGCCAGGGCGTGACCACGGTGGTCGCCGGAAACTGCGGCATTTCGCTCGCCGGCCTGTCCTGCAGCCCCGGCCGCGGCGGGCCACCGCAGCCGCTCGACCTGCTCGATCCGAGTGGCGAGTGGTTCCGCTTCCCGACCTTCCATGCATACTTCACGGCGCTCGAGCAGCAGCCCGCCGCGACCAACGCGGCCTTCCTGGTCGGTCACTCGACGCTTCGTGCCGCTGCGATGGACGACCTGTCGCGGGCGGCCTCGCCGGCGGAATGCCGCCGGATGTGCGCAGCGATCGACGAGGCGATGCAGGCCGGGGCGGTCGGGCTGTCCAGTGGCACCTTCTATCCGCCGGCGGCGGCGGCGCCGACCTCGGAACTGATCGAGCTGTCGCGCCGGCTGACCGGCTGCGGCGGACTGTACGTGACCCACATGCGCAACGAGGCCGAAGCGATCCTGCCGGCGATCGACGAGACGCTGGAGATCGGCCGGGCCTGCGGCATCGGCGTGGTGATCTCCCACCACAAGGTGGCTGGCCTGGCCAACCATGGCCGGTCGGTCGAGACCCTGGCGCGGATCGCCGACGCGATGCAGCGCCAGCCGGTTGCGCTCGACTGCTATCCGTACGAGGCGTCCTCGACCGTGCTCAACGCCTCGCGGCTGGCGATGTCCTCGCGGGTGCTGGTCGCATGGTCGACGCCGCATCCGGAATGCGCCGGGCGCGACCTCGCGCAGGTCGCCGCCGGCTGGGGCGTGTCGGCCGAGGCGGCGGTGCAACGGTTGCAGCCCGCGGGCGCGATCTACTTCATGATGGACGAACACGACGTGCAGCGCATCCTTGCCTTCCCCGAGACGATGATCGGGTCGGACGGGTTGCCGCACGATGCCAGCCCGCATCCGCGGCTCTGGGGTACCTTCCCGCGCGTGCTGGGCCACTACAGCCGGGACCTCGGGCTGTTTCCGCTCGAGGTCGCGGTACACAAGATGACGGGGCTGCCTGCTGCGCGTTTCGGGCTGCACGGCCGGGGATGCATCCGGCCCGGCGCGCACGCGGATCTGGTGCTGTTCGACCCGGCGACGGTGATCGACAGCGCCACCTTCGAGGCGCCGGTGCAGCCGGCCGCCGGCATCCACAGGGTGATGGTCAACGGCACGACGGTATGGCGTGATGGACAGGCGACCGGGGAGCGCCCCGGCCGCGTGTTGCGCAGGGAGGAACGGGCATGAATGGCGGACAGAGGCTGGACGGGAAGGCCGCGCTGGTCACGGGGGCGGCGAGCGGCATCGGCCGCGCGATCGCCGAGGGTTACGCCGCGGCCGGCTGCGCGGTCGCGGTGGCCGACCTCAACGGGCCGGGCGCCGCTGCGGTCGCAGCCGCGATCAGCGCCGCCGGCGGACGGGCGATCGGTGTCGCGATGGACGTCACCGACGAGCAGCAGGTCGAGGCCGGTTTCGACGCCTGCACGGCGGCGTTCGGCAGCGTCGACATCGTGGTGTCCAATGCCGGCATCCAGATCGTCAAGCCGGTCCAGGAGTTCACTTTCGACGAATGGCGGCGGATGATCGCCATCCATCTCGACGGTGCGTTCCTGTGCACGCGCGCCGCGCTGCGCCGGATGTACGCGGCCGGCCGGGGCGGTTGCGTGCTCTACATGGGTTCGGTCCATTCGAAGGAAGCCTCGGCGCTGAAGGCACCCTACGTGGCGGCGAAGCATGCGCTGGTCGGCCTGGCGAAGGCGGTGGCGAAGGAGGGCGGGCCGCACGGGGTGCGCACCAACGTGGTCTGCCCGGGCTTCGTGAAGACGCCGCTGGTGCTGGCGCAGATTCCGGAGCTCGCGCGCCGCCATGGCATCAGCGAGGACGAAGTGGTGCGCACGATCATGCTGAAGGACACCGTCGACAACGTGTTCACCACGGTCGAGGATGTCGCACAGACCGCGCTGTTCCTCGCGGCCTTCCCGACCGATGCGCTGACCGGGCAGTCGGTGATCGTCAGCCACGGCTGGCACATGGAGTAGCAGCAACCCTGAACGATGCGGCGTCCTGCGCGGCGTGGACGCGATGATTGCAGATTGGAGTGCGAGTTGAGCGACGAGACGCAAGGTTCCCCCGACGGCCTCATCTTCTTCGAGGACATGACGGTAGGAAGGCATTTCAATACGGGTGCGGTGACGCTCGACGAGGCGGAGATGATCCGCTTCGCCACGGAATTCGATCCCCAGCCGATGCATACCGACCCGGAGGCCGCGCGGGCATCGATCTTCGGCGGCCTGATCGGCAGCGGCTGGTATACGGCGGCACTCACGATGAAGCTGGTGCTCGGCGGAGACATGCGTTCCGACGAGCGGGGCCGGATCGGGCTCGGGATCGAACTGCTGCGCTGGCCGGTCCCGACCCGTCCCGGGGATGTCCTGACGGCGGTCACCGAGATCCTGGAGTCGCGGCCGTCCGGATCCCGGCCCGACCGGGGAATCGTCAAGCTGAGGACGCTGACATACAACCAGAAGCGCGAAGTGATGCAGGAACTGGTCGCCAACGTCCTCGTGCCACGCCGGCCAGCCTGACCGGCATCCCCGCCGGCAGGCGCCCGCCCGGCCGGCGCGCCGGCAGGCCGTTCGCGGACCCCTACAGTTTTCCCCCGCCGGGCCGTTACCGGATCACCGGGCATTGGATGAACGGTGGACATCCACGACCACCCGCCCGGTGACCCGATCCAGAGCCAAGGCCTTGAGCGAGAACCCTCTATTCCTGCATGATCCGAGCGACGAGGCGAGCCCGCAGCCCAGGCGTGCGCCCGTTCTCGAGACGATTGCCGGTGCAGCCGCGGCCGCGCCGCAGGCCGTGCCGGTACCCGGGCATGCCGGTGCCGAGCGGTCCGTGCTGGCCGTGCTGTTCGCTGACGTGTGCAACAGCACTGCCCTGTACGCGAGGCTCGGAGACCCCCTCGCCAAGGCGGCGATCGACGAGTGCTTCGAACGCCTCCTGCTGCTGGTCTCGAAGTTCGAGGGACGGCTGGTCAAGACGATCGGGGATGAAGTGCTCTGTGCATTTCCGACCGCCGAGAAGGCCGTGCTGGCGGCCAGCGAGATGCAGGTGGCCGTGAGCGAGCGCAGGTTCGGTGGCGAAGCCATCCAGCTGCACATCGGCCTGCATTACGGGCCGGCGCTTGTCCTGGCCAATGACGTGTATGGCGACACGGTGAACGTGGCCGGTTACCTCACGCAGGTCGCCGCATCGGACCAGATCGTCGCCAGCGAGGCTGCTGTCGCACAACTGTCGCCGGCACTGAGGCACTGTGTCCGGCCGGTCTACCGGGCCTTGCTGAAGGGCTCCGGCCGCGAGACCACCGTCTACCAGGTGGTCTGGTCGCGCAGCGAAGGCGAACTCACCGAGGCGAGCTTCGATTTCGATCGCCGGCTGCCGGCCGATCCGGGCGCACTGCTGCTCGAACGCGACCAGGAGACGCTGGAGGTCACGGATGCGCGACCGCTCGTGCGCATCGGCCGCTCGCTGAAATGCGACCTCAGGGTGGATGCGTCGAAGGTCTCGAGGCAGCATCTCGTGATCGAGCTGCGTCGAACCCACTTCTACCTGGTCGACCAGAGCATCAACGGCACCTGGGTGACGACCGAAGGCGGCAACGAGTGCCACCTTCTGCGCGCCGAGATGATGGTGTCCGGGGCCGGCGTGATCTCGCTCGGCTGCCCGCAGGCAGCGGCGCCGGAGCGCCGCATCCTGTTCCGCCGTGACCGCCAGACCCTCCTTCGACCGCCCGAGGCCCTGGCGGACATCCTGCCGTTTGCCAAGCCCCGGCGGTAACCGGGGCCGGATGGAGGCGGGCCAGCGCCCGGACTACTTCCGCGACGCAGCCGCCACGTCGCCTGCGCTCGCCAGCGAGCCGACCTTCCAGGCGAGGCCGAGCACCTTGTCGACCTGTGCCTTCGGCAGCACGTCCTCGGCCAGGCCGCGGAACTTCGCTTCCAGGTCGGCATCGGTCTGCGGCCGCTTCAGGCTGCCGATCGCCGCTTCCACGTACTTGCTCAGCGTGCGGCCGTCCTTCAGCTTCACCTCGACCAGGGTCTGGTCTTCGTGCATCGTGCCGTCGACCACCGCCGTGACCTTGTCGCGCAGCGCGATGACCTTGGCATCGCGCACCACCGCATCGCTGTACTCGCGCTCGCCGGCGGCACCGTAGATGAATCCGGCGGCGGCCGAGTGGTAGACGCTGAACTTGCCTTCCAGCCCGGTCTGCGGCGTCTTCTTGCCGGTGAGTTCGAGCACCAGCGGATGTACCTTGGCCAGCACCGACTCGATCTCGTCGCCGGCCAGCTTGTGTTCGTTCCGCAGTTGCACGCAGGCGTCGATGATCGGGTGGATCACGATGCCGCAGGCGAACGGCTTGTAGGTGTTCAGGTCGATCTCGAAGGTCTTGCCCAGGCCGTCGATGATCTCGGCCGGATCGAACTTGGTCGACAGCACATGGGCGAAGCCGCGAGGGGCCTCGATGCCGCGGTTCGAGCTGGTGAAGTTCTTCTCGGCGAGCAGCGCGGACATCAGGCCGTTCTTCGCGGCGTTTCCCGGGTGGAACGGCTTGCACATGGTGCCGAACATCTCGCGCAGGCCCGAGGACTGGGTGGCGGCGATGCCCAGCGCCCAGACCATCTGCTGCTCGTTCAGGCCGAGCAGCTTGCCACAGGCGGCGGCCGCGCCCATCACCCCGGCGGTGCCGGTGATGTGCCAGCCAGTGTCGTAATGGTTCGGATACACCGAGTTGCCGATCCGGCACTCGACTTCGACGCCCAGCACCAGCGCATGCACGAAGTCCTCGCCACTGACCGGCCGGTGCTCGGCCAGTGCCAGGATCGCCGAGCACACCGGGCCGGCCGGATGGATCACCGTCTTCAGGTGGGTGTCGTCGAAGTCGAACATGTGCGAGCTGATGCCGTTGAGCAGCGCGGCATGCAGGATGTCCAGCCGCTCGCTGCGGCCGAGCACCGAGGCCTGGGCCGCGCCCGCCATCGGCGCCAGCGCAGCCAGCGCGATGTCCATGCCTTCATGGTGCGAGCCGCCGATCGCGCAGCCGAGCCAGTTGACGAAGGTGCGCGTTGCATGATGCCGGGTGGCTGCCGGAATCGCTGCGAAACGCGACTCGACGACATACCGGGCGAGGATTCGGGTGACTTCTTCCATGTGAGGCTCCTGACGGGCACGAAAAAGCCGCGATTCTACCGAACCGCGGCTCCGGGGTACTGCCGCCTGGAAATCAGACGGTCTCGGGCATCTTCGTCCGGGTACCGAACTGCGACGACGACAGGGTGCCTTCGGCGACACCGTTGGCTACCGTCTCGTCCGGGAAGATCAGCTCGACCTTGTTGCCCACCGGGTCCTTGGTGAACACCTGGTAGGCATTGGTCGAGACGAGCTGCTCTTCGTACTCGAGGCCAAGGGCCTTGATCCGCGAACGGTAGTCGTCGATGCCGACGCAGTGGTAGGCGGTATGGTCGTAGCCCGAATGCGCCTCGTCGATGCCGGCCCAGTCTTCCGGGAAACGGACGACGACATGCAGCAGCGGATGGTCGCCGTCGTACATCCAGATGCCTTCCGACGGGAACGGCGGGCGATAGCCGACCTTGAATCCGAAGACGCCTTCATAGAACGCTTCGATCTTCGGCAGGTCTGAACGCCGGCAACCGATGTTGATGTGGTGTACAGGCACGGCACGCGACGTGGTCACTGGGGTCTCTCCTTCTGGGTGGCGGCTCGGACGCGCCGCTCGTGGATCGGCTGGTACGACAACGGATGCACTGTACTCCTCGCCCGGCCGGGGCTCAAACGGGCGGGGCTCGGATCAGTCGATCCGCACCTTCGCGGCACGCACGACCTTGGCCAGCTTCTCTATCTCGGACCGGATCATCGCGCCGAACTCCTCCGGCGTGCTGCCTGCGATGTCGGCACCGACGCTGGTCAGGCGCTCGCGCACGTCGGGCTCCTTCAGGATGCGCACCAGTTCGCCATTGATGCGCCCGATGATCTCGCGCGGCGTGCCGGCCGGCACCAGGATGCCGTTCCACGAGTTGTTCGCATAGCCGGGCAGCCCCGCCTCCGCGACCGTCGGCACGCCCGGCAGCACCGGCGAGCGGGTGGCCGTGGTGACCGCCAGCGCGCGCAGCCGGCCACTGCGGATGTGCGGCGTCGCGCTGATCGTGTTCTCGAACAGGTAGGTGATCTGCCCGCCGAGCATGTCGGTCAGCGCGGGCGCGGAGCTCTTGTACGGGATGTGCACCGTGTCGATGCCGGCCAGCTGCTTGAACATCTCGCCGGAGATGTGCCCCAGTCCGCCCGATCCGGACGAGCCGAAGGTCAGTTCGCCCGGACGCTTCCGCGCGAGCGCGATCAGTTCCTTCACCGACTTCACCGGCAGCGACGGATTCACCACCAGCACCGCCGGGGAACTGGTCAGGTGTATCACCGGCGCGAAGTCCTTCAGCATGTCGAAGGGCAGCTTGTACAGCGTCGGGTTCACCGCGATCGTGCCCACCGTGGCGATCACCCAGGTGTAGCCGTCGGGAGGCGACTTGACGGCCAGTTCCATGCCGATGTTGCCGTTGGCGCCACCGCGGTTCTCGACGAGCACCTGCTGGCCCCAGGCCTCGGTGACCTTCTGGGCGAGCAGGCGTGCCGTCTGGTCGGTCGGGCCACCGGGCGTGAACGGGACGATGAGGCGGATCGGCTTGGCCGGGAAGGCCGGTTGGGCGGTGGCCGGGACGGACGCCAGCAGCGCGGCCGATGCGCCAAGCAGGGCCAGGATGCGCGCGCGATCGCGCGCCGGGGCGGGTGGTGTCATTGCGGCTCCTCCGGATCGTAGTCCTTGTTTGGCAAGGACTTTAACCCGTCCGCAGGGGCGATGCACGCGCTGCGTCCGGGTTCAGCCTGCTGGCGCGAACCCGGCGTCCACGATCACCCCGCGGCCCTGCGCGGAGCGGAGCAGGTCGAGGAAGGCCTGGCCCAGGGCGGGTTCGGCACCCTTCGCGGCACGGGCGGCACCATACGCCGTGATCACCTGCAGTTCGCCCGGGATCTCGGCCAGCAGGTCGATGGTCGGGATCGGCTTGATCTCGCTGACCTGGGTGACGCCGATCGAACCAGGGATGCGCTGCTCGCCGAGCCAGGTCATCGACACGTTGCCATTCGGGAAATGGCGGATCCGGCCGGCCAGCGCGTCGCGGATGCCAAGCCTGATCAGCGCATTGTCGAAGTTGCGCCCGGCCGATGCGATCTCCGGGTCGGGATACACGACGAGGCTGGCCGCCAGCATCGTGGCGCGCAGGGCGTCCGGCGTGGACACGTCGACCGGCGGATGGCCCTTCGGCACGACCACGCCCATGCCGACGCGGCCCAGCGTGCACTGCGAGCCCGGCAGCACCCAGCCGGTGGCTGCCAGGTCGTCCAGCATCTCAGGGGTCAGCAGGATCACGTCCGCAGGCTCCCCGGCGAGCACGCGGGCCTTCTGCTGGCCGACCGCGCCGAAGGTGGCCGACACGGTCGCGCTGGTGGCCTTCTCGAATGCAGGAACGAGCGTGGTGACGACCGCCTGCATCGCACCCGCACTGATGATGTTCAGCGTTGCCATGTCGGGTCTCAGGCCTTCACTTCGTTGATCAGCGGCTGGCCCTTGCACCAGCGATCCAGGTTCTCGAGGAAGATCGCCGACACGCGCGCTTCATTGCCGTCCGAGGTCGACGAGTTGTGCGGCGTGCAGATCACGTTCGGCATGTCCCACAGCGGCGACTCGGCCTGCAGCGGCTCGGTCTCGAACACGTCGAGGAAGGCGCCGCCGAGGTGGCCGGAGCGCAGCGCGGCGATCAGGTCCTGCTCGACCACCACCGGGCCGCGTGCGACGTTCATCAGGTGTGCGCCCCTGGGCAGCAGCGCCAGCCGGCGCGCATCGATCATGCCGCGCGTCTCGTCGCTCAGCGGGCAGCAGAGCATCAGCCAGTCGGTCTTCGGCAGCAGTTCGTCCAGCTTCGACGGATGCACGATCTCGTCCACCACGTCGTCGGCGCGCTTCGGGCTGCGCCGCACGCCGATCACCTTCAGGCCGAGTGCCTTCGCGATCGGTGCGGTGAAGCCGCCGATCGAGCCGACGCCGACGATCACCATCGTCTGTCCGCGCAGGTCCTTGGGCGCCTCGGCGTCACGCAGCGCATGCCACTTGTGCGCGCGCTGCGCCGGCAGCCATTTCATGAAGCCGCGCGACAGCATCAGCATGGCGCCGATCGTGGTCTGGGCGATCGGCTCGGCATGGGTGCCGGCGCCGGTGGACACGCGGATGCCGCGCGCCATCAGTTCGCCGTAGATCGGGCGGTCGATGCCGGCACTGGCGATCTGCAGCCACTTGAAGCCCTTCGACTGGTCGATCGGCTTGAAGAAATGGGGGCAGGCCTCCGGCACCGGCTCGTAATGGCCGGCGTGCGACATCGATCCGAAGCGGACGTCGCGCGACAGGAAGCCGGCGTCGATGCGCGACGCCACGTCGTCCGGCAGGTAGACGAGCTTCGTCTCGAGACGCACCAGCTCGAACGTCGTGTTGTTCGCCTTCTCGATCTGCGCCAGCCGCTCGGCATGTTCATCGATGAAGTTCTTCGAAAGCATCAGGGTCGGCATGGCGTGTGGCTCCGGGTTCTATGGGTTCGGCGGATCAGCCCGCGGGCGGCAGGTATTTCTGTTCCCAGTCGACGATGTCGTCGAGCTTCAGGGCTTCGTTGTAGTCCTTGAAGGACAGCATGCGGTCGCGTGCGCCCTTCGTGTTGCCGTCGCGCTTCAGGGCGTCGAGCGCATGCCGGATGCCGAAGCCCGCCGCATAGCGGGCGAGCCCCGGGTAGATCGCGATCCGGAAGCCGAGCGCCTCGAGCTCGGCCGCGGTGAGCTGCCCGAGCGCGCCGCTTTCCTCGACGTTGACCAGGGCCGGTGCATCGACCGAGCCGGTGACCCGCTTCATGTCGTCGAGCAGCGTCGGGCTGTTCTTCATCTCGACGAAGATCACGTCCGCGCCGGCGGAACGATAGGCCTTCGCGCGGGCGATCGCCTCGTCGAGCCCGAAGCCGCCTGCCGCATCGGTGCGGGCGATGATCAGGAAATCGGGGTCGCGGCGCGCCGCGACGGCCGCCTCGATCTTCTTCGCATGTTCGAGCAGCGACACCACCGGCCGTGCGCCCGGGATATGGCCGCACTTCTTGGGCATCACCTGGTCTTCGAGGTGGATCGCGGCGACGCCACCCGCCTCGAACTCCTCGACCGTGCGCCGCACGTTCACCGCGTTGCCATAGCCGGTGTCGGCATCGCAGATCAGCGGGATCTCGACCGCCGCGGCGGCACGGTGGGCATGCTGCGAAAACAGGGTGAGGTCGATCAGCCCGACATCGGCGCGACCGAGCAGGCTGGCCGAGACGCCGTTGCCGGTCATGTAGACCGCTTCGAAGCCGGCCATCTCGGTCAGGCGTGCACCGTAGGCGTCATAGATGCCGGGGGCGACGACCAGCGGGCCGGTGGTCAGGCGTTCACGCAGGCGGCGGCGGGCGGTAGTTGATGGCATGTGCGGGATCCCGGTCGCGGGCGGTGCCCGCAGGAGCGCGGATTGTAGCCGACCGGCGGCAGCGCCCGATCGGCCCGCGAACGCCCTTGCCTCAGTCGATCTTGACGTTGGCTGCCTTGACGATCGCCGACCAGCGCGTGAGTTCCGACTTGACCAGGGCGGCGAGCTCGGTCGGGCTGCCGCCGATCGGGATCGCGCCGAGCGAGGACAGGCGCTCCTTCGCCTCCGCCGAGCCGAGGCCGCGCGCGATCGCCTTGGACAGGATGTCGACGATCTCCGGGCTGGTGCCGGCCGGTGCGAACACGGCATACCAGTTGGTGACCTCCCAGCCGGGCACGCCGCCTTCGGCCGAGGTCGGCACGTCGATGCCGGCCACGCGCTTCGGCGTCGCCAGCGCGATCGCCCGCAGCTTGCCAGCCTTGATCATCGGCGCGGCCGGTGCGTATTCGATCGACATCCACGGCACCTGGCCGCTGATCACGTCGGCCATCGCCGGCCCCGCGCCCTTGTAGGGAATGTGCACGAACTGCGCGCCGATCATCGAGCGCAGCATCTCGGCGGCGAGATGGTGGATGGTGCCGGTGCCCGACGAGGCATAGTTCAGGCCGGGGTTCGCCCGCGCGAACTTGACGAAGTCCTGCAGCGTCTTCACCGGCAGCGACGGGTGCACGACCAGCACGTGCGGCACCGAGGACACCAGCGACACCGGGGCGAAGTCCTTGATCGGGTCGTAGGGCAGCTTCTGCAGCACCGGGTTGATGCCGTGGGTGCCTGCCGCGCCCAGCAGCAGGGTATAGCCGTCGGGTGCTGCGCGCATCACATGCTCGGTGCCGATCACGCCGGACGCGCCGGCACGGTTCTCGACGATGCCCGGCTGGCCCAGCTGCTCCTGGATCGCCTGCGCCGCGATGCGCGCGTTCAGGTCGAGCGCACCGCCCGGGGCGAAGCCGGCGATCACGCGCACCGGCTTGGCCGGGAACTTCGCCGCCTGCGCGAACGCCGCGCCGGCGGGCAGCAGCACCCCGGCACCACCGGCGACCGCGGACAACAGCCCGCCGGCACCGGCAAGGGAGACGCTGCGGCGGCGTGCATCGGGCAACGGGCGGCGGGGCTGGCTCATCTCGGGCTTCTCCTGGAGTGCAACGATGGATGCAATGATGATCGGGACGAAGGCCGCTACGGCTGCGCGCGGCGGGCGTCGTCGATCATCTGCCACAACCGCGACGGCGACAACGGCAGCGACGTCGGGTTCAGGCCGTGCTCGCCCAGCGCGTTGGCGATCGCGTTGACGATCACCGCCGGTGCGACGATGGTGCCGCCTTCACCGGCCCCCTTGGCGCCGATCGGGTTGATCGGCGACGGGAACTCTTCCATCACGAAGGCGCGCAGGCGGGGGAAGTCGGAGGCGGTCGGGATCAGGTAGTCGGCCAGGGTGCCGGTGAGCATCTGGCCCTGTGCGTCGTAGACCATCTCTTCCAGGAAGGCGCCACCCAGGCCCTGCACGGTGCCGCCGAGCAGTTGCCCGCGCAGCAGCAGCGGGTTGATCGCGCGGCCGACATCCTCGACCACGACATAGTCGAGGAGCGACACATGCCCGGTACGCGCGTCGACCGCGACATGCGCGGCGGCCGCGCCATAGGCCCAGGTGTGGTGGTGGTTGGCGAAGGTGCCGTCGACCTTTATGGTCTCGTTCTTCGCCAGCTCCGCGAAGCCGATGCTGCGGCCGCGCGGCGATTTCGCCTCGGTGCCGGCGATCACCACCTGCTCGGGCAGGCATTCGAGGTAGGTCGCGGCGGCCTCGCACAACGCCTGCTTGAACTTGACCGCGGCATCGATGATCGCCGAGCCCCCCATCACGGTGGAGCGCGAGTGGTACGACCCGAAGCCTTCGTGCAGGTAGGTGGTCGAGCCATGCAGCAGGGTCAGTGCGGACATCGGGATGCCCAGCGCATCGGCGGCGATCTGTCCGAGCGAGGTCTCGAGGCCCTGGCCGACCGAGGTCGACCCGACATAGAGCGTGACCGAGCCATCGCGCGCCAGCTCGATCTTCGCGTTCTCCCGCGGGCCGGCGGCGCCCCCTTCGATGAAGCAGGCGACGCCGATGCCGTGGTGGCGTCCGTCGACCACCTTGCCCTGCAGCGCGAGCTTGCCGTTCCAGTCGAACTCGGACAGGCAACGTTCGAAGGTCCGACGGTAGTCGCCGCTGTCGGCCTCCGACAGGCCGCTCGATACCGGCATGGACGGGGTGACGGTGGCGAAATGCCAGGGCATGTCGTCGGCAGTCACGAGGTTGCGCCGGCGCACCTCGACCGCGTCGAGGCCGATCGCCTTCGCGCCGAGTTCGATCAGCCGCTCGCAGAACATCACGGTCTCGGCGCGGCCGGGCGCGCGATAGGTGCCGGCCGGTCCCTTGTTGGTGAACTGCACATGCGAGTCGATGTGCACCGCCTCGATGCGGTACGTGTTGGTCAGGAAGTGCGGGATGTTGCGCGGCTGGATCAGCCCGTTGGTGCGCGGGTAGGCGCCGAGGTCGCACCAGGCCGTGCCCCGCACGCCGAGGATGGTGCCGTCGGCCGCGAAGGCCATCTCGACATCGGCCTCGCATTCGCGCGACTGCGCCATCGTCATCAGGTCTTCGCGCC
>LNFM01001216.1_pt1 | contig 77765 bp, 79 predicted proteins | sample 596031 | NCBI WGS metagenome assembly LNFM01 (sample SAMN04254537, study PRJNA301005) | activated carbon metagenome | isolation source: dual media filters at the Ann Arbor, Michigan drinking water treatment plant | place: USA: Ann Arbor | reverse complement strand
GCGCTGGCGCGGGACTGGGGGGATGGGGTGGAGTTTCGGCGAGAGGATGAGATTTTCTCCTGCGTCCATAACCTCGCCTTCGGGGCGGCGGAGGGGCTGATCTACATGCAGAACCATCAGGGGGTCTATCGGTCGCGGGACGGGGGGCAGGTGTGGGAGGAGGTGACGGAGGGGTTGCCGTCGACCTTCGGCTTCCCGGTGGCGGCGCATCCTTCGAAGGCCGGGGTGTTCTGGGTGTTCCCGTTGAATGGGGATTCCTTGGGGCGGTACCCGGTGAATGGCCGGGCGCTGGTCTGGAAGACGGAGGATGGGGGGGAGACCTGGGCGGGGAAGGGCGTCGGGCTGCCGGAGCGGGACTGCTTCTTCACGGTGCTGCGGCAGGGGATGGCGTCGTGTCCTGGGGGCGTGGCGTTCGGGACGAACTCGGGGTCGGTGTTTCTGAGCCGGGATGAGGGGGAGAGTTGGGAGGAGGTCGCGCAGCACCTTCCGACGGTGCTGTCGGTGGAGTTCATGGGGTAAGCTGTCCACGGTGGACAGGGTGGGGGCAGCAAAGGATTCCAATGGGTTGCGCGCGGACGTTCAGTCTATATTAGCGACGCCGTTCGACCCGGTTTCGGACGTAGCCCTATACCGCAGGGCGTCGAGGATGATGCGGAAGGCGGGTGAGGTCTGGCGGCGGCTGGGGTAGTAGAGGTGCAGGCCGGGGAAGGGCTGGCACCAGTCATCCAGCACCTGCACCAGCGCGCCCGATGCGATGTGCGGCAGGACGATCTCTTCAGGCAGGAGGCCGATGCCGAAGCCGTCCAGCACGGCCTGCAGCATGGCGTTGACCGTGTTGAAGGTGACCTGGCCTTCGACCTTGGCGCGGATCGCCTCGGCCCCCTTTTGAAATTCCCAGGCGTAAAGCGCCTTTGCGGTCACGAGGCGCAGGTTGACGCAGCGGTGGGCGGTCAGATCACTGGGATGCAGCGGGACCGGGTTGCCTGCAAAGTAGGCCGGTGTCGCCACGGCGACGAGGCGGGCATCCGGGCTGATCCGCACGGCGATCATGTCCTTTTCGACGCTATCGCCAAGCCGAACTCCGGCGTCAAAGCCATCGGCGACGATGTCGCGGAAGCCGTGGTCGATGGAAATCTCAAGCGCGACATCGGGGTAGTGCCGCAAGACCGGGGCCAGCTTTGGCCAGAGCAGCTTTTCGGCGGCGTATCGCTGGAGGTGAGGCGGATCGTTCCGGCCGGGCGGTCGCGGTAGGTGGCAAGCTGGGCAAGCTCGGCCCGGATTTCGTCGAAACGGGGGAGGATGGTGGCAAGGAGCCTTTGCCCGGCCTCGGTGGGAAGGACGCTGCGGGTGGTCCGGGTCAGAAGACGGATGCCCAAACGGTCTTCCAGCAGACGGATCGACTGGCTGAGAGCCGAGGGTGAAACGCCAAGCTGGGCGGCGGCCTTGGTGAAGCTGCGCTCACGCGCGACCACGGCAAAGGTCGCAAGGTCGTCCATCGAGTCGCGGCGCATTGTTAAGCCTGCCTTACAGAGAGATGCAGATTATAGGGGGTAATTCGCGGGAAAGGTCGAGAGTAGAGTGCTGTGGCACGCAAAGGAGACCGATCATGCAGACACGTAGACTTGGAGAGCTTGAAGTTTCCGCTTTGGGGCTTGGCTGCATGGGGATGACGTCGGCCTATGGTCCAGCGGCTGATACGGGCGAGATGATCGCCTTGATCCGCGCGGCGCATGACCTTGGCGTGACCCATTTTGACACCGCCGAGGCCTATGGCCCCTTTGTCAACGAATCCCTGCTGGGCGAGGCGCTGGCCCCGATCCGCGACAAGGTGGTGATAGCCACGAAGTTTGGCTTCAACATCGACCCGGTGACGGGCGCGCGGGGACCGGGAACCAACAGTCGTCCAGAGCATATCCGCGCCTCGGCGGAGGGTAGTCTGCAGCGGCTACGGACGGACCGGATCGACCTGCTGTATCAGCACAGGGTCGATCCCGCCGTCCCGATCGAAGACGTCGCCGGGGCGGTCAGGAACCTGATCGCAGAGGGCAAGGTCAGGCATTTCGGTCTGTCCGAAGCCGGGGTCCAGACGATCCGCCGCGCCAATGCGGTGCAGAAGGTCACGGCGGTGCAAAGCGAGTATTCGCTGTTCTGGCGCGGGCCGGAGGCCGAGCTTTTGCCAGTATTGGATGAACTGGGCATCGGGTTTGTGCCGTTCAGCCCGCTGGGCGCCGGGTTCCTGACCGGCAAGATCGACGAGACGACGACCTTTGACGCGACGGATTTCCGCAACATGGTGCCGCGTCTGGCCCCCGAAGCGCGCAAGGCGAACATGGCGCTGGTCGAGGCGGTGAAAGCGGTGGCCCTGGCAAAGCGGGCGACCCCGGCGCAGGTGGCGCTTGCCTGGCTTTTGGCGCAACGGCCCGGGATTTCGCCGATCCCGGGGACAACCAAGCGGCATCGGCTGGAGGAGAACCTTGGCGCGACGGATGTGACGCTGACCAAGTCCGATCTGGCAGGGATCGACTCGGCGCTTGCCGGGATCAAGGTGCAAGGAGATCGTCTGCCGGAGGCGGTGTTGAAGATGACCGGGCTGTAAGGGCGCGCTTGCCCGGCTGGTCATCTGTAATTGAAAAGGGCGCGCCTGTGGCGCGCCCTGTCAGAGTCGGTCTGAAGCCCGACCTACGGGGTTGGCATCAGCCGTCGAAGTTCACCGTCTCCATGATCTTCAGCGCCGCTGCGCGGGCGGCGGCGATGTCGGCGAGGGGCGTGGCATCGGGGGTGAACTCGCCCCAGCTTTTCACCAGTTCGGACCGTTCGACACCGGGTTTGACCGGGAATTCGAAGTTCGTCTCGGCATAGATCTTCTGGGCCGCGTCGCCCGAAAGCCACTCCATGAACTTCAGCGCATTGTCCTTGTTCGGGGCGGACTTGGTCATCGCCACGCCCGAAATGTTCAGGTGCGTGCCGCCGGATTCGAACGTCGGGAAGACGATGTTCACCTGATCGGCCCAGGTCTTCTGTTCCGGGTCGGCAAGCATCTGGCCCATGTAATAGGTGTTGCCCAGCGCGATGTCGCATTCGCCCGCGGCAATGGCCTTGACCTGGTCGCGGTCGCCGCCGTCGGGCTTCTTGGCGAGGTTGGCTTTCAGCGCCTCGGCCCACTGGGTGGCATAGGCCTCGTCATGGTGGACGATCATCGCGCCGAGGAGGGCGATGTTGTAGTCGTGCAGGCCCGAGCGGGTGCAGAGCCGGCCCTTCCACTTGTCCGAAGCCAGGTCTTCATAGGTGGTGACTTCACCAGCGGCGACACGCTCCTTCGAGGCATAGACGACACGGGCGCGCGAGGTCAGGCCGAACCACTTGTCTTCGGGATCGCGCAGCTCGGCGGGGATGTTCGCCTCAAGCACGTCGGACTGGACCGGCTGGACCACGTCGGCCTCGACGATCTGCATCAGGCGGGCGATGTCGACGGTGAGGACAAGATCGGCGGGCGAGCGGTCGCCCTCGGCCACCAGGCGTTCGGCCATGCCCTTGTCGACGAAGGCCACGTTCACCGCGATGCCGGTTTCGGCGGTGAAGGCGTCGACGAGGGGCTGGATCAGTTCGGGCTGGCGGTGGGAATAGACGTTGATCTCTTGTGCCAGGGCCGGAACGGAACAGGCGAGGAGGGCGAGGGTCGAGAGGCGCAGCATGGCTGACTCCTTTTGTCAGGTTATGCGGCGCTTAAATCCGACTATTTTACTTTGGTCAAGCGTTGAGTGTGCCGGATGGTGGCCGGTGGGCAACCATCCGCAGGAATTGCCGTGCCCCGATTGATGCCGCGGACAGCCGTGGGCATATGGTGCGAGTGAGGCAACGTCCTCCCCCTTTCCAAGGGCAGAAGACCGGGACGGCCCGGCGCTTTTGGACCGAAAGGGGTGTCGTGATGGCCTGGGTCACACTTCTGTTTGCCGGACTTTTCGAAATCGTCTGGGCCTATTGCATGAAGGCGTCGGAGGGGTTCACCCGGCCCTGGCCGACCGCGATCATGGCGGTGACGATGCTCTTGAGCTTTGCGCTTCTGGCGCAGGCGATGCGCGTGCTGCCCTTGGGCACGGCTTATGCGATCTGGACCGGGATCGGAGCGCTGGGGTCATTCGGGGTGGGGCTGCTGGTGCTGGGCGAGCCCGCGACGGTGCTGCGGCTGGTCGCGGCGGGGTTGATCCTGTCGGGGATCGTCCTGCTGAAGGTCGCCAGCTGAGGGGCGTCAGACCGCTTTGTCCTCGGCCTTGGCGCGGTTCCAGAGGGCGTCCATCTCGGCCAGGTTACTGTCGGCGGGGGTGCGGTTGGACTCAGTGAGCCAATCCTCGATCCGGGCGAAGCGGCGGGTGAATTTCTGGTTGGCGGCGCGCAGGGCGGCTTCGGGATCGACCTTCAGGTGGCGGGCGAGGTTGGCCATGACGAAGAGGAGATCGCCGATTTCCTCGGTCAGTTCGGTGTGGGTCAGGCCGTCGCGGGCTTCGACCACCTCGCGCGCCTCTTCGACCAGTTTGTCCAGGACTTCGCCCGTGGAGGGCCAGTCGAAACCGACACGGGCGGCGCGGTTCTGGAGTTTCAGGGCGCGGGTCAGGGCGGGGAGCGACTGGGCAATGCCGTCGAGGGTTCTCGCGGGGCCGCGTTCGGCAGCTTTCTGCGCCTCCCAGTCCTTGGTCTGCTGCTCGGCGGTCTTGTTCTGGCTTTGGTCGCCGAAGACATGCGGGTGGCGGGCGATCATCTTGTCGGAGATCGCGGTGACGACATCGGCAAAGGTGAAATGCCCGGCCTCGGCGGCCATCTGGGAGTGGTAGACGGTCTGGAACAGAAGGTCGCCAAGTTCGCCCTTCAGCTCGCCGAAGGCCTGACGGTCAATGGCATCGGAGACTTCGAAGGCTTCCTCCAGCGTGTAGGGGGCGATGGTGGCGAAGGTCTGTTCGATGTCCCATGGGCAGCCGGTGTCAGGGTCGCGCAGGGCGGCCATGATGGCGAGGAGGCGGTCGATGCCGGTGGGGGGGAGAGTGTCGATGGTCACGAAATGCCTGCGCCCGGAACGATGTCCGGGCGCAGTCTAGGGGTTTCGTCGGCGGTGTCACGCCGGATCGCTAGGCTGTCTCAGAACTTGAAGCCCACACGCAGCGACAAGGTGTCGAGGTCGACATCGGCTGCTTGGCCTGATCCGTCCGGATTGTCGCCTTCCATGTTCCGCGAAAGATACTCAAAACCGACCATCATTCTTTGGGTGGCCATCACGTCGATACCGAGGCCGTAGGAGAAGCCCGACGGATCCCAGTTTCCGGGGAGGCCAAGCGACTCCTGGTCGTAGCTTCCCATGGAATAGCCGAGCACGCCGTAAACCAGGGCTCGGTTTGCAGTAAAACCGGCGCGGCCCTTTAGGTCGATGCTCCTGTCGACTTCGCAGCAGGTAAAGCCGGTCACGAAGTTGTCCTTCAAGCTGGTGTATGCAAGTTCGCCGCCGTAGACGAAATTGTTATTCTGCCACTGGTAGCCGATGTAGACCGAGGTGGCTCTTCCATCATCCAGCGCCTGAGCGACGTCTGGGGCAATGAAATCGATGTCGCCAGAGCTCTTGCCGTAGCTGAGACCGGCATAGAAGCCGCTCCAATTGACGGCAGGTGCCGGAGCGGCCATCGCTTCAGGCATCGGATCGTCAGCGACCGTAGTCGGGCCGCCGGCAAGTGCCGGTGTCGTAAGGGCTGCAAGTGCAGCGGCAAGCGCTAGGGCCTTCATTTCTCTGCTCTCCTTTTTTTAAGGCTTATTAGCTCTTTATAGCAGAGTTCTTGAATGTTACCGCGGCCGGCTGTCTGGGTGATTCGCAATCCTGTGGTGTGATGCGAAAATGCACCGGTCGGCTGTTTGGGGTGTTTCGTGCTGTCAAGCCGAATAAGGTAAGGCTGTCCTGATCCTGACGCCGGGGCAGGGGGCGGCATCCGAGATTGCGGTCGACCAGGATTTCCGATTTGATCAAAGCCTGACCCGAGACCTGCCAGGACCATTCATCATGCCTGTTCTGAACCGCATCGCCTCTTACGCCGAGGAAATGAAAGGCTGGCGGCGGCATTTGCACATGCATCCGGAACTGGCGTTCGAGTGTCATGAGACGGCGGCCTGGATCACCGATCGGCTGCGCGAGATCGGGGTGGACGAGATCCATCCGGGCATCGCGAAGACCGGGATCGTGGCGTTGATCAAGGGCCGGGGCGAGGGGCCGGTGATCGGTCTGCGGGCGGATATGGATGCGCTGCCGATCGAGGAACTGACGGGGGCGCCCTATGCCTCGACCATCAAGGGCAAGATGCATGCCTGCGGTCATGATGGGCATGTAACGATGCTCTTGGGCGCGGCGAAGTATCTGGCCGAGACGCGGAATTTTGCGGGCACAGTGGCGCTGATCTTCCAGCCGGCCGAAGAAGATGGCGGCGGCGGGCAGGTCATGGTGCAGGAAGGGATCATGGACCGCTTCGGCATCGCGCAGGTCTACGGCATCCACAATGCGCCGAACATTCCCTTCGGGCATTTCCAGACTACGCCGGGGCCGTTGATGGCCTCGGTCGACACGGCGGTCGTCAAGGTGACGGGCCGGGGCGGGCATGGTGCGACGCCGCACGAATGCGTGGACCCGGTGGTGGCCATCGTCGGCATGGTGCAGGCAGTGCAGACCATCATCCCGCGCAATGTCTATGCGCTGGACGAGGCGGTGATCTCGGTCACGATGATCCACACCGGGACCGCGTCGAACATCATCCCCGAGGAGGGGTTCTTCGCCGCCACCATCCGCTGCTTCAAACCGGATGTGCGGGCGCTGTTGAAGAAGCGGTTCCACGAGATCGTCGAGGGCCATGCGACGGCCTACGGGGTGAAGGCCGTCATCAACTATGACTGGGGCTATCCGGCGACGATCAACCACGAGGAGGAGGCGGATTTTGCCGCCGAGGTCGCACGGGAAGTCTCGGGCGAGGATGCGGTCGACGCGCGGGCCGGGCGTGAGATGGGGTCCGAGGATTTCAGCTACATGCTTGAGGCGCGGCCGGGGGCCTATCTGTTCCTCGGCACCGGGCCGGGGGCAGGGCTGCATCATGCGGCCTACGATTTCAACGACGAGGCGGCGCCGATCGGGGCCAGCTTCTTTGCGCGGTTGGTCGAGCGGGCTCAGCCCCTGGCCTGACGGACAAGCGGGATCAGGGCAAAGCCGATCTGGCCGGCAAGGCCAAGGGCGCCTGCAGGTGTGGTCATCGCTGACAGGAACTGTGTGGGCGGCTGGCCAAATGCGCGGGCGGTCAGCAGTTCCAGAACCATGAGGAGCGCAAAGGACAGCAGTGCCATCGCCGCACGCTGTGCCGGACCAAGTGGCCAGCGTGACAGGACGCGACCCGCGACGATCCAGGACACGGCCAGGACCAACGGCACCTCCAGCGCCACGGCGATCAGCGGGCCGGTCTGTGGAGCCACGAAGGTCACGCGCACCGCTCCGATCCCGAAGGCCATGGCAAAGACCAACAGTGTGTAGGCCATCGCGGCCTTGACGACGGGATGCATCTTCGCGCCTTCTTCAAGCATTGTCGGGGTATCTTGCCCCTTCGCATGATGGAAGGAGAGTCATTTGAAGACGGTCGTCCTATTCGCCGCATTTGTGCTGGCCAGCCCCGCGTTTGCCGATGACTACGTCGGCTTTCAATCGCCGACCGGCAACATCCATTGTGCGATGTACATCTTTGACGGCAGCGCCGAGGCGCGCTGTGACCTGCGGGAGTATACGCCAAGCTACACCAAGCGGCCTGCAGGCTGTGATCTGGACTGGGGGATGGCCTTTGCCGTGGGCGCATCGGGCAAGGGTGTGCTGGCCTGCGTCGGCGATACGGTGCGCGACCCGGGCAATCCGGTCCTGCCCTATGGCGAGGCGGTGTCGATGGGCGGGATCTCTTGCGTCTCGGCCAAGACCGGGATGACCTGCACCAATGGGGACGGTCACGGCTTCAGCGTCGCGAAGGCCAAGCAGAAGCTGTACTGACCCCGGCCACCCCCGAATCGGCGGGACGGTCCGCCCCGGACGGGCCACGGTCCTAATGGGGCCTCAATCAACCATTGGACACCATATCTGGGTGACCCCCAACCTTTGGACATGCCCAGTACGTCCGGGGGGGCTGGCCGGATTTTGATCAAACTGCTAGTCTGCCGTTGTTATCCATTTGTGTCATTCAACGACGGAGACCGCACATGACCGCCCCTCTGGCCCTGGCACGGCCCACCCCGAATTCGCTTTGGGAAATGGACCGGAGCCACGCTCTGCACCCCTGGACGAACTTTGGCCCCTTCGAGCGAGAGGGGTCTTTGGTCATCAGTCGGGGCGAGGGCTGTTACCTTTGGGATGAGGCGGGGCGGCAGTATCTGGATGCCGTGGGCGGCATGTGGTGCACCAATGTGGGCTTGGGCCGGAAGGACATGGCCAAGGCGATTGCCGATCAGGTGGAGCGGCTGGCGTTTTCCAACAGCTTCGTCGATGTGACGAACGAACCTGCGGCGCGGCTGTCGGCAAAGCTGGCGGAACTGGCTCCGGGCGATCTGAACCGGGTGCATCTGACCACGGGTGGGTCTACCGCAGTGGATACGGCAGTGCGGATGGTCTGGTACTATCAGACCTGCATGGGCAAGCTGGAAAAGACCGACATCGTCGCGCGGGACCACAGCTATCACGGGTCTACCTACCTGTCGCAGTCGGTCGGCAAGCGGCCGGGCGACCGGGTGGAGGAGTTCCGCTACAAGCAGGACGGCATCCACCATCTGAGCCCGCCGAACACCTATCGCCGCCCGGAGGGGATGAGCGAGGCGGAATTCTGCGACGGACTGGTGGCGGAGTTCGAGGCGCTGATCGACCGGGTCGGCGCGGACCGGATTGGCGGTTTCATCGCCGAACCGATCCAGGCCTCGGGCGGGGTGATCATGCCGCCCAAGGGCTATCTGCGCCGGATGTGGGAGGTCTGCCAGCGCCACGACATCCTGTTCATTGCCGATGAGGTGGTGACGGCCTTCGGGCGGCTGGGGCACTGGTTCGCGTCCGAGGCCGAGTTCGACGTGGTGCCGGACATGATCACCTGCGCCAAGGGGCTGACCTCGGGCTATCTGCCTTTGGGCGCGCTGATCTTCAGCGACCGGATCTGGGACGTGATGGCGCAGAAAGGGGAGCGGTGGTTCACCTCGGGCTTCACCTATTCGGGTCATCCGGTCAGTTGTGCGGCCGCGCTGAAGTCGATCGAGATCATCGAGACGGAGGGCCTTCTGGAGAATGCCGCCCGGGTCGGGGACTATTTCATCGACCGGCTGAAGGGGCTGGAGGCGCTGCCGCTGGTGGGCCAGGTCCGCGGGCGCAGGTTGATGGTCTGCGTGGAGAACGTGGCCGACAAGTCGACCAAGGAGCCGTTGCCGGACGGGGTGAACGAGTCGAAGCGCATCAGCGATACTGCCGAGGCGATGGGCATGATGGTGCGCCCGATGGGCCACCTGAACGTGATGTCGCCGCCGCTGGTCATCACCGAGGCTCAGGTCGATTTCGTGGCCGAGACGCTGGAAAAGGCGATCCGCAAGGTCACGGATGAACTGGTGCGGGAAGGGCACCGGATCGGGTGACGCGCCGGAGTTTTCGAAAACTCCGGGCCGGAGCCTTTGAAGGCACCGGTGCGATTTCTTCGAAGAAATCGCTTGCTTGACACCGACGCGCGGGGCGGGTTCTCTTGCCGGACCGGATCCGCGCGTCTCCGTTGAACGACTGCGCTGCAAGACCCGAGACTCTCATGGCACTTGAAGACGCGAAGACGCAGGTCGACACTGCGTTCACCCGGAATTCGAACCGGGGATATTCCTTTGAAAATGCGTTCGGGGGGGCGACCAGCTTCCTGCGGCGGACCTATACCAAGGATCTGACCGGGGTTGACCTCGCGATCACCGGGGTTCCGTTCGATCAGGCGGTGAGCCACCGCGCCGGCACCCGCTTTGGCCCCCGCGCGATCCGCGAGGCGTCGGCGCTGATGCCCTACGATCCGCCGCCGGGCTGGGGGACGGACCCGTTGGAGGAGCTGTCGGTCATCGACTACGGCGATGTGGCGTTCGACTATGCCAACGTGCCGGAGTTTCCCGACACGCTCACCAACCACATCCGCGCGATCCTGACGGCGGGGGCGGGGACGGTGGTGCTGGGCGGCGACCATTTCATCACCTTCCCGATCCTGAGGGCCTATGCCGAAAAGTTCGGGCCCGTGTCGATGATCCATTTCGACGCCCATTCCGACCTTTGGCCGGATGACAACCCGGCGCGGATCGACCATGGGACGATGTTCTACAAGTCGGTCAAGGCCGGGCTCGTGGACCCCAAGTCGTCCGTCCAGATCGGCATCCGCACGACGACCGAGGATTACCTGGGCGTGAACGTCATCACCGCGCGCGAGGCGCATGAGTGGGGTGTCCAGCGGGTGGTCGAGACGGTGAAGGGGATCGTGGGCGACCGGCCCACCTACCTTACCTTCGACATCGACGCGCTGGACCCGGCCTTTGCGCCCGGGACGGGCACGCCGGTCTGGGGGGGCTTGGCCAGCTGGCAGGTGGCGGCGATGCTGCGCGATCTGGCCGGGATCAACCTTGTCGGCGGCGATGTGGTCGAGGTCTCGCCTCCTTATGACACAACGGGGGCGACGGCGATTGCCGGGGCGCATGTCGCCTATGACCTGATCTGCCTCTACCACTGGGCCCGAACACAAAGGTAAGGACATGCGCATGACGGGCTGGATTCTGGGACTGCTGGCGTTGGGGGCGGTTGGAGGCATGGCCTACATCCGCCTGGCGCCGTCGGATCCGGCCCGTTGGCATGTCGATCTTGGCGCGGGCAACTTGCCTGCCCACACGCATGTCTTCTGCATCCGGCCGGGCTCGCGTTATGACGGGCAGGCCGACCCGAAGGACCTCCTGGCACGGCTGGACGCGATTGCGCTGGCGACGCCACGGACCGAACGGCTGGCGGGCTCGCCCGAAGAGGGGCGGATCACCTGGGTCACGCGGTCGGCGCTGATCGGATTTCCCGACTACACGACTGCGCAGGCGATGGATGGGCAAAGCTTTTGCGTCGCCGGGCGGCAGCGCTATGGCTCGCAGGACTGGGGGGTGAATGCCCGGCGGATCGGCGGCTGGATGCAGGACCTTTTGGGGATCGAGGAAAAGCCGGAGATGACCGGGTTCTAGGCCGGTCGGGACGGCTATCGAATTGAGCGGCTTGGCAGCCGCAAACCCTTTGTCTCGCGCTTTTGCGTGAGGCACGCAAAAGCGCTCGGGCATGCTCCGCAGGGGATATTTGGCGAAGGGAAAGCGGGCCGAGTTGCCCCTTGACGCTTGCGGGGTTCCGGGCCACACCCCGCGCATGGTACCCGCCGACAAGCTTGCCCAGATCACCGAACGGTTCGAGTTTCTCGAAGCCCAGTTGAACGCAGGCACCGCCTCGCCGGGCGAGATCGCGCGGATTTCCAAGGAATACACCGATCTGAAGCCGGTGGTCGATGAAATCCGCGCCTACCGCCAGTCGCTGGACGATCTGGCCGAGGCCGAGGCGATGCTGGCCGACCCCGAGATGAAGGCGCTTGCCGAAGAGGAACTGCCCCGGCTGAAGGCGCGGATCCCGGAGATGGAGCAGGCCTTGCGTCTGGCCCTGTTGCCGAAGGACGCGGCCGATGCGCGGCCGGCAATTCTTGAGATCCGGCCCGGAACCGGCGGCGATGAGGCGGCGCTGTTTGCGGGCGACCTGGCCCGGATGTACCAGCGCTATGCCGAAAAGATGGGCTGGCGGTTCGAGATCATCAGCGAGCAGGCGGGCGAGCTTGGGGGTTTGAAGGAATTCTCGGCTCTGATCGAGGGCGAAGGCGTCTATGCCCGGATGAAGTATGAATCCGGCGTCCACCGCGTGCAGCGCGTGCCGGAAACCGAGGCGCAGGGGCGCATCCATACCTCGGCAGCGACGGTCGCGGTATTGCCCGAGGCGGACGAGGTCGAGATTTCCATTCCCGCCAGCGACATCCGGATTGATACGATGCGGTCCAGCGGGGCAGGCGGACAGCACGTGAACACGACGGACTCGGCGGTGCGGATCACGCATATCCCGTCGGGGATCGTGGTGACCTCGTCGGAGAAATCACAGCACCGCAACAAGGAAATCGCGATGCAGGTGCTGCGGTCGCGGCTATATGAGGCGGAGCGCGAGCGGCTGCATGCCGAACGCTCTGCCGACCGCAAGTCCCAGATCGGCTCGGGCGACCGGAGCGAGCGCATCCGCACCTACAACTTCCCGCAAGGCCGGATGACCGACCACCGGATCAACCTGACGCTTTACGCGCTGGGGCAGATCATGGGCGGTGATCTGACCGAGGTCATCGACGCGCTGGTGTCGCATGATCAGGCGGAACGGCTGGCGGAGATGGGGACGTGAAGGCTCAGGACGCGCTGCGCCGGGCGATCCCGCGCCTGCAGGAGGCCCAGGTCGAGGATGCTGCGCGCGATGCGCGGGTGCTTTTGGCCCATGCGTTGGGGATCGGCCATGACCGGCTGACGCTGAAGCTGCAGGACGATCTGACCGATCCGCAGGCGGCGGTGTATGAAGAGGCGCTGGTCGCCCGGATGGCGCGGCAGCCGGTGGCGCAGATCACCGGGCGGCGGCTGTTCTGGGGCCTGTCGTTCCGCGTCACGCGCGACACGCTGGACCCGCGCCCCGAGACCGAGACGCTGGTGGCCGAGGCGCTGCGAGAGCCGTTCCTGAAGATGCTGGACCTGGGCACCGGGACGGGCTGCATCCTGTTGTCGTGCCTCAAGGGCATGCCGATGGCGCGGGGGCTGGGGACCGACATTTCCGATCCGGCGTTGCAGGTGGCGGTGGGCAACACCCGCGACCTGGGGCTGGAGGCGCGCGCGCGGTTCCGCCGGTCGGACTGGTTTTCCGACGTGACCGGGGCCTTCGATCTCATCGTGTCGAACCCGCCCTATATCTCGGCCAAGGAGATGGACCAGCTGGCCCCGGAAGTGCGCGATTGGGAGCCGCATCTGGCGCTGAGCCCCGGCGGCGACGGGCTGGATGCCTACCGGGCCATTGCGCGCGGGGTGGGGGCGCGGCTGATGCCGGGCGGGCGGATCCTGGTCGAAATCGGGCCGACGCAAGGGCCTGCGGTGTCCGAGATGTTCGCGGCGGCGGGTCTGGGGGAGATCCGCGTCCTGCCCGACATGGACGGTCGGGACCGGGTGGTTCTGGCGGTTAAAACCGGGCCCGCGGACAGTTGCGGTTGCGCCTGACCCCGCCCAAAAACACTGTGTGCACACAATTTGCGCTTGTCAGGTTGCGTTCCCTGTGATTACTGACCCCTGCATGGGACGGGATTGCACCTGTCCTTGCACCATGCCAGACCACGCGTGTTTCTGAACAGCTGCCCGTTGGGGGCGGCGGCCGCGGGTCAAAGCCATCATAAGGTCAAGATGCGCTCTTCCAAGAAACGCTCGCGTTCGAACCAGAACCGCCCGCGCACCCTCGGCAATATCGTCAACCGTGTTTTCGACAGTTCGGGCCCTGAGGGCAAGGTGCGCGGCACGCCGCAGCAGATCATCGAGAAATACCAGATGCTCGCGCGCGATGCGCAGTTGTCGAACGACCGCGTGGCGGCCGAGAATTTCCTGCAGCATGCCGAGCATTATACAAGGATGCTGGCCGAGGCGATGAAGGAAATGGCTGCCGAGCAGGAGGCGCGGCAACAGCAGTATCAGCAGTCGGGCGGCCAGAATGGTGGCCAGAATGGCAACCAGAACGGTGGCCAGAACGGCGGCCAGAGCGGTGGCCAGAATGCGCAGCAGGGTGGCCAGCAGGGCGGCCAGCAGGGCCAGCCGCGCGGGGATCGTCAGGATCGCGGCGACCGGAATGACCGGGGCGACCGCAACGATCGCGGCGACCGGGGTGAGCGGCGCGATTACAACCGCGACTTCCGCTCGGACCGCGATCTTGGGTCAGAAGAGCAGCCGGTGATCGCCGATGTGATCGACCTGGAAGCCGGGGACGACACCGGCCTGATCGAGACGCCGGAATCCACTGTGCGGCCGCGTGCCGAGGTCGAGCCGGACACTGCCGCCGAGACTGCACCGCGCGAAGACCGTCCTGCGCGCCGTCCGCGCGGGCCGCGGAAGCCAAAGGGCGAAGGCAAGCCGGATGGCGAGCCACCGCAGGAAGCTGCCGAGTGAAATGACCCGAAGGCCGCCCGATGAGGCGGCCTTTTTCTTGGTGTCTCAGGGGCTTGTGCGCGGGCCTTGCGCGCGGACCAGCTCTTCGATCAGGCGCAGGCCGTTGTCGACCGCGACTGTGTCCCGTCGCCGCATCCAGTCCAGCCAAAGACCGTCCAGCGCGGCCATGATCAGGTCGGCCAGTGCCGGAATGCGGTCTGGCGCGACCAGCGGGGCCAGCAATTCCTCCAGCCGGGCGCGGTAGTGCGCGTAAAGCGCGCGTTCGGTTTCGGCCACCGCAGGATGCGCCAGCGCGGCGGACCAGAGGTCGATCCGGATGCGCAGGTGGGCCGGGGTCAGGAACTCCCCGGTGAACCCCGCGCGCAGGAAGGTGGACAGGCGTTCCTGGGGCGTGGCGGGTTGCGGGGGATCGGACGCTTCGCGCAACTGGGCTGACAGGAGGCGATAGGCCTCGGCCAGGACCTCGTCCATCCCGGAGAAGTTGTAGGTGATATGGCCCAGCGACAGCCCGGCCTCGGCGGCGACCTTGCGAGCGGTGAGGCCGGCATGCCCCTCACGCCCAAGGACATGCAGGGCTGCCTCGGCGATTTCGCGGCGCCGGTCGGTCTGGGTCTGGCTGCGGGGCATTGTCATCGGGTCAGGGGTATCCGGTTCGCTGGGCGCTTGACAGAGTAGGTCGGTTTGTACAAACGTACAAGTCAACTAAGGGAGGCCGGTATGGATGTCTCGCATTTCCTGAACTCGCATCTTCTGGACCCGTCGGTTGGCGGCAAGCGGCTTTGGGCTGACATGCTGAAACAGGCGGTTCATGCCGAAGCCTGCGGCTTTCGCGGGGTGTCGGTGCCCGAGCATCACCTGCTGAATATCCTGCTGGTCCCCTCGCCCCTGCAGTTCGCCGTCGCCATCGCCGCGCGGACGCAACGGGTGGAGATTGCGACGGCAATCTGCCAGCTGCCGATCCGCGACATGCGGGTCTTTGCGGGCGAAGTGGTGCAGGCTCAGGCCCTGTGCGGTGGGCGGCTGGTGCTGGGGGTCGGCAAAGGGGCGTTCGGGTTCGAGACCGAGCGCATCGGCGTGCCGATCGAAGAGACGAAGGCGCGGTTCGAAGAGAGCCTGGCGGTGCTGGAGGCACTGCTAACGCAAGAAGAAGTCAGTTGGGATGGCACCTGGTACAAGTTCGACGCGCTGACAGTGATGCCGCGGCCCGAGGACCCGATCCCGCTGGCGCTGGCGATCATGGCCCCGCCCGGGATCGAGGCGGCGGCGGCGAAGGGGTATCACATCCAGACGACTCCGCTGTCGGCCAGTCACGGGGTGCTGGAGGGGCAGGTGGCGGCCTTCCAGCGCGGGGCGGCGCGGTCGGGCCGGACAGGGCAAAGGTTGTCGCTGCAGCGTGGGATCTTCGTTACAGACCGCAAAGCAGAACGTGAGGAAATGCTCGCAAAGGCTTATGAATACTACAAAAGTTTTGACAACGTCTTTGGCGGGCCGGGGATCGTGGAACACGGCATCATCCGCCCCTTGCCCCGGACCCAAAGCCCGGAAGAGTTCCGGCAGAACATCCTGATTTGCGGGCGGGATGAGGTGATTGACCGGCTATCGTCCTATGCCGAACTGGGGATCGACGAGGTGATCGTCTCCTCAAACTTCGGCCAGGCGCAGGGGGCGGTGCTGGAGATGATGAGCCGGCTGGCAGAGGACGTCATGCCGAAGGTTGCAAAGACGGCCCGGCAGGCCGCGTAAGGGAGGAACCATGCCAATTTTCCGGATCGAGATGTTCGAGGGCCGCACGGTCGACCAGAAGCGCGCCTGCGCAGAGGCAGTGACGAAGGCCTGGTGTGACACCTGCGGGGGCACGCCGCAGATGGTGACGGTGGTATTCACCGATGTCGCCAAGCACGACTGGGCCACGGCCGGACGGCTGGCGAGCGACCCGAAGGAATAGCCGTGGCCATTGACTGCGCCTATTCGGTCCAGGGGCAAGGCGAGCCGCTGTTCCTGATCCACGGCATCGGCGCGCGGCGGGCGACCTTTGCCAAGCTGGTCGAGGGTCTGAAGGACCGGTTCACCTGCATCAGCTATGACTTGCGGGGGCATGGCGAAAGCCCGGTCCCGTCGGGGCAGTTCGGTCTGGACGATCTGGTCGATGACCTGGAGGCTTTGCGGGCGAAGCTTGGCATCAAGCGTGCGCATTTTGCCGGGCATTCGCTGGGCGGGATGATCGGCCCGCGCTATGCGCTGCGGTATCCGGAGCGGGTCCTGTCCCTGGGCCTATGGTCAACGGCGGCCTTCCGGACCGAGGATGACAGCGCCAAGGTCCGGGGCGTGGTGACGGCGATGCGGGAAAAGGGGATCGGGCAGGTGCTGGACACCCTGACCGCGCGCTGGTTCACCGATGGGTTTGCGGCGGCGCACCCCGAGGTGATCGACTGGCGCAAGAAACAGGTGGTGGAGACGCCAGCGGAGGTTTTCCTGAACGTCTTCGACATATATGCCGAGACGGAAATGGCCCCCTGGCTGCACGAGGTCACGGCCCCGGCGCAGATCGTCACCGGCGAGAACGACGGCGGCTGCAATCCGCGGCTCAACCGGCTGATCCAGGCGGCCTTGCCGGGGTCAGAGCTGGTGATCCTGCCGGACCTCAAGCACGCGATCTTCATCGAGGCGACCGATCAGGTCGCCCCGCATGTCCGCCGCTTTCTGCTGGCGCAGGCCGGTTGCGCCTGAGGTTCAGGGCAGCGTCAGCGCCACTTCGCTGCGCTCGCCCGCCTTCACCGTCAGCGGCGTTTCAGAGGACTTGTCGCCTCTCGAAAGCTTGACGACATAATCCCCGGCCGGAAGCGTGGTCTGCCAGGCCGGGCCGTAGCTGTATCCGAACCCGGCGCGGTTGCCGTTGATGTCGGGCTTGACGGCCAGCACCTCGATGAATTCGTCGCCGGGCGAGGTGAAGGAGGCGACGCCGGCGTTCAGGGGAACAACAATGTCAGTGCGTTCGCCGACCTTCACCGAGAAGGGGACCTCGGACTTCGCGGCCCCCAGCGAGACGACGGCGACATAGTCACCTGCAGGTAAGTCGAAGTTGGCCCCGGCGCCGTAGGTGTAGCCAAAAGCCTTCCGATTGCCGTCGATGTCCTTCGCCGCGCCGTAGATCTCGACGAAATGGTCGCCGCCCTCGACCTTGACGGTTTCGGAATAGGTTGCGTCGACGACAGCCAGGCCAACGCCAAGCACCAGGTCAAGATCGGTGACCTTGCCGGGTTTAATGACGACTGTCGGGGTCGCTTCTGCCGCGCCAATTACGGCCTTCAGCGCGTGTTCGCCGGACGGGAAGACCCGGTAGGCCTGGCCGTAACCGCTCTCGTAAAGCTCATCCGCGCCGCGGAGTTCCCAGAAGGCGTCCGGGTCGGGATCGGCCCCGGGCGAGGCGCGCAGGGTCAGGTTCAGAACGCCCGCATCCAGAATGGCGACGGGAGTGGACATCTCGGTGGCTGGGCCGATCTCGACATCCTGCTCGACGCGCGCATCGTGGAGTTCGGTCACCATCCGGTACTTGCCCGGCGCAAAGCTGCCTTTCGAGGTGCCGTAGATCGTCACCGGATCGCCGGTGGGCTGGCCGTCTGCGCCCAGGGCGGTGAGGCTGAAGACCACATCCTGGATGATCCTCTCGTCAAGCTCGGCGCCGCCCTCGACCAGGTAGGCGGCGGGATCGACGTTGTCGGCAATGACCGCGGGGGTCGGTTCGGGTTCGGGCACAGGCGCCGGTTCCGGTTCGGCGACGACAACCGTGGTCTTCAGCGCATCGACCAGGCTCCCGGCATCCTTGGCCTCGATGTAGCGACCCCCGGTGTTTTCGGCGAGACAGGCGACCGTGGCCCCTTCCTCGGCGGTCAGACCGAAGCCCACGACATGGGCGGTGAAATCGACGCCCGAAGCCTCAAGCTCGGCCCCAAGGGCGCAAGGGTCGGCTTCGCAGGTCTCGATCCCGTCGGTGATCAGGATCACGGTGGCTTTCGCTTCGGTCGATTTCAGTTCGCCAGCGGCCTGACGCACAGCCTCGGTCAGGGGAGTTTTCCCCAGGAATTTCATCGCGTTGGCCGCATCGGTGATCGCCTGCGCCGTGCCCGGGGCTGGCGGGACGACCAGTTCGATATCGGCGCACGAGCCCTTTTCGCGGTGGCCATAGGCCATCAGGCCAAGCTCGGCCTCGGGCGGCATTTCGGACAGGACTGCCCCCAGCGCCTCACGCGCGATTTCCAGCTTGGCGCGGCCGTCGATCTGGCCCCACATCGAGCCTGAGGCGTCAAGGACGATGATCGACCGGCCTTCGGCAAGCAGGGGGGCGGCAAAAAGGGCCTGGGCGAAAACAAGACCACGAAGAAATGAGGCAAGGCGCATGGAGCGGCTCCGGCTGGAAATGAATTGCGGTGGAGCCTAGGCCAGCGGGTGACCCCAGGTCAACCTGCGCTTGCAAAAGGAAAAGGGTCTTCAGGAGTGACCTGAAGACCCGGTCCGGAACTCGGCCAAAGTGAGGGGACATTCACGTTGGACAAGGTCGGGGACGGTCCTGCCGTCCGGGCTGAGTGACCAGCGCGGACGGCAGGCGTTCCGTCGATGAAGGGATTACATCGCCGGAAGCAGAACCGCGTCGATGACGTGGATGACGCCGTTCGACTGCTTGACGTCGGCGATGGTCACGTTGGCCACGTTGCCCTGGCCGTCCTTGATCATGACCTTGCCGTCCTTTTCCATCACGGTGAACTCGCAGCCGCCAACGGTGGAAACCTTGTGCTCGCCGCCGTCATCCATGATCATCTTGCTGATGTCGGCCGACATCGCGTTCGCAGCGACGACGTGGCAGGTCAGGATCTTGGTCAGCTGGTCCTTGTTTTCCGGCTTGAGCAGGGTCTCGACGGTGCCGGCGGGCAGCTTGGCGAAAGCGTCATTGGTCGGCGCGAAGACGGTGAACGGGCCTTCGCCCTGCAGCGTCTCGACCAGACCGGCGGCCTGCACGGCGGCGACCAGCGTGGTGTGGTCCTTCGAGTTCACGGCATTCTCGACGATGTTCTTGTCTTCGTACATCGCAGCGCCGCCAACCATCGGGTTTTCCGCCAGCGCCATGCCGGTGGTCAAAGCCAGAAGTGCGGTCGCGAGTTTGAAAGCTTTCATGTCAGTCTCCCTTTGGGGTCAGAGGAGCAGGGTCATTCCCGCCTCACACCCGAAGCAACGAGAGGTCTGATCTGAAAGTTTCAGCGCCCGAATACGCTCACGGTGACGTGATCAGGCGTCGGCGCCGACGATTGCGGTCAGGATCACCGGGCCGGTCGGCAGGCCGGTGGGCGAACCACCTTCGGGCTCGACCGAGACGGCGAAGACATAGCCTTCGGGCGGGACGGGGTAGGTGACGGACAGCGGCTGATCACCCAGAAGGCCGACCGAGACCGGGCTTTCGCCGGGCGCAATCAGCCAAAGCTGGTGCACCTGGCCCGCGACGGCGGGGACACCTGCGACGCGGGTCACCCGTAGCGTGTCGCCGAAAGTGCTGACGTCATAGGCCAGGCGCTGGTCGGCGGTCGCGAGCGTCACCAGGCGTTCGGTCCGGGGCGGGGCCAGGGTAGCGACCGTCGCAAGCGCAAGCACCGCCGCGATGGCGGCTCCCGACAGCCAGCCGAAGTTCAGCCCAAAGCCGCGGCGGGCCGGGGCAGGGCGTGCGGCCTGCGGGAAGAGCCGGGCCTCGATCTTTGGCAGAAGGTCTGGCGCGGGCGTCTCGTCAAAGCCGTCGTTCAACCCGGCCATGCGGCTTTCCCAGGCGGTCACGCGGGCTGCGAAACCGGTGTCCCGTTTCAGCCGGGCTTCCGCCTCGGCCCGTTCGGACAGGCTCAGGACGCCCAGCACATATTCGGCGGCCAACGCGTCATCAGTTTCTTCGGGGGTGAGAGGAGCTTCGGTCATGTGTCCAGACACTCCTTCAGCTTGAGGAGGCTCCGGCGCAGCCAGGTGCGCATGGTGTTCAGCGGCACGGCATGACGTTCGGCCAGTTCGATATAGGAGTGACCGTTCAGATAGGCGCCGCGGACCGCATCGGCCCGGTCGGGTTCCAGCGTGGCAAAGCAGTCGGCCATGCGGCGGGCTTCGCCCTGCGCGATCAGCCGGGTTTCAGCGCGCGGGGCGCTGTCCTGCACCGTGTCCAACTCGTCGTCGGAACTGGCTTCCGGACGCGCCCGCAGGCGGTCGATGGCCAGGTTGCGGGCAATCGCGATCAGCCAGGTCATGCCCCGGCCCTTCGCCGGATCGTAACGACCGGCGCGCACCCAAACCCGTGTATAGACTTCCTGCAAGGCATCCTCCGCCTCTGCGCGTTCTCTCAGCATACGGAGGAGAACGCCCATGAGTTTCGCCGAGGTATCACGATACAATGTGCGGAAGGCCGCGCGATCGGCGGCCGCACATTGCGAGATCAGGCTGGCGACGGGATCATCCATGCGGCAGACGTTACGGCTTTTCGCCCATTTTGCAAGGGCTTCGCAGGAGTTGCTTATCCCCGTCGCCGCCTGCGCCCACCCTCGTCTCCGCCGGTCTTGGTGTTGAAGTTGACGTCCGGCAGGGAAACAATGCTCTCCAGATTTGGAAACAGTTCCACGGCGTTCGGGATCGCGCTTGCGTTGACGAAATGTTCCTGGAAGCGGGGCTCGATGGCGGTCTCGATCTTGTGGATGTCGCGGACGGTGGCCTCGATTTCCGCGCGGGCGGCGCGGTTCAGAAGGGCGATGCGCGCGCCGGTGCCTGCGGCGTTGCCCGCGCTGGTGACCTTGTTCAGGGGGACATCGGGGATCATCCCCAGCACCATCGCGTGCTTGGGGCTGATATGGGCGCCGAAGGCGCCGGCCAGGATGATCCGGTCGACGGTGTCGACCTCGAACTTGTCCATCAGGAGCCGGGCGCCGGAATAGAGGGCGGCCTTCGCCATCTGGATTTCCCGGATGTCGCGGTTCGTGACGGTGATCTTCGGCCCGCCGTCGGCGCTGCCGTCATGGACGAGGTAGGAATAGGTCCGCCCGTCCAGGAACAGCCGGTCCGACCCGGTCTGTTCGTTCGATCCGATCAGCCCTTGGGCGTCGACGATCCCGGCCATCCGCATTTCGGCCACCATCTCGATGATGCCGGACCCGCAGATGCCGGTAACGCCGGTGGTTGCGGTCGCGGCGGCAAAGCCCGGATCGTCGGACCAGAGGTCGGAGCCGATGACCTTGAAGCGCGGGTCTTTGGTGACGGGGTCGATCTCGACGCGTTCAATGGCTCCGGGGGCGGCACGCTGGCCGCTGGAGATTTGCGCGCCTTCGAAGGCCGGGCCGGTGGGCGAGGAGCAGGCAAGGACCTTGGTGGTGTTGCCCAGCAGGATCTCCGCGTTGGTGCCGACATCGACGACCAGCATCAGGTCTTCCGACTTGTCGGGGTTTTCCGACAGCGCCACAGCGGCGGCATCGGCCCCCACATGGCCGGCAATGCAGGGCAAAAGGTAGACCCGCGCGGCGGGATGCATCTGCAGGTCCAGATCGCGGGCGGTCAGGCGCAGGGCGTTGGAGGTGGCAAGCGCGAAGGGCGCCTGGCCCAGCTCGTAAGGGTCGATCCCCAGGAACAGGTGGTGCATCACCGGGTTGCAGACGAAGACCGAATCCATGATGAGCGCGCGATCCACCTTGGCCTCGTCGCAGAGCTGGCCGAAGAGCGTGTTCATCGCTTGCCGGACCGCAGCTGTCATCTCGGCCGCACCGTTCGGGTTCATCATCGAATAGCTGACCCGGCTCATCAGATCCTCACCAAAGCGGATCTGCGGGTTCATCAGGCCCGAGGAGGCCACGACTTCACCGGTGCGCAGATCGCAGAGGTGCCCGGCGATGGTGGTGGAGCCAAGGTCCACCGCGACGCCATAGATCGAGCCCTCATAGAGCCCCGGCCAGACCTGCATGATCCGCGGCGTATCCGCGTCCGACACCTGATGCAGCGCGACGGTGACCTTCCATTCGCCCTTCCGCAGCATCGGTTGCAGCGTGGTCAGGATCGGAAGATCAATGGTGACGTTCTTGAACCCCCACTGATCCCGCAGCGCATCCGACAACCGCTCCAGATCACCCGAGGGGTCGTGCATGTCGGGTTCGGCCACCTCGACGAAATGCAGGTGAACGCTGGGGTCCATGCGGATTTCACGGGCTTCGACGCGCTTCCTCACCACCTGCTTGTGGACCTGGCTTTCCGGCGGCACGTCGATCACGACATCGCCCATCACCTTGGCCTGGCAGCCCAGACGGCGGCCGTCAATCAGGCCGCGAATGCGCTTGTAGCGGTCTTCCACCGCGTTCCATTCCGACAAGGCATCATCGGCAACCGTCACGCCATGCTTGGAAAACTCGCCATAGCCGGGGGTGATCTGGCACTTGGAACATATGCCGCGCCCACCGCAGACGGAATCGAGGTCCACCCCAAGCTGCCGCGCTGCCGTCAGGACCGGTGTGCCCAGCGCAAAGCGGCCGCGCTTGCCCGAGGGGGTGAAGATCACAAGTGCGTCGTCGGTGCTGTCGGCAGTCATTCAGGCCTCTGCCCCGGGACGGGGTCTTCGTGGGTGAAGTGGTAGGTGATCTGGTCAAAGCGGTCGCGCGCGAAGGTGTAGAACCAGCGCAACGACTGGGTCACGTGCGGCACGCCATGCTCGGCCATCGAGGGGATGTAAAGCGCAATTCCGGGGGCCAGCCGATGGGCCACGCCGTCGATCAGGACGCTGCCCTCGCCCTCGATCCCGAAATAGACCTCGGGCTCGGCATGGCGGTGCAGCGCGAAGGTTTCGCCCGGTTGCATTTCGGCGATGCCGCAGACCAGGGCCTCGGTCGGGGTGACCCCGCCAGAGATCAGCGTGCGCCACGACAAGGTGCCGCGCGCCGGATCGTCCCAGCGGGCGGGCGCGCAGTCCTGCGCATCAATGCGGATGGCGGCGGGGCTGGTCATGCTGTTCCGGTTCTAGTCCGGCCTGCAGCAGCAGCAATGGTGGAATGCGGCACGTGGCAGCGTCATTCCGTCATCTCGCCTTGCGCTTGGGCGCGGGCCCGCCCGTGTCGATCAGCGTGATCTTCTGCCAGATCTTCCGCGACAGGTTCGACCCCAGAAGCTCGATGTCGTTGACGGCTGACGCAACACCCTCGTCCGGGACCGCCTGCGCGTAAAGCGCCGCCAGCTTGCCGGTGATCGCCAGAAGCTCGCTGCAATAGTCCAGATAGCGCGACAGGCCCACGGCATCGAGCACCCGTTCCGGCGAATGATCGGTCGGCTGGTAGGCGGGGTCCAGCGTCACCGGGTCCTTGGTCATCTGGTGCATGTCGATGACATGGATCACCGACCGCAAAGCATGCAGCCCGCGCGCGACTTGGCTCCGCTTGACCCGTGCCTCCAGCCGCACCAGGGCAAACAGGCCCAGCACCGCGAGGAGGAGAGTGTTGATCGCCGCTTCGACCCCTTCGATGGAATCGAAAGTGTCGCGCCCGACCTGGTTCAGGGGAATGATCGACCCGACCCAAAGAAAGACCGCCGCACCGGCCAGGACGACCAGACCCACCAGCAGCCGCAGGCCCCAGATCGGCGGGGTCAGGCGCTGGACCTCGTCGGCCACCAGGCGGGCTTGCGCGACAACCTCGGCGGCGACCTGGGCCAGGCCGCGCTCGGGGAAACGCTCGGCTATCCGGCGTTCCAGCCGTTCGGCGGTCAGGATGATCTTGGCGGGGTCGAGACTGCGAAAGGGCATGCGGGCAGGCATAGCACTTGTCAGCGCCCGCGCCAAAGGTCTTTCCCTTCTGCAAATATCCCCGGCGGAGCCCGCCCGAGCGCCTTTGCGTCCTTTACGCAAAGGCGCGAGACAAAGGGCTTGCGGCTGCCAAGCCGCTCATTCTGACAACCGCGCGAACCTGGCTACGCCGTCGGCCCTTCCAACAGGGCCTGCGCTTCGGCATTGGCCGGGAACATCAGTTCGATCTTGATGTCCGACAGCGCCACCTCCTCGGCCGCGCCGAACTGAGCGTAGGTCGAGAACATCGCCAGCCGCCGGTCGCCCATCCGGTAGACCGTGGGCAGGATCGCCCGGCCGGTGGCGCGGGGCTGGTGCGCGGCGATGTCGGGATGGGACAGTAGGGCCGCCGCCGCCCGGTCCAGCGCGGCGATGCCGCCCGCGCGGGCGCTTTCCGCCTTCAGCCGTAGGGCGGTATGGTGGCCGACCTCGACCCAGTTCTCGATCAGGCCCGCAAACCGCGCAGGGTCGGCCATTGCATCCAGAAGGCTTGCGCCTTCGGCGAAGCCCGCCGGATCAAAGAGGCGCGTGGCCGGAGCGTTCAGCGCGACGATCCGCCAGAGCCGGTCGAGGATCAGCGCGGGGTAGGGGGCGTGGCGTTCGATCATCCAGCCCATCGCGGCGCGAACCTGCGCCATTTCTTCGGCGGCCAGCGGCAGGACCGGGTATTGCGGCGCGAAACCGGCCGCGGCCAGAAGGCCGTTCTGGTCGCCGCGCGGCAGGCCCATGACCTCGGCCAGTCGCAGCACCATCCCGCGTGAGGGACGCGACCGCCCGGTCTCCAGAAAGGCAAGATGGCGTGGCGACACCTCGGCCTCGGAGGCGAGGTCCAGCTGGCTGAGCCGCCGGTTGCGGCGCCAGTGGCGTAGGGCTGTTGGGAAGTCGTGCATGGGGCCTCCACAGGGTCGATGGGGCAGCTTAACGCGCGGGGCGCGGCAAGACACTTACCTTGCAGGGAATTGGTCCGCTTCCCTGGATGCGCTCTCAATGCGGCATCACCCAGCAAAGGAGACTGACGATGACTTCCGAACAGAAGGGCCTGCGGCTTGCTGCGGGCGTGACGATGGTGACTGGCCTCGCGCTGGCGCTGGCCGCCATCCCGGCCTTGAACCTGCCGGTGCGGCTGCTGGCCGACCTCTTGATCTGGCCGCTGGACCAATCCCAGACCCTGGCCGCATCCGAGACCCGGTTGGCCCTTGCCATTGGTGGCGGGGTGATGGTCGGTTGGGGGCAGATGATCTGGCAGCTGGCGGGCGAGCCCCTGCAGCGCGCGCCCGAGGCCACGCGGACGATCATCCGGACCTCGATTCTCGCCTGGTTCGTGGTGGACAGTCTTGCCTCGGTTGCGGCCGGGGCGGCGCTGAATGTCCCGGCAAACGTTGCATTCCTGGCGCTGTTCCTGGTGCCGATGCTCGGCGCGCGCAGGACCGCCCTGACCTAGTCCCGGTCCAGCCAGTCCAGGATCGCCGCCCGGTCTCCGTCAAGCCTTGGGGCCGGGGGCAGGGCGGCGATCTCGGGCAGGGTGGACATCTTGATCGGGTTGCCCGGCGCAGTGAAAGCCGGGCCGCCGGGATGGGGCGTGACCGGCAGCACCATGTTCCGCGCGCGGAGCTGGGGGTCCTGCAGCACCTCCACCATGTCCTGCACCCGCGCGGTAGGCAGCCCGGCTGCATCCAGAACCTGCAGCCAGTGCGCGACAGGCTGGCCCAGGGTCACCGCTTCGATCAGGCGTTTCAGCAGGGCATGGTTCTCGCAGCGCGCGGCATTGGTGGCAAAGCGCGGGTCGCTGGCGATCTGCAGGCCCAGCACGGCGCAAAGCTCGGCAAACATCGTGTCGTTTCCGGCGGCGATCACCACGAACCCGTCCTCGGCGCGGTAGGTGGCAAAGGGCGTGATAGTCGGGTGCCGCGCGCCGGTCGGGCCAGGGGCGACCCCGGTGGCCGAGGCGATGGCGAGCGCATGTTCCTGGATCGCCAGCTGCGCATCCAGCATGGCGACGTCGATCATCGCGCCTGTGCCGGTCCTTTCGCGCTGGTACAGCGCCGCCAGCACGCCCTGCGCCAGGTACATGCCCGCGACGATGTCCCCGATCGATGCGCCGACCCGGACGGGGGGCCCCCCGCTTTCGCCCGTGATCGACATCACCCCGCCACGAGCCTGGACGACCATGTCATAGGCAGGCTTCTGCGCGTCGGGCCCGGTTTGCCCGAACCCCGAAACCGAGCCATAGATCAGCCGCGGGTGGCGAATGTGCAGGGCGTCCCAGCCAAGCTCAAGTCGAGCCATCACGCCGGGGCGGTAGTTCTCCAGCAGCACATCAGCCCGCGCCAGAAGCCGGTCGAAGATCGCGCGGTCTCCGTCGGCCTTCAGATCCAGCGCGATGGACTGTTTCCCGGCGTTCAGCGTCGCGAAATAGGCGCTTTCGCCGGACAGGAACGGCGGGAAGGCGCGGGTGTCGTCGCCAGTGCCCGGGCGTTCGACCTTGATGACCCGCGCGCCCAGGTCCTGCAGCGACTGACTGGCAAAGGGCCCGGCCAGCACATGGGTCAGGTCAAGAATCGTGATGCCGTCCAGGGGTGCCATTGTCGCCTCCGTTTGCCCGACACTGCCATGCGTTCGGTGACGGGACGTTGACGCCGGTCAAATCCGCCTCTACCTCGCCCAGCATGGCACGCGCACCCCTTCTTCAGCTATCCGGCATCTCGCTGACCTTCGGCGGCAACCCGGTTTTCGACGACCTTTCGCTGACAGTCCAGCCCGGCGACCGCATCGCGCTGGTCGGACGCAACGGATCGGGCAAATCCACGCTGATGAAGGTGATGGCCGGGCTGGTCGAGGCCGACCACGGAACGCGGACCGTGCCGCCCGGCGTGACCGTGGGCTACATGGAGCAGGAGCCGGACCTGTCGCGCTTTGCCACGCTGGGCGATTTCGCCGCCTCGGCATTGCCCGACGGGATGGAGTACCGCCTGGCCGTCGTCGCCGAGGGCCTGAAGTTCAACCCCGACACCCCCGTCGCCACCGCCAGCGGGGGGGAACGCCGCCGCGCCGCGCTGGCCAAGCTCTTGGCCGAGGCGCCCGAGCTGATGCTACTGGACGAACCGACCAACCACCTCGACATCCAGGCCATCGAATGGCTGGAGGCCGAGCTTTCGACCACCCGCACCGCCTTTGTCCTGATCAGCCACGACCGCGCCTTCCTGCGGGCGCTGTCGAAGACCACGCTCTGGATCGACCGGGGCGAGGTGCGGCGGCGCGAGGCCGGGTTCGAGGGGTTCGAGGACTGGCGCGAGACGATCTGGGCCGAGGAAGACGAAGCCCGCCACAAGCTGGACCGCAAGATCAAGCACGAGGCGAAATGGGCGGTCGAGGGCATTTCGGCCCGCCGCAAGCGCAACCAGGGCCGGGTGCGGGCACTGCAGGCGTTGCGGGCCGAACGCAAGGCACAGATCCGGCGGCAGGGGACGGCGGCCTTCGCGCTGGACTCGGGTCCGACCTCGGGCAAGAAGGTGATCGAGGCGCAGGGCCTGACCAAGGCTTATGGCGAAAAGTCCATCGTCAAAAGCTTTGACCTGCGGGTCCTGCGCGGCGACCGGGTGGCATTCGTCGGGCCGAACGGGGTCGGAAAGACCACGCTTCTCAAGATGTTGACGGGCGAAGTTCAACCGGACGCGGGCAAGATCACTCTGGGCACCAACCTGGAAATCGCGGTCTTCGACCAGACCCGCACCCGGCTGGATCTTGAGGCGAGCCTTTGGGACAACCTGACCGTTGATCCCTTGATGCGGGTGTCGGGCGCGTCGGATCAGGTGATGGTCCGGGGCACGCCGAAGCATGTGGTCGCGTATCTGAAGGATTTCCTTTTCGACGAGGCGCAGGCCCGCGCTCCGGTCCGCAGCCTGTCGGGCGGGGAACGGGCGCGGCTCTTGCTGGCGAAGCTGATGGCGCAGCCGTCGAACCTGTTGATCCTGGACGAACCGACCAACGATCTGGACGTGGAAACGCTGGACCTGTTGCAAGACATCCTGGGCGACTACGACGGCACGGTGCTTCTGGTCAGCCACGACCGCGATTTCATCGACCGGGTGGCCACCGCGACTGTGGCGATGGAAGGCGAAGGCCGGGTGCAGGCCTATCCGGGCGGCTGGTCCGACTATGCGGCGCAACGCCCGGATCCGGAGGAGGCGGTCGAAAGACCCAGCGCGCGGCCCGCCGCCGCGACGGCAAAAGTCGAGCCGACAGTCAAGTCGAACGGCCTTTCCTTCACCGAACGCAAGCGGCTGGACGACCTGCCCGACCTGATCGCCCGGCTGGAATCCGAAATCGGCAAACTGTCGCAGCTTCTGGCCGATCCCGACCTTTTCTCCCGCGAGCCGGTGAAGTTCCGCAAGGCGACCGAGGCCCTTACGGAACGTCAGTCCGCTCTGGACGCCGCCGAAGGTGAGTGGCTGGCGCTGGCTGATCGCGCTTAGTTTACCGGATCGAACTGGGCTGGGCGGTATCCGGCCAAAAGTGGCGGGTTCCTCGGCGTCTCGCCGCCCATGCCCGTCACAGCCAATCAACCAGTCGTGACCGGCCATTGTGCTTCTGCAGCAACACTCCCATTCCCTTGTCCGAGCCGCCGGGAACCATCGTGCCTTTGAAGGGTTTGAGGTTGGCTAGAACAAGGAGACAGTAAATGAAAACTATCGCAGCAATCATCGCGACTGCCACTCTGACCGCTCCGGCTTTTGCCGGTGGTCCGATCGCGGTCGCGGACGAACCGATGATCGTTCCGGCGTCCGAGCCCTATGTGGCTCCGGGCCTGGACTGGTCGGGTGCCTATGTCGGTGCCCAACTCGGCTACGGTGACGTCGATTCGAATGGTGGCGGCCTGGACGGCAACGACTATTTCGGCGGCGTCCACGCTGGCTATCGCTGGGACCTGGGCAGCTGGGTTGCCGGCACCGAAGTGTCCTATGACGCGAACAACATCGGCCTTGGTGCTGCTGGCACCGCCGAGCTTGACGACGTGCTTGCGCTGAAACTCTCGGCTGGCCGCGAGATCGGCAACAGCCTGGTCTACGCGAACGTCGGTGCGGCCCGCGCCAGCGCAACGGTTTCCGGGACGGAGCTGAGCGACAACGGTCTCGTCTACGGGATCGGCTTCGACTACGCGGTCAACGATCGCTGGACCGTCGGCGGCGAAGTGACCGAGCACAAGTTCGACAACTTCGATGCCAGCGGCGTGGACTTTGACGCCACCACGATCAAGGCCAAGGTTGGCATGCGTTTCTAACGCGCCGATCTTGACCTGTTGCGGCGCGGAATGCCCCTTCCGCGCCGCAAATCTTTTCAAGGATCAGCGGCAGGCCTGCGGGCGCAAGAAATAAGCTGCGGTCAGCGTGGGTGTGATCTGAAACGCCCCGGCAACGCCTTTCATAACGCATAGGGCGTCTCGCCGACTGGTTCTTGCAGGGCGCACAGGCCGCGAACGCCGCACCTGGCGCGCCGCGTTGACGGTATCTGGATCGTCGCAAAAAGCGCTGATCGGATTACCATTTGCCAGTCGCACCGCCCCCAGACGACCGCCCCCCGCCAAATCCCCCGCCGCCGCCGCGGTCATTGCGGCCGCCACCCGAATTGCGGTCGCGCCGCGCCTCGGACGAGGACCAGGTGATCGGATAGGACTTTCGGTCGGTAAAGCCGCAGGCCGAACAGGTCAGGTGCTGCATCCCAAGCCCGGTTTCGCTGGGTGTCGGGCGGTCGATGATTTCCTGGCTGCGTTCCAGGGTCGCGGCCCCGCAGTTCGGGCAGGTCACCCGCGCGCGCCGCTTGCGCCAGAAGCCGTAGCCCGCAACGGCGGCGACCGCGCCAAACCCCGCAAGTGCCGTCAGCGGCGAAGTCCCGCCCTCGTCAGGGAAGCCGTCGGTCAGGGATACCGGCTGACCCGCCAGGAAGGGCGTGATCAGCCGGTCGCGGGCCGAGATGATCCCGGCCTCGATCCCGGAGGCAAAGCTGCCTTCGCGCAGGGCGGGGAGGACGGCGGTGGACAGGACCCGCGCCGCGCGGCCGTCGTAGACCGGGTCGTATCCGGCACCAAGTGCGATCCGCGCCTCGCGGCCTTCGGTGTCCAGCAGCAGAAGGATACCATCATTGCGGTCCGCGCCGCCCACGCCCCAGGCGTTGAACAGGGCCTTGCCGTAGGTTTCGATGGTCATCCCCGTGCCGCCATCGGACGGAAGCCCCGGCAGGGTCACGACCACCACCTGAACCCCGGTCGCCGTGCGGGTATCCGCCAGAAGCCGGGTGATGCGGCCTTCTTCGGTGGCGTCCAGCACATCGGCGAAATCGGACAGAGTGTCGCTAAGCGGTTCGGGAAAGGTCTGAGCCTCGACCGACGTGGCAAGCGTCAGCGCGAGGGCAAGGGAACGGAGGAACATGATGCAAGCACTTCTTGTACAGTCTTTGAAACAAACATGACATCTTCTTCGCGACAGTCAAACGATCCGACCTGGACCCGGATGGCAAAACGCCCGTCGACCCGGGTCTGGGTCAGGTAGATCCGGCCGTCGTCGTTGATCCGGGTCAGAAGCGCTTCGGTCGCGGCATCGTCGGCCAGCGCAAAGCTGAACAGCGACAGGCGCGGTTCGGTCACGATCGCGACCCCCGGCAGGGCTGCCAGCTGGTCGCGCGCGGCGCGGGCCCAGGTGACATGGTTGCGGATGCGGCTTCTCAGGTCGTCCAGCCCGTGGGCCCGCAGCACGAACCACAGCTTCAGCGCGCGGAAGCGGCGGCCCAGGGGCACGGTCCATTCGTTGAAATTGACGATTTCTTCCCGCCCCGCCGTCTCCAGATAGGTCGGCCGCAGGCCCAGCGTGCGGACCTGCGCGCCGGGGTCCTTCAGGAACTGGACCGAGCAGTCGAACTGCGCACCCAGCCATTTGTGCGGGTTGAAGACGATGGAATCCGCGCCTTCGACCCCGGCCCAAAGGGCACGAAACTCTGGGCAGATCATCGCGCTGCCGGCCCAGGCGGCGTCGACATGGGTGGGCAGGCCCTCGGCCTTTGCCACCGCGATGCAGTCGGCGATCCGGTCGAAGGCGCCGACCGAGGTCCCTCCGGCACAAAGGATCACCCCCGCGGGTTGCAGCCCCGCCGCGCGGTCGGCCGCGATTGCCGCCTGCAGCGCCGCACCGGTCATCGCGCGGTCGGTGTCGGTTGCCACCTTGACCAGGTTCCGCTGCCCGATCCCCGCCACTCGGATCGCCTTGTCGACCGAGGAATGCGTCTCGGCACTGGCGTAGAAGCGCAAGACCGGGGCGCCGGACAGCCCGTCCTCCAGCCCGGCGTACCCCAGCGCCTTTTCGCGCATGGTCAGGACAGCAGACAACGTGGCGTTGGTTGCCGAATCGTGGATCGTGCCGACAAAGCCGTCCGGCAGCCCCACGGCCTGGCGCAGCCAATCGACCATCACCTGCTCAACCTCGGTCGCGGCGGGCGAGGTCTGCCAGATCAGCGCGTTGCAGGCCATCGCGTTGACCAACTGTTCGGCCAGCATGCTGGCAGGCGCGGCATTGGCCGGGAAATAGGCGAAAAACCGGGGATGCTGCCAATGGGTCATGCCACCCGGCACGATCCGTTCGAAGTCGTCCCAGATCGCCTGCATCGGCTCGGCTGCGTCGGGCGGGGCAGGGGGCAACTGTCGAGCCACCGCGCCGGGTATCAAAGGCGCGCGCACCGGACGGTCGCGCAAGGTCGCATGATAGTCCGCCGCCCAGTCCGCCGCCCGCTTTGACCAGGCTCTCAGATCCTCGTGGTCCATGCCCACCTCCCGTTATCGTTGCAAATGGGCATCTTGCCGCCGAAACGGCAAGGGGCGACCCTGTTCCCGACACAGAGGCTCCTTTATCCGGCCATTACCTATCGTTAAGAAATCTGTAGCAAGACTGTCACAAGACATTCCATGAGGCTCAGATGTCCCTTTCCCGCCGCGCTGCCCTCCTGGGCCTGTCTGCCCTGGTTCTTTCTGCCTGTGTCGGTCCCGGCAGCAGCTTTCGCACCGAATACACGCCGGTGCCTCCGGTCCTTGCGGCAGGCTGGCGTCTGGCCGAGGTGCAGGTGAACGTGCCGCGCACGCTGCAGGTGTCCGAGGCGAAGACCTATCTCCCCTCCGCCGACATCGTCTGGCGCGAAGACCCGATGGGCGACCGCTATCAGCAGGTCGGCACCATCATCCAGAACGCCGTCGTGCGCGGCGCGCAAGGGCTAAGCGGATCGCGTCCGGTGATCATCGCGGTGACGGTCACCCGCTTCCACGCCCTGACGTTCGAGGCCGAGCAGCGGTTCGAGAATGCGGGCGTGCACAACATCAAGTTCACCGCTCAGGTCGTCGACGCCCGCACGGGTGAGGTTCTGGTGCCGCCGACGCAGATCCGGGCCGAGCTTCCGGCGCCGTCGGGCAAAGCGATGAAAGAGGCGCGGCGCAAGGGGCAAAGCCAGAAGTCGATGATCACCGCCCATGTCGCCAAGACCGTGGCGGGCTGGCTGGGCCTTGGTCCTGATGTCCGCGGCACCTTCAGCCGTCAGGGCAACTGAGCCCCGGTCGGGCGCAGGAACCAAGAATTTTCGTCGAAAATTCTTGGGCCGCTCGGCGAGGTTTGAGCCGTCCGGTCTGCCCTTGGTCGCCTATTCCAGCGCGGCCTGCACCTTCTTTGGCAGGCTGGCCCGGATCAGTGCGTAGGACGTGGCGATCCGTTCGCTTAGCTCACCATCTGGCACCCGTCCATGCGGAACCAGCATCCAGCTGGCGTGAAAGTAGGGCGCCCGGAGTGCCCGGCCCGCCTCGATCACCAGGGCGGCGGTCTCGATACCGTCGGTCTTGACCGCGCTGCCGTCCGCATTGGTCACGGCAAATATCTTGCCGCCCACTTTCCAGACATCGCTTCCCGGACCGAAGGGCTGTGACTGCTCTCCGCCCGGGTGCCGGGCTGCAAGGCTGTTGGCGAAGGATTGGTCCTGCATGGCGGAATTTCCTTGGCGGTGCGGGGGACTGTGATGTATGTCTCCCACTCATGACGACATTGCGCAACATCCGCATCTGCTGCATTACCCGCTGACTTCGGTCGCGCGGGCGCTTCGTCATTCCCCTGGGTAGACAAGCCGACCCCCGCGCGAGGGTAAAGCATGCCTGCGAGCCGGGACGACCAAGATGACGACGATCCGCCTGACCAACTCGAAGACCCGGAAGAAAGAGGGGTTTGTCCCGCTCGATCCGTCGAACGTGCGGATGTATGTCTGCGGCCCGACCGTCTATGACCGCGCGCATCTGGGCAATGCCCGACCGGTGGTGGTGTTCGACGTGTTGAACCGGCTGCTGCGCCATGTCTATGGGGCCGGCCACGTCACCTATGTCCGCAACTTCACCGACGTCGACGACAAGATCAACGCCGAGGCGCTGCGGCGACAGCAGGCGGGCAGCCCCGGCACGCTGGAAGACCTGATCCGCGAGCGGACCGAAGAGACCATCGCCTGGTATCACGCCGACATGGACGCGCTGGGGGCGCTCCGGCCCGACCATGAGCCCCGCGCGACGGAATGGATCGGCGCGATGGTGGCGATGACGGCCGACCTGATCGCCAAGGGCCACGCCTATGCGGCGAACGGTCATGTGCTGTTCCGGGTGCGGTCCTACCAGGACTACGGCAAGCTTTCCGGGCGTTCCGTGGACGACATGATCGCGGGCGCGCGCGTCGAAGTGGCACCCTTCAAGGAAGACCCGATGGACTTCGTCCTGTGGAAGCCGTCGACCGATCAGGAGCCCGGTTGGGACAGCCCCTGGGGTCGCGGGCGTCCGGGGTGGCACATCGAATGCTCGGCCATGGCGCAAGAGCTTTTGGGCGACAGTTTCGACATCCATGGCGGCGGGCTGGACCTGCAGTTTCCGCACCACGAGAACGAGATCGCCCAGTCGGCCTGCGCCCATCCTGAGGGGTCGTTCGCCCGCTACTGGCTGCACAACGAGATGCTGCAGGTCGAGGGCAAGAAGATGTCCAAGTCCCTGGGGAATTTCTTCACAGTGCGGGACCTGCTGGATCAGGGCATCCCGGGCGAGGTGATCAGGTTCGTGTTCCTGATGACGCATTACCGCAGCCCGATGGACTGGACGGCAGAGAAGGCGCGTCAGGCGGAGGCGACGCTGCGGAAGTGGCGCGCGGCGACGGCGGGCATCACAGCGACCGCCCCGCTGCCGGGCGTGATGGAGGCTTTGGCCGACGACCTGAACACGGCTGGCGCCCTTGCTGCGCTGCATGCCGCGGCGGGCGAGGGCGACTGGGTGCGAGTGAAGGCCTCCGGGGACCTGCTTGGCATCCTGACCGACGACTTGGGCGGTTGGGCCACTGCGCCACAAGTCGACTTGTCCGCGCAGACCAGACGGTTTGCCGATCTGCGGACGGCAGCAATGGCATCGAAAGACTTCTCGACCGTCGATGCGCTGAAAGCCGCCCTGATCGCCGCTGGTGTCGAAGTCCGCATGTCGAAAGCAGGTGTCGAGTTGGTCCCCGGCCCCGATTTCGACCCGGCCAAGCTGGAGGCTCTCAAGTGACCGCCGCAGAAGAAAAATTTTCGTCCGAAAATTTTTCGGCCCCGCGTGAGCGTCTTTTCCTTTTTGACACCACGCTGCGCGACGGCCAGCAGACGCAGGGCGTTCAGTTCTCGACGCCCGAGAAGGCCCAGATCGCCCTGGCTCTTGATGCCCTTGGCGTCGACTATATCGAGGGCGGCTGGCCGGGTGCCAACCCGACCGACAGCGAGTTCTTCGCCGCCCCCCCGGAAACCAAGGCAACCCTGACCGCCTTCGGCATGACCCGCCGCGTGGGCCGCTCGACCGAGAACGATGACGTCCTCGCCGCCGTCCTGAACGCGAACACGCCCGCCGTCTGCCTTGTCGGCAAGACCCACGACTTCCACGTCACCACCGCGCTTGGCGTGACCCTGGACGAGAACCGCGAGGCGATTGCCTCTTCGATCCGCCACCTCGTCGCCAAGGGCCGCGAAGCCCTGTTCGACGCGGAACATTTCTTTGACGGTTACCGTGCCAACCCAGGCTATGCGCTGTCCTGCCTCCACGCCGCTCTCGATGCCGGCGCGCGCTGGATCGTCCTATGCGACACCAACGGCGGCACCCTGCCTGCCGAAGTGGGCCGCGTCACTGCCGAGGTCATCGCCGCCGGTATCCCCGGTGACCGGCTGGGCATCCACTGTCACGACGATACCGGCAATGCGGTGGCGAACTCGCTGGCCGCAGTCGGGGCCGGGGCACGGCAGATCCAGGGGACGCTGAACGGCCTTGGTGAACGCTGCGGCAACGCGAACCTCACGACGCTGATCCCCACGCTCCTGCTCAAGGAACCCTACGCCAGCCGGTTCGAGACCAGAGTGACGCAGGGGGCGCTGGCGGGCTTGCTGAAAACCAGCCGGATGCTGGACGACATCCTGAACCGGGTGCCGCTGCGGTCGGCCCCCTACATCGGCGCGTCAGCCTTCGCCCACAAGGCGGGCCTCCACGCCAGCGCGATCCTGAAGGACCCGACGACCTACGAACATATCGACCCGGCCCTTGTGGGCAACGAACGCGTCATCCCGATGTCGAACCAGGCCGGGCAGTCGAACCTGCGCGCGCGGCTGGAAGCGGCGGGGATCGTCGTCGACCCCAGGGACCCGCGTCTGGGCCGGATCATCGAGGTGGTGAAGGACCGCGAAGACCAGGGCTATGCCTATGACGGCGCGCAGGCGTCGTTCGAGCTGGTCGCACGGCGTGAGCTGGGGCTTTACCCGCAGTTCTTCGAGGTCAAACGTTACCGGGTGACGGTAGAGCGGCGGAAGAACAAATACGACCGGATGATCTCGCTTTCGGAAGCCGTGGTGGTGGTCAAGATCGGCGATCAGAAGATGATGTCCGTCAGCGACAGCATGGACGAGACGGGCAGCGACCGGGGGCCGGTGAACGCCTTGTCGAAGGCCCTTTCCAAGGACCTGGGCCCGTATCAGGCCTGCATCGACGACATGAAGCTGGTCGACTTCAAGGTCCGCATCACCAATGGCGGGACCGAGGCGGTGACGCGGGTCATCATCGATTCGGAAGACGGGCAGGGGCATCGCTGGTCGACGGTGGGGGTCAGCGCCAACATCATCGACGCCTCGTTCGAGGCGCTCTTGGATGCGATCCAGTGGAAGCTGATCCGCGATTTCGGGGTTGCCGCGGACATCCGGCCATGACCGTCGCGGCCTGCGCCGACCTGGTGCAGCGGGGCGATCCTGACCGGTTTCTTGCGGTCATGGCGGCGCCGCCCGAGGCGCGGGTGCAGCTATTTCCGCTCTATGCCTTCAACCTGGAAGTCGCGCGCGCACCCTGGGTCACGCAAGAGCCGCTGATCGCCGAGATGCGCCTGCAGTGGTGGCGCGACGTGGTGGAGAACGCCTCCTCCGGTGCGGCGCGGGCGCATGAGGTGGCAGGGCCGCTCCACGACCTGATCCGTGATTTCGGACTGCCGGTCGACGTCCTGGACGCGCTGATTGCCGCCCGGCGCTGGGACATCACGCGCGAGCCGCATGCGGGGATCGACGCGCTGACGGCCTATCTCGATGACACCGGGGGCGGGCTGATGTGGCTGGCCGGCCGAGCATTGGGCGCGCCGGACGCGGCGGAATATGCGCTGCGGGCCTATGGTTGGGCGACGGGGGCGTCGGGATATCTGCAGGCGGTGCCAGAGCTGGAGGCGCGGGGCCGCCAGCCCTTGCCCCAAGGGACGACCCCTCAGGACCTGGCCCGTCTGGCCTTGGTCAAGCTTGCGGCGGCTCGGCAGGCCCGCCCGTTGGTGACGAAGGAAATTGCCCCGGCGTTCCTTGCGGGCTGGCAGACGGAAAGCCTGTTGCGTCAGGTGCTTGCGACGGGACGTTGTGACGGACAGCTGTCCGAGTTCCGGCGCCGCTGGCGGCTGTTGTGGCAGGCGACGACGGGGCGCTGGTAGGGCGTCAGGCCCGGGTTTCCTGCGGGCGCAGCCACAGCCAGATCAGCGCGCCGCCTGCCAGCACCAGGAAGGGCAGCATGGCCAGGTTGACCATCTGCCAACCCGCTTGCACCGACCCGCCCGAACAGTTCATCAACCCGCCCGACGAGAACGACGCCAGCGTCACACCACCGAAGACGACAAGGTCGTTCAGGCCTTGCAGCCGTCCGCGTTCCTCGGGGCGTTGTGCCGCGGTCAGCATGGTCGTGGCGCCGATGAAGCCGAAGTTCCAGCCGAGGCCCAGAAGGATGAGTGCTCCGAAGAAGTTCTCCAGCTGCACCCCGGCCATCGCGACCGCCCCGGCCCCGGCAAGGATCGTGAGACCAAGCGCGATGATCCGTTCGGTGCCAAAGCGCGCGATCAGGTGGCCGGTGAAGAAGCTCGGGGCATACATTGCCAGCACGTGCGCCGTCACCACATCCGCCGCATCGCCCTTGTCGAAGCCGCAACCGACCACCGCCAGCGGGGACGAGGTCATCACCAGGTTCATCAGCGCATAGGACACGGTCGCGCAGATCATTGCGACCAGGATCGTGGGGTTGCGCAAAAGCTCGGCCCGGGAGCGGCCAAGCGGGCTGCCGGCCAGGGGCGCCGTGGGCTTCGGGATACGCAGCGCAAGGAACAGGAGCGACCCGACAAGGTTCAAGCCGATGACCGCGAGGTAGGAACCAAGGAACGGCACCGCCATCTCATCCGCGGTCAGCTTTACCAGTTGCGGGCCAAAGACGGCGGAGAGGAGGCCCCCTGCCATCACCCAGCTGATCGCCTTGGGCCGGAACGCCTCGGAGGCTGTATCTACAGCGGCAAAGCGGTAAAAGCCGTTGGCCGACATGTATATACCGGAGAAAACCGCGCCGATGCAGAAGGTCAGGAAGCTGCCGGTCGACAAGCCGTAGGCCCCGATCGCGGCACCAAGCGCTCCGCCGCCTGCACCGAAGAAGAACCCGGCGCGGCGGCCAAAGCGTTGCATCAGCATGGAAAGCGGCGTCGCGGTCAGCATCGAGCCGATGACCATCATCGTGATCGGCAGCGTCGCCCAGCAGGCGCTGGGGGCGAGGCTAGACCCCGCAAGTCCGGCGATGGTGAAGATCATCGGCAGTTGCGCGCCGAGGACAGCCTGGGCTGCGACAAGGACCAGAACGTTGCGGCGGGCGGTAGAGTCGGTGTTCATGCGCCAAGGCGTAGACCTCGTGACCGGTGGCGGCAAGGGGAGTTGCAGCGTCCTGCGACGGATGCAAGGGTGCAGGGCATGGTGGGACGGATCATCCAGACGCTGGAGTGTGTGGCCGAAGGGGCCGGTTGGCTTGCCGCGCGCGAGCCGCGTTTCGCCCATGCGCTGACGCTGACAGGCCCCTTGGCGCTGCGGCGCGAGGAGGATGGCTTTGCCGCCCTGCTTCGCGCGATTGTCGGGCAGCAGGTCTCGGTTGCCAGTGCCCGTGCGATCTGGGCGCGACTTGAGGGGCTGGGCCTGACCGAGGCCGCGGCGATGGCGGCGGCGTCGGATGAGGATCTTCGCGCGGCGGGCCTGAGCCGTCAGAAGGCGCGCTATGGTCGAGCCTTGGCGCAGGCGGGGCTTGATTTCAACGGGTTGCGGGGCGTTCCTGATGCGGATGTGGTGAAGTCTCTGGTCGCTGTGCCCGGAATCGGACTCTGGACTGCGGAAATCTACGCGATGTTTGCGCTGGGGCGGGCGGATGTCTTCGCGCCGGGTGATCTTGCCTTGCAGGAGTCCGCGCGGATGCTGTTCGGGCTGGAGACGCGGCCCACGGACAAGGCCTTGCGGGCGATGGCCGAGACCTGGTCGCCCTGGCGGTCAGTTGCGGCGCGCATCCTTTGGGCCTACTACCGCGTGGCAAAGGAACGGGACGGGGTGATCTGATGCGGGAATTGCGGTTTGGCCGGAAGGGTGTGGCGCAGGGCGAAGCGAAGGCCCTGGTCGTCTTTCTGCACGGCTATGGCGCCGACGGGGCCGATCTGCTGGGCCTGGCCGATGTGCTGGCGGAACACTTGCCGGACGCAGCCTTCGTCGCCCCGGACGCGCCCGAGCGGTGCATTGGTGGCGGCTTTGGCTATCAATGGTTCCCGATCCCCTGGCTGGACGGGTCGTCACAACAGGCCGCGGAAACCGGAATGTCAGCCTCGGTCAAGGACTTGAACGGCTTTCTTGATGCGCGCCTGGCCGAAGAAAGCCTGACCCCGGACCGGATGGTGCTTGTCGGGTTCAGCCAGGGCGCGATGATGAGCCTGGAGGTTGCCCCGCGCCGTGATACCGCAGCGGCCGGGGTGGTGGCCATCTCCGGTCGGCTGCTGCGCCCCGAGGCACTGGCGGCAGAGGCCCGGGTCAAGCCGCCGGTGCTTCTGATCCATGGCGATCAGGACGCGGTGGTGCCGTTCTCCGACATGGCCAAGGCGGGCGATGCGCTGGTCGCGGCGGGGTTCCCGACCTATGGGCATGTCATGAAGGGCACCGGCCACGGCATCGCGCCGGACGGCCTTGGCGCGGCCTTGCAGTTCATCCAGCAGGTTCTGGAATAACCCTTTTGGGGCAGACGCTTACGCGGCGTGGTGCAAGTAGGCCGCACAGCCGGTCAGGGCCGCGTAGTCGTCTTCCACCACGGTCACCGAGAAGTCCTTTAGCAGAAGGTCGACCCGCCGCGCCTCGCGGAACGACGCCTGCAGGCCGAAGGTCTTGAAGTAGGGCGTCATCGCGCGGGACATGCCGCCGATCAGGAAGATGCCGCCATAGGGCAGGTGGATCAGCGCAAGGTCGCCGAGCATCTGGCCGAGGATGTGTATATACAGGCGCGCAGCATGGGTGGCGACCGGATCGCCCGTCTGCAGCGCTGTCAGAACCTGGGCCGAGCTCATCTCTGCCGGATGGCCCGCCGCATGGGCGGCAAAGGAATGCAGGTTGGCCAGACCGCGGCCCGCCAGCACTTCCTCGACCCCGGCATGCGGCACTTCGCCCTCGGCCTTCAGCCGCGCCTGGATGAAGCGGGCAAGCTGGACATCCTCCTCCGACCGCACCGGCATGTTGACGTGGCCACATTCCGAGGGCGGCACGACGCGACCCAGCGGCCCGGGATGCACGGGGGCGGCGTTGACCCCGGTGCCAAGGCCGACCACCAGCATCGAGCCGCCGGATTTGACCGGGCCCTCGATCACCGTGCGCAGATTGGCGGCCGGGATATGGCCAAGCGCCTGGCCCTGGGCCTGCAGGTCGTTCAGGATCGCGACCTTGCTCGCCCCCGTCGCGGCGGTCAGCTTGGCCGCGTCCATCACCCAATCGAGGTTGGTCATCGTCGCGACGCCATCCTGCACCGGCCCCGCAGCGGCGACGCAGACGCCGGAAACCTTGGCCCCGGTGGCCGCCAGATAGTCCTGCAGCACATGGGCGATGTCCTGTCCGCGCGCCTGATACTCGGCATTCGGATAGCGACGGATCGAATCGAGCCGGACGCTGGGCCCGTCAGCCAGCGCCACGCGGGTGTTCGTGCCACCGATATCGGCAAGGATCGCTAGGGTCATGGGCCGGGTCCGTCATTCAAGAGGCAGATGCGTGATAGGGGGAAACGGCTGGGCGCGCCAGTGGTTTCAAAGCGGTTCGGATGCTGTCAGCGTTGGGGTGCCGGCCCGGTGGACATGCCCTCGACCAGCTCGGCCTCCAGGAGGCGCTGGACCTCTCCGGCGGCGGGGTTGGCGATCCGTGCCAGCAACATTTCGGCCACCATCCGCCCGGCCTCGCGCACCGAAGAGCGCATGGCGGTGAAGATCGGCCGTTCCTCGCCGTTCTTCATGTAGCTGAGATCGTCGTCAAAGATGATGACCGAGACATCGCGGCCAAGCTTCAGCCCGTTGCCCTCGATCGCGCGGCGGACCCCCATGCCCGACAGCATCGAGGCCGCGACAAAGGCGGTGGGCGGATCGGGCAGGGCCAGCATGGCGCGCGCGGCCCGAAAACCCGCAACCTCGGTCATCTCGTCCGAGGACATCAGCGCCGGATCGGCGGCGATTTGCTGCGCGGCAAGGGCATCGAGATAGCCGCGGCGGCGGCGAATCGCGAAATCCATGAACTCCAGCCCGTTGACCAGCGCGATGCGGCGGTGGCCAAGGTCCAGAAGATGTTCGGTCGCGCGCTGGATGGCGCGGCGGTTGTTCACGTCAAGCCAGGAGTAATCCTGCGTGGCCCCGGTGGCGCGGCCATGCACGACGAAGGGCAGGCCGACCTCGCCCAGAAGGGCGATGCGGGGATCGTTCTCGCGCGGGCCGTGGACGATCACGCCGTCGACGTTTCCCTTCACTTTCATCGCGCGGTAGGTCTGCTCTTCCTCGTCGTCGGGGACGACGGACAGGACCATGTCATAATCGTTGCGGCTGTAGGTTTCGCCCGCTCCGGCGATGAAATCGGCGAAGACCGGGTTCACGATCTCATGCCGGTTGGCGATGGCGATCACATGGCCAACCGCCATCGCCCGGCCGGTGGCCAGCCGGATGGCGCGGGTGTTGGGGTGATAGTTGTGTTCCTTCGCGGCGGCGATGACCCGTTCGCGCGTCGCCTCGTTCACTTCGGGATAGCCGTTCAGCGCACGGGAAACCGTGGTCGGCGACAGGCCGAGCCGATGGGCAAGATCCTTCAGGTTCATGTCGCGGGGCACTCAATGCGGTTTGGACGCTGGCGACCATAGCCACAGCCTGCCTATGCGTCAAAGCCTAAGGCGGCAAGGGTGGGGTTAGATCTGGGTCAGTGCCAGAATGCCCAGCCAGAACAGGCTGAGCCCGCCGCTGACCACCACCGGCACCCAGAGCGTCAGCCGGGGCGTCGGGGCAGGAGAGCGTTTCAGCGAGACCCGTTTCATGGCTCCAGTTAACCACGTGTAAGCTTTCTGGTCGGTTAATGACGGCATGACGAAATGCGCTGCATTCGAGGGATTCCTGCCGTTCCAGCAAAGCCAGCCCTATGCGGTGGCGGCTGCGGCCAATGGCGCGCGGGTACGCTGGGTCGATCTGGACGGCTGCCGGGCGCTGGTGGTCGAGAGAAGGCGGCTGCGGCTGGTGTCACGCGGGCCGGTCTGGGACGTGCCCCGAACCGACAAGGATCAGCGGCACTCCCTGCGTCAGCTGGCGCGCTGGCCGGGCGTGACGATTGCCACGCCCGAAACCCCGGTTCAGGGCTTTGGCCTGATGCCGCTGGTCACGCCCCTGCACCACGCGATCTGGCGGTTGTGGCCGGATTTGACGGCGGGTCTTGCGGGCAAATGGCGCAATCGGCTGACGGCTGCGCAGCGCGCGGGGGTTGCGGTGACGCCCGGCTCTGACGCCACGCTGGACCGCCTGATCGCCGAGGAGGCGGTGCAGCGCCGGACCCGCGGTTATCGCAGCCTGCCGCCCGCCTTTACCCATGCCCTGCCGCCGGAGTGCCTGCGGCTGTGGGAGTGGCGACACGACGGGGAGGTTGCGGCCGCAATGGCCCTTGTCCGGCATGGCCGCTCGGCCACCTACCACCTCGGCTGGGCGTCGGACCTCGCGCGGGACCGGGGGGTGCATGCGGTGATGCTGATGGCGGCAGCGACGGCGCTGCAGGCCGAGGGCGTTGACTGGCTGGACCTCGGCTCGGTCGACACCGACCGCGCGCCGGGTCTGGCGCTGTTCAAGCTGGGGACCGGGGCGTCGTTGCGGCGACTGGGGGCCACCTGCCTGGTCTTGCCGTGACACCGGCTTCGCGGCAGGGTGGCGGCAACGGGGAGGTGGCGCATGGTCACGGTGACGGACGAGATGGTCGAGGCCTACCAGCGCGACGGGGTCGTGCTGATCAAGGGTCTTTGGGCCGACTGGGTCGAGATGCTGCGCGCCGGGATCGCGCGCAACATGGCCGCGCCCACGCAGCAGATGGCGACGCTGAAACCGGGTGAGCCGGGATATTTCTTCGACGACTACTGCAACTGGCAGAAGGTGCCCGAGTTTGCGGCGGTGATCCGGCAATCCGAGGCTGGCGCCGTGGCCGCGCGGCTGATGCGGTCGCAGACGGTGCAGCTTTTCCACGACCACGTGCTGGTCAAGGAGCCGGGCACGACGAAGCCCACGCCATGGCACACCGACGGGCCATATTACTTTGTCGAAGGCCGGCAGACCGTCAGCTTCTGGTCGCCGCTTGACCCGGTGAAAGAGGCTTCCCTGCGCTGTGTCGCGGGCAGTCATCTGTGGCCGAAGGACGTGCTGCCGACGCGCTGGCTGTCGCAGACCAACTTCTATCCGGGGGAGGACGACTATATGCCGGTCCCGGATCCCGAGGCCGAAGGGATGCGCATCCTGGAATGGGAGATGGAGCCGGGCGACGCGGTGGCCTTCAACTTCCGCACCCTGCACGGCACGCGGGGCAACACGACGGCAAACCGGCGACGGGCGTTTTCCTTGCGGCTGGTGGGCGACGACGCGCGGTATGTGGAGAGGCCGGGGCCGACCTCGCCGCCTTTTCCGGGGCATGGGATGGAGCCTTGGCAAAGGCTGCGCGAAGACTGGTTTCCGCAGGTCTGGCCAAGCGCGACCAGTGAGGTGCAAGGCGCAAGTGGCTGATCCGGAACGCGTTCAGGAGGCGTATATACAAACGTAGATACAAATCCCTGGCGGCGATGTATATACGACTTGGCCTGCGAGCGTCGCGGTCCGAAACACCTCGCCGCGTGCGACATCGCACCGGATCGACTTCCGGATCGGAATGCAGTCTCGTCTTGGGGAAGGGAGTCCCTCATGGCTGACCAACCTGCCAGGCATCGCCCGAAGATGTATCCGCCGCCCGAGTTTCCGCCACGCAAGGTGGCACTGTTTGCCAACACGCCCCCAGCGATTTTTCCGGTGGTGCTGGGCCTTCTGGGTCTGGCGACAGCGTTGCGGATCGGGACCGCGCAGTGGGGTGTCGGTCAGGAGCTGGCGGATCTTGCCTCTGGCCTTGTCCTGCCGCTATGGGGTTTTGCGGCCTGTACATACATTGTGAAACTTGTGCGCCGGATCAGCGTGATAAGAGACGATCTTAAAGTCATGCCGTCGCGGGCGGGACTGGCCGCGGGAACGCTGGGCGGCATGGTGGCAGCGGGACATCTGGGGGTCTTTGCGCCTGGGGTCGCCGTTCCGCTCCTTCTCGGGGTGCTTCTCCTGCACGCAGCCCTTGTCCTCCTGACGGTTCGCGTTCTGCTGGGCCTTCCGCCCGAAGCGCGGCAGGTCAATCCGGGGTGGCACATGATCTTTGTTGGCTTCATCGTCGCGGCGCCTCCGGCTGCGATGCTGGGGCTTGAAGCACTTGCGCGCGGGATCCTTTATGCGACGCTGCCGGTGGCGCTGGCGATCTGGGGCGTCAGCCTGGTACAACTGGCGCGCCGGGTTCCGCCGGCTCAGCTCCGCCCGATGCTGGCGATCCATCTCGCCCCGGCGAGCCTTTTCGCCACGACGGCAAGCCTGACCGGACACACCATGCTGGCGCAGGGCTTCGCGTTGCTGGCACTCGCCATCCTGATCGCGCTGCTCGCGTATATACGCTGGATCGCCGAGACCGGATTTTCGCCGCTGTGGGGGGCGTTCACCTTTCCGCTGGCCGCCGCCTCGACCGCGCTGATGTTGCAGGGCGGGGTGCTTGGGCTGATCGGGCAGGGACTACTGGTGCTGGCGCTGGGGGTGGTCCCGTGGATCGCATACCGCGTGCTGAAGCTGTGGCCGGGCGGGCGGCTTGCGGCCAAGACCAACGCCGCCGAGACTTAGATCAGCTGAACCCAGGCCCGGGCGAGGGCGAGGCCGTGGGCATCAGCTTCGGCCCCGTGTGTTGCAGCGAGGTCGGGGTGCCGGTCGGTCCAGCCGGGCAGCATCCGTTCGATCACCTCGGGAAAGGACGCGATCCAATCGCGCACGACGGATCGGTTGGCCTCGAAATGGAACTGGGTGCCGTAGGTCGCGCGGCCGATGCGGAACGCCTGCTGGGCCGCGGTCGGGCTTTGCGCAAGGTGGACCGCGCCTTCGGGCAGGGTGAAGGTGTCGGTATGCCACTGGAAGATCGGAAAGCTGTGCGGGACCCGAGACAGAACCGGATCGGCAAGACCCTCCTCGGTCAGGGCGACGGAGACCCAGCCGAATTCGCGGGCAGTCCCCAGGTGGTTCTCGGCTCCATAGGCACGGGCTAGGATCTGGGCGCCGAGGCAGATGCCAAGAACCGGCCGGTCCATCGCGGTGTAATCCGCCATCAGGCGGGCGAGATCGGGGAGATAGGGGTGGGTGTGGTCGTCAAGGGCGGTCTGTTCGCCGCCGAAGACGACAAGCGCGTCGGCATCCACCGTCTGCGGCAGGGGCTGGCCCGACCAGGGCTTGTAGAGATCAATCAGCGCGGCCTGTTCATGCAGCGCCACGCCGACCTGGCCGTGGTGGGTGATCCGGGTGTTCTCGACGATGGCGACGCGCATGGGATGTCCTTTGGCTGACCGCTAATCTGCATGCGCGCGGGGCAGGGGCAAGGGTGTCATTTGCCCTTGCGTCCGGGCGCGGGCCATGAAAAGGGGAACCGCCAAACGAAGCTTGCTCCCGGAGGGATATCCCATGGAGATTCGCGAGGCTCTCACTTTTGATGACGTGCTTCTGGTGCCTGCCGCATCCAGTGTTCTGCCGTCGGATGCCGATACCGCGACCTTTGTCACCAAGGCGATACGGATGAACATTCCGCTGCTGTCCTCGGCGATGGATACGGTGACCGAGGGCCGGATGGCGATTGCCATGGCGCAAGCGGGCGGGATCGGGGTGATCCACCGCAACCTCGACGCGCAGGCGCAGGCGCGGGAAGTGAGCCGGGTGAAGCGGTTCGAATCCGGGGTGGTCTATCAGCCGATCACCCTGACGCCGGACCAGACGCTGGCGGACGCGAAGGTCCTGATGGAGCGTTATTCGATCACCGGCTTCCCGGTGGTGGATGACAGCGGCCGGGTGCTTGGGATCGTCACCAACCGCGACATGCGGTTTGCCAGCGACGACAAGACGCCGGTGCGGGTGATGATGTCGTCCGAAAACCTGGCGGTGCTGCGCGAGCCGGTGGACCGCGCCGAGGCGATCAGCCTGATGAAGGCGCGGCGGATCGAGAAACTGCTGGTGACCGATGGGCAGGGCAAGCTGACGGGCCTGCTGACCCTCAAGGACACCGAGAAGTCGGTCCTGAACCCGCATGCCTGCAAGGATGACATGGGGCGGCTGCGGGTGGCGGCGGCCTCGACCGTCGGGGATGCGGGGTTCGACCGAAGCCAGGCGCTGATCGACGCGGGCGTGGACCTGGTGGTGATCGACACGGCGCACGGGCACAGCGAAGGCGTCGCGCGCGCGGTGGAGCGGATCAAGAAGCTGTCGAACCGGGTGCAGGTCGTCGCGGGCAACGTGGCCACGGCCGAAGCGACGCGGGCCTTGATCGGCGCGGGCGCGGATGCGGTGAAGGTGGGGATCGGCCCCGGCTCGATCTGCACGACACGGATCGTCGCGGGTGTGGGCGTGCCGCAGCTGACCGCGATCATGGATTCGGCGCGGGCCGCAGGCGACATCCCGGTGATCGCCGACGGCGGCATCAAGTATTCCGGCGACTTTGCCAAGGCGATTGCCGCGGGGGCCTCCTGCGCGATGGTGGGCAGTGCCATCGCCGGGACCGACGAATCCCCCGGCGAGGTGATCCTGTGGAACGGGCGGTCGTTCAAGGCCTACCGGGGCATGGGGTCCCTGGGAGCGATGGCGCGCGGCTCGGCCGACCGGTATTTCCAGAAGGATGCGGCCAGCGACAAGCTGGTCCCGGAAGGGATCGAGGGGCAGGTGCCTTACAAGGGCTCGGCTGCGGCGGTCATTCACCAGATGGTTGGGGGCCTGCGGGCAGCGATGGGCTACACCGGCTGCGCGACCGTGGAAGAGATGCGGACGAAATGCCAGTTCGTGCGGATCACCGGGGCGGGCCTCAAGGAATCCCATGTCCATGATGTGCAGATCACCCGCGAAAGCCCGAACTATCGGGTGATGTAGTGACCCCGGGCGCGCGCGCCGCTGCCGCCATAACTGTGCTGGACCGGGTTCTGGCCGGAGAGCCTGCCGAAAAGGCGCTGACCAACTGGGGCCGGTCGAACCGCTATGCCGGATCGGGCGACCGCGCCGCCGTGCGCGACCTGGTGTTCCAGGCCCTGCGCCAGCGCCAGTCGGCGGCGGCCTCGGGCGGCGGGCTGACCGGGCGCGGGCTGATCCTGGGGCTGGCCCGGGCCTCGGGCGACGAAGCGTTGTTTTCCGGTGCGGGACATGCCCCGCCGCCGCCCGGCCCGGATGAGGCGGGCCGCACCCCCGATGCCGATGAGGCGCTGGATCTGCCACCCTGGCTGCTGCCGCAGCTGCGCGACAGCCTTGGCCCCGATCTGGACGCGGTGGCGCTGGCCTTGCGGTCGCGCGCCCCGGTCTTCCTGCGGGTGAACCTGCGCAAGGCCGACCTTGCCACCGCCCAGGCCGCCCTGGCCGCCGAAGGCATCGGAACGAAGCCCCATCCCCTTGCCGCCACAGCGCTGGAAGTGGTGGAGAACGCGCGCCGCGTGCAACCGTCGGCGGCCTACCAGGGCGGGCTGGTCGAACTGCAGGACGCCTCGTCCCAGGCGGTGGTCGAAGCGCTGCCGCTGGCCAACGGTATGACCGTCTTGGACCATTGCGCGGGCGGCGGCGGCAAGACCCTGGCAATGGCCGCCCGGGCAACCCTGCGTCTTTTTGCCCATGATGCGGCCCCGCGCCGGATGGCCGACCTGCCGGACCGCGCCCGCCGCGCCGGGGTGCAGGTCACGTTGACCGATCGACCCGAGATCGCCGGGCCGTACGATCTGATCCTGGTCGATGCGCCCTGTTCGGGTTCCGGCAGCTGGCGCCGCGACCCCGAGGGCAAATGGCGCCTGACCTCGGAACAGTTTGACAGCATTCGGAAAGCCCAAAGCCAGATCCTTGATCGCGTAGCCCCGATGCTGCGCAAGGGCGGGGTGCTGGCCTATGCCACCTGCTCGCTTTTGCGGGCCGAAAACCAGGATCAGGCCCAGGCCTTTCTGGATCGCCACCCCGGCTGGCGGCAGGACCGTGACCTGTCCTTCACCCCGTTGCAGGGCGGAGACGGTTTCTATCTTTCGCTTCTTTGTGGAAACTGAATTTCTTTTTACAACCTAGACGGACTGCCAAAGAGAGTTAATGTTCTCTTAACCCCTTCCGGACATGCTGCGCAGCATCCCGGTCGCGGTCAGGCAGATTTGGAGCATGTAAGACATTGACGATTGTGGGTGTGTCACCGCGGGTGCAGAAGGGGTTCTTGCATACGCTGTCAATTTCCGGACTGGCCCTGATTGCGGTCGGTGCGGTCCTTTGGCGCGACGCTGGTCCCTATATTGTCTTTGCCGGACTAGTGCTGCTTGCCTTGACGATTGTCCTCGCCGTCTGGGATCGGCTGAACAGCAACCAGACCGAACGGAACAGCCATCTTGCCTTCCGTCTGATGGCCGACGATCCCGTCCCCTGTTTCCTGACCGACACCGCCGGGACGATGATCCTGCGCAATCAGGCGGCCGAGACCCGGTTCGGGGCGGATGTGCACTCGCTCCACTCCGCGTTGGGCAAGGTCGCCCTCAGCCCCGGTGAGCTGATGCAACGCCTGCAGGAATCTGCCGAGGCGACCGGGGCGGCGCATCAGGATCTTCCCGGTTCCGGGGCGGCATTGCGCCTTTCGGTGCATCGTGCCGAAGCGGACCGCTACTTCTGGCGGGCCGAGGATCTGTCGCCCGCCTCGGACCTGCCCTTGACGGCTCCGGGTGAACGCCCACCCGTGGTGACCGTCGGCGCCGACCTGGAAGAGGTGCCGGTCGCGATCATGACCTTCGGCCCCGACGGGGTCATGCGGTCGGCAAACCTTTCCGCGCGCGAGCTGATGTGGAACGGCGATACGCGGGCGGCGATGTTCCATGACCTGTTCGAAGGCCTGGGTCGTCCGGTGTCGGAATGGCTGGCCGATGTCACCGCCGGGCGGCATCCCGGGGGCTCGGAAGTCCTGCGCCAGCGGGGCGAGTCGGAACGCTACTTGCAGATCACCCTGCGCCGCTATGTCGAAAACGGCCGGTTGGGCGCACTGGCGATCCTGAACGATGCCACGCGGCTGAAGACGCTTGAGGCGCAGTTTGTCCAAAGCCAGAAAATGCAGGCCATCGGGCAGCTGGCGGGCGGTATTGCTCATGACTTCAACAACCTTCTGACCGCGATTTCCGGGCATTGTGACCTTCTGTTGATGCGGCACGGCCGCGAGGATGTCGATTTTGCCGATCTCGAACAGATCCGGCAGAATGCGAACCGCGCGGCCTCGCTGGTGGGCCAGCTGCTGGCCTTCTCACGCAAGCAGACGCTGAACCCCGAAGTTCTGGATCTTGAGGACGTGCTGGCCGATCTGATCCATCTGTTGAACCGGCTGATGGTAGAGAAGGTCGATCTGTCGCTGGCGCATCTGGTACGTGAGAGTCATCGCCCGCTTGGCCGGATCCGCGCCGACAAGCGGCAGATTGAACAGGTGCTGATCAACCTTGTGGTCAACGCGCGCGACGCGATGCCCGATGGCGGTGATGTACGGATCGAAACTGAAGCTGTCACCCTGGCCGAAGACCTGAAACGCGACCGGGCAACAGTGCCCGCGGGCGACTACTCGGTGATCCGCGTCGTCGACAAGGGGATCGGCATCCCCGAACATCAGCTGCGCCAGATATTCGAACCGTTCTTCACCACGAAACGGATCGGCGAAGGCACCGGGCTGGGCCTGTCGATGGCCTATGGCATCATGAAACAGTCGGGCGGCTTCATCTTCGTCGACTCTGAAGTGGGGCAGGGCACGACCTTCTCCTTGTACTTCCCGGTGTTCGACGGCGATGCGCAGGGACAATTGCCAACCGAGCCCAAGCGCGTGGTCGCCCGGAAGGGCGAGGGCGTAGTGCTGCTGGTCGAGGATGAGGCCTCGGTCCGCGCTTTTGCCAGCCGGGCGCTGACCCTGCGCGGCTATACCGTGCTTGAGGCTGCGAGCGCCGAAGAGGCCCTGGCCCGGCTTGAGGACAAGGACCTGCACATCGACCTTTTCGTGACCGATGTGGTGATGCCGGGCATGGATGGCCCAGCCTGGGTGCGCCGGGCGCATCTGGACCGGCCGGGGGTGAAGGTGGTGTTCATGTCGGGTTACGCCGACGACGGGCTGGCCGAAGATCAGGCCCGGGTGCCGAACTCGGTCTTCCTGCCGAAACCGTTCTCGCTCAGCGACCTGACGAACACGGTGCAAGGGCTCCTTAGCTGATTGGAAGTCCCGGCCGTATGGCAACCGAAAGGTTAACGTCCACGCGGAAGTCATTGTAATTGTTGGCTATGGATCGGCCGTCCTGCGTGGACAGAGATCGCGCCTATTGCCGCAGGATCAACTTTCCACCGGCAAATTCCATCCGGAACTGCGCCAGGTAATCCATCCCCAGCAGCGACTGATCCAGCTCACCCTCGGTCACGAAAGCCTGAAACTGGTCGTTCGTGAACGGTCCAAGCTCGACCCGGTCCAGCGTGACCCGCGCCGTCCGGACCACCCCGTTCGCCGTGCTCGCCTCGCCCAGAAAGCGCAAGTCTTGCAGGTCGATCCCCAGGCTTTCCGCATCCCGGCTGGCCAGCACCATGCCGGAGGCGCCGGTGTCGACCATGAACGGAACCGGGCTGCCGTCGATCGTAAGGGTCAGATAATAGTGCCCGTCCTCCGCCTGCGGAACCTCGACCACGCCGTCCGCGACGACCTCCTGCATCGGCATCACGTCGCGGCGGATGTCGCTCCAGAGCCCGTAGCCGGCCATGATGCCGACGAAGATCAGCCCCCAGGCGAGGCCCATCCGCAGCGCCTGGCCCATCCGTTCCCGGAACTCGACCATCACCCAGCCGCCCACGGCGACCAGAATGATCGCCAGATACCCCACACGGGCCAGTGTCTCTCCGTCCATCCGCACCTCCGGTCGTGATCAATATGGGGGCAGGGAGGCGACTTGGGAAGGTCAGCCGATCAGGCCGGTGCCCTTGACCCCGTCGATCACGAACTGAACCGACAGCGCGGCAAGGAGCATGCCCAGAAGCCGGGTGATCACGATGGTTCCCGTGCGGCCCAGCATCCGCTCCAGCGGCGGCGAGGCGAGGAGGAAGGCGTAAGTCACCACAATCATCAGGATCATCAGACCCAGCACCCAGAAAGTCCCGATCCAACCCGGACCGGATTGCCCGACCAGAAGGATGACCGAGGCAATCGCGCCCGGCCCGGCGATCAGCGGGGTCGCCAGCGGGAAGACAGAAGGGTCGTGGTCCGGCTCGGCCTGCTGCCCCTCACGCCGCTGGGTGCGACGTTCGAAGAGCATGTCCAGCGCCGTCAGAAACAGAAGTATTCCGCCCGCGATGCGGAAGGCGGGCATCGAAATGCCGATGAATTCAAGGATCGTCTCGCCGGCAATGCCGAACACCAGCAGCAGGCAAGCCGCGATGATGCAGGCCCGTCGCGCCATCGCCCGGCGCTTGTCCGGGCCCATGCCGCGGGTCAGGGCGATGAACAGGGGGACAAGGCCCGGCGGGTCGATCACCACGAACAGCGTGGCGAAGGCGGTGATCAGGAAGGCAGTTTCGGGCATGGTCCCTCGCGTTTCCGGCAGGCTAAGGGGCGGTCCGAAGTTTGGGAAGCGGAAGTTAGACGATCCTTGGCCCGAGCGTCGCGGGATCAATGCCGGGCGTCGACCAGAACTCTACGGCGAAGGGGGGCAGGGTGACCAGCACCCGATCAATATCCTCGCGCAGAACCGCCTTTCGCAGGGCAAGCGCGGTTGCCTCCACACAATTCCGTGGGGTCAGGTTGTGATGCGGCCGCAAGGCCATCGCCTCGGCCGTCCAGTCGTCCCGGGTGCCCGGCGGAACAGGGTCGGAAAGCTGCCAGTCGGCCACAAAGAGCGCCCGGAGGACCGCGGGAAGGACCTGCGCGAAATCAATGGTTTGCTGCGGCGTCAGCCGGCGGCGGAAGGCTTGCAGAACGCCTTGGACGGCCGTGTAGGTGGCGTTGTCGGACTCCAGGTTCATCGCTGCCCGCGCATCCGCAAGGAACGCCTGCCATTCGCGCGTTGCTTGGCGGTAGGTCCAGGGCATGGGCATGGCGGCACACCTTACGCAGCGGACTCCAGCTTTTCCTGAGCAGCCAGCCAGAGCGCTTCGGCCTTGTCGAGGGCCTGCATCACCTCGGCGTATTTGGCGTTCCAGGTGGTGAGTTCACCCTTGCGGCCGTCTTCGTACAGGTCCGGGTCGGCCAGCTTCTTCGCCAGCTTGTCGCGCATGTCGTTCAGCTTGGCCAGGCGGTCTTCGCATTTGCGGACGTCAGCCTTCAGCGCCAGCATCTCGTCACGGCTGGGTTTCGTTTTCTTTACAACGGGTTGCGCGGCGGTTTTCACGTCGTCTTCGCCCGCCAGAAGCTGACGGCGGTAGGCTTCGAGGTCCTCGGTGTATGGGGTCACCGCGCCGCCTTTCACCAGCCAGAGGCGGTCGGCGACGAGGCCCAGAAGGTGCATGTCGTGGCTGACCAGGATCACGGCGCCCGGGTATTCGGTCAGGGCATCGACCAAGGCCTCGCGGCTTTCGATGTCGAGGTGGTTGGTCGGTTCGTCCAGGATCAGAAGGTGCGGCGCGTCGATGGTGGCGAGGAGGAGCGACAGGCGGGCCTTCTGACCACCAGAGAGGCGCGCGACGACAGTGTCGGCCTGGTCGGCCATCAACCCGAAGCCGGCCAGCCGGGCGCGAAGCTTGGGCTGCCCTTCGGCCGGGCGGAGGCGCATGATGTGTTGGAGCGGCGTCTCGTCGAGATGCAATTCATCGACCTGGTGCTGGGCGAAATAGCCGATCCGCAGCTTGGAGGACCGTGCAAACTTGCCCTCGGCAGGTTGAAGTTTACCCGCCAACAGTTTGGAAAGTGTGGATTTTCCTTCGCCGTTCCGACCCAGAAGGGCGATACGGTCGTCCTGGTCGATGCGCAGGTTCAGCTTCTTCAGGATCAGCGGGCCGCCATAGCCCACGGCAGCGCCGTCAAGGTTGATGATCGGGGGCGCCAGTTCTTCGGGCTTGGGGAAGGTGAAGACGACCTTCTTGGCATCCTCGGGCGCGGTGATCGGGGTCAGCTTTTCCAGCATCTTCACGCGCGACTGCGCCTGAGCAGCCTTGGAGGCCTTGGCCTTGAAGCGGTCGACGAACGCTTGCAGATGGGCGCGCTGGAGGTCGACCTTCTTTGCCTCGGCCTGCAGGACTGCGCGGCGTTCGGCCATCTGGCGGGCAAACTGGTCGTAGGGGCCGTTCCAGTAGGTAAGCTTGCGGTTGTCGAGATGCAGGATGCCCTGGACCGCCCGGTTCAAAAGCCCGCGATCGTGGGAAATGATCAGGACGGTGTGAGGATACTTCTGCAGGTAGCTTTCCAGCCAGAGCGCGCCTTCGAGGTCGAGGTAGTTGGTCGGTTCGTCCAGAAGCAGGTAGTCGGGCTGGGCGAAGAGGACCCCGGCAAGCGCCACCCGCATCCGCCAGCCACCAGAAAAGGCGGAGCAGGGCATCAGCTGCTGCTCGGCATCGAAGCCCAAGCCCTTGAGAATGCTGGCAGCGCGGCCTTCGGCTGACCAGGCGTCGATGTCGGCTAGGCGGGCCTGAATCTCGGCGATCCGATGCGGATCATGCGCGGTCTCGGCCTCGGCCATCAGGCCTGCGCGTTCGGTGTCGGCGGCAAGGACGGTGTCGAGAAGCGAAGTTTCCGACGAGGGAACTTCCTGCGCGACGCCGCCGATGCGGGCGCGCTGGGGCAGGGTGATGGTGCCGCCTTCCAGCGCCAGTTCACCGCGGATCAGGCGGAACAGCGTGGTCTTGCCCGCGCCGTTGCGGCCGACGAGGCCGACCTTGTGGCCGGTCGGAATTGTGGCGGAGGCACCCTCGAACAGGGGGCGGCCTTCGACGTTGTAGGTGATGTCCTCGATCTTCAGCATGGCCGGGGAAGTGCCCTAAGCGCCGCGGAACGTCAACTCCGCCCGTCGGGATATTCGGCGGGGCCCTTGATCTCCAGCGTGTTGCCGAAGGGGTCCTTGATGTAAAACGAGTGACCCATGCCGCGGGCGCCGCCATGGACCGCCTCGCGTTCGATCTTTACGCCGTGGTCGGCGAGATGCCTGCGCATGGCCGCGGGCGCAAAGGGTGAGGTTGCGATGCACAGGTGATCGACGTTGCGGCCGCCGGCGACGGGTGGAATGGCGCTGGAGGCACCAGGATGAGTGACGTCCCACAGCACGATCAGTGCCGATCCGCACCAGACCTGTTCCATGCCAAGCGCGGGATAGCTGTAGCCCGGCACACAGCCCAGTACGCTGGCATAGAACTCCAGCGCGCATGGCATGTCGTCGACGAGGAAGACGACATGGTCGAGGCCGACCAGGCTGAACGGGGGCAGGGACTTTGAAGGTTCCATGACCGGGACAAGACACCGGGCTATTCGGCTTTTCAAGCCTATCCGCGCATGATAGCAGGGCCGCGCATCAATTCCGGCGCGAAGCAGGGGCTTCGCGCCTTGTCATCTGGAGAGAACCATGGCCACCGAACGTACCCTGTCGATCATCAAGCCCGACGCCACCAAGCGCAACCTGACCGGCAAGATCGTTGCCAAGTTCGAAGACGCTGGCCTGCGTGTCGTGGCGTCCAAGCGCATCCATCTGACGCCGGCCCAGGCCGGTGCGTTCTACGCCGAGCACAAGGAGCGTGGCTTCTATGGCGAGCTGTGCGCATTCATGGCCTCCGAGCCGGTCGTCGTGCAGGTGCTGGAAGGCGAAGGCGCGATTGCCAAGAACCGCGAAGTGATGGGCGCGACCGATCCGGCGGCTGCGGCTGCTGGCACGATCCGCAAGGACTTTGCGCTGTCCAAGGGCGAAAACTCGGTCCACGGGTCGGACTCTGAGGCTTCGGCTGCGCGCGAAATCGCGTTCTTCTTCTCGGGCCTTGAACTGGTCGGCTGATCCCGACGTTTGAATTGCAGGACGGCCCGGGCATCAGTCCGGGCCGTTTTCATTGGGGGCAGGCCGTGGATGGGCCTGTCTGGTTATCGTATAATCAATATTATGTAATGTAATGGCTGCTGGAAAGGCAGGATTGGCCGGGATATGAGGCAAGGACGCCGCAAGGAGCCTGCCCGATGTTCGACCGCACTCTCAAGATCGCTCCGTCCATTCTGGCTGCGGATTTTGCGAACTTCGGGGCCGAATGCCGCGCGATCGAGGCTGAAGGCGCAGATTGGGTGCATGTCGACGTGATGGACGGCCATTTCGTGCCGAACCTGACCTTCGGCCCGGCGATGTGCGCGGCGCTGCGGCCGCATATCAAGGGCGTGATGGACGTTCACCTGATGATCTCGCCGGTTGATGCCTATCTGGAAGCCTATGCCAAGGCTGGCGCCGACAACATCACGGTTCATGTCGAGGCCGGTCCGCACATTCACCGCAGCCTGCAAGCCATTCAATCTTTGGGAAAAACACCGGGAATCGCGATCAATCCGGGCACGCCGGTCGAGGCTGTGGCCGAGCTTCTGGACATTGTCGGTCTGGTCTGTGTGATGACGGTCAATCCGGGGTTTGGCGGGCAAAGCTTCATCACCAGCCAGTTGGACAAGATCGCGCGGCTGCGGCAGATGATCGGCGACCGGCCGGTGCATATCGAGATCGACGGCGGCATTTCCACGAAGACGGCGCCTCTGGTGACCAAGGCTGGCGCGGATGTGCTGGTGGCGGGTGCGGCGGTGTTCAACGGCGGCTCGGCTGACCAGCCCGCCGCCTATGGTGCGAACATCCGGGCGATCCGGGAGGCAGGCCAGGCGGCCCTGGCCTGAGGCGGCACCCCTGCCCCGATTTGGGGCATTGCTGATGACAAGTTCCGTCATCCGGTCGATTTGACGGCCTGCTGACGGTTCAACGTCTCGACAAGCCAAGGAAAGCTGCCCTAACTGACGTCCAAGTCAGAAGTGCCGCAGGGTCAAGAGGATCTTGCCGCGGCGCTGAGAGACAAAGGGATGGAAGACATGCGTGACACCTCGATACTGCCGCTTCTGAACCGGATCGCCGCGTCGCAACGGATCGACGATGCCTGGGACCTTGCGACCGACTATTTCGCCTCGGTGGGCTTTGGCCGGGTGAACTATGGCTTTACGCGGTTCAAGCATCTGAAGACCATAGGCGACCCGGATGATGCGCTGTTCCTGACCACCTGCGATGCGGATTACGTCAAACGCTACTTTCAGGGCGGGTTCTACGCCAAGACGCCGGTGTTTCGCTGGGCCGAGCATAATGCCGGCATCTGCACCTGGGCCTGGGTGAAAGAGGCGTTCGAAGCCGGGAAATTGTCGGCGGAAGAGGCCGAGGCGGTCCGGCAGAACGTTGCGCAGGGCATCGTCGCCGGCATGTCGGTGAGCTTTCCCGAGGTGTTGTCGCGGTCGAAAGGCGCTCTGGGACTGATCGCCAACCAGGGGGTGAGCCCCGCCGATGTCGAGGCAATCTTCGCCGCACAGCGCGAGGAGATCTTGGCGGTCGCCAACATGATGCATCTGACGATCGTGCACCTGCCGCAGTTGTCGAGGCATCGTGCGCTGAGCCCCCGTCAACGCGAGGCGCTGGAATGGGTGGCCGATGGCAAGACGACGCAGGATGTGGCGCTTTTGATGGGCGTCAGCCCGGCAATGGTGGAAAAACACCTGCGTCTGGCGCGGGAGGCGCTGGCGGTCGAGACGACGGCGCAGGCGGTGGCCAAGGGTGCGCTTTTGAACATGATTTTCCAGCGGATGCCCGAGATGTCGCAGGCTGCCCGCTAGGTTGGCCGGGCCAAACCCGAACCACAAGTTGCAGGTATGGGATTCCATACTCGCCTGACGGCAGGTCCTGTGTAACCCAGAGCCTTGACGCTACGGAAAGTACCGGGGTGTCGGGCGGTTCAGCAAGCTGTCGCTGACACCGGTTCCTTTGCGTAACGGCTGCGGAATTTCGCGGTCAGATGATGTCCTGCTCTCCCATCCCTGAATCCCCTGGGGATTGGGCGGGGCTATACGGCGCGGTTTTCCCCAGGACCGCGCCGTTATCATTTTTCGACCTTCACTGGACTTTCCCAACTGCAGGCCGCGCTGTGGCTGAGCTGATCGGACAAAAGCAAAAGGGCCGATGCGATGCACCGGCCCCCTGCCCTGTCATCTGGCGACAATCTTAGCCTTGCAGGGCCTTCGCCACTTCGGCGGCAAAGTCTTCCTGCTTCTTCTCGATGCCTTCGCCAACGGCGACGCGAGCGTAACCGGTAATCTCGACGCCAGCGTCCTTGGCCGCAGCTTCCACGGTCAGGTCCGGGTTGATCACGAAGGCCTGGCCCAGCAGGGTGTTTTCCGCCAGGAAACGCTTCATCCGGCCCGGGATGATGTTGTTGTGGATCACCGCATCGGGCTTCGGCTTGGCCGAGGCTGCGTTTTCTTCCAGCGCCTTGGCGGTTTGCACGGCCAGCTCACGCTCGACCACCGACGGGTCAAGGGTGGCTTCGGACAGCGACAGCGGGTTCGTCGCGGCGATGTGCATCGCGAACTGCTTGCCGATCTCTTCCGCCTTGGCCTTGTCGCCCTTCAACGCCACGAGGACGCCGATCTTGCCCATGCCCGCGGTCGCCGCGTTGTGGACGTAGGAGACGACAGTGTCGCCTTCCAGAACGTGCAGGCGGCGGAAGGTCATGTTCTCGCCGATGCGGGAAATGGCTTCCTGCAGGACGGTTTCCACGGTCTTGCCGTTCAGGTGCGCGGCCCGGACGACTTCGATGTCGTCGCCGGTGGTCAGGGCCACGTTGGCGATGTCGCGCACCAGCGCCTGGAAGTCGGCGTTCTTGGCAACGAAGTCGGTCTCCGAGTTGATCTCGATCGCGACGCCCTTGCCGGTCGTGACGGCGACGCCGACAAGTCCTTCGGCCGCAACGCGGTCAGCCTTCTTGGCGGCCTTGGCGAGGCCCTTGGTGCGCAGCCAGTCGACGGCCGCTTCCATGTCGCCGCCAACTTCGGTCAGGGCCTTCTTGGCATCCATCATCCCTGCGCCGGTCGATTCGCGCAGTTCCTTCACCATCTGTGCGGTGATCGTCATGTTTTCCACTCCTCGGAACAGATGTCCCGGCGGGGTAGACCCGCCGGGTGACAGTGTAGTGACGCGCGAGCCTGAATCAGGCTTCGGCAGCGACTTCAGCGACCGCTTCTTCTTCCGGAGCTGCTTCCAGAGCGCCCAGGTCCACGCCTGCCGCACCCATCTGGGCCGACATGCCATCCAGCGCCGCACGGGCGACGAGGTCGCAATACAGCGCGATGGCGCGGGCCGCGTCGTCGTTGCCCGGGATGATGTGGGTCACGCCCTTGGGCGAGCAGTTGGTGTCGACCACGCCGACGACCGGGATGCCCAGCTTCTGCGCTTCGAGGATGGCGAGGTCTTCCTTGCCAACGTCGATGATGAAGATCAGGTCCGGGGTGCCGCCCATTTCGCGGATGCCACCAAGCGAAGCCTGCAGCTTGGCCTGGTCACGCTCCATGCCCAGACGCTCTTTCTTGGTCAGGCCTTCGCCGCCCGCGCCCAGAACTTCGTCCAGTTGCTTCAGACGCTGGATCGACTGCGAAACGGTCTTCCAGTTGGTCAGCGTGCCGCCCAGCCAGCGGTGGTTCATGTAGTACTGCGCGCACTTCTCGGCGGCTTCGGCGATCGGCTTCTGGGCCTGACGCTTGGTGCCGACGAACAGGATGCGGCCGTTCTTGGCGACGGTGTCGCGGACGACCTTCAGGGCCTGGTCCAGCAGGGGAACAGTCTGGGTAAGGTCGATGATGTGGATGCCGTTGCGGTCACCGTAGATGTACTCGCCCATGCGGGGATTCCAGCGGGCAGTCTGGTGGCCGTAGTGAACGCCAGCTTCCAAGAGCTGACGCATGGAGAACTCGGGAAGAGCCATGCCTTATCCTTTTCCGGTTTGATCCTCGGTGCTGCCGTCTTCACCCCCGGATGGGGGCAACCGGTGGACCGCACGGGATTTCTCCCCGCATCAGCCCCAGCAACACCTGTGAAGTGGCGCGTCCTTATGTCAGGACGCGCCTCTGTGCAAGCGCAAAGCGTTCACGCGGCGTGCAGATGCCCGCAGACGGCCGCCACATGCCGATGGTCCGAGCCGCAACAGCCGCCGATGATCCGAAGACCCGGCAAAAGGGCTGAAAGCGCCGCGTAGTCAGCGCCGAACTCTTGCGGGTTGCCGTCGTCAAGCTCGGTGGCGCGGATGCCGCCGATCCTGTCGCGCATCGGACCGGCAAGACGGTGCGAGAAATGCGACGGGTGGGCGCAATTGACCATGTAGAAAAGCGCAGTTCCGCCAGTTGCAGCCTCGACTTCGGCCAGCGCCTCTTGCAGGTCCTGACCCGACGGCAGGTTTCCATCGGTCTCGACCGTGAAGGACAGGACATGCGGCAGTCCGGCGCGCTGCGCTGCCCAGGCGGCCCCGATGGCCTCGGCGGCATAGGTCATCGTCACCGCTGTCACCAGATCGGCCCCCGCCGCGGCCAGCGTCTGAACCTGCGGCCAATGCAACGCTTCGGCCGCCTTGGCGGTCCGGGCTGCGGTGACGACATATCCGTCCCCCGATGGCCCGACCACGCCGTTGACCAGGATCGGCAGCGCCTCGGTCTCGCGACTGTCGCGCCACGCCCTTGCAAAGGCCATGGCTTCTGCGTTGACCTTTCGGATCCCCGCTTCGTCCAGCCCCAACGCATCGGCCCAGCCCATGTTCGCGCGCCAGGTTGCGGTGTCCAGCACGAACCCGGTGCCACCCCGTCGGGCAAGATCAAGGAAACCATCGAACCAGCGCCCAAGCGCAGCCCTGCCCTTCGGGTCGGCCAGCAGGACGAACGAGGCAAACTGCGGCAGATCGAAGCCTTCGTGAAAGATCATCGCCGTTTCCAGCCCGGCATCCGCCGGCCACGGCTTGGTCGAGGCCATCAGGCGTTCAATGCGTGTCATCGCAGGCTCCCTGTTCGCATATCCACTGCGGCCTACATGGCAGAGAGCGGTCTTCTTCCGAAAGCTGACCTGTGGTATAGTTGGTGTTGGAACTATTTCGCTTTTAAATCAGTGGTTTGCTTGAGTGCCTTGCAACGCGGCCGTCAATTCCGGGCCGCCAACTAGACCGTGAGTCAACCAAATGGCACAAGACATCGCGATGCGCACCACGCGCGGCAAGCGTGACCGCATTCTGGAAGTTGCGCATGACGCCATCATCGCAAAGGGCTTCGATGCAACCTCGGTCGAGGAAATCGCGGCGGCAGTCGAGATCAGCCGCGCCGGGTTCTTCTACCATTTCCCCGATAAGAACGCCCTCGCCCGTGCCCTGATCGAACGCCAGATCCTTGAGGAAGGCGTGATGCTGACCGAGATCACCCAGCGCGCGGCAGAGTTGTCGGACGATCCCTTGCAGCAGATGCTTATCACGATGCGGCTGATGGCCGAGCGCTATGTCGAGGTGCCTGGAGGCTATGCCGGCTGCATCCTGGCTGCAGCGACCTATCAGGACCGGATTTTCGATGCCGAGGTCAAGGCCGCAAACCGTCGCGCGCAATTGGCCTGGCGCGAGCGGTTCATCGGGCATTTCGAGCGTATTGCCCGCGCCTATCCGCCCAGAGAACCGGTCGAGGCCGGAGACATGGCCGACATGCTGAACGCGGTGATCGAGGGCGGGATGATCCTGGCGCGCGGCATGGGTGACCCGCAGGTCCTGGTGCGGCAGGTTCTCCTCGCTCGCCAAATGGTCAAGGCGGTCTACCAGCAGCCTTGATCCTCACCCTTCGCACAGCCACGCAAGCAGCGGCAGGTGCGCGCGGGTAAGGGCCGCAAGCCGTTCGGCTGCGTCAGGGGTGAACAGCCAATCGGGCGTCGGCGTGTGGCCTTGGGTCCGCACGATCAACCCCTTGCGGCGCAGAAGGTGGTCCCACTCCGGCGCGGCGGCATAGCCTTTCGGCACGCGCGTGACATCCGGCGGGTCGAGCGTGCTGCCGACCACGGCAGCTGCTTCCAGCGCTGCCATCAGTCTTGCCCGATCCTGCGGATCGCACATCCGCGCCCGCATTCGGTCCAGGGCGGCGGGTTCAAGCCCGTAGTGGCCAGCGCCATAACCCAGCCCCTCGGGCCGCAGGACGATGTGCATCCCCGGCTCCTTGTTGAAGGACGGTCCAGTCGAGAGGATCAGGTGCAACCAGGGCTGATACGGCGTCTTGTCCCTGGAAAATCGGGTATCGCGGTGGATGCGTCTCAGGGACTGGTTCAGCTTTGGCACCGCCAAAAGGCGCGGCGTCATATCCTGGCAGAGCGGCCCAAGCGCAGCGATCAGGTCGAGCCCGGCTTTCAGCCAAAAGGTCTCGTACTCGGCCCGGTGTGCTTCGAACCAGCCGCGGTCATTGTGGGCAGCGAGGTCGCCGAGGAAGGTGATGGATTCCTTTGGCAGGCCGCTGTACCGCATGACTTACCTCCCCTTTCCCTGATCTTCGCCTGCCGCACCCCGTGGCTTGGCATGGCGTTCATTCCGGGATGCCAAGGTCATGCAAGACCTTGCGCACCAAGGATTTGGTATCGGCATTCGCGAACGGCATCGACAGAAAGAACGGCTCCACCGTTGCGTCCGGGCGCAGAGTGCGCAAATGCGTGGCCCACCGCGTGGCTTCCACCGTCTCGCCCGCGGCGTGGTGTACCAGAGCGGCAGAGAGCAGGACCAGGTAATGCACCTGATTGCAGCGCACGGCCTTCCGGCTCCAGTCCAGCGCCAGTTCCAGTTCGCCATCTACAAAGTGTGACAACGCCTTGAAAGTAAGCATCAGGCCCAGCAGCGGGTCCATCGGGCTGAGGTGCATGGAAGTGTCAATCCCGGCGTGGGCCTGGTTCGTGCGACCGGCCAGCATGTCGGTTATTCCGCGCGCATAGTGCCCCTTGACGAAGTTCGGGCTGACGTCGACGGCCCGGTCGTACCAGAAAAGCCCGCCATCCGGCCGACCGGAAATCTGGTGCACCCGGCCCATGACCATGTTGGCGAAGGGATCGAAGGGATCAAGGTCCACGGCCCGTTCCGCCATGCGCCGCATTTCGGCAATGACGGGCGCAGTATCCGCCGTGAAGCCCTGCGAAGCCTCTTGCTGCAAGGCGAAGGCCCGCGCAGCGAAGGCAGTGGCAAAGTTCGGGTCCAATCTGGTGGCCCGTTCGAACAGCCCCACTGCAATGGTATTGTCACGCGCATTGAAGCGCAGAACATGGTTCATCCCCAGATGATAGGCGCCCCAGGCGTCCAGCATCTCGGTCGACTTGGTGCGCGCTGTCGCCGCTTCGGCCTGCGAGATCTGCAGGTCGAGTGCACCGATCACGGCGGCGGTGATCTCTTGTCGGGCCAAGTGAAGATCGTCCAGCCTGGGGCTGATCCGGTCGGCCCAGACCACCGAGCCGGATTGCGTCTCGATCAGTGTGACGGTGACATCCAGCCGCCCCGACACCAGTTCCACCCGCCCGGTAAGCGCATAGCCCGCACCCAGCACCCGGCGCAGACCGACAAGGTCAACTCCGTCCTGGCGGAAGCGGAAGGTGGAGTCGCGTGCGATGACCCGCAACCAGCGCATCCGGGCAAGCGAAGTGATGATCTCGTCGGCCATGCCGTCACCGACCTGCATGGCATCACTTGCGGCCTGCGCGAAGGGCAGCACCGCGATTGTCGGTCGTCGGTCGGTTTGTTCAGGCGTCGGCTCGACGGCCCGTACCAGGGTGGTTGCGTCCACCCGACGGTCCACGGGGGCTATGAAGCGATGCCCAAGCCCATGGATGGTACGGATCATCGCCTGCCGGTCACCGTCATCGCCAACCGCCTTGCGCGCGAATTTCAGCGCCGTCGACACCGCTGCGTCCGAGACGAAGCGCCCACCCCAGACCACCTCGATCATCTCTTCGCGTGAGACCACCCGGTCGTGGTTCTCGACCAGCAGGCGCAGGACCGCCAATGCCTTCGGCTCCAGACGCACCGGGCCGTCCGGCCCCGTCAGCTCGGCCCGGTCTGGATAGAGCGCGAAAGGGCCGAAGACGTAGTGCATACCGACAAGCCCGCCATTCGTTGCCACCAGACCTACCCGGCCCGCCACTACATATCAAACGGCAACCGCGATCTCCGGCAAATCCCCGGGCATTCCCCACAGAACCCTCAAGCCATCCTCAAGCAGTATTTGGCCCTTCAGGCAGTCTGACGTCAGAGCTACCGAAGGAGAACCCGATGTCCCGCCTTGCCCAAGCTGCCGCGATCCATGCCGTCCCCTCGGCCTCGCCCGCCCCGGGGTTCTGGGACCGGCTCCGCCGCCACTTTGCTCCGGTCGAAGCCGCGATGGAGGGCCAGTCCCGCCTGTCCGCGATCGGGCCCGAAACCGAAAGCGACACAGGGCTTTCGGCTGAGGAGTTGACGGGCGAAACCTCTTACGACCCTGCCCTGCCCTTCTTCCTGCAATCTGGATTCGGGGATCGCGACCGCTGACCCGCGCCTCTTCCGAAGCATCCCTGTCGCAGGCAGGCAAGACGAGCGGCCCTACGCATGCGACCCACTGCGGAAACGGAGGGACCGATGCACATCCGCCAGATCCGCGCCACGCCCGTCAACATCCCGTTCAGGGCGCCCTACCGGTTTTCCTATGGCGCCATCGCGTCGCTGACAAAGACAGTGATCGAGGTTGAAACCGAGGATGGGGTGATCGGCCTTGGCGAATGTGCCGATGGCGACCGGGCGGCAGATGTAATGGCGATGGGGGCTAGGCTGATCGGGCACGATGTCCGCGAAGTCGGCACCGCCGAGGCCAAGGTCGTCCCCGGCATGCGCTATACGCCCTGGGGCAATGTGCTTGCCGCCCGTCGGGTTTTCGGCGGGATCGAGATGGCAATGTGGGACGCGCGGGGAAAGACGGAGGGCGTTTCGCTTGCGACGCTGCTGGGTGGGGCCAGGCGGGAGCGGATAGAGCTGACGGAATACTTCAGTTACCGCTGGCCCGGCATTGATGCTGGTGAAGCCTCACCCGTTGAGGTCGCCCGCTACTGTGCTGCGATGATCGAGCGTCATGGGTCCACCCGGTTCGAAGGCAAGATGGGCACGGTTGTTCTGGCTGAAGAGGTGCAGATGGTCGCCGAGGTGCGCGCTGCCGTCGGCGACCGGCCCCTGCAGCTGGACGCGAATGGGGTCTGGACCGTCCCCACCGCCCGCGAAGCCCTGCGGCGGGTCGCGCCTTTCGACATCGCCTGGTTCGAAGAGCCTTGCGAGACCTATGAGGAGATGGCCCAACTGCGCCGTTTCTCCGACATCCCGTTCTCGGCCCATTCCATCGATCTGCCAAAGGCCCACGCCCTTGGTTGCCCCGAAGCGATTGTGACCAACATCAACGAACATGGCGGCATCGCCCGCACAGTCGCGTTCATCCGGGCTTGCGAGCTTCTGGGCGTCGGCTTCCGCTTCCACTCCGGCGAGACCGGGATCGCCTCCGCCGCCTACCTGCACCTCACCGCCGCCCTGGAGCATGTCCGCGATCCCAGCCAGACCCTGTTCCACTGGCACGCCGATGATGTGATCGATGGCGGCCCGCATCGCCACGAAGGCGGGTTCGTCGCCCTGCCCCAGGGTCCGGGCCTGGGCGTCACGCTGGACCGTGTGGCCCTGGCCCGCTGTCACCAGCGCTATCTGGACGAAGGTCCGTTCCCTGACGGCCGCAAGGGCGGCTACGGCGGGCAGTTCCGCAAACGCTAGAGTGGTTGACCGCGCCCGCCGGAACGGGGCAGAAGGCGGCATGACACCGGATATCCTCTGCATCGGCTCGGTCCTCTGGGACATTATCGGCCGTTCGCCCACTTCGATGCGGCTTGGCTCGGACGTGCCGGGCCGGATCACCCGGCTGCCCGGTGGGGTGGCAATGAACATCGCGATGACGCTGCGCCGGTTCGGGATGACCCCTGCCCTTTTGACTGCCATTGGGCGGGATGCCGAAGGCGATGAGCTGATCGCGGCCTGTGATCGTCTGGGGCTGGTGACCGACACCGTCTATCGGTCTGACGACCTGCCGACCGACCGCTACATGGCCATCGAGGGCGCGAACGGTCTGATCGCGGCGATCGCGGATGCCCATTCGCTGGAGGCTGCAGGCGACAAGATCCTGCGCCCGCTTGCCGATGGCCGCCTTGGCACCGAGGGCGCGCCCTGGGCTGGCCCCATTGCGCTGGACGGAAACCTGACCGAGGGGCTGCTGGCCGAGGTTGCCAGCTCGCCCCTCTTTGCCCGCGCCGATCTTCGGGTCGCTCCGGCCTCGCCCGGCAAGGCGGGTCGGCTGTTGCCATTGCTGAGGCATCCTTCGGCCACTCTGTATGTGAACCTGGAAGAGGCGAACATCCTCGCCCGGGGTGAAGCCACTATGGCGGTCGACGCGGCGCGGGCGCTGTTGGACCGGGGTGCCGCCAATGTCCTGGTGACAGATGGCGGAAGACCTGCCGCCGAGGGGCGCAAAGGTGAGGGCGTGATCGAAGGCCAGCCGCCGCAGGTGCTGGTGACCCGGGTCACGGGCGCAGGCGATACGTTCATGGCGGCCCATCTGGTCGCCGAACGGCGCGGCGCGGGGCGGCAAGAGGCGCTGAACGAAGCGCTGCGCGCCGCAGCAACCTATGTATCCGGAGATATCGGCTCATGACGCTTCCTCTGACTTACTCGCCCGAAGTGGCGCAGGCGCGTGCCGAGGGTGCTGCGATTGTTGCGTTAGAAAGCACAATCATCACGCATGGCATGCCGTTCCCGCAGAATGTGGAAACGGCACGTCGGGTGGAGGCCGAGATACGGGCGCATGGCGCTGTCCCGGCGACGATTGCGATCATGGATCACCGGATTCATATCGGCCTGACCGAGGCGCAGCTTGACGGGTTGAGCCAGGCCCGTGGCGTCGCCAAACTGTCTCGTGCCGATCTCGCGGTTTGCCTCGCAACCGGTGGCACCGGGGCGACGACGGTTGCCGCGACGATGATCTGCGCGCATCTGGCCGGGATCAGCGTCTTTGCGACGGGCGGGATCGGCGGCGTCCACCGCGGGGCCGAGCGCAGCTTTGACATCTCGGCCGACCTGCGCGAACTGGCGGAGACGCCGGTCAGCGTGGTCGCGGCCGGGGCCAAGGCAATCCTCGATCTGCCGAAGACGCTGGAATATCTGGAAACCATGGGCGTTCCGGTCATCGCCTTTGGTCAGGACGCGTTTCCCGCCTTCTGGTCGCGGTCCTCGGGCCTGAACGCGCCGCTGCGGCTGGACAGCGCCACCGAGATCGCCGCAGCACACCTCATGCGCGCCCGGCTGGGACTGCCGGGTGGCCAGCTGATCGCCAATCCGATCCCGGCCGAATTTGAGATCCCGCGCGAAGAGATCACGCCCCATATCGAGGCGGCGCTGGCCGAAGCCGATGCGCGCGGTATCGCGGCCAAGGCGGTCACCCCTTTCCTGCTGCAGCGCATCTTCGAGCTGACAGCGGGTCGGTCACTGGCCTCCAACATCGAACTGGTGCTGAACAATGCCCGCCTTGGGGCCGGGATCGCCCGGGAAATCGCCATTCAAAACGCTGCGACCCCGGGCAAATCGTGACGGCCCCCATTGGCAAGGCGGTAAGCGGCACATAGATTGCGGCGGTCGCGCCTCGTGACTGCCGGAGCCTCAATGACTGACCCCAATCCTACCCGACGCCGCGGCATCCTTGCGGGACTGCGCGCCAGCTTTCTGACGGGCCTTGTCGTTGTTCTGCCGGTCGGCCTGACCGCCTATTTCGCCTGGACGCTAGTCGGCTGGATCGATGGCTGGATCCTGCCGCTGATCCCATCGCACCTGCAGCCCGAGGCCTTTGTCGAACGGTACTTCGGCCCGGACGCCAACTTTCCGGTGCGCGGTGTCGGTGTACTGGTCTTCCTCGTCTTCACCATCATCATCGGCTGGATGGCCAAGGGTCTTTTCGGGCGTTCGGTCATCAAGATGGGCGAAGAGATGGTCGACCGGATGCCGATCATCCGGTCCATCTACGGCGGCATCAAGCAAGTCGCCGAGACCTTCTTCAACAAGACCGAAAAAAGCTTTGACCAGGTCTGCCTCCTGGAGTTTCCGCGGCCGGGCACCTGGGCGCTGGGGTTCATCTCGACCCAGCCGAAGGGCGAACTGGCGCAGCGGCTGGCGGCCCTTGGACCGGACTATTCGGCGGTCTTCGTCGGTCTGACTCCGTTCACCTCGGGGATGCTTCTGTTCGTGCCGACGAAGGACCTGACGATCCTCGACATGAAGATCGACGATGCGGCCAAGCTGATCGTGTCGGGCGGGCTGGTCTATCCGTTGCCGAAGGACCAGATTCAGTCCTGATGCAGAAGGTCGGGGATGTTGATCCCGCTGCTGTCGATCCCCTGTCCAGCCCCTGCGAGGAACGCCTCGGCCGCCGCCCGGCCCGCTGCCTTCAGTCTTTCGATAAGAAGGGGCGTCGGTGACAGTTTGCTCGTCGCGCTGAGGTCGTTCATCAGCGCATCGTCCGAGATCATGTGGACCCGGACGGCCTTCATGGTCCCCGGCTCCATCCGGCCCTCGGCGATCAGGCGACGGACAAAGTTGATCGCGCGCAGCTCTCCCAGAAGGCTTGCGTTGAAGCTGATCTCGTTGATCCGGTTCTGGATTTCCAGCGGCGTGTCCGGCAGGACCTCGCGGCGGATCGGGTTGATCGAGACGACGATGATGTCTTCCGGCAGGGACGGTTCATACAACGGGAAAAGCGCGGGGTTGCCCGCATAGCCGCCGTCCCAATAGGCGTCGTCGCCGATGGTCACGGCCTGAAACACCGTCGGCAGGCAGGCGGAGGCCATCAGCGCCTCGGGCGTGATCGCCTCGCCCTCGAAGACTTTGATCTTGCCCGTCCGCACATTGGTGGCGCTGACGAAAAGCCGTGGCTCTGATTGGGCGCAGACCTGGCTGAAATCCAGATCGCGGACCACGGGTTCCAGCGGGTTCTGCCACTGGTCGCCCCAGGCATAGGGCGAATAGAGCTGCGCGGCGATGCCTTGCGGAGAATAGGGCAGGAAGCTGTCCGCCGCCGTCTGCCAGAAGCGCAGCATCGGCAGGAAGGCCTGCATCCAGGGCAGCATCCGGAAATCGCCGATCTCGCCGACATGTGCCCAAAGCCGGTCCAGCCGTTTCCGCGCTGCCCCCCTGCCCCCGGCCAGCAGTCCCGCCTTCAGCGCCGCTCCGTTCAGCGCGCCCGCCGAGGTGCCGGAAATCCCGGCAATCTCCAGCGTGTCATCTTCGAGAAGGCGGTCCAGCACGCCCCAGGTGAAGGCGCCATGCGCCCCCCCGCCTTGTAGCGCCAGGTTGACGCGCCTCACAGCGCGGTCCACCCGCCATCGACGCTGATCGTCGTGCCGGTCACCTGATCCGCTGCGGGTGAGCAGAGATAGACCGTTGTGCCGCCGATCTGCTCCACCGTGGCGAACTGGCGGCTGGGCTGGCGATCCAGCATCACCTCGCGGATCACGGTATCCCGGTCCATGTTGTGGACCTTCATCTGCTCGGGGATCTGCGCCTCGACCAGCGGGGTGAGCACGTAGCCCGGGCAGATCGCGTTGCAGGTGATCCCCTGCCCCGCGGTTTCCAGTGCCACGGTCTTGGACAGGCCGACGACACCATGCTTGGCCGCGATGTAGGCTGATTTGAACGGGCTGGCGGTCAGCCCATGCGCCGAGGCGATGTTGACCACCCGGCCCCAGCCCTTGGCCCGCATCCCCGGCAAGGCGGCAGCCGTGGTGTGGAAGGCCGAGGACAGGTTGATCGCCAGGATCATATCCCATTTCTCGGCCGGGAAGGTCTCGATCGGGCTGACGAACTGGATGCCCGCGTTGTTCACCAGGATGTCGCAGCCACCGGCCTTTTCGATCAGCGCGCGGCAGTCGGCCCCCCTGGACATGTCGGCGGCGATGTAGCGCGCTGTCACCCCATGCCGGGCCCCAAGATCGCGGGCCAGGTCATGATCTTCGGGCCGGTCGGTGAAGCTGTTCAGAATCACCTCGGCCCCGGCAGCGGCCAGAGATTCGGCCACGCCAAGGCCGATCCCCGAATTCGAACCCGTGATGACCGCGCGTTTGCCTTTCAGCACCATGCCAGACCCTTTCCATGCTGCAACTGCGAAAGAATGCCATGTGACGCGGGCAAGGGAAAGCGCGAAGCCGAAAGGAAAAAAAAACGCCGGCACGAAGCCGGCGTTAAGTCTTTGAGGCAGGTTTCATACAGGCAAGAAACCTATCGAGCAGTAAGCATGTTATAGTCCGCTCTCTGCCGATGGCCAAGCTAAAAGTTTGAATTGCCACGATCTCCGTCTTAGTCTGCGCGAACACAACCACAAGGAATGGGGAGCATGAGGCAATGACAACGGCACGAGGGACGAGTTTGCGCATGGCCGGGTTTGCCGCGGTGCTGACGGTCTTTGCGGCGGGCGCGTGGGCCGAGCCGATGCACGGCATAGCTATGTATGGCGACCCTGCTCTCCCCCCGGATTTTGTGTCGCTGCCGCAGGTGAACCCTGATGCCCCCAAGGGTGGCACCTACCGCTGGGGCGAGGCGGGCAGCTATGACAGCTTCAACCCCTACGTCACCAAGGGACGCCCTGCCATCGGCATCGCGACCCTGACGGTCGAGACCCTGATGGGCCGGAATTATGATGAAGCCTTCTCGCTTTACGGTCTTCTGGCCGAATCGATAGACACCGACGCGGGCCGCACCTACGTCGAATTCACCCTCCGCCCAGAGGCCCGATTCTCTGATGGCTCGCCCGTCACGGTCGAAGACGTGATGTGGTCGGTCGAAACCTTGGGCACCCAGGGCAACCCGCGCTATGCTGCGGCCTGGAAGAAGATCGCCACGATGGGGAAGACCGGCGAGCGGTCGGTCAGGTTCACCTTCAACGTCGAGGACCGTGAACTCCCGCTGATCATCGGTCTGCGCCCGATCCTGAAAAAGGCGCAGTGGGAGGGCAAGGACTTTGCCGAGGCGACGATGGAGGTGCCGATCGGGTCGGGCCCCTACACTCTGGACAGCTCGGAACTGGGCGTGCAGGTCACCTACAAGCGCAACCCGGACTGGTGGGGCAAGGATCTGCCCTTCAACAAGGGACAGTGGAACTTTGACGAGATCCGTTACGACTACTACACCAACCCGCAGGCGATCTTCGAGGCGTTCAAGGCGGGTCAGGTCTCGGCCTACCGTGAAGCGAATGTCTCGAAATGGCTGTCGTCCTACGACTTTCCCGCCATCGCTGCGGGTGACGTCATCAAGGCCGAGATTCCGCATGGCCGCCCCTCGGGGATCGAGGGGTTCGTGATGAACACCCGCAAGCCCCTGTTTGCCGACTGGCGCGTCCGCGAGGCGCTGACCCTCGCCTTCAACTTCGAGTTCGTCAACAAGACCCTGAACGGCGGTCTGCTGCCACGTATCCCGTCCTACTTCGGCAACTCGTTCCTTGCGATGGACCCGGGAACCCCGGCCAGCGGCCGCGAGCTGGAACTTCTGGAGCCGTTCAAGGCCGAACTGCCGCCCGGAGCCATCGAAGGCTATGCGCTGCCGGTGTCGGACGGTGACCAGACCAACCGCAAGAACATCCGCGCGGCCGCGGCGCTGCTGGAAGAGGCGGGCTGGACGGTCGGCGATGACGGTGTCCTGAAGAACGCCAAGGGCGAACCCTTTGCTTTCGAAATCACGCTCGTCACGGGTCAGGACGAGATGGCCTCGGCGGCTGAAGTCTACATCGAAGCGCTGAAGACGCTTGGCATCACCGCCACGCTGAACAAGGTCGACGATGCGCAGTACAAGGATCGCACCTCCAACTACGACTTCGACATGACCCACTACATCCGGTCGCTGTCGCTGTCGCCGGGGAACGAGCAACTGCTTTACTGGGGGGCAACCGGGGTTACCGAACCCGGGACGCGCAACTGGATGGGCGTGAACTCACCTGCGGTCGAGGCGATGATCGCGGCCATGCTGAAGGCGCCCAATGCCGAAGAGTTCACCGCCGCGACCAAGGCCTTGGACCGGGTGCTGACTTCGGGGCGCTATGTGATCCCGATCTGGTATTCGGACCTTTCCCGCTTGGCATATTCGGCCGACCTGAAGTATCCCGAGAAACTGCCGCTGTATGGGGACTGGACAGGGTTCCTGCCCGACACCTGGTGGTACGAAGCGAAGTGAGAGAGGCAATGAGCATGAAGAAACTGGCACTTGTGGCAATCCTGGCGGTCCTGGCGGGCTGCAACACCATTGCGGGCGTGGGCGAAGATGTCTCGGCCGGCGCGCGGACGGTGCAGGACACGTTCTAAGATCGGTGCGGCCCCACGGACGGGGCCGCGTCCGACCCACTGGTTTTCTGAGTTGGTCACACCAGCGAGGTCACCCAGAGGATCGTGGCATCGTCTTCCGACAGGCTGATCACGTTGTGCCCCATCGCCGCATCGTAGTAGGCGCTGTCGCCACGGCGCAGGTCAACGGGTTCATAGAATTCGGTGTAAAGCCGGATCACTCCGGTCAGGACATAGAGGAATTCCTCGCCGTCATGCCGGACCCAGCCGTCGAATTCCTCGACATCGCGCGCCCGGATCGTCGCGCGGTAGGGCAGCATCTGCTTTTTCGTCAGGCTCGCCGCCAGAAGCTCGTGTTCATAGGTCACCGTCGCCTGCGCCTGACCCTCGCCCAGCCGCGTCACCGCCATTCGGCCGTTGACCTGAGCCTTCGACGGCGGCGTGAAGAGCTGCGGCACCGAGATCGACAGGCCACCAGCCAGCTTTTTCAGCGCGTCGTAGGTCGGGCTCATCTGCCCGTTCTCGATCTTCGACAGGGTCGAGCGCGCCAGCCCGGCGCGGCCCGCCGCCTCTTCCAGTGTCCATCCAAGTGAACGGCGCAGTTCGCGCACGCGTTCGCCAAGGTTCAGCGGCTCGACATGCGCCTCTCCTCCGGCCTCGCGCGCCACGCGGATCATGCTTTTCGGATCGGTCAGCGTCATGGGTTCCCGATAGTGCAGCCATTCCCCGCTTGCAACTGCCGCGTCAGCTTCCTAGGCCTTCGGCATGCTGTCCGAAATCGACAATCGACCGTTTCCACTGGCCCCGCCCGCCTTCAACCTGGCCGGCCATGTTCTGGCGCAGGCGGACCTCTGGGGCGACAAACCCGCACTCACGCTCTTGCGGCTGGAAGGTGACGAAACACTCAGCTTCGCGCAGCTGAAGCGGGTCACACAGGGCTGTGCGACCGCGCTTGTCGTCCAGGGTCTGCAGCCCGGCGACCGGGTTCTTTTGCGGTTGGGCAACAGCCTTGCCTTCCCGATCCTCTATCTTGGTGCCCTCTGGGCCGGGCTGGTCCCGGTGCCGACCTCGGCCTCTCTGACCGGGCCTGAGATCACCCGCCTGTCCGCGCTGGTCGCACCGCGCCTGGCCGTGGCCGATCCCGGGATCGCGCTGCCCGACGACCCGCTGCCAACCCTCGCCCCCGATCTTTCCGCCTGGGCCGACCTGCCGCCAGCGCCGCTGCATCTCGGCGATCCGGACCGCGAAGCCTATGTCATCTTCACCTCTGGCACTTCGGGGCGGGCGATGGCCGTCAGCCATGCCCACCGGGCGATCCTGGCCCGGCAGAACATGCATCAGCACTGGGAAGGGATTGCCCCGAGTGACCGACTTCTACACGCGGGCGCGCTGAACTGGACCTACACGCTGGGCACCGGGCTTCTGGACCCCTGGACTGTGGGCGCGACCGCACTGATCCCGGCGGCCGGAACGCCTGCCACGGCGCTGCCAGCACTCCTTCAGCGCAGTCGCGCCAGCATTGTGGCCGCCGCTCCCGGTGTCTATCGCCAACTCCTGCGCGCCGAAATCCCCCCACTGCCCCAGCTGCGGCACGGTCTGTCAGCGGGCGAAACCCTGCTCCCGGCCCTGCGCGATCAGTGGCGCGCACGCACCGGCACCGATCTGCACGAGGCGCTGGGGATGACGGAAATCTCGACCTATCTCTCCGGCTCGCCCGCCCGTCCGGCGCTCGAGGGCAGCGCGGGCTATGTGCAACCCGGTCGCCATGTCGCAGTCCTGGGGGACGACAACACGCCCCTGCCGCGCGGAGAGATCGGTGAGCTTGCAGTGTCCACGGCCGATCCCGGCCTGATGCGCGGCTATATCGGCCATCCATCGCCGCAGGGGCGCTGGTTTCGCACTGGCGATATCGCCCGGATGGACGAGGACGGCGCGGTCACCCATCTGGGGCGCAAGGACGACCTCTTGAACGCCGGCGGCTTTCGCGTCTCACCGACCGAAGTCGAGGCGGCCTTCCAGGACATTCCCGGACTTCAGACCTGCGCCGCCGTTCAGATCGAAGCGGTGCCTGGCACAACGATCATCGCGCTTTTCTACGAGGCTTCGTGCGCCATCGACGAACCCCTTCTGCGCCAGTGCGCGGAAAAGACCCTTGCCCGCTGGAAGCAGCCAAGGCACTACCAGCGCCTTGACGCCCTGCCCCGCACTGGCACCGGCAAGCTGATCCGCAAGGCTCTGGCCACGCACTACAGGAGACCCGAATGACAAGCGCCCCGATCCGTCTGGACATCTTCTCGGACCCTGTGTGCCCCTGGTGTTATGTCGGCAAGGCCAACCTCGACCGCGCGCTGGCCCAGCATCCCGACCACCCCTTCGCGATCCAGTGGCACCCGTTCCAGCTGAACCCCGAGATGCCGGAGGAAGGTGTGTCCAAACGCGCCTACCTGGAGGAAAAGTTCGGCGGCAAGGCCCGCGTCGATGCCGTCCACGAACGCCTGCGCGAAATCGCCCGTGGCGCAGGGCTGGAGATGGACCCCGACAAGCCGCAGCGGATGCCGAACACCCTGAACGCCCACCGCCTGATCCACTGGGCCGGGATCGAGGCCGTCCAGTCCGCTGTCGTCACCGCCCTGATGCGCGCCTACTGGGTCGAAGGCCGCGACATCGGCGACCTGGAAACGCTGGCGGACATCGCTGGTGAAAACGGCATGGACCGCGCCGCCACCCTGCGGCTTCTGCAATCCGACGCCGACGCCGACGACATCCAGGCCCGCGACCAGGACGCCCGACAGAAGGGCGTGAACGCCGTGCCGACCTTCCTGATCGCCCAGCAATATGTCGTCTCGGGCGCGCAGCCGACCGACACCTGGGAAAAGGTCATCGCCGAAATCTCCGGGCAAGCGCCTCAGTGACCCAGACACGCCCGTCCCAGACCGAATTCGTGGCGCTTGTCGCCATGCTGTTCGCCACCATCGCGATTTCCATCGACGCGATGCTGCCCGCTTTGCCGGAAATCGCCGCGACGCTCTCGCCTGACGCGCCGAACGCTGCACAGCTTGTGGTGACAAGCTTTGTTCTGGGCATGGGGATCGGCACCCTTTTCACCGGCCCCCTCTCGGACGCCTTCGGGCGCAAGCGGGTGATCCTGGTGGGCTCCGGCCTCTACGCCCTGTGCGCATTGGCCTGCTACTTCGCGCCCTCCCTGGAAGTCCTCCTCGCCGCGCGCCTTCTGCAGGGCCTTGCTGCGTCAGCCCCGCGCACCGTCGCCATCGCCATGGTGCGTGACCTTTTCTCGGGTCGCGAGATGGCCAAGATCATGTCCTTCGTGATGATGATCTTCACCATTGTCCCCGCCATCGCCCCCTTGATGGGCCAGGGGATCATCGCTCTGGGCGGCTGGCATTCGATTTTCCTGGCCTACATCCTTTTCGCGGGCCTCTCGATGCTCTGGCTTGGCCTGCGCCAGCCCGAGACCCTGCCGCTCGACAAGCGCCGCCCGCTGCATGTAGGCGATCTCTGGCGTGGCACCAAGGAACTCTTTACCCACCGGATCATCGTCATCTCTACGGTATTGCAGACCCTGACCCTCGCCGCGCTTTTCGCCACCCTCTCAAGCCTGCAAGGCATCTTCGAACGCCAGTTCGACCGTGCCGAGAGCTTTCCGCTCTGGTTTGCGGTCATCGCCATCGCGTCAATGACCGGCAGTCTCTTGAACAGCCGAATCGTGATGAATCTTGGCATGCGGCGTGTGCTTCAGCGGACCTATCTGGCGATGTTTGTCCTGACACTGGTGGCACTTGCCTGTCTTGGCACGGGACTACTGGAGGGGAACTTCAGCTTTGGCATGCAAATGCTTTGGTGCATTGGGCTTTTTGCGATGATGGGGCTCACGATGGGCAATCTCAACGCCCTCGCGATGGAGCCTGTCGGCCACATTGCCGGCCTCGCGGCCTCGGTCATCTCGTCTCTGGCCACAGTCGGTTCCGTGATCCTGGCGATTCCCATCGGCCTCGCTTTCAACGGCACTTCGACGCCCTTGCTGATTGGCGTCACTGTCTTGACCGCCCTGAATCTGATCCTGTCGTTGAAAACCCTCGGCGAGCCGCGCCGCTAGCCTTTCCGGCCGGCCTTCACCACTTCGGCCAGGTCGCGCGCGATGTTGAAGGCGCCCTTGATCCGGTCACCTTCGGTCTTCATCTCGCCGGTCAGCACGATCTTGTTGCCGTTGACCCGCGCGGCAGGCCCTTGCGCCTTGAGGAAGTCGACCAGCCCCGCCGGATTGGCGAACTTGTCGTTGTGGAACTGGATCGTAGCACCCTTCGGGCCTGCATCCAGTTTGGAGATCCCCGCCCGCTTGCACATCGCCTTGATCCGGACGATCAGCATCAGCGTGTTCACCTCTTTCGGCAGCGGCCCGAACCGGTCGATCAACTCGGCGGCAAAACCCTCCAGCTCGACCTTCGTCGTCAACGAGGACAGACGTCTATACAGCCCCAGCCGGATGTCGAGGTCGGGTATATACGTCTCGGGGATCATCACCGGAACGCCCAGGTTCAACTGCGGCGACCAGTCGTCGTCGATGCTGGTCAGCCCCTGCAATTCGCCCGATTTGATCTTGGCGATCGTTTCCTCAAGCATGTGTTGGTACAGTTCATAGCCCACCTCGCGGATGTGCCCCGACTGTTCCTCGCCCAAGAGGTTCCCCGCGCCCCGCAGGTCAAGATCATGGGACGCAAGGTTGAACCCGGCCCCAAGGCTGTCGAGGCTGCCCAGAAGCCGCAGCCGCTTTGTCGCCTGCGGTGTCTGCGGCGCGCGGGGCTTCGTGGTCAGATAGCAATAGGCCCGCGTCTTCGAACGACCCACCCGGCCCCGGATCTGATACAGTTGGCTTAGGCCGAACATATCCGCCCGGTGAACAATCATTGTGTTGGCGGTCGGAATATCCAACCCACTTTCAACAATCGATGTCGCGACCAGCACGTCGTACTTGCCGTCGTAGAACTGGTTCATCCGATCGTCGAGGTCCCCCGCCGCAAGCTGGCCATGCGCGATCACGTAGGATGCTTCGGGCACATGGGTCTTCAGGAAATCCTCGATCTCGGGCAGATCGGCGATGCGCGGCACGACATAGAAGGTCTGCCCGCCGCGATAGCGTTCGCGCAGGATCGCTTCGCGGATCGTGATTGTGTCGAATTCGGAAACATAGGTCCGGATCGCGAGACGGTCGACTGGAGGCGTCGCGATGATCGACAGGTCGCGCACCCCGGTCAGCGACAGCTGCAAGGTCCGCGGGATCGGCGTCGCGGTCAGGGTCAGCACATGGACCTCGGACCGCATCTCCTTCAGCCGCTCCTTATGCGTCACGCCAAAATGCTGCTCCTCGTCGATGACCAGCAGGCCAAGCTTCTTGAAGGTGATCCCTTTCGCCAGCAGGGCATGGGTCCCGACGACGATGTCCACCGACCCGTCCGCGGTCGCCGCCCGGGTGGCATTCGCGTCCTTCACGCTAACAAAGCGCGACAAGGGTCTGACAGAAATCGGAAATCCCCGGAACCGCTCGACAAAGCTGCGATAGTGCTGCCGCGCCAGCAGCGTCGTCGGACATATCACCGCGACTTGCATCCCGGACAGGGCCGCCACGAAAGCCGCCCGCATTGCGACCTCGGTCTTGCCGAAGCCCACGTCGCCGACGATCAGCCGATCCATGGGGCTGCCCTTTTCAAGGTCCGCCACCACATCGGCAATCGCCGTCAGCTGGTCGTCGGTCTCCTGATAGGGGAACCGGGCCGCAAACGTCTCCCAGATCGAATGCGGCGCCTCAAGGATCGGCGCGTGGCGCAACGCCCGTTCCGCCGCGACCCGCATCAGCCGGTCGGCGATCTCCTTGATCCGTTCCTTGAGCTTGGCCTTCTTCGCCTGCCAGGCCCCGCCGCCCAACCGATCGAGCAACCCCTCCTCGTGGCCATAGCGGCTGAGAAGTTCGATGTTCTCGACCGGCAGGTAAAGCTTTGCATTCTCGGCATATTCCAGCATCACGCAGGCATGGGGGGCACCCAGCGCAGTGATCGTCTCGATCCCGAGATAGCGCCCGACGCCATGTTCGACGTGCACGACAAGATCGCCCGGTGACAGCGT